>Ga0310916_10000177_pt1 | contig 31855 bp, 29 predicted proteins | sample GREbulkMGLF176_FD_203444 | JGI IMG/M metagenome (GOLD analysis project Ga0310916, IMG submission 203444) | Lab enrichment of tropical soil microbial communities from Luquillo Experimental Forest, Puerto Rico - GRE.bulkMG.LF176 | ecosystem: Environmental > Terrestrial > Soil > Tropical forest >...
ACGACAAGATGGCCGAGGCCTTGGGCTGCTACGCCGAGTATGTCGAGGAGCCGGAGGGCATCCGCCCGGCCCTGCAGCGGGCCTGGAAAAAGGTAGAGGAGGGCATGGTCGGCTTTGTCAACGTCAAGACCGACTACCGCGCCCGCGCCACGACGGTGCGCTTCTCCAGCCGCGAGACCTGAGCGGCCGTCCCCAGCTCACAAGAAGGGCGCCCGCGGCCGCCCCTTTCTTCTGGAGCTCAAAAGCCGTTGGCGCTGTTATTCGCTGTTATTCCCAAAAAATACAGCGGTGGACCCCACCTTAGCCGCAGATTTCCTCGGTTTCAGAGAAGCGCCTGAGCGAAATAACAGCGAAAAACAGCGGGCGAAAACAGCGAAAAACAGCGGGATCCCGCTGTAAACTGCTGCGAAAACAGCGAACGGGACTCGGTCTTTGTGTCTATTCATAATTATTCCAAAAATATCATCGGCCGTAGGTCTCTTATACACGCAGTGGCGTCAATTTTCCGACCGACAACCCAGATTGGCGCAAGCCGCTTTGCTTAATGCGTTCGTCGCGACGGATGGAGTAAGATTATCCGCAACCGGGGAGGCGCCATGGAGCCCGCACGGCCAGCTCGCGTCGAACGACGGCTCGCGGCGATCCTCGCCGCCGATGTGGCTGGCTATTCGCGGCTGATCGAGGCCAACGAGGAAAGCACGCTCAGCCGGCTCAAGGCACTGCGTGCCGAGGTAATCGACCCGAAGATCGCCGCCCACACGGGCCGCCTCGTTAAGACCACCGGCGACGGGCTGCTGGTCGAGTTCGCCAGCGTCGTCGACGCCTTGCGCTGCGCGGCCGAGATACAGGCGGCTCTGGCCGAAAGGAATGCCCCGCTGCCAGCCGATAAGCGCATCGACTTACGGATCGGACTAAACATGGGCGACATCGTCGTTGAGGACGGCGACATCTTTGGCGACGGCGTCAATGTCGCGGCTCGGCTCGAAGGGCTGGCCGAGCCCGGCGGCATCTGTGTCTCGGCGCGGGTGCGGGAGGACGCCGCAGGCCGCCTCGACCTCGGTTTCGAAGACATGGGCGATCAGGCACTCAAGAACATCACGCGTCCCGTCCGGGTCTACCGGGTGGTCATCGCCGCTCGCCCGGCGATGCCGCAGGCCGGCACTCCCCTCGCCCTCCCAGACAAGCCGTCGATCGCGGTCCTCCCTTTTCAGAACCTGAGCGGCGACCCGGAGCAGGAATACTTCGCCGACGGAATGGTCGAGGAGATCACAACGGCGCTCTCGCGCATCCGCTGGCTCTTTGTGATCGCCCGCAATTCGAGCTTTACGTACAAAGGCAAAGCCGTCGATGTGAAGCAAATCGGCCGTGAGCTCGGGGTCCGCTATGTCCTCGAAGGCTCGGTCCGCAAGGCAGGCGGCCGCGTACGCATCACCAGCCAGCTGATCGACGCCAGCACCGGCGCGCACATATGGGCCGATCGTTTCGATGGCGCGCTCGACGACATCTTCGAATTGCAGGATCAAGTGGCGAGCGGTGTGGTCGGCGCAATCGAACCGCGACTACGGCAGTCTGAGATCGAGCGCGCGCATCGAAAGCCAACTGAAAGCCTCGACGCCTATGACCTGTATCTACGGGCGTTAGCGCTGCGTGACATTCACACCGACGAGAGCATGCGCGAGGCCATTGCGCTGCTGAGGCAGGCGCTGGCAATCGATCCCAACTATGTGCCGGCCAAGGCGGCAATCGGCTGGTCGCGCATCCATCAACGTTCTCATGGCCGCAATCCGGTTTCCGAGGCGGACACCGCCGAAGCTGTCGCTTACGCAAGGGAAGCTATTGAGGCGGGGAAAGACGACCCTGACGCGCTATTCATGGCAGCATTCACACTGCTCTATCTCGGTGGCGATCTTGCCGTAGCGGCGACAGCCGTCGACCGCGCCCTGGCACTTAACCCCAATTCTGCACACGCCTGGATGGTTCGGGGGTATGTGTCCCTGCCTCACCCGGACATCGCAATTGAAGCATTCGAACGTGCGATGCGGCTAAATCCGTTCGATCGGCTGGAACGAGGCTTTATTTGCGGAATTGCGGTCGCTCATTTGCTCGCACGCCGATATGAACAGGCGCTGGATTGGTCGCTTCGTGCTTTGCGCGAACAGCCGTCCTATCCAGCTGCGCTTCGTGCCAAGGCGGTAGCGTGCGCCCATCTCGATCGGGTCGAGGAAGCCCGCGAAGCGGTACGACAATTGCTCGACCTTCAACCCTGGAACACGATCGCTCGGACCGCACAGTTCTACGCGCGTCTGTTCGGATCACAGGAGGCGGCGGCGGTCTACACCGAAGGGCTGCGCAAGGCCGGGATGCCGGAGGAATAACCGCAACCCGCCGACTTGCCGCGATCCCCGCGGCCGATGTTGCGGGCTATTCGCGGCTGATCGGCGCCGATGAAGGCGGCACCCTGCAACGCCTCCGGACGCTGCGCCGCGAGCTCCTCGACCCAAAATCGCCGAGCACCGCGGCCGCATCGTCAAGACTACCGGCGACGGGTTGCTCGTCGAGTTCGGCAGCGTCATCGAAGCGCTTAGCTGCGCGGCCGAAGTGCAGGCGGCCCTGGCTGAAAGCAATTGCCCGCTGTCGCCGGATCGGCGGATCGAGTTCCGCATCGTCATCCATATGGGCGACGTCGTCACCAAGGACGGCGACATCGTCGGCGACGGCGTCAACGTCATCGCCCGCCTTGAAGGCTTGGCCGAGCCCGGCGGCATTTGCGTGTCGGCGCGTCCAGGAAGACGCCACCGGCAAGCTCGATCTCGTCTTCGAGGACATCGGCGAGCCGGAACTCAATTTCATTTGCGAGGAGGCCGTCTGAATGCGGCTCGTCGTGCTCCCGTTGAGGCAGATCAAGGTCTCGGTTATGGTGGGCGTCAAAGGCTGGGGAGGACGCCATGAATAAATTGATCGCTCCCGCCGCCGCGGCTCTTCTGATCGCGACCGCGATGCCGGCCGACGCGACACCGGTCACCTGGACTTTCATAACGACCAACTGTACCGCACTATTCGGCGGTAGCTGCAATGTCGGGGAGCCGACGCCGTCCGGCATGTACGTGCCTCCGACCCTCTCGCTGACCCTGCCTGGACCAACCGACAGCGGCAGCAGGCATCGGGGACAGCCGGGCTTACCTGATTTCTCTTCGGGGAACGCGAGTTCGGGTGCCGCCAGCTACAATACCTATCGCAACAGCAGCGAAGTCGGGTCTGCAACCTCGACGTCCTACACCGACAGCGGACTGTCGGCGAAGACGTCCCACACTTGCGCCGTAATCGCTGTGAATCCGGCGGGCGAAAGCGCTCAGTCGAGCGCGGAGACCCCGACTTCCCCGGATACCAGAAGCGGTGCAATTACAGCCCCGCCGACCGGTCTGACCGTGTCAAGCACGACCACCAGCTCTGTGACCCTCACCTGGAATGCGAGCACGGGTGCTACTAGCTACGATGTCTATCGCAGCGGCACCAAAGTGGGATCCAGCGCCTCTACTTCCTACACCGACGACGGGCTCTCACCCGGCACTACCTACATCTATGCAGTGACCGCAGTAAGCACTACCCACCTCTATACAGCGACCGTCGTGAACTCCTCCGGCGAAAGCGCGGAATCACAGGCCGTCAAGGCGGCAACGCAGCCCGAGGCGGTGACCGCGCCCTTGACACTGCACTACGAAGAGGGTCACATCACGGGGCCGCAGTACCGCCAACTCGGTCAGGAATACGGGCATTATACACCATTTACGCTCTACCGGTGCGGCTCGACTTGGACGAACTCGTCGACTTGCGAATCACTGCACTGAGGCCGAACACGCGTCTTCGAACTGGAAGGATCGGCTGGTCTGCTCGCAGTGCGGGAGCCGCGAAATCGATATGGCCGCCACGACGGGCAGACAACTAACGCTTAAGGAAGGTCTGAACAAGGGCTGCGAGTAGATGCCAGCATTGAAACTCCAGTAGCCGGGCCAGTGTGGGAGTGCCGGTGTCGCGTTACGTTATTGGTGCGGGTCTGCGGCGTCTGCAACCGTCGATAGCCAAGCGAGACAGATTACGCCACATGGCAGCGCAAGAGATGCCGGCGCGCGATGAATAGATTGGCAAGCGCACAGGCCACGCGCAGCCGATGAGCGTTCTTTCTGAGCCCGCGATAACGCACTTTGGCGAAGCCGAAGACCCGCTTGATGACCCCGATGGGATGCTCGACCTTGGCTCGCACCTTCGATTTGGTCCGGTTTTTCGCCCGCTCGACCTCGTCCACCACACCATGATGGCGATAGCGCCGGTTGACAAAGTCTCGCGCTCGCGGCGCATGTTGGCGGATCACCGCCCGCTGGCCGCGATACGCCTGGTCGCCCCACACGCGGGTTTCGTTGCCGTGCAACAGATCGGGCAGCACCGTGCTGTCGGCGACATTGGCCGGCGTCGCCACCACCGCGTGGATCAGCTTGCGGCGGCTGTCGACCGCGAAATGCCCTTTCATCCCGAAGTACCACTGGTTGCCCTTCTTGGTCTGGTGCATCTCGGGGTCGCGCGCCTTGCCGGCATTCTTGGTCGAGGACGGCGCATTGATAATCGTGGCGTCGACAATCGTGCCGGTGGCCACCTTCAGTCCCTTCGCCGCCAGGTGCCGCTGCACCTCGTCGAACAACTGCCGGCCCAGATCATGTTCCTCGAGCAGTGGCGGAAGCGGCACACCGTCGTCTCATCCGGCACCGGCTCGCGGCCAAGGTCGATGTCGACAAAACGCCGCATCGCCTGCGAATCGTAAAGCGCCTCTTCGACCGCCGGGTCCGACAGGTTGAACCAGTGCTGCAAAAAATAGATCCGCAGCATCCGCTCGACCCCAATCGGCGGGCGGCCATTGCCCGGCTTCGGATAGACCGGCTCAATCCGCCCGCACAGCGCCGACCACGGCACCACGCGCTCCATCTCGACAAGAAACGCTGCCCGCCGCGTCGTCTTGGCGTAGCGCTCAAATCCCGCGGTCGCCAGCGTCAATTGCTTCATCCCCCAAACCCTGCGCACCAATCCACCCCGCGAAATATTATACCACGATCATTGCAGCTGGCTTTTGCAGAGGTTCCCTAACGGGCGGCGTGAGTTATGGCGTTCGGTGCATGCTCGCAGCGGTCCTCGCAACCGGCTCGTCGGCCCGGAGCCTGAAAACGCCCTCCGCCGTTCCCACGTTGGACCCCTACGCACCATCGCGCAATAAAGGCGCTCGCGAGGGTGGCGTCGACGAAGTAGATCGATACCGCGTCGTTGAGCATCTCGCGCAGTGCCGACGGCGTCATCGCCCAGCCGTCGGCGCCACAATTCTCATCGAGCCAAGCGTCATCTGAGCATGAGCTGTCCGAACCCATCGGGCGGAACACCGGTCTGACGCTGCTGATCGGTGCGCAAAGGTAGACGGCACTCCCGCGCGCGACGCGGAAGTCAATAGATGCCGGGGATGAGGCGCGAGGTCCGGGCCTGGTAGGCCGTGTATTCCGGGAAAGTCGCCGCTAAGACGGCTTCCTCGTTGTGCATGCGCCGCAGCTGAAAGCTGATCTGCAGGGCGAGCAGCAGCGCTGTCCACACCGACGCGAACTGGATGAAGACGCCGACAACCGCGAGTTCCTCGGCAAGGTAGAGCGGGTGGCGCACAAAACGGTACGGCCCCGAAGTGACGAGATAGCGGGCCTCGGCCATCACGCTGAAGGAGCGGCCGAGCCGCAGCAACGCCACCACTGCGGCCGCGCTGCCCACCAGGATCAGGACGGTCGAGACCATCTCCATGGTCACCGCCAAATCGCGGCGCGGGAATAGTGGAATCGCGTAAATAATACAGGTGCCGAGCAGCGCGGAAGCCCGCGGCTCGATCCCGCGCGCCTTTTCGGTAGGCCGCGCCCGCACAATGACGGCGGCCGCGAGGAGCAGCAGAAACGCGATCGTCGACAGCCGCATGGCGATGTTGACCGCATGAACGGCAAATGGCAACGCCGGATCGAGCTCCCGGACGTAGCGGGCCAACCCCGCCAACTGCAGCGCCGCACAAAAAGCCGACCACACCAGCAGCGGCGCCCGCATTACCAAATCGTAGGCCCGCGATTGCTGCAACTCGCCAAACCCGGCATTGGCAAAGTATGAAGGCATCATCAAAACAACCGTAGAATATTGTTGCGCCATTCACGCTCAGATCAACGGGACCTGAATCCCTCGACTGAGCGAAATCGAGTTGATAAAATTGAAAGTGTACGTCGCCGTGAACGTCATATTCGTTCCCACTGTACCGGCACATCCGGCGGTGCAGGAGACGGTGAAATTGTTGCCCCAGTTCTGGTTCGCCCAGGCAACGGCGCAATTGGCGATGGTCGGCGTTGCGACGCTGCAGCTCGCTGAGGGCGGGCCGCTCGGATAGTTGGTCGGATTGTACAGCATCGCGTATCGGCCGGCCTCCTCGACGGCGAGCAGCATCGTGTTCCAGTTCCAAAACACCAAGCCGAACTGGACACTGCCGAGATCAGAAACACCAGCGCCAGCATCGTCACGGCGCCTTCGACCGCCACCTCGCCGTCCTCTGCACGGCACAAAGAAGAGCACTTCCGGGTCATTGGATGCGAATGTCCGTTACCCCGTTTATCGTCATCGGAACCGTCCATAACGCGACGAACGGGGTGAATGTCTGGCTTGCGCTGACGGTTATGAACACGCGATTGGGCGCAGGGCGGCTGGCCGCAGCACAGGAATTGCCGCAGGTGATCGCGGTTGCGTCGTCGCACTGGCAGGTCAGCGGAAAGCTCGCCGGGAAGGTCAGCGCGCCAGATGGGTAATTCATCGAGTTCTTGATCGCAGTCTGGATACCGGTATTGCACGCCGCGCTCACCGGAGGGCTCAGCAGGATCTGGATCCCGGATTGGCAGGTCGTGCCGTCCCGCGCATATTCCGCGCCGACCCGCGTCGCCGCCGCCAGCGATTGGGTGGCGTTGAAATAAAGGCCATACTGGATGATGCCCAGCAGCAGCGGCACGAGAAAGAAGCTGGCCAACAAACCGAGTTCGACGGCGACGCTGCCGTCATCGCCGAGAAAATCCCAACGGCGCACCAGCCGCGAGATGATTGAGGGTAGCCGGCGTTTCATTGCGCTCATTCGGCAAGGTAGATGGTTTTGACGATCGGCAGATTGTTGAGCCCGAGGCTTGGACAGCCGCTCGTGGCAAACCCCGGATTTCCCTGCAGAGCCACCGTATTGGCGACGAGCACGAGGCATTGCGGTCCCGTTGCAGCCGGAGTCCCTTGGAAGGTCACCGCAGTGTCCGGAAAATAAACGAGCCCACTCAGCGTCTCAGTCGAGTTCGCTTGGGCGTTGCTCGGCGAGTTGATCGTCGTGCCGGCCGGCAAGCCATTGGAGTCCTGAATCAAAACCATGCCGGCGAAGGTGCCGGAGCTAGGCGCGTTCAAGTTGAGGACCGCCAGCGAGTTCAACGTTAACGTTCCGACCGTCCCACCACTCGGCTGCGCCGTCGTCAAAATGATCGTGACCCCCGCGCCGCCGTTGCTACAGGTCGGGCACTGCAGTGTGCCGCCGCCGGAGCCCAATGTTAGATCTCCGTCAGTGATCCAATAGGTTCCAGGCGACAAGTTCACCGTGCCGCCCTTGATCTTCAATCCGCCCGAAATCTGCATGGGGCCGGAGAGGTTATAGCCCCCTCCGGTTCCCAGTGTTGAGCTAGCGATGACGCAGCCAGTAGGTGGGGCGGTGTAAGTCGTCCCCGTAAGTGTGCAAGTGCCACTCGTCGGCATATTGGCGTCGACAAAACTGTGTGTCAAAGTGCTCGCATAGGGGTCGGGGACGAAGTTCGCGCCGGTCTGCGCCGGATAACTCAAATTGATCGTGTAAGCCGCACCGGTATGCGAGACCTGGCCCGGGGTGATCAATGTCGCCGCGTTGATCGTGGCGCTGCCCTGCAAATGAAACGCGCTCGAACTGTTCGAATCCGACACGATGGTGCATGTCGGCGCGTTGATCGTCGGATTGCCCGCCAGATTGACGGCGTTGTTGGCCGTCGGGTTCAAGGCCAGCATGCAGGCGGGCGGCAGCGTATTGACGGCGGCGACCGCCTCGTTGGCGATCGTGAAGGTCGGGAAAGCGGGGAACCACGACGAGAACCATGCATTCTGGGTCTGCGACAGCGTGACCTTCACCCCGCTGGCAACGATTGCGTCGCTGTAGGGATAGGTGACGACAGGGGTCGTGCCGCCATAGTTGTTTCGCGTCGCGGCTTGGCTCGCCGCCGGCGTCAGGTTGGTGGCCACATTCGTGTTGCCGCCTATCACCTCATAGGCGGCCGACAGCGCGGCGGCGTCGGCGGCCGACTGATTTTGCCGCTTCATCGCATACCAGAGTCCGGTATCGACGCCGAGCCCGGCAACCCCGAACAGAACCGGCATCGAAACCGCCACGGTCACGGCGCTGAGACCGCGCTTGTCGTGAAACAGCCGCCGCAACAAGAGCGCTGGTTTACGCATCACATAAACCTTCACTGCCCGAGCTCGATCCAGCGCAAACGGCCGGTATGCGTCCCGGGCGCATGCTCGTATTATACATCACGTGATGATTTGAAGCAACTTTTTGCTGCATTTTACCGGCTTAAATTCTCGGGAGGCGGTGCACGAGCATCGAGCGGTCAGGGGATGCCGATTTTGAAGTTGTGCAGGTAATCGAAGATCCGCAGCGCCACCGGCGTGCAGATGACAATGAGCAGGCACGGCATGATGAACGCCATCAGGGGGATGGCGAGCAGCACCGGCAGGCGCGCCGCGCGCTCTTCAATGCGAGCGAGGCGCGCCGCACGCAGCTCCGCCGCCAAGATCCGCATCGACTCGGCGAGCGGGGTGCCAAAGCGGATCGCCTGAGCCAGGGTTGCCGTGATGCCCTGCAAATTCTTCAGCCGGGTCCGCCGCGCCAAATTGTCCAGCGCCTCCGCGCGGTTGGACAACACGCGCATTTCCGCCGCCGTCGTGGCGAACTCATCGGCGACGGCGGGGTTCGCGGCGCGCAGATCACGGCTCACCTGCTCGATCGCCTGATCGAGGCTCAGCCCCGCCTCGGCGCAGACGACGAGGAGATCGAGAGCGTCGGGCAGGCCCCGCTCGAGATGCAGCCGCCGCCGCGCCGCGAGCCGCCCGACAATGATGTCGGGCAACCGCCAGCCGAGCATCACCGCGCCGACGAGTACGGCCCATTTGAACGTAACGCCGCCGGGGAGCGAGTGGAACCGGGCGAGGGACAACCAAGCCAGCGCCGGCAACGCTAGCGCCGTGAAGAGCTTGCCTGCCGTAAAGCGGGCGAGAAGGTTCTGTCCTTTGACGCCGGCCCCAGCCAGCAGGTCCAACCATCGCTGCTGCTCGGCAGTGCCGATTATGGAACTCGACGCCACGAGGGCCCCGATACGCTCGTGCCAGCTCGGGCCTCGCGGAGCCGGGACGCTGGTTTCATTGAGGGCACCGCGCCGCAGGGCTGCAAGTCGATCCTGGCGTTCCTCGCTGTACGTCAGCCGCCACAAACTGAGCGCCGAGACGAAGGCTACCGCGAACGAAACGATAAGGACCGATGTTTCGAACGGACTATAAGTAATCTCGCCCAATCGAAAGGTCAGGTAGTCTTTGACCGTGCCGCCCATGCTTTCGAGGTCCAACCATTCGAACATGCTTCACCGTAGGGCTCTCTTGATCATCCAGGCCATTACCGCCATCCCGGCGAAAAGGTTGAGGATGGCTACACCGAGCATGAAACGGCCCCGCTGATCGGCAAACAAAATCGACATCAGGTCTCGGTTGATCAGGAAGAGCCCGGCGCCGACGACCCATGGCAACACCGAGAGAACCATAACCGATGCCTTCGCCTCGGCGGTCAGCGCGCGGGCTTTGAGGCGGATCTCCTTGCGGCGGCGGATGATGTTGCTGAGATTGGCGAGCGTTTCGGCGAGGCTTCCGCCCGTGCGGCGCTGCAGCGTGATCGCGGCCGCAAAGAACCGGAAATCCGTAACGCGAATACGGTCGGCGGTGCCCTGCAGCGCCTGCTCGATTTCGGTCCCGATGCGCATCTGGTCGAGCGCCTGGCGGAATTCGCTGCCGACCGGAGCAGGAATTTCTTGGGCGGCAACTTCCATTGCGTCGACCACGGGCAGGCCGGCCTTGACCGCGCGCCCGACAAGGTCGAGCGCGTCGGGAAACGAGTCGAGAAAGCGGTTTTGAAAGCGGCTTTGCGCAAGACGCAATAACACAATAGGCGCGGCAAGCGCCGTGCCAATACCGAGCAGAGCGGCCAGGGTTGGACCGAGCAGCATGATACGATCGGCGAAGATCATTACGACCATCCCAGCGACCGACCCCGTCAGGCCGAGATGCGGGAGGCCGATCCGGCCACCGGTGGCCGCCAGCGCTTCATCGAGGCCCCGCTGAGCCGCCGACAGCAACTGCAGACCCGGCAAACCCCGCTTCGATTGCGGACGTCGAAGCAAGAGGTCCGGCTCGTCCGCCGGCGGGGCCGCCGAGACGACCGCCTGCAAGCGCTGCTGCCGGGTCACGCGGCGCCGATCGGCACGCAACGCCACGAGCAGCGCCATGCCGAGCGCCACGGTCGCAGCGAGCACGACAAGGACGATCTGGTTCATGCTCTATCTCTCATCCGCCGGCGCCCCTCACCCTCCCACCGCTTACGCGATGGGTCCCTCCCCCTCCCCGCGCGCGGGGAGAGGGGCAGGGTGAGGGGCACGTCCGCCAAATCATGCCCGCAGGGCTCCGACGATGCCGATTGAGTCGAGCAGGTCGTGGTCGAGGCCGAGACGTGCCGCGCGATCGACGAAATCGGGGCGCATGCGACTCGACTCGAAGACGCCCTCGATCATCCCGTCGCGGCGCTCGCCCTGATATCGGAATGCGAAGAGCTCGCGGAGGGTGATGATCTCGCCCTCCATGCCGGCGAGCTCGGCAACGCTGTGAATGCGGCGGACGCCATCACGCATGCGCTCGACATGCACGATGAGGTTGACGGCGCTCGCGATCTGCATGCGGATCGCCCGCAGCGGCAAGTTGAGGTTTGCCATCATCACCATGTTTTCGATGCGGTAGAGCGCGTCGCGCGGCGAGTTGGCGTGCACCGTCGACATCGAACCGTCATGCCCGGTGTTCATAGCCTGCAGCATGTCGAAGGCTTCGGGACCGCGCACTTCGCCGACGATGATGCGGTCCGGGCGCATGCGCAGCGCGTTGCGCACCAGTTCGCGCTGCGCGACCTGGCCGACGCCCTCGATGTTGGGGGGACGCGTTTCCATCTGCACGACATGCGGCTGCTGCAGGCGCAGCTCGACTGCGTCTTCGACGGTGATGACCCGCTCGTCGCGGTCGATGTGTTGCGAGACGGCGTTGAGCAACGTCGTCTTACCGGAGCCGGTGCCGCCGGAAATCAGTATGTTGAGACGCGAGCGGGCGGCGATTTCCAGCACACGCGCCATCTCGCGCGACACGTTCGCCTGCCGCACCATGATGTCGAGCGTCAGACTGCGCTTGGGGAATTTGCGGATCGAGATGGTGCCGCCGTTGAGCACGAGCGGCGGCAAAACAATGTTGACGCGGCTGCCGTCGGCCAGACGGGCATCGACCATCGGGCTCGCTTCGTCGATGCGGCGCCCGATCGCGGTGGCGATGCGCTGCGCGATGCCGACGAGATGCGCGGCGTCGCGGAACCGGGCGCCGGTTTTTTCGAGCTTCCCGTCGCGCTCGACATAGATGTCGAACGGGCCGTTCGCCATCACATCGGTGATCGCGTCATCCTCGAGGAACGGCTCGAGCGGCCCCAGCCCGACCATGTCGTCGGCGAGCTCGGTGGCGAGAGTGCTCTCCTCTATCTCGTTGAGCTCGACCCGCTGCTCGGTGGCGATCTCGCTGACCAGCTTGGCGATCTCGACCCGCAAGGTCTGCCGCGGAATGCGTCCGGCGACTGCCGGATCGATCCGCGACATCAACGCGGTGCGGACCCGCTCCTTGAGCTCGCCTCGCTCCGCCAGATCGGCGACGGGGTCCGGGCTCTGGCGGCCTGGAACGACGACGAGCTCGCGCCCGCCCGGCTCGATGATCCTCCGCCCGAACGCGGTCGACATCATTTGCCCGATCTCCACCAGCGGCGCCGACCTTGCTCTTGCCCCGACAGTTCGACCGCGAGAGCAGCGACCGCATCGGTGTACTTGCCACGGCGTGCCGCCGCGACCCGCATCTCGCCCGCTATCGCCGTGAACAAGTTTGGTTGGAACGGCAGAACGACTTTTGGCCTCGCTTCGAGGACATGCTGCATCTCGTGCAACGTAACCGCATGGCGTCCGCCTTCGCCGTGCCGATTGACGACGATCAGATTGCGGTGCTTGCCGTCGCCGTCGCGGAGGGCGCTGCGCAACCGCACGGTGTCGCGTACCGACCGCAAGGTCTGGTCGGCGACGATGATGCGAAGATCGGCCATTTCGAGCGCGCGGCGATAGGCCGCCGACGGGACGCGCGGCACATCGAGGATGACATAATGGAACTGGTCGCGCAGCGCCGAGACGAGGGTGTCGACGGCATCGACGGTGAAGCGCAAATCGTCGTCCAGCGGCTCTTCCGAGCTCAGCACGAAGAGGCGCTCGCCGACCGGCGACATGACGCGCTCGAGCAACGTGGTGTCGACCCGGTGCGGGTTGACGAGCGCCTCGCGCAACCCGGAGGTGGCCTTGATGTTGAGGGCCAGCGCGCAGTCGCCGTTCTGCAGATCGAGATCGACCAGTGCAACCCGGCGGTTCTGCCGGTGAGAGAGGTACCAGGCGAGGTTGACCGCCAATGTCGTGGTCCCGACCCCGCCACGCGCACCGACCACAGCCACCGCCTTGCCGAGCTTCTTGTGGATGAGGCCGGCATGCGCCGTATGGGCCCGGGGGTCCAGCGCCTTGGCCATTAATTGTGCAGTCAGCGGTTTCACGACATAGTCGGTCACCCCTGCCTGCACCAAGTCGCGATAGAGCCCGACATCGTTGCGGTTGCCGATCGCGATGACGTTGACGCCGGGCTCGCAGACTTCAGCGAGCTGGTGGATCTGCGAGATCGGCAGATGGGCACCGCTGATGTCGACGATCAGGATCTCGGGCGAGCGCTGCTGACCGAGCACCTCGACGGCCTTGGCGACGCCCCCGCGCGTGATCGTCCCCGGCGGGAGGGAGAGCTGCGCCAGGCAATCGTGCAGCATTTTCTCGGTGTCGGCGTCGGCCACAAACGCGAGCAGGTGTGGCCGACCAACCGGTGCTTTGCTCGGCGTTCTCTCAATCGGCGCCGGGGCTTCAAGGACGCTCCTCACGGGAAAATCTCTCCCCTAGAACCCCGGTTACCCCCGTAAGCTTTGTGCATTTTCCCTGAACCTTTCAGCGTTCGTCCGACTGACGGCGGCCGTCAGCCTTGTCCGTCTTCACGCCGTCGTCGCGATCGGCTCGCCCCTTGCTGTCGGGGTGCCATGTCATGCCGACGCTTTCCGCGCGGTTGCCGTGAATCACGTCGACCGGCGGACGCTCGATCGTGACCGGTTTCTCAGGCATCGCGCCGCCCAACGCCGGCGAGACGTCGCCCGCCCAGATGGGTCTGGCAGCAGGCGCGCCTGAGGTCGCGCCGGCGATGACCCCGTCCGAGCGGCTGGTGCTGCGCAAGGTCAAATTGAGCTTGCCGAGCTCCTGCGCGACGGTGATTTTCTCCGCCTGTTCGGGCGTCACCTCCAGCGTCAGCGGCACGGTGGTCTCGCCGCTGCTGTTGTTGGTTGCAGTTTTCGGATCCGGCGGTGCGATCGCCAAGACGCGCAGGTTCTCGACCACCGCCTCGCCGACCGAGCGGCGGGTCAGCGGCAGATCGGGCTGGAATTTCTGGGTCAGGACGATATCGACGCGATCGCCGGGGAAGGGACCAAGGAAGCGGGTGTTTGGCCCGGTGGGGCCGGCCAGATGGACCGGGATCGCCATGGCCCGCGTTCCGGGCGACAGCACGATGTCGAGGAAATCGCGATCGCCCGGCTTGACGATATTGGCGCGGCGGATCGGGTCGTCGGCGGCCAGGGGCTTGCGCAGCGCGGCGCCATAGACGACGGCGCGCGCCTCCTCATCGAGTTCGGGCTTGGCATCGCGAACGGCGACATCCGGACGAACGATCTGCCCCGGTTCGGTTTCGCCTTTGGCTTTCAGCCAGACGACGTCTTGCGGACGCAGCAAGGTGCCGATCGGGAGCGCCGTCGTGGCAACGAGAATCTCGTCCCGTGCCGCCTCCTGCGCCCCGGAAGGGGCCAGCTGCGGCAGGGCGCGAATGATCACGAACACGGCGACCGCGAGCGAGATCAGAAACAGGACGGTCAGGATGGTCTTGGCGCGCATGAGGGCTCACCCGGGGACAAAGGATCGGATAAAGAGGGTAAAGATACCGGCAACGGCGATTGCGACGCCGTAAGGAACGGTCAGCCGCACTTGTGTTTCCCGAGATTCCGCAACCGGCGCCGCTGCGCGGCGGAGACGGATCTTGTCACCTGCGAGTATGGCCACCGCCATCAGCCCGCCTGAGAGGCTCATCACGAACAGAAACGAGAGAACATCGTGATAGCCGATGAGAAACGAGGTGGCGACGATCAGCTTGACATCGCCGCCGCCGACAAGCCCGCGCCAGAATAGCAGAAAGGCGGCGACAAAGAGGGTGCCGCCCGCGACGAGGGTATAGAGCGCGGACTTCGGGTCGCCGTAAAGGGCAACCCGAAGAGTGGCGAGCGCGAGGAGACCGACGATCAGCTCGTTGGGGATGCGGCGCGTCCGCACATCGGCGTAAGCGACGAGCACGAGGAGCGCCGTTCCAAGTACTATGATGGCTGTTTGCATCGCGAACCGTTAGAAGGTGGCCCGGCTACCGGCTACGCGGGAGTCGGGATGCCTGTTAGGTAGGTGCCGATGTTGTTGAACACCGTCGAAATGTCCTGCCCCAGCACCGTCAGCGCCGAGCGCTACGACGAGAGCGATCAGACCGACCAGCAACCCGTATTCCACCATCGTGGCGCCACTCTCGTCGCGCCAGAAAGGGGGGCTTTGCCTTCGCATTGTGCTACTCCGACTACTAAAATAATGGTGAGTCACGGGACCGGCTAGCGAGCCGCCCGGCCGGACGCGAGATCGCCGCGTCCGCACCGACGGTACGCGCCAGCTGCCTTACGCCGGGACCGGGAGACCGGTGAGATAGGTCCCGATTTTATTGAACATCGTCGAAATGTCTTGCCCGAGCACGGTCGCGCCGAGCGCTACGACGAGGGCAATCAAACCGACTAGCAGACCATATTCGACCATCGTCGCCCCGCGCTCGTCGAGACCGAAGCGCTTGATCAGCTTATGCATGTGCAGATCCTTGAAGAAGTGGAGCCAAACGACAGGTTCCACGTCGCTTTCCGGCGAGCGCTTTCTACCCGTCGCTGAATCAATTTTTGAGGAGGGGAGTCATCTCAAAAATTTTCGCGAAATTCTAGGGACGGTGACGCACAGTTCGGATCCCAAGGTATTGGCCAAACCTGCTCAACGGCGCGGCCTGCGGCGAATTTCGAATTGGTTCATCAGCTTGAAGAGGCCGACCAGGCCGAGCACGATTAGCGCGCCGGCAAGCGGAATTTCGCGGCCCGCAGGCACGAGTAGCGTCAGCAGGCTAAAGCCGCCGATCAGCGCGATCAGCATAGCGAGCGCCACGTGGGTACGCTCGGAAACCCGGCCGGCCAAAAAAAAGCTGGCCAGCGCACAGCCGACCATCGCGGTGACCGCGGCCGCAAGGAATGCTTCACGAGCCGAAAGTCCAACAGCTTCGAAATGCATGTCAGGCCGCGACCGGTCTCGAGAGGCCAGGTTGGGGAGCCGCGGCGCGGCCGAGCTCGGCGATATTGATCATCAATGCGGACGAGTTTGAGCTGTCGCGCAACTTCCAGATCACGCCGTCGACAAAGAAATGATGGACGTTCACGGCCGCCGCCATAATTCCGGCGATGGTCAGGAACGGCAGCGGCAGCCACGCGAAGCAAAGCGGAAGGCCGACAAACAGCAACACGCCGCCGGTGATGTTTCGCGCTCCCCATCGCAGTGCTTCGGCGCGCACGCGTCGCCAGGAACGCTCCGCTCCCTCGGCGTCGATCCGGAGCTTCAGCTGCACAACCAGCGCGATCAGCAGGTACTGCAGCGAGTGGAAAAGCGGGATCACGATCAGAAAAGATTTGAGGCTCGCGCCCGGCACGAACCAGACAAAATGCGCGACCGCCGGCAATAGCACGATCGGCGGCAGCAGACGCTTTTGCGCGCGGCACCACGCGGCGGCAAATCCGGTAAACGCCAATGCCCCAGCGCACATTACCGCCTGCGCTGCAGGGGCCATCCAGGCAGGAAAAGCCAAAATCGGGACCGACATGCCGTAAAAGTCGGTGAGCCCGTTTTCCTGCATATGCGTCGCGCCGTAGAGGAAGGCGGCGAACACGAACGCCGAGAGCGCCAGCCGCTCGCGCCGCCCGATCAGAAACCCGCAGCGCCGGGCATAGACCATCGTGATCCCGACGGTCTGGCCGCTATAGTGGTAAGGAGACCAGAAGAAAAACAGCAGCAGAAAATAAGGGGCCACGGCCTCGGGCTGCCAAAAGCACGCGAAGACCGCGCCGAAAATGATGAAGGGCAGGCCCCAGGCGGTTACCGGAAACTGCCTCGTATGCTCGGGGCTCTGGTAGAGGCGGTAAACTGTCGCCGAGAAATGCGGGAAATTGACAAAGAGGCTGAGGACGAGCGCTGTCGTCACGAGCGGCTTGGTGTCGGCCCCGGTGTAGAAAGCTCGCAGACCCAGCCAAGTGATGATCGACAAGCCGCCGATCAGCGACGCATCAGCCCACCAATTGACGAAATACGGCGCGCGTGTGGCAGCGGCGACGGCCGGTATCTCGGTGGTGAACGCCGGCATCTCGATCCGCTGGTCGGGCAAGGGTCGGGTAAGCTCTTGTATTGTCATTTCCGCCGCTGGGAAAAGACGACGGTGAGCGACCACGGACGCTTACCGCGCAGCGCCGCCGTTCGCAGCGCCGAAGAGTCAATCGCCGGCGGCCGCGAGTGTTTCAAAAATTTTGATGTCCGCGGCCGCCGCCCACCGAAGTGCGGTTGCCAGCGCTCAAGCCCAGCTGGCCCAGATTTGATACAACAGGCTGTGGTTACAAAGATCATCGCTCGAAAACGCCTCGTTCTCGTCATTGGCGCGAGCGTGGCGGGAATATTCGAGACGGGCTTTGCCGCTTCGTCGATCGTGCTCCTGCTCGGCCTCGCCGGCCTGTTCATCGGCGCACGCGACCAGCCAGAGGAGACGGGCTTCACCGCGATCTCGGGAGCGCTCGCTGTCGGGATCGTTACCGGCGTCGGGTATATCACTCTCGACGCCCTGCTGTTCTGGCCTGGCCTGCCGCCGGCGCTGCGGGAAATAACGCCGGCGCCGCTCGCGCCCCGCCTCGCCTATTTCGTCGTCGCCGCATGTCAGGATGAGGTGATCTGGCGGCTGTTTGGACTGTCGCTGCTGCTCGTTCTTATAGCGAGGTTTCGCCCCGAGACCCGACCCTCGGCTTCGACCATTGCCGCCGCCATCGTGCTGAGCGCGGTGCTATATGTGCTCTTTCACCTTCCATTCGTGACCTCTCGAGCAGCGCTCACACCCTTCCTTGTCGCCAGGGAGCTGGCGCTGCACTTCACGACGCCGATCGTTTGGGGCATCGTTTATTGCCGGCTCGGTCTTGCCGCCTCGATGACCGCGCATGCCGCCGCGCATCTTCCCATCCAGCTCGGGATGACCCTCCTCTCGCCCTGAGGAAGTTGATCACACCCCCTCTGCCTAGAGATCGCGCGCCGAGACCGCTGGCGGGGCCGTAGGCAGAGCGGCCGCCCGCCGGCGCCGGCGAAATGCTGCTAACCCGACAACCCGGTTGAATAAGCCGCGCAGCGCAACTCGCATCGGCACATCGATGCAGCGATGAACAAGCGCACCGCAGCCGATGGCAGTCAGAATGGTGATTGCCTGAAATCGATAACCGCCCCATCCCGACGCGACGAGAACCCCCGCGAACGTCACCGGGATCGCGAATGCGGTCATTTGAAAGATGTAGACGGAGTAGGAAATATCGCCGAGCCAGCGCAACGGCCGAGCGTTGAGCATGCCGGTGGTTTTGCCCGAGTTGCCCACCGATGCCAGCAACAGCGGCACGAGAAGGACAACGATTACGCCGTCGGGGGCGTCGGCGAGACAAGCGATCGCGATCGCCACGAGTAGGGCGATGAACGTGGCATCCCTCCCCCAAACGCGGCGGAAGTGACCTTCGCTGTAGAACCGATAGGCTAAGATGCCAACCATAAACTCCGGCCATGCCCGGAGAAGCGCACCCCACCCAGAGGCACGCTGTTGCTCCTGGCTGGCGATGGTGTGATCAATGGCCATAACGACAAGAAGCGCGATGCAGGTTGCTGCAGCCGCGCGACCTTTAAGTCGCCCGATAATCGGGACCACAAAAGGAAAAAGCAGGTAGGCATACCACTCGGCGGAGATAGACCAGGATGGCCCATTGATGATGATATTGTCGAGCCATGGCACCTGAAACAGGAACAACGCTGCAATCAGCTGCGTCTTGAACGAGATGCCGGCCGGCATATCGAACTGCCCGATGACGTGCTTCACTACATAAACAGCGGTCGTGAAGAGGGCAGCCGGGTATATGCGGCAGAACCGCGCCCAGAGAAACCGCCCGACCGCCGGCCAGTCCCGGTTGGCGGCGAGCCGGCTGCCATAGACATGCGTGAGGACGAAGCCGCTGAGGACGAAAAACAAATCGACGGCGAGATATCCCCGGCGACAGATCCCCGGCGAAGCGCCGCCGCCAAAATGGTAGGCGAGGAAACTGCTGTGATAGAACAGAACCGCCATCGCCGCGATCCCGCGCAACGGGGTGAGCGACGGCAGCTCCCTGCGTGCGTCGAGGCTGCCGCCTGCAGTCGCGCGAGCCAACCACCAACGGGATATCGCCGGCAAAACGCCTCCTGGTGAGCAGGGCTTTATTTGGCGCAACTATCTCGACAAACGCAATTGGAAAACACCTCCCTGTCAGAGGACAGGGTTTGCTCCTCGATCAGCGCATTCGATCAGCGCAGAGCCGGTCCCAGACCATCGTCTCGTTCAAATTGTCGGCGCCGGGGAGGCGACGATGGCTAATTTTTATGAAACGTCCCCATGTCGTCTTCATTGAATCTCAGGGCCAGGTCGGCAAGATCAGGGCGACGATGTCCACGCAACACATGATCCGCTCATCGGACGGTGTCGGTTTCACTGTGCTGTCGCAAACCGGTGATCACTTGGAAGCGAGGTCTCTTACAATCAAGACCTTCTTCCTCTCTGCGGCGATAATCGGGATAAATTTACTAATTAATCTGACGTCCCCCGTTACGGCGTTTCCGTACGATGACTTCGTTCTCATCGACGGCATCTGGCGGACCGTTGAGGGGCAACATGTCGGCATCGATTATCACGATGCCATTGGGTTCTGGTTAAGTCATATTGGCGCGGCGTGGTGGCGAATAATCGGCCCAGATCGCGGTGTCCTTGCGCTCACCAGCGCCACTTTTAGTATCATAATCATGTTATGTGCGAGCTTTGTCTTGGCAAACCGGTTGTGGTTTTTGCCTCGGTATTGCCTTCTAATCGGCGCAGTCCTGGCTTTCGAGGCGTCGGCGCCGTCGGTTTACGGTTGGTCAGTCTTCATGACCGGTATGGCCGGATATTATAACCGCCTGTCGGTCGCCGCCCTCGCCGTATTATTCTTACAATTCTTTACAGGGCAGCGTACCCGATCGCATACCGGCCTTGTAGTGGAATGCGGAACTGCGGCCATCCTGCTCAACATCTTATTTTTAGTAAAAATCTCGGCCTTCATTCTGGGAATAGGAATTATTGCGACGAGCACGCTGGCACTCCGACTACGTTCTTTCTCCAGTACAGCAAAAATGTTGATGGTTTTGTTCCTAATTCTAATTATTATTGTTGCCACCGATTTTGTTATTGCCGGCACCAATCCATCAGATTTTCTTCTTACCTATCAAGCAGCTGCGGCAACGAAATTGTCGCCGGTTTCCGGCAATAGCATCGACCGCATATTCAAGAGCTGGAGCCTGGTCGTGTCCGTCCTGTTATTGGTTATGTATGCACGGCGACCGCCCGCAATCCCCCGCAGCGCATTGGTGACAGTGATCGGCGCGTATGCCGTCATCCAGCTTTGTTTGAATGTGTCAAATACTCAGCCGGAGACGATCTTTCTGGCGCCGGCATGCGCCCTAGCCCTCCTCTCGTGGTGTCCGCCTTCGGAGCCGGAGCGGTCGAATCAAGCGCCCCGCCGACATTGGCTGAGAAAATCGCCAATGGCCGTGTTGCCCGGAGTAATGTGCCTCTTGGTATTGGTTCCGCAGATGGCTTCGGCCGCTTTCGGTCTTGCCCTCGCGGTTTCAGTAGCCTCGGGCTTCGAGGCGCCGATTTACATCTCCGCGGAGAAGGGCGTTAGCGTCCCGGTCGTCGGCGCGCTCGGAGATGCCGGCCGTGCAGAGCAATTTGCTATAAACGTCAATAAGGGGGTCGACGCATTACAACACTTCAAGATGACTGACGGAACAATCGCTACCCTCGATTATGTCAATCCATTTCCGGCTCTCTTTGGTCTGCCTTCTCCGAAGGGGGTACCCGTCGCCTGGGCTCTCGGTTACAACCAGCCCTACGACAGCATGCTGCAAGAACGCGAGTTAGTCGGGGATGCCTGCATCGTAATGCTTCCGATGCGGCCGACACGGGTTGTTAAGGGAAGCACGGAATTAATCATCGCGGCCGCGGAATCGATATTGGCCGTGTCCTTCAACCTCGTGGGAGACGACGATTATTGGAAAATATACCGCCGCAAAGACGGTTGCCGGTAACAGGGAGGTCGGCGGAATCGAAGTGAAGGCTTTGGCCAAAATCGCGATCGTTACGCCGGTGCTCGACGACTGGCCGGCATTCGGCCACCTGCTGCGGGAAGTGGGCCGCTCGCTCGCCGGGAAAGTGCAGGACCTCGACATCGTCGCGGTCGACGACGGCTCGGCGCAGAGTTTCGCGATCGATGCGCTCGAGCTGCCGCCCGGTCCAATCCGCCGGATCGAGATCCTGCAGCTCGGGCTCAATCTCGGCCATCAGAGGGCGATCGCGGTTGGCCTCGTCGACATCGCGCGGCGCGACGATCTCGACGGCGTCTTTGTCATGGACTGCGACGGCGAAGACCGTCCGGCGGACCTACCAAGACTGCTCGCAGCGAGCCGCGAGCGGCCGGGGCACATCGTTGTCGCCCAACGCACTGAACGATCGGAGGGGCAACCGTTCAAGGTCGGGTATGCCCTGTACCGGTGGCTGTTCACGCTCCTGACCGGGCAGCAAATCAATTTCGGCAATTTCAGCTTCATTCCGATCGCGTGCGTCCGCCGCCTCGTCTTCATGCCGGAAATCTGGAACAACCTGCCGGCCGCCATCCTGCGCTCGCGCATCGGGCATGTCGCCGTGCCGACCGCCCGCGGCGAGCGCTATTTCGGGCGGTCGCGGATGAGCTGGATCGGGCTCATCGCGCATGGGCCGAGTGCGACGTCAGTCTACATCGATATCGTTTTCGTGCGGCTGCTCTTCGGCGCCGCCATCGTCGCCGGCGTCACGCTGGCCGGCATTGCCGCCGCCGTCGCCATCCGCCTCGCGACGCCGCTCGCGATTCCCGGCTGGGCCACGACGGTAGTGGGGGTGCTCGGGCTGCTGCTGATGCAGCTCGTCGTCATGGTGGTCGCAATGCTGCTGCTGGTGCTGGCGGGGCGCAACAGCCGGCCGATCGTGCCGATCGCCGACGCGGGCATGTTCATTGCGGGCCGCCAACGCTTCGACATCGAGCCGGTCTCGCCGCTCGCGCGCGAATGCGGGGGGACGGACGAGCGGCAATGAACCTGCACTACCCCGGCGGCGAACTCGAGCTCTTCGCTGGCGCGGCGAACTGGAAGAGCTACGTTGCCGAGCTGCTCTCGCCCTATCTCGGCGAAACCGTGCTTGATGTCGGCGCCGGAATCGGCGCCCACGTCCCGTTCTTGTGCAGATCCGGGGTGAAGGAATGGGTTTGTCTCGAGCCCGATGAGCGGCTCGCATCGCAGATCGCCCGCCGGATTGAGAAAGGCGAGCTGTCGGCTGCCTGCCGCGTCGTCACCGGCACTCTCGAAGCGCTCGCGGGTTGCACCCGATTCAGCGCCGTCCTCTATCTCGACGTGCTGGAGCACATCGCCGATGACCGCGCCGAGATGGAGAAGGCGGCGCGCAGGGTCGCGGATGGCGGTTGCCTGATCGTTCTGGCGCCCGCTCACCAGTTTCTCTTCAGTCCGTTCGATGCCGCAATCGGACATCACCGCCGTTACACCACCGCCGCGTTACGGGCACTTACACCGCCGGAATGCCGACTCGAATTTTGTCGAATGCTCGACTCGGCGGGTTTTTTCGCCTCGCTCGCCAATCGCTCACTGCTCCGTTCCGCAAACCCCACGTGTGCGCAGGTGCAAGTCTGGGACAGAGTCCTGGTACCGGTCTCGCGGCGCCTGGACTGGTTTCTTTGCTACCGCTTCGGCAAGAGCATCCTTGCTGTGTGGCGGAGGACGCGGCCATCGTCTGTTCGCGTCGGGGATGGCGCGTCTTGAGGCGACCCGATTTAAGGCTGCCGGCGGCGGCAATCGCGGTCTTCGCGATCTTTGCCGGCCTTTATTATTGGGCGCGGCCGGTTTATGAGTTCGCGCTCACCTGGTACGGCATTGCGCCGTTCCGGTTCCCGTTTCTCGATACCGACGCGATCACCGCGGCGATCGAATGTTATCGCCAGGGGATCGACGTCTATATCGCGAACCCCTGCGATGCCCTGGGCCGTCCTCATGTCTATTCCCCGCTCTGGCTCGCAGCATCGGTGCTGCCGGTCACGAGGGCTTGGACCATGCCAATTGGCCTCGGCCTCGATCTCGCTTTTCTCCTATCGTTGGCGGCGATCCCGGTTCCGGCCCAGGCGCGCGACCGCCGGATCATGTTGGCCGCCGTGTTCTCGACAATGACGATCTATGCGGTCGAGCGCGGGAACAACGATCTCTTTGTTTTCCTCCTCGTACTGCTGGCCGGGCTCACGCTCGCCAGCCCTGCTGTCTGGAACGGCTCTTCGATCAGACGCTGGTGGGGCTATCTGCTGATCGCGACCGCGGCATTGCTTAAGTTTTACCCGGTTTCCGCGTTGATCGTATCGTGTCGCGAACGAAGGCATGCTTTTATCGCGATCAATCTTCTAATGCTCTCGGTGATCTGCGTCTTCGTTGCCATCGTCAAAGACGATCTCAAGCATACTGCCGCACTGATCCCCTTCGGGAGCTATTACACCGATCTATTTGGCGCCAAAAATCTGCCTTATGGCATTGCGCATTTGATCTACACGCCGTCGCGCGAGTTCATTGTCGACTTCGTGCCGCCCCTTCTTCTGGCTATTCTCTGCTTGCGCGCGCTTTGGTTGGCGATCGGCCTTGCCCGGCGTCCGGCGCTGCACACCGCCTTTCTCAAACTGGAGGAGCGCGCGCGGATATGGCTGATCCTCGGTTCCGCGATCATTACGGCGTGTTTTTTTGCCGGACAGAGCGCCGGCTACCGCGGAGTGTTTTTTCTTCTCGTCCTGCCGGGACTGTTTGGACTGGCGCAATGCGCGGAGGATGATCAGGCCGCCAGGCTCGTTCGCCAGGCTCCCTGGCTGATCCTCTTCGTCATGTGGAGCGAGGCTCTGCGTCATGCCATCGTTGCCGTGGGACCGGGCTGGCTCGTCATCGAAGCGACATTCTGGATCGCCAAGGAACTGGTGTGGTGGCGGATCATCGCGACCCTGGGGGGCGTTCTCCTCTGCTTTGTGCTGGCCTCTCCGGTCTGGCGCAGGGGCTCAGCCGACCGGGCAGCGACGGCGGAGCAGGTCGCGGGTGCGTAATTTTTTTCGAGACGTTTTGGTCCCGCATAGATTGAATCTCGGGCATAGGATTGTTCGCATCAACCGAAGCGAGTTTCCGGACGCGATGGACCCGGTATTGACGATCGCCAAGCTCGGCGCCGGCTTTGTGGTCATCACGTCGGCGATTTTTGTGATCGGGCTGGCGGTCGAGACGGTCGCGCCTGCTCAAAGGCGGCAGCCGGCAAACGGGACCCGGCTCAACATCGGCTATGCCATCTTCCACGCGTTCATGCGGTCGGCCGCTACGCTCTTGGCTGCTATCCCTGTTCTCGGCATCGGAGCGCTGGGCGGGGGCTTGATCGCCTTGCCGAGCGAAGGATGGACGGTTGTCCTCTCTGCAATCGTCTATGTCGTCGCGATCGATTTCGCCGAATACCTGTTCCACCGGGCGCAGCATGGATGGCCGCCGCTGTGGGCGCTTCACTCGCTGCACCACAGCGACCGGGCGGTAAACGTGACGACGAGCACGCGCCACCATTGGGTCGATCTCTTCATAAGATCGATCGTGATCTACCCCATCGTCGGGCTGCTGTTCGCCGTCCCCTACCAGGCGGTGTTGGCCAATGGGTTGATCGGCTACTACAATTATTTTCTGCATTTCAATATCAGAATATCATTTGGGCCGTTGTGGGCGGTGCTCAACAGCCCGCAATATCACCGGCTGCATCACTCTCATGCGGCGCGGCACCAGAACAAGAATTTTGCTGCGCTGTTCCCGATATTCGACGTGCTTTTCGGCACTTATTGTCGGCCGGCAGCCGGCGAATATCCGGCAACCGGAATCGAAGGGCGGCAAGGTCCGAGCCGAGTCTGGGGGGCGGTCGCATGGCCATTTAGAGCGTCACCGGGGGCGGTCGGGCGCGTGCGCCGAGCGGCGGATGCTGCCTGATCACCTGCAGGCCGGGACGGCGAACGATTTCATCGAGCCGGCCAATATCGGCCTGACGAAGCGACCCGGTGCGCGCGGCCCACGGACCGGCGGACCTTCCTGGAAATGGTCTCCCGCGAGCCCGGGCTTCCGCTTTTGGGCGGGTGTGCTGTTGGCTCTGTGCGGCGCGTACAGCGTCACGTGCCTAACGCTGTTCGCTTACCGATCACCAGGCGCGCCGCTCGGCGATTGGCGCGCTCTTTGGACGTGGGCGCGGTTTCTGACCGAGCATCCGGCCGCGGAAATGTATGACCCGTCGATCCTCCACGCGGGCCAAGCTGCAGCGGGGCTCGAACCGGGCCAATATTATCCCTTCGCATACCCGCCGAGCTTTCTGCTCGTCCTTTGGCCAATGGGCCTGCTTCCGTCCGGCCTAACGTACGGGGCCCTCCTCGTACTCGGTTTGCCGTTTTATCTTTGGGCGACTGTCGGCAAGCGGTGGCGCTCCCCGATGACATTGGCGGCGCTGATAGCGCCGACGACCGCCATCTCGATCGTCGCCGGGCAGACCGGCTTTCTCGCGTCGGCTCTCCTGATCGGCGGGTTGCGACTGGCCGGCTGCCGTCCGATACTGGCCGGCCTCCTCCTCGGCCTGCTGACTTACAAGCCGCAAATCGGGTTGCTGGTGCCGGTCGCGCTGGTATCGGCTAAACTGTGGCGCTGTGCCGCCTCCGCCTGCGCTACATTCCTGCTGCTGTTCGCGGTCACGAGCGCCGCATTCGGGCCCGGCATCTGGATCGCGTGGTTCGCCGCGATCCCCGGCTTCTCGAGCCAAGTAGCGGCGGGGGGCGGCAGGATCCTCCATCTGATGCCGACGGTCATGTCCACGCTGCTGCAGATCGGCGCCTCCCCGACAGCCGCGCGGCTGGCCCAGGGCGCGGCCACAATCGCCGTAATGGGCGTCGTATGGGCGTCGTTTCGCGCGGGGCCGACACGGCTGGCCGCCGCCACATTGCTGGTCGGCACACTTTTGGCGACTCCGTATGCCTTCCTCTACGACATGCCGATTGTGGCCACGGCCGTGTTGTGGATGATCCAGGAACGGCATGACCGCGGTGGTTCCTTCGGATGGGGCGAAATCCTGGTGCTGACGATAGCGGCAATCGCGCCAATGACGATGCCGGCGGAGACAGCGCGTCCGCCGATAAGCGCAATCTCTCTCGTCCTGGTGTTGGGTGTTATCCTGCGGCGGAGTTGGATGCTGCGATATCGGGCAGAATCCGAAGTTGCAACCCGGGCGTTACACTGCGGAAACGCGAGTTAAGCGGCGAGCAAGGTTGATGTGCTCACAGTTCGGCAATTGGAGCACATCTGGGCTGCCGGAGACGCCGATGCCCCACGACCAACCGCGATGCGACGTGTGCGACTGCGAGTTGCGTGCTGGCTTTCCTCGAGTGCGCGATCCGCAGACGGGGCATTGGTTCGCTATCACCCACTGCCCGGAATGCGGTTTGGGCCATACGACGCCGCAGCCCGACGACTTGGATGAGTACTATGGCTCGGCGTATCACGGCGGCCGCTACGGGATCGCTGAACAGCTGTGCGTGAGACGCCGTCTGCGCTTTGTGAGAGCGGTCGCAAGCCCACATCGCGTGCTCGACTTTGGCTGCGGGGATGGCGCCTTCATCGCAGCGGCATCGGCCGCCGGATTGCAGGCGACTGGTGTGGAAATGCGACCGGAGCACGCCCGTTCCAAGGGGCTGACGGTAGTCGAGCGCGTCGAGGACGCCGGAGGTCCGTTCGACCTCATAACCCTATGGCACAGCCTGGAACACGTCCGCTCGCCACGGGAGCTGCTCGAGCGACTGTTGCCGCGGCTGAGCGATGACGGTTTCCTTGTTGTTGCTGTGCCCAATGCCGAGAGCGTACAGGCGCGGGTTTTCGGGCCGGGCTGGTTTCACCTCGATGTCCCCCGGCATCTCTTCCACTTTACACCGCGCGCGCTGAAGCGATTGTTGGAAAGCTGCGGCCTGGAGGTGGTCCGGCGCTGGGACATCGAAGTCGAATTGGATCTGTTCGGGTGGGCTCAGAGCGCCCTCAACCGGGTAATTCGCACTCCGAACGTGCTCTTCGATGTGGTCACCCACCGGCGGCGGCGTCATAAGCCATTGGAGATCGCGGCCAGCCTTGTCCTAGGCACCGTGGTCACGATAACTGCGGCGCCGGTGGTGCCGCTTGCCGCCGCGCTGTCAAGCGGCGCCGTGGTGATCTTTGCGGCGAAGAACCAGCGCGCTAGCCGTTGAACCGCCGGTAAGCTCGTGCAGTATTTTTAAAGCTGCATCTGAACTTGTGGAGCCAGTGCTTTGCGAGGCTCCCGTCGCTGCAAGCCCTCGAAGACGCTGCCGCGCTCCCACCCCCAGCACGCCAGGCGAAACTCGGTAGCAGTCCGAAGTACGCCAACGCCATAGGCAATGCTTCGGCGAAAGTTTATAGAAGATGCCCCGGTGAAATACCGGGTGGGACAGGAAATCTCGCCAACCCGAAAGCCGCGGTAAATGATCTGGGAAAGCATCTCGTTATCGAATACAAAATCATCCGAGTTGTTATCGAGAGGAATATCCTCTAGGACAGCGCGAGTGTAAGCGCGATAACCGGTATGGTATTCAGATAGCTTATAGTTCAGTAAGATATTTTGTGTAAATGTAAGCATACGGTTGGCAACATATTTGTACAGCGGCATTCCCCCTGCCAAGGCGCCAACACCAAGTATCCGAGATCCCAGGACCACGTCGAAAAAACCAGACGCCAATAGGGATGCCATGGGTAAGATAAGCTTCGGTGTATATTGATAGTCCGGATGCAGCATAATTACGATATCTGCGCCTCGGTCGAGCGCTGTGCGGTAGCAGGTTTTCTGGTTGGCGCCGTAACCTTTATTGTGATCGTGGGCAATCGTGATAATACCAAGCTCCTTGGCAAGCTTCAGAGTCTCATCTGTGCTAGCGTCGTCAACAAGAATGATGTCGTCTACTACATCGATCGGGATTTCGGCGAACGTCCGTTGCAGCGTGAGCGCGGCATTAAACGCCGGCAGAACAACACAAAGTCTATTTCCAATTATCATCACTTAACCTATCTGATCTTGACGCTGGAGCTCCGGAAATTTCGGGGTATTACATATTCCTGCGGTGGACCACGGCGTAGTCGTCGCTGTAGACGCGTTGCCATCCGGGGAGGTGGTCGAGCAGGGCCGCGGCCGCGCTCGACGGCTCGAACAGCGTCCAGGCGATGGCGTAATGGTCGAGCAACCCGGGCAACGCCTCGCCGATCCCAGCGCTCGCCGCGGCATTGCAGGCGAGGAATTCGTCGCCGAAGAGGTCGGCCCGGCCGTCGATGAAGGTGGGTATGCCGACGAACGTCAGATACCCGCCGAACCGGATCGAGTGGAGGACGTGGCCGGTAAGGCCCGCTGCGCGCGCGGCGTCGACAGCCAATACCGGCGCGACGGCTTCGCGCGGGCCAATGCCGCGCCGATCGAGCGCAAGCGCCGTCGACAGAAATCCGAGCGCGATCAAGACCGCAGCGATCACCGCGGCGGCAAACGGCACCATCGTCAATCCGCGCGCGGCCCGCTTTCCCGCCGAGCCGGTTCGCGCCGACACCGGGGAGCCCAGCTGAGCGGAGAGCGGGGCGGCGATCAGCAGCGGGCCGATGATGCCCAGCAGCTCCTGGTTGCGCACATGGGTCAGCGCCAGGTGCAGCAGCACGAGAACCATCGCGGTTCGCGTCCACGGCAGTCTCAATCCCAATGAAAACCCGCCGAGGATCGCCAGCGCGATCCACACCTCAAGCGGCTCGAAATGCTGGAAATCGGTGGCGTGCCACTCGGAGAGCGCGGAGATTGCAAAACTCATCCGCAGCATGCGCAGCGGCAATGTGAACAGGTCGAACCCGTTTGGCGATACCAGCGCAGCGAGGGTGGACAATCCCAAAAAAACGCCCCATCCCCGGAGCGTTTGCCAGCGGGCCGAGGCGGGAGCGACCAGCACCGCCTCCGCGGCGAGCAGTCCGGCAAACAGCAACCCGACGACAAAACCGCCATGCAGGTTGCACCACAGGATCATGACCGGCAGCAGGGCGAAGGATGGGGCGGCGCCCTCGTCTCGCGCTCGGATCACGCCCGCCATCCACGCCACCAAGAGCGGCAACGCCAACACATGGGGGCGGGCGAGCAGATGCGGCTCGGTCAGTGCGAAAGCCAGCAGCGCGCCGATCGCGGCGCGGCGCGGCCCGAGCGAGCGCTGCAAGGCGCGGGCGAGCAGCGCAAACGCGGCAGCGATCGCCAAACCGGTCGCGGCGATGACGCCGCCCCATCCGAGCCCGTCATAGACGGCGGCGAAGACGATCTCCGCTAGCCATTCGTGAGGGACCCAGCTCCCGCCAGGGAAGGTGAAGGTAAACGGATCATGGAACGGGATCGCGCGGTGCTCGACGATCCAGCGTCCGATAACGATATGCGAGAGCGTGTCGCCATCGTTGAGGAGAGCAAACGCCGAAGCTACCGCGACAGTATAAGCTCCCAGACCGACGAGGAGCGGCACCAACCACGCGCGAACCGGGTGCAATAGATGCGTATCGGTGAGGGCCGGCGATCGCGGAAAGGACGCGCCTATCGACTGCATGCCGCGCGCCCGACGTGCCTGACCAGGACTCGCTCAGCTACCAACCGCGGCGAGCGCCGGCGGGGACTGGTGCGGTGCGACTTCGGGCTCAGCCACGGGCGGGCGCGGAGCAAAGGGCGGCCGCGTGTCGCTGCCGTTCATCGCAGTTTTGAGGCGAACGCGACCACGGGCTAGATGCGAGCGCACGGCACCGACGGAGGTGCCCATGCTCTGCGCCGCCTCGTCGTAGGACTTACCCTGGACGCCGATCAGGATGACGGCCGAGCGCTGGTTGGCGGAGAGACGGCGCAGCGCAGCGCCGAGGTCGCGCAACAGAAGCCGCAGCTCAGCCATATGCGTCGCCGGCGGCGGTTCGGCGGCGGCAATTTCCTCCAGCGCTGTGGCCGAGCGGTTGGATCTGTTCACGACCGCGAGAAAGCGATTGCGCATGATCGTGTAGAGCCAGCCGCGCAGATCCGTCCCTGCCTGCCACAAATGCGCGTTGGCGAGTGCTTGCACGAGCGTGTCCTGGACGAGATCGTCGGCATCGGCCCTTTCGCGATGCCAGCGCCGCGCCGCACGGCGCAGGAAAGGTATCTCTTGCTCGACTTGTCCCGCGAACTCCGCCTCCGCAAGCTCCGCCGATGCCGGCGCGCGGGTACTTGGCTGCGGCGCTCCGGCTGCGACTATATCATGCGAACCCGGCGCCTCGTAGTTCGTTGACATTCTACGTGACCCACACGCAAACAAAGGCGAATTGCACGGACCGGTAAACGCAGCGTCGAGGTGAAACAGCTGATGCGTTTATTCAGGACGCTTCTCTGACACAAAATGGACAGCAATTCAAGCAAATTTTACCGAAGGGTTAACGGCTGTTACCGGACTGTTACGATTGCCCACTCTCCTTGACGAGAGACCGGGTCGACACGCGACCCGGCGGTCCACGGGGTTGAAGCGCGGCGCGCTGCGGGCATCAAGACCCCGATTTTGGTGCCGCTATCGGCGGACGGCGACCAGAGGACTGCGCTCAGGCAAGTGTCCGCGGCGTTCAGCAATTAAGTCAAAGGAAAAGGATCCACACGAGGGCGTCCGCTTCGCTCAATATTACTCGAGAGTCACCGTCATCTCACACTGCAGGGTCACTGAACGTCAAAAATGCGTTCGGATAATATTTTTTGCTCGAACTTTTTTTAGTGGTGCTTATGTTGCAATCGTCGCGAAGTAGCGGCGCACGGAAATAACAGTCCGGAAGAGGACCAGAGGAAAAGTAATCGATGGCTATACTAGACCAGATCGGACAGGAGAAGCAGCGGATCTCCGAACGGCTCATGCGGGTCGATGCGGAACGGACGAAGTTGAGCGAGCAGCGCAATGAACTGGAAACCGCCGAACGTGCTCTGAGTCGACTCGGGGAGAAAGCGCTGGTAACCGAGAAGCGGAGGAGAGGGCGCGCGGCGAGCGCCGCATCGTCAGCGGTAAAGGGCACAAGAAACGAGGTGGCAAGCGGGCGCCTAACCTATCGTTGCGTGACGTCACTTTGAAGGCCGTGCAGGCGCACGCTAACGGCGCCAGCGCCAGCGAAGTCCTCAACCACCTCTCGCGAAAATTTGGCCTGACGGTCCGGCCGAACCAGCTCGGTAGCGCGCTTCAGGGGCACCGTCGCGCAGGTCGGCTCGAAAACCGCGATCAGCGCTGGTACATGCCGCGCCCGGCGTAGAGAGCCACAGCAGCGAACGACAGCTCGATCGTCCCGAGAGATCCGAGATTGCCACGCCATCCGTTCGGCCGTGACCAATGGCTTCGAACCGCGTCGTCAACCAGGCGGACAGGAATTGCCGATCGGAATGGTGGCGGGCGTCGAAATTCCGGGACCTCAACCACTTTCGCGCGGAGGTAAAGCCCGCCCCGCCCGACCAGCACGCCGAACGAAAGGTATCCGTTTGCCAGGCGACCTCTTGCGACATTTCGGAGTTCGTCAGATCCGGCAGAAAGATCGCCGAGGCGAAGGTGACGCCAGCAGATAACAGAATATAGAGCGCAATCACGTAGCCCGATCCGGTCCACGCGAGCAGCGCCGTCGCGATCAACGGCGCCGAGCCGCCCGCAGTGATCGAGGCGAAATGGAATCCGAGCGAGAAGTGGCTGTACCGCAGCCTGGGG
>Ga0310916_10000181_pt1 | contig 31450 bp, 28 predicted proteins | sample GREbulkMGLF176_FD_203444 | JGI IMG/M metagenome (GOLD analysis project Ga0310916, IMG submission 203444) | Lab enrichment of tropical soil microbial communities from Luquillo Experimental Forest, Puerto Rico - GRE.bulkMG.LF176 | ecosystem: Environmental > Terrestrial > Soil > Tropical forest >...
GTCCAGGTCGGTGTCCACGAAGAGTCCTCTCGGCTCGGCGTTGGTTTCGCAACACCGAGCCTGGCCGCCCTCGCCCTCAAATCACAGCAGCCACACCAGCAACATCACCAGGAATCATTCATCTAGGGGACCAGCGGCAACTCGGCCGGATCAGTCGAAGACGCCGGTGCGGTCCAGCATCTCGGTCAACCGATTCACCGCGTCGGTGAATTGCCAGACCGTGTGCTCGATCACGGCGGCGGCGTCGCGCCGGCGCAGCGCGGCGATCAACTGCCGGTGATTGTCGACCGCGGCCGCACCCCATTGCGGATCGGCGGCATACACCCGCACCGGCATGTACCGCGCGGCATTCAGCAGGAACCACGCCAATTTGATCCGGCCGCTGGCGTGGTTGAAGACGCGATGAAACGCGAACTCGATGCCGGCGATCGTCTCGGCGTCGCCGGACCCGATGGCCGCTGCGAGCGCGTCGTTGATATGGGCGAGCTCGTCGATCTCCGCGTCGGTGATGTGGTCGGTGGCCGCGGCGGCCAGCTGCTTTGCGATGGTTGCCTGCAGCCAGAAGATGTCCTGGATGTCTTGCCGGGTCAGTGGCAGCACGACGTGACCGCGGTGCGGCTCGAGTTGCACCATGCCCTCGCCGCGAAGTTTCAGCAGGGCCTCACGCACCGGCGTGACGCTGACCCCGAGTTCGGCCGCGGTCTCGTCGAGGCGGATGAATGTTCCCGGAGGCAACATCCCGGACATGATTGCCGCCCGCAAGTGGCCCGCTACCTCGTCGGACAACTGCGCCCGGCGCAGCGGCCGCCGAGTCCTCGGCCTGATAGAGATCGGTGCGTTCACGGGGGCTGCCAGGGCTTTCACGGGCTTGGCGGGGTTTGGCCGGGTCTTGGCCGGGTCTTGTCAGGGGAGCGCTAAAGCCATAGTGTGACCCACACAACACCATGTTTTATCAAATATCAACCTGGCGCAAGCGGTGCGAGAGGTGAAGGGGAGGCGCTAGTTGATCGCCCAGTTGGCCAGCCATCTGACCGAAGCCACCGAGCAGCCCTACCGCGCCCGGCGGCAGAACTGGGTCAACCAACTCGAGCGGCACTCGCTGATGCAACCGAACGCGACGGCGCTGCGGTTCCTGGGCAAGACCGTCACGTGGGATGGACTGCAGCGCCGGGTGGTTGCGCTGGCCGACGCGTTGAGCCGCCGCGGGGTCGGCTTCGGCGATCGGGTCATGATCCTGATGCTCAACCGCACCGAATTCGTCGAGTCGCTGCTGGCCGTCAACTACCTGGGGGCCATCGCGGTCCCGCTGAACTTCCGGCTCACCTCCGCCGAAATCGTCTTCCTCGCTGAGGACTGCGAAGCGCGCGTGATGATCACCGAATCGGTGCTCGCCCCGGTGGCCACCGGTGTTCGCGACATCCAGCCGTCGCTCGACATGATCGTCGTGGCCGGTGGCCCGACGGATAACAGCGGGTTCGGCTACGAAGACCTCATTAACGAGCCCGGTGATTCACGCGGACCCGTCGACATCCCGAATGACTCGCCGGCGCTGATCATGTACACCTCGGGCACCACCGGCCGGCCGAAGGGTGCGGTGCTGACCCACACCAATCTGACCGGCCAGACGATGACCGGGCTCTACACCACCGGCGCCGATATAAACAGCGACGTCGGCTTCGTCGGTGTCCCGTTTTTCCACATCGCCGGAATCGGCAACCTCCTGACCGGCATGCTGCTGGGCGTTCCCACGGTGATCTATCCGCTGGGTGCCTTCGACCCCGGGCAGCTGCTCGATGTGTTGGCCGCGGAGAAGGTCACCGGCATCTTCTTGGTTCCCGCGCAGTGGCAGGCGGTATGCGCCGAGCAACGAGCGCGGCCCCGCGACCTCAGGTTGCGGGTGATGTCATGGGGGGCCGCGCCGGCGCCCGATGCGTTGCTGCGGGAGATGTCGGCAATTTTCCCCGGAACCCAGATACTGGCCGCGTTCGGCCAGACTGAGATGTCGCCGGTGACCTGCATGCTGCTCGGGGAAGACGCGATCCGTAAGCGTGGATCGGTCGGCAAGGTGATCCCCACGGTCGCGGCCCGAGTGGTCGACGAAAACATGGACGATGTGCCCGTCGGCGAGATAGGCGAAATCGTCTACCGGGCGCCGACGCTGATGAGCGGCTACTGGAATAACCCCGCAGCGACCGCGGAAGCGTTCGCCGGCGGTTGGTTCCATTCGGGAGACCTCGTCCGGATGGACGAGGACGGCTACGTCTGGGTGGTGGATCGCAAGAAGGACATGATCATCTCCGGCGGCGAGAACATCTACTGCGCGGAGGTGGAAAACGTCCTCGCCGGCCACCCGGCCATTGCGGAAGTCGCCGTGATCGGCCGGGCTCACCAGAAGTGGGGCGAGGTGCCGATCGCGGTCGCGGCCGTCACCGACGACCACCTTCGGCTCGATGATCTTGATGGGTTCCTGACCGAGCGGCTCGCGCGCTACAAGCACCCCAAGGCGCTCGAGATCGTCGATGCGCTGCCCCGCAACCCCGCCGGGAAGGTCCTCAAGACTGAACTACGGGCCCGCTACGGAGCGGCCGATGTAGATGAAAGCCGTTCTGCCACAATGGATTTAACAACCGGAGAGGAAGGCTGACACAAACTGTAACGTTTGCCCGCTGTTGACGAAGGGTTAATTGTGCTTACGCAGTTCACACGCGCACGACCATCGGGTACATTCCTGTGGTCGCCGTTACTACCTGCGGGTAGGGAGCTGACGGTCACACACGCAGGGTCGGGGCAAGGAGGAGGCGTGCGACACGATGCACCGCGGTGCTACCAGGCACGCGGTGCCGGGATGAGGGGGCAGCGGTGACGGCGTCGACGAGTCCGCGCGGTCCATACTTGGTCGGCTACCTGCGCGACCAATTGCGGACGCCGCTGACCCTCGTCGGCGGGTTCTTCCGGATGTGCGTGCTGACCGGAAAGGCACTGTTCCGTTGGCCGTTCCAGTGGCGCGAGTTCGTCCTGCAGTGCTGGTTCATCATGAGGGTGGCGTTCCTGCCGACCATCATGGTCTCGATCCCGCTGACCGTGCTGCTGATCTTCACCCTCAACGTGCTGCTCGCCCAATTCGGTGCGGCCGACCTGTCCGGCGCGGGTGCGGCGATCGGCGCTGTCACCCAGCTCGGCCCGTTGACCACGGTGCTGGTGGTGGCGGGTGCGGGGTCGACGGCGATCTGCGCGGACCTGGGTGCCCGCACCATTCGCGAGGAGATCGACGCGATGGAGGTCCTCGGCATCGACCCCATCCACCGGCTGGTGGTGCCCCGGGTGATCGCAGCGACCCTGGTCGCCACGCTGCTCAACGGACTGGTGATCACAGTCGGCCTGGTGGGCGGCTACCTATTCGGGGTTTACCTGCAGAACGTGTCCGGCGGCGCCTACCTGGCCACCCTGACCACCATCACCGGCCTGCCCGAAGTGGTCATCGCGACGGTCAAGGCCGCGACGTTCGGCCTCATCGCCGGACTGGTCGGCTGTTACCGCGGGCTGACCGTGCGCGGCGGCTCCAAGGGGCTGGGCACCGCCGTCAACGAGACGGTGGTGCTCTGCGTGGTCGCCTTGTACGCGGTCAACGTGGTGCTGACCACGATTGGTGTTCGATTTGGGACGGGACACTGACATGTCGCAGACCGCTGCAGTACTCCGCGGCACCCGCCCGCGGCTAGTCGAAAATCTCAACCGCTATGGCGGTGCCGCGGGCCGCGCACTCGACGACATCGGCCAGATGACCTGGTTCGGGGCGCAGGCCGTCGCGCACATCCCGCATGCGCTGCGCAACTATCGCAAGGAGACACTGCGCCTGATCGCCCAGATCGGCATGGGCACGGGCGCCATGGCCGTGGTCGGCGGCACCGTCGCGATCGTCGGTTTCGTGACCCTGTCCGGCAGCTCCCTGGTCGCCATCCAGGGGTTTGCATCCCTGGGCAACATCGGGGTCGAGGCGTTCACCGGCTTCTTCGCCGCACTGATCAACGTGCGCATCGCCGCCCCGGTCGTGACCGGTATCTCCATGGCTGCCACGGTCGGCGCCGGCGCCACCGCGGAGCTGGGGGCCATGCGCATCAGCGAGGAGATCGACGCCCTGGAAGTGATGGGCATCAAGTCGATCTCGTTTTTGGCGACCACCCGGATCATGGCCGGGCTGGTCGTGATCATCCCGCTCTACTCGCTGGCGATGATCGCGTCGTTCCTGTCCCCGCAGATCACCACGACGGTGCTCTACGGACAATCGAACGGCACCTATGAGCACTACTTCCGGACTTTCCTGCGCCCCGACGACGTGTTCTGGTCCTTCGTCGAGGCCATCATCATCACGGCGGTCGTGATGATCACCCACTGCTACTACGGGTACAACGCCGGCGGCGGGCCCGTCGGCGTCGGCGAGGCCGTCGGGCGATCGATGCGCTTCTCGCTGGTGTCGGTGCAGGTTGTGGTGCTGGCCGCCGCGTTGGCGCTCTACGGCGTCAACCCCAACTTCGCTCTCACGGTGTAGCCGCCATGACATCACCGGTAAAGATCAACAAGGAGCGGAAGCCGCCGTACAAGGCGGCCGCGCTCGTGTTGTTGGTAGTCAGCGCCATTCTTTTGGTGCTGGTGTACGGGCAGTTCAGGGGCAACTTCACGGACAAGACCAGCCTGACGATGCTCGCTTCCCGGGCCGGGTTGGTGATGGATCCGGGTGCGAAGGTCACCTACAACGGGGTGGAGATCGGCCGGGTGGCCAGGATCTCGGAGACCCAGCGTGACGGTAAGCCGGCGGCCCAATTCACCTTGGAGGTGTATCCGAGATACCTTCCGCTGATTCCGTCCAACGTTAATGCCGATATCAAGGCGACCACGGTGTTCGGCGGCAAGTATGTGTCGTTGACGACGCCGCAAAACCCGTCGCCGCAAAGGCTCTCGCCGCGAACGGTGATCGACGCCAGGTCGGTGACGACGGAGATCAACACGTTGTTCCAGACCATCACCGACATCGCGCAGAAGGTGGATCCGGTCAAGCTGAACCTGACGCTGAGCGCCGCCGCCCAATCGCTGGCGGGGTTGGGCGATCGGTTCGGGCAATCGATTGTCAACGCCAACGCCATCCTCGACGACGTCAACCCGCAGATGCCGCAGGTCCGTCACGACATCCAGCAGTTGGCGGGCCTGGGCGACACCTACGCCAACGCCGCGCCGGATCTGTTCGACGCCCTCAACAGCGCGGTGGTCACGTCGCGCACGATCAACCAGCAGCAGAAGCAACTGGACCAGGCCTTGCTGTCGGCGGCCGGGTTCGGCAACACCGGCGCCGACATTTTCCAGCGCGGTGGGCCGTACCTGGCGCGCGGGGCCGAAGACCTGGTGCCCACCGCCCAGTTGCTGGACACCTACAGCCCCGAGCTGTACTGCACCATCCGCAACTACCACGACGTCGAGCCCACGGTCCGAACGTTCCTGGGCGGCAACGGCTACTCGCTGAATACTGAGACCGAGGCAATGTCCGGGTTGGGACTCATCCTGAACCCCCTCTCGGCGACCACCATCTTCGCCCTCATCGGCATCTTCGCGCTGCCCACTCAGGGGCTCGCGGGGCTCGGCAGTTTAGCCGGGCTGGTGGGCGGGGCGCCCAATCCGTATGTGTACCCGGAAAACCTGCCGCGGGTGAACGCTCGCGGCGGGCCGGGGGGCGCGCCGGGTTGCTGGCAGCACATCACCCACGATCTGTGGCCGGCGCCCGAGTTGGTGATGGACACCGGCAACAGCCTTGCGCCGTACAACCACCTGGACACCGGTTCGCCGTACGCGATCGAGTACGTCTGGGGCCGCCAGGTAGGGGATAACACGATCAACCCATGAAAATCACCGGTACCATCGTCCGACTCGGCATCTTCTCGCTGGTGCTGCTGCTGTTCACCGTGATGATCATCGTGGTGTTCGGTCAGATGCGCTTTGACCGCACGTACGGGTATTCGGCGGAATTCACCAACATCAGCGGGCTGCGCAATGGCCAATTCGTCCGCGCCTCGGGGGTGGAGATCGGCAAGGTCTCCTCGGTGAGCCTGGTCGACGGCGGCAAGCGGGCGCGGGTGGAGTTCAATGTCAACCGCGACGTGCCGCTGTATCAGTCGACAACCGCACAGATCCGCTACCTCAACCTGATCGGCGACCGCTACCTGGATCTCAAGCGCGGCGAGGGCGAAGGCTCCGATCGGGTCTTGCCGCCGGGCGGGTTCATCCCGGTGTCGCGGACCTCGCCGGCACTGGACCTCGACGCCCTGATCGGCGGGTTCAAGCCGCTGTTTCGGGCGCTGGACCCGCAGAAGGTCAACACCATCGCGTCGGCGCTGGTCACCGTGTTCCAGGGTCAGGGCGGCACCATCAACGACATCCTCGAGCAGACCGCGCAACTGACTAACCAGCTCGGCGAGCGTGACCAGGCGATCGGCGAGGTGATCAAGAACCTGAACATCGTCTTGGACACCACGGTTCGGCATCGCCAGCAATTCGATCAGACCGTCAACAACCTCGAGGTGCTGATCACCGGGCTCAACGACCACCGTCAGCAGCTCGCGGGCGGGACCGCGCACATCAGCGACGCCGCGGGAACGGTGGCCGACCTGCTGGCCGAGGACCGCGGCCTGCTGCACAAGTCCATCAACTACCTCGACGCTGTTCAGCAGCCGCTCATCGATCAGCGTGATTCGCTGAACGACTTCCTCCACCGGGTGCCGACCGCGTTGAACATGATCGGGCGCGCCATCGGTTCCTACGGCGACTTCGTCAACTTCTACGCCTGCGACATCATCCTCAAGCTCAACGGGCTGCAAGGCGGTGGTCCGATCCGTACGGTTCGGCTCTTCAACCAGCCGTCGGGTAGGTGCTCGCCGCAATGAGAACTCTGGAACCGCCCAATCGGCTTCGCATCGGGATCATGGGCATCATCGTCATGGCCCTCGTTGTCGGCGTGGGTCAAAGCTTCACCAGTGTCCCGATGTTGATGGCCAGGCCCAGCTACTACGGGCAGTTCACCGACTCCGGCGGACTCAACACCAACGACAAGGTGCGCATCGCGGGCATGGACGTCGGACGGGTGCAGGGCCTCAAGATCGAGGGCGACCACATCTCGGTGAAGTTCTCCATCGGCAGCCAAACCATCGGCACCGAGAGCCGACTGCAGATCAAGACCGACACCATCCTGGGCAAGAAGGTCCTCGAGATCGAGGCGCGGGGGGCCCAGACGCTGCGGCCCGGGGCCACCTTGCCGATCGGTCAAAGCACCACGCCCTATCAGATCTACGACGCGTTCTTCGATGTCACCAAGGCCGCCCAGGGCTGGGACATCGACACGGTCAAGCAGTCGCTAAATGTGTTGTCGCAGACCATCGATCAGACCTACCCGCACTTGAGTGCGGCGCTCGATGGCGTGGCCAAGTTCTCCGACACGATCGGCAAGCGGGACGAGGAGGTCAAACATCTTCTCGCCCAGGCCAACCAGGTCGCCAGCATCCTCGGTGATCGCAGCGACCAAGTCGACCGGCTGTTGGTCAACGCCAAGACGCTGCTGGCGGCGTTCAACGAGCGCGGCCAGGCCATCGATGCGTTGTTGGCGAACGTCGCGGCGTTCTCCGAGCAGGTGAAGGGGCTGATCAACGACAACCCCAACCTCAACCACGTGCTGGAGCAGTTGCGCACCGTTAGCGACATCCTGGTCGAGCGCAAAGACGACCTGGCCGCGGGACTTACCGAGGTCGGCAAGTTCCTTCCGTCGTTGAACGAGTCCATCGGGTCGGGACCGTTCTTCAAGGTGGTGCTGCACAACCTGGTCCCGGGTCAGGCTGTGCAGCCGTTCGTGGATGCCGCGTTCAAGAAGCGTGGTATCGACCCGGAGAACTTCTGGCGCAGCGCCGGACTGCCGGAATTCCGGTGGCCCGACCCCAACGGCACCCGGTTCCCCAACGGCGCGCCGCCGCCGGGGCCGCCGGTGCTGGAGGGCACCCCGGATCATCCGGGGCCGGCCGTCCCGCCCGGGTCGCCCTGCTCCTACACCCCGGCCAACCCCGGCGGCAACGTCACCATCGGGGAGGAGGGTTTGCCGCGGCCGTGGAATCCGCTGCCCTGCGCGGGTGCGACCGTTGGCCCGTTTGGTGGCCCCGGCTTCCCGGCGCCGATCGACCTTGCGACGTCGCCGCCGAACCCCGACGGTCTGCCGCCGACACCTGGCATCCCGATCGCGGGGCGCCCGGGTGAGCCACCCCCGAACGTCGTGGGCACACCGGTGCCGCTGCCGGCCCAAGCGCCGCCGGGCGCGCGCACCGAGCAGCTAGCGCCGGCCGGCCCGACGCCGCCACCGTCGACGTTCGCGCCGGGATTGCCGCCGGGTCCGCCGGCACCGCCCGGCCCTGGCATACAACTGCCGGCACCATTCATTAATCCGGGAGGCTCGGGAGGTAGCGGCGCCGCGGGGGGAGGTAGCCAGAATTGAGCAGCGTCTTTGATATTCGCAACATCCGGCTACCGAGGATGTCGCGGGCGGCGGTGATCATCGGGTCGCTGGTGATCGCGCTGGCCGTCGCGGTCGGATACTTCGGCTGGCAGCTCTACAAGGGGCTGACGAACAACACCGTGGTGGCCTACTTCCCGGCGGCCAACGCGCTCTATCCCGGGGACAAGGTTCAGATCATGGGCCTGCGGGTGGGCTCGATCGACAAGATCGAGCCGGTCGGCGACAAGATGCGGGTCACCTTCCACTACCAGAACAAATACAAGGTTCCGGCCAACGCGTCGGCGGTGATCCTCAACCCCACCCTGGTGGCCTCGCGTGCGATCCAGTTGGAGCCGCCCTTCAGGGGTGGGCCGGTGCTGGCCGACGGTGCGGTGATCCCCGAAGAGCGCACCCAGGTGCCGGTGGAGTGGGACGAGCTGCGCAACAGCGTCACCAACATCATCAACAAGCTCGGCCCGACGCCCGAGCAGCCGAAGGGCCCGTTCGGTGAGGTCATCGAGTCGTACGCGAACGGGCTGGCCGGCAAGGGCAAGGAGATCAACACGACGCTGGACAGCCTGTCGCGGGCGTTGACCGCGTTGAACGAGGGCCGCGGCGACTTCTTTGCGGTGGTGCGCAGCCTGGCGCTGTTCGTCAACGCGTTGCACCAGGACGATCGACAGTTTGTCGCGTTGAACGAGAACCTGGCCGATTTCACTGGTCGGCTGGCGAGCTCCGACGGCGCGCTGGCCGAGGCGACCCAGCAGTTCGACAGTCTGCTTTCGACCCTGCGCCCGTGGCTCGACCAGAACCGCGAGGTGCTGACCCACGACGTCAACAACCTGGCCACCGCGACCAACACACTGCTGCAACCGGATTCCCTGAACGGGATCGAGACCGCCCTGCACGTCCTTCCGACGGCGGCGTCGAACGTCAATCAGATCTACCATCCGGCACACGGCGCGGTTGTCGCCATCCCGGCGATCACCAACTTCGCCAACCCGATGCAGTTCATCTGCAGCTCGATTCAGGCCGGCAGCCGGTTGGGGTACCAAGAGTCCGCCGAGCTCTGCGCCCAATATCTGGCGCCGATCCTCGACGCGATCAAGTTCAACTACCCGCCGTTCGGCTTGAACCTGTTCAGCACGGCCGAGACGCTGCCCAAGGAAGTGGCCTACTCCGAGCCGCGGCTCGAGCCGCCCAACGGCTACAAAGACACCACCGTCCCGGGCATCTGGTCACCGGATACGCCGACGTCGCACCGCAACACCCAGCCCGGCTGGATCGTCGCCCCGGGCATGCAAGGCCAGCAGGTCGGGCCGATCACCGCGGGCCTGATGACTCCGGACTCGCTGGCCGAACTGATGGGCGGCCCCAACATCGCGCCCGTCCAATCGAACCTGCAGACCCCGCCGGGATACCCGAACGCCTACGATCAGGTCCCGATAGCACCGGTCATCGGCCAGAATCCGCCGCAGGTGCCGATACCGCCGCCGCCGCCGGGCCCGGGGGTGGCCCCGGGGCCCGTCGCTCCGACGCCCGCGCCGGTGGCCGCGCCCGCACCCAATGCCGGCGGGCCCGCTGAGGCAGGACTGGGCCAGTGACCGCGATGCGATTCCTCCATCCGATCCGCCACCGGGCCTGGCAGGGCTTGGTGTTGCTGGTGGCCGCGCTGGTGCTGAGCTCGTGTGGCTGGCGCGGAATTTCGAACGTGGCGATTCCGGGTGGCCCGGGCACCGGCGGGGACTCCTACACCATCTATGTGCAGGTGCCGGACACCCTGGCGATCAACGGCAACAGCAAGGTGATGGTCGCCGACGTCTATGTCGGTTCGATCAGGTCCATCGACCTGAAGAACTGGATCGCCACCCTGAAGCTGGGTGTCGACAAGAGCGTCAAGCTGCCCAAGAACGCCATCGCCAAGGTCGGCCAGACTTCGCTGCTGGGTTCTCAGCATGTGGAGCTGGCCGCCCCGCCCAACCCGTCGCCGGAGCTGCTCAAGGACGGCGACACCATTCCGCTGAAGAACTCGTCGGCGTATCCCACGACCGAGCAGACGCTGGCCAGTCTGTCGCTGATCCTGCGCGGTGGCGGCGTCCCGAACCTGGAAACGCTGCAGAACGAGGTCTTCAACATCTTCAACGGGCGCGGCAATCAGATCCACGCGTTTTTGGGCAAGCTGGACACCTTCACCAATCAGCTCAACCAGCAGCGCGATGACATCACCCACGCGATCGACTCGACCAACCGCCTGTTGGTCTATGTCGGGGGCCGCAACGACGTCCTGGAGCGCGTGCTCACCGATATCCCGCCGCTGATCAAGCATTTCGCCGACACCAAGAACCTGCTCATCAACGCCGTCGATGCGGTCGGACGGATGAGCCAGTACGCCGACCAGTACCTCTCAGAAGCGCGCGGCCCGCTCCATCAAGATCTGCAATCGCTGCAATGCCCGTTGAGGGAACTCGGCCGGGCCTCGCCCTACCTGATCGGCGGCCTGAAGTTGATCCTCACGCAGCCATTTGACATCGACGCTGTTCCCAAAGTCATCCGCGGTGACTACATGAACTTGTCGCTGACACTCGATGTGACCTACAGCGCCGTCGACAACGCGTTCCTCACCGGTACCGGATTGTCGGGAGCCCTGCGGGCGCTCGAGCAGTCGTACGGGCGCGACCCCGAGACGATGATCCCCGACGTCCGCTACACGCCTAACCCGAACAACGCGCCCGGTGGGCCGCTGGTGGAAAGGGCGGACACTAGCCAATGCTGACTCCCTTCATCAGACGCCAGCTGATCCTGTTCGGGATCCTGACGGTGGTCGCGATCGGCGTGCTGGGCGTGTACTACTTGCAGATTCCCAGCCTGGTGGGTATCGGCCGCTATGAGCTCAAGGCCGAGCTGCCCGCGTCGGGCGGCCTGTATCCGACGGCCAACGTGACCTATCGCGGCATCACCATCGGCAAGGTCACCGACGTCGAGCCGACCGAGCGCGGCGCCGAGGCGACGATGAGCATCGACAGTAACTACAAGATCCCGAGTGATGCGGTGGCCAACGTGCACTCGGTGTCGGCGGTCGGTGAGCAGTATCTGGACCTGGTGTCGACCGGGAACCCGGGCCAGTACCTCTCGCCCGGGCAGACCATCACCAAGGGCACGGTGCCCAGTGAGATCGGGCCGGCGCTCGACACCGCTAACCGGGGGCTGGTCGCGTTGCCCAAGGACAAGATCGCGACGCTGCTCGACGAGACGGCACAATCGGTCGGCGGGTTGGGGCCCGCCCTGCAGCGGCTGGTGGACTCCACCCAGGCGATCGTCGGTGATTTCAAGACCAACATCACCAACGTCAACGACATCATCCAGAACTCCGGCCCGATTCTGGACAGCCAGGTCGAGTCGGGAAGCGCGATCGAGCGCTGGGCGCGCAACCTGAACACGCTGGCCGCGCAGACCGCGCAAAACGACCAGCATGTGAAAAGCATTCTGCGCCAAGCGGCGCCGACCGCCGATCAGGTCAACGAGGTATTCAACGACGTCCGCGACTCACTGCCGCAGACGCTGGCCAATCTCGAGGTCGTGTTCGATCTACTCAAGCGCTACCACACCGGTGTCGAGCAAGTGCTGGTGTTCCTGCCGCAGGGTGCCTCGATCGCGCAGACGGCGGCCGCGCCGTTCCCGAACCAGGCCGCACTCGACCTGGCGCTGTCGATCAACCAGCCGCCGCCGTGTCTGACCGGCTTCATTCCGGCATCCGAGTGGCGGTCCCCCGCGGACGAGAACTTGGCGCCTTTGCCGTCCGGTACGTACTGCAAGATTCCGATGGATTACCAGGCCAACAGCGTGCGCGGATCGCGCAATATCCCGTGCACGGATATCCCCGGCAAGCGGGCGGCCACCCCACGGGAATGCCGCGACCCCAAGCCGTACATTCCGGCTGGGACCAACCCCTGGTACGGCGATCCGAACCAGATCCTCACCTGCCCTGCGCCCGCGGCGCGCTGCGATCAGTCGGTGAGGCCGGGCATGGTGATCCCGGCGCCGTCGATCAACACCGGCATGAACCCGGCACCCTCGGATCGAGTCGCTGGGACGCCTCCGCCGGTCAGCGACCCCTTGTCGCGACCGGGAACCGGTAGCGTGCAGTGCAACGGCCAACAGCCCAACCCGTGTGTCTACACTCCCCTCGGGCCCCCATCGGCGATCTACAGTCCGCAGAGCGGTGAACTGGTGGGGCCCGACGGAGTCAAATACTCCGTCGAGAACTCGACCAAAACAGGAGACGACGGATGGAAGGAGATGCTGGCGCCAGCCGGCTGAACCCCTCACCGATGCCGATGTTTCGTCGTCTGCGTAGGCTCGCCCGGAAATCAAGCCCGAAGATTCAGCAGGAGCCGGCGGTCGCTGCCGACCAGACCAGCGCGGCGGTGACCGCCGAGGAATCGGGAGAATCCGAGAACGGAACCGAGCAGACAACCGCGGCGGTGACCGCCGAGGAATCGGCGGAATCCGGGGATGGAACCGAGCAGACAACCGCGGCGGTGACCGCCGAGGAATCGGCGGAATCCGGGGACGGAACCGAGCAGATCGACACCGACGAGGCGGCCCAGGAATCGGCGGAATCGGAGGCCCCGGCCGATGCCGGGGACGTGGATGCGCAAGGTCGTCCTTCGCGTTTGGGTCGCGGCTGGAAAGCCGGCATTGCGGCGGCGCTAGTCCTATGCGCCGGGGCCCTCGGCGCCGGCGGCTACCTAGCGCTGAGATATCACCACGAAAGCCAGGCCATCGCGCGCAATGACGCCGCAGCGCTCAAGGCCGCGGTGGATTGTGTTTCGGCGACCCAGGCGCCCGACACCAATACGATGGCCGCCAGTGAGCAGAAGATCATCGAATGTGGCACGGATGCTTTCCGCTCCCAGGCGCTGCTGTACACCAGCATGCTCGTTCAGGCCTACCAGGCCTCGAACGTGCACGTCCAGGTGTCGGACGTGCGGGCCGCGGTCGAACGCAACAACAACGACGGTTCGGTCGAGGTGCTCGTCGCAATGCGCGTCAAGGTGTCCACCGACAAGTCGCAGAACGAAACCGGCTACCGCCTGCGGGTGAAAATGGCGCTCGCCGAAGGCCAGTACAAGATTTCGAAGCTCGAACAGGTGACGAAGTGACGGTGGTGGTCGAGGACACTCGGACCACGGCGCCCGTCCAAGAACCAACACAAAATGCCTTGGCGCCATGGCGCCTTCGCGTCGGCGCGTTCGCTGCTGACGTCCTTCCGGCGACCGCGGTGGTAACGACGCTGGCATTGGTGTCGTTCACCGTGCCGGCGCGCGGCGCGTGGTGGTGGTCGTGCATCTCCCTCATCGGAGTCGTCATACTGCTGACGCTGGCGAACCGGTTGTTGCTGCCGACGATCACTGGTTGGAGTTTGGGACGCGCCCTCTTCGGAATCGCGGTGCGACAGCTCGACGGCACGGCCCCCGGTCCGTGGGTGCTGCTGCTGCGAGATCTGGCCCACCTGCTCGACACCGCGTCGGTCGTGGGATGGCTGTGGCCACTGTGGGATTCACGACGTCGCACGTTTGCCGACATGCTGCTGCGCACCGAAGTGCGACGCGTCGAACCGGACCGGCCGCCGCCCAACATACGGGAGTGGACCGCCGTGGTACTGCTGGCCGCGGCGGCGCTGTGTCTGGACGGTGCCCAGGTGAGCTATATGGTGACGTATTCGTATGAGCGGGCGACCGACAAAACGAGTGCCCAGGTTTCGACGCAGGGACCGAAAATCGTCGCACAGATGCTGACGTACGACCCTAAGACATTGAGTGACGATTTTGCGCGCGCCCGGTCGCTGACCACCGACCGATATCGGAGCCAGCTGGCCACTCAGCAAGAGGTGGTGCAGAAGGGGAAGCCGGTCATCAACGAGTACTGGGCCACCGACTGGTCCATCCAGTCGGCGACGCCGGACCGGGCGACGATGCTGTTGTTCATGCAGGGCCGGCGGGGCGAAGGATCCGAGCTGCGCCAGATCAGCGCAACCGTGCGGGTGAATTTCGCTAATAGTGGGGGTGGCCACTGGCTCGTTGACGACCTCACCGTGGTCACCAAGCCCAAACCGCCCGGGAACGGAAAATGAGTCCCAGGCGCAAGTTTCGGCCCGGCGAGGACCCGCTGTTCGTCGCGCATCCCGTAGAGGCGCGGCGGCCTGGGTTAGCGCTGGCCAGCGCGGTCGCAGCGGTGCTGATGGCGGCGGCTATCACGGTATGTGCTCTGATGCTGATCTCCCATGAACGCCACGTGCGCGTGGCGTCCAAGGAACGCGAGGTGCTCAACTACGCGACGGAGTTCATGGCGCAGTTCACCTCCATTGATCCCTATCACGCCAACGACTACGTAACGCGGGTATTGGCCCAAGCGACGGGCGATTTCGCCAAGCAATACCGCGACAAAGCGAACGAGATCCTGCTCCAGGTCGCCCGGGCCGAACCCGCGACCGGCACCGTGATCGGCAGCGGCCTGGAACGGTGGAACGACGACGGCAGCGCCACCGTGATGGTGGCTACCGAAGTCACCTCCAAGTCGCCGGATGAAAAGCAGGTAGTCGAGAACACCAATCGTTGGACGGCAACCGTCACGCAGGAAGGGAATCAGTGGAAGATCAGCAACCTGGTTCAGGTGATCTGACCGACGCGGCCGTAGAACCCTCAGAAGACAAGACAAAGGGCGAGGAACCCGAGGGCGACGGCTCAGCGGTTCAGGACGAAAGCGCCGTCGCACCAACGGAAGCCGCAACCGAATCCGCCGACGTCGCTCCCGAAGAGGTCGACGAGGACGCGGACGCGGCCGAGGCGAGCGCTACGGGCACCAAGAACGGTCGCGTCGGGAAGAAGTGGCTCGCGGGCAAGCGACTCGCCATCGCCATGGCGGTGGCGGCCGTGCTGTTCGTTGGTTCGGCGGCGTTCGCGGGCGCGGCGGTCCAGCCGTACCTGACGGATCGCGCAACCGCCGCGACCAAGCTGAAAGTGGCGCGGACCGCGGCCAACGCGATCACGGCCCTGTGGACCTACACGCCGGAGAACATGGATGGCCTCGCCGATCGCGCGGCGGCCTACCTCAGCGGGGATTTCGAGGCCCAGTACCGCAAATTCGTCGACGCGATCGTGGCCCCTAACAAGCAGGCCAAGGTGACCAATACCACCGAAGTCACCGGCGCAGCGGTCGAATCGCTGGATGATTCGAACGCCGTCGTGATCGTCTACACCAACACCACGTCCAAAAGTCCGTTGACCAAGAACATCCCGGCGCTGAAATATCTGTCCTACCGGATGTTCATGAAGCGGGCCAACGGTCGCTGGCTGGTGACCAGAATGACGACCATCACGTCGCTGGATTTGACGCCGCACCTGTAGCGCATGGCCGTTGCTTCGCCGGTATCCGAGCGATTCACCGTCGTGGCGTTGCTGCTGTTGACGTTCGCCACCGGTTTGGCCGACTCGATCAGCATCCTCGTTCTTGGTCACGTCTTCGTGGCCAACATGACCGGTAACGTGATCTTTTTCGGCTTCTGGCTGGCTCCGAAGACCAGCATCGACCTGACCGCGGTCATGGTGGCCCTCCCCACCTTCGTCTGCACCACGATCCTTAGTGGCCGGTTGCAACGATGTTTCGGTGAGCGGACGCGACCGTGGATCACCACGGTATTGGCCACGGAAATCGCATTGTTGGCGGTGTTGTCGATTCTGGCCGGCACGGGTGTGCTGCACTACCACGACAACACCAAACTGATCATGATCGGCGTCCTCGCGGTGACGTTCGGCATGCAGCACTCGAGTGCCCGCCAGTTCGGGATCCAGGAACTTTCCACCACCGTGTTGACGTCGACGATCGTCAGCCTCGGTCTGGACAGCCGCCTGGCCGGTGGCACGGGCGAACGCGAAAAGCTGCGATTCACAGTGGTTTTCACGATGTGTGCCGGTGCGCTGGTCGGCGCGACGGCGTCCCGATTCGTCGTGGCACCCGTCTTCGCGCTCACGGCGGTGGTGGTGGCGCTAAGCCTGGGGATCTTCGTGTTCGGGCCGGCCGATAGCAAAAGCCCTGCGGCTGAGGCTAATTGAAGGCAAGCCAGCTGGGCAGCGCCCGCTCATGCGAGTCGCAGAGAACCTCCCGGGTGTCGCACGATCCCCTCGGCGACCCGGCCCCCGCCCACATGCCGCCGGTGTCCCGGCGCAACACGATGGCCGACGACCCACCGCCGTCGAGCAGGACCGCGGTGTCGCTGCCCAGGCCGCGAAACAGGTCCTGAATGTTGTCCGGCGTATAACTCCCGCCCTCGAAGATGTACATCTCGTCCTTCTGCTTCGCGTACGCGATGGCGGTGCGCGCGGCGCTGGGGCCGCCGTCGTGGAGCTGTCCGGTGTTGCCCGGGGACAACAGCCCGATCCCCGACACCGCGACGAACCTCTCATTCTTGTTGAGCAAGTCCTGCACCACCGGTGTGGCGACGTCATAGTCCTGTCTGCCCTTGGCCCGCAACACATACGGCGCACCACCCGACGGCAGGATCATCGTCGACAGCGCGCTCCAGCTCTCGCCCCCGCCGGACAGGCCCTGCTTGCCGGGATAGGCGACGGTGCCCGTGACCGCCTGGTTGGCACGGCCCTGGCCATGGGTGTTGTCGACGAAGGCGCCCAGCGGCGAACTGCAGCCGGTCTGGCGCCACGAGCCGCCCTTCTGCGGGCGGATGTCAAAGAAGTTGGCGTTGATCGCGATTGTCGGTTGCCCCATTCGCTGCCACGCCTGAAGGGGCGGGTAGACCTCGGATGCTTGCCAAAGACCCTCGGCGGTGCGGGCCCCGGGATTGTTTTCGCACCGCGCCTGATCGCCTTGGTGGCTGTCCACCAGTAAGTGCGGCGCAAGACGTTCCGCGGCATTCTTGATGATCATCAGATGGCCGCCGTTGTCCATCTCATACCAGCTGCCGCCGGCGTTGAGCATCGGTGTGGGGTGGCCGGGGCCAAAGTTATAGACCAGGTACGAACCCCTGGTGCTGTCGATCGCGTTGGCCAGCAAGTCGCGTCCATCGGCGGCATATGCGGCGGGCTGTCCAGTGGTGCTCGCCACCGCCACGCAGACAACCAGGGCAGCACAGCTGGCCCCCAGCCGGCGCAGGCTGGCAGTTGGCGTCAGCACGATGGACCTTTCGGCGCTGATGTAGATGCAACATGCACAGCATCGGCCACATGGGCCACACTGTCAACTTTGATAACAAACGAATGACGCTTGAGCCGCGTTCGAATTACGTTTGCTCGCTTGAACTTTCGCTTGGAACTTCCGCGGCCGTGTCGCGCTTGCTCACGCGCGCCTGGTGTTGCGCTTGGTGTTCCGCGGCGATCGCCATTTCGACCGCCCCGGGGACCCGGTGGAAGCCCTTGCGGTCGTACACCTGCGTGACGATGGCGCCCAGCAACAGGCCGATGACCAGGCCGACCGCCGTCATCCACAACGCCTGGGACAGACCGGCATCCGCACGCCCATTGAGATAGAGCAGCGACCGCACACCCAGGAATACCTGGTGCATCGGCTCGAACTCGGCCAACCAGCGAAAGAACGGTGGGGTCGCCTCCAGCGGGACCGTGGCGCCCGCCGACGGCAACCCCAGGATCACGAAGATCAGCATGCTGACCATCAGGCCCATCGATCCCAGCACCGAGAGCAACGAACTCGACGTGACGCCGACCGCGATGATCGCGAAGACCCCGTACGCCCACAATTGCCAGCCGAGCGGAATCGGCATACCCAGTCCGTGGGCAATGGCGAGGTAGACCACCGACGTCAGCAGCGCCAGCAGCACCATCATGAGCCATTTCACGACCAACGTCTGGAAACGTGAGATCCTGACCTGCTCGGAGAAGCGATACACCGGACCCCATTCCGCCGGTACATAACCGAGCAGCGCGTCCACCAGCGTGCTGACCACCACGCTGCCGGTGAAACCCGCCAGCAGCAGCAAGAGCGCGTAATAGAACGCCGACAGGCCGTTGCCGGTGCCGTTCGGCAGCGCGTTGTACACGTTTGCCTTGACATCGATCGGATTGGCGAGGCTCAGCGCCGACGCTCCGGTCAGCGGCGCCCCGCCCGTCTCGGCGGCAACATCGGCCGTGAGTCGTTGGCCCACTTTGCCGTTCGCCACGGCCATCGCCTGGGTCAGGGTTTGGCCCGCGATGCTGGAACCGAGTGTGCCCGCCCGCGGGTTCGTGGAGATCGTGACCGAGGGCCGCGCCGCATGCGAGGGCGTGACCGCGCTCGCCCCGAACTCACGAAGACTGGACGAGAAGGTCGGCGGAATGAGCAACTCCCCATACGCCCGGGCGGTGTCCAGCAGTCGCTGCGCCTCGTCATGGGACACCACCCGGACGTCGAACTTGTTCTTGTCTAACCCGCTAACCAGGCCGTCGGCAATCTGCGTCCCAAACGGTCCGGCATCCTCGTTCACCACGGCGATGGGGAAATGCCGCAGGTTGGTCGAAGGGTTCAAGATGCCCCCAAGGTAGAGGGCGCACAGTGCCGACATCAGCGCCAACGTGACCACGATGGGTAGCGCCCAGAACCGCACGGTCCGAATTTCCTTGATGTTGTGCTTCGGATTAGGCGCAGCGTGCCGCGGCTGCGATTGAGACATGCGGGCTCCTGTCTGTCGTGCGTGCCCACTCTATGTCGTCTCAGTCGCCCAACTGTGCATGCATCTCCCAGATCAGCAGCTCCGACGGCTCGCTCGCCGTCACCCGCCGGCCGTCGGCGTCGGTGAACCGGACCGCGTCGCCCTCGTCGAGGTCGCCGATTCCCTCCGCGCTGAGGCGGCCGCGCGCGACGAATATGTGCAGGTAGGGAGCCTCCGGAAGGCTCAACGCGTCGCCGGGTTGCAGCCGTGTGCCGTGCAGCGCGGTATCGCGGTTGTGTAGCGTGATGGCCGCCTCATGACCGGGTATGCCTGAGGCGATGGTCACAAGTTCGGCGTTCAACAGTTCGGAGTCAATCTCCTGCTGTTGGTAGCTCGGGTCGATACCTGCCTCGTCGGGGACCACCCACATCTGCACGAAATGCACCGGCTCCGTTGCGGAGTCGTTCCTCTCCGAGTGCAGGATGCCGCTGCCCGCGGACATGCGTTGCGCCAGACCGGGATAGATCACTCCCCGGCTGCCGGTGGAATCCTCATGCGTCAGTTCTCCGCGCAAGACCCACGTCACGATCTCCATATCCCGGTGGTGGTGGGTGTCGAATCCGGTTCCGGGGGCAACGATGTCGTCGTTGTTGACCAACAGCAGCCCGTAGTGGGTGTTGCCGGGATCGTAGTGGTCGCCGAAGGAGAACGAATGTCGGGATGTCAGCCAGGACGTCGCGGTGACGGACCGCTCGGCCGCACGCCGAATCTCCGCGGTCGCAGGCATGGGCCCAGCCTAATCACGCCACCCCGGTGGTGAGCAGTCCCTGCGCGTGCCGCAGCGCGGCATCAAGCGCGGCCAGGGTCAGCCCGGAGGAACGGCCCAGGTGGATCTCGATTTGGTACTCCGGCTGGCCGTCCTGGCCGAAAATCGGAAGCACGACGAATTCCGTTGAGGCCAATTCCGTTTCGAGGACGTCTGTGACCGATCGCAGGGTCTCCATGGTCATCAGGGTGGTGCGTTGGCGGGTCACCTGGGCGGTCGGTTCCAGCGATGCCAGGACGTCAGCCAGACGGTTGTGCAGCGACTGGTGGGTGTCGTCGAACCGCCACGCGCCGTATCCGTGGGCTCGGATATCGGCGAGCACCCGTTGGTGGTGGGCGATTTCGCCGCGGGTCAGTCGTGGCATGACGCGATGCAGCCAGGCCCGGACGAAATCCTCGTCGCGCCAGGCCATCGCGACGAGGCCGAACAGTGGGTCGACAGGGAAGCGTTGGCCTCTAAGCGCAGGAGTATGTCGCGGCGGCGAGCTGCAGGATCTCATCGCGATCGGCCGGCAGGATGAACCCGGATTCGATCGCCCCGTCCAGTGCCGCCGTGAAGCTGTCGAGGTAGTGCTCGGCCCCGCCCGGATAGAGGCGGTCCAACGTGGCGGCGTCGAAGGGTTCGCCGGATCCGAAGATTGCCGCCAAGATGCTCTCGCCGGCACCGAGGCCGGAGGTTCGCGCGATCGGCACGTCCACCCACGGCGTCCTGACGCCGCCTTGGGCCACGCCGTTGGTATCCAGGATGGGCAGGGGCTGATCGCTGTGGTGCACCCCGATGGGTTCGGCCGTCGGCGCGGGGTCGCCGGTTTGCACCCACGTGTTGAGCGCGTCGATTGCCGCCTGCACCACGTAGTGGTGTTGCGGCGCGAAGTTGATGTAGTGCTCCAGCTCCTGACCCATCAGCGTGTTGGTCGGCGCGTAGGCCGCCAGGATGGCATCGAGGGGCGCGGAGCCGCTGTCGATGGGCGCCACCTGGATCGTGTAGTTGTCGGCGTGCGCGGCGCCGGCGATCTCCCAGACCCGCAGCAATTGATGGTCGGGCTGCCTGGCGAAGTAATAGCCCTGCCGATCGGCGCCGATGAGGTCGGTTTCGGTGATGATCGTGACGAGCGGGACCCGCAGGTCGCGACGAAAGGGGACCGCCTGCGGTGCGCCCGTCTGCGACTCGTCGAAAATGGAATTGCCGTCCAGCGGTGCGGCCGACGCGAACCGCGAATGCACCAAGAAGCCGTCGTAGCTTTGGGCCAGCGGATCAACGGCGTTGATGTAGGTCGTCAGGAACATCGCGGATTGCGATTCGCCCACGGCGACCACGTGCTGCACGGGCAGATCGCCCAGCGCGCCATTGCGGACGAGCTCGCCGGTCTGGGAAAAGATGTCGTAGGCGAAGGCGTCGCCCGGGTGGCTCAGCGACGCATACCGCGCCGGGTCCTGGCTTTTCAGCGACATGTCGAAGCCGAGCAGGCTCGCGCCGCCCTCCACCCCGACCTGCTGGGCCGAGACCGCGACGTAGGCGTAGCCCGCGCGAAGGATCTCGCGGTGCGCCATCATCCACACGGCCGGGGCATCGATGCCGCCGCTGACATTGAGCCATTCGACGAGCACCGTCCCATTGAACTGCGCCGGATCGGCCGGGGTCAGCGCCACGATCCGTGTCGTGTATTCGGCGGTCGCACTGGGCGTTACGCTCCAACGGCCGTCGGCACCCAAGTCGGTTGTGGGCGTGTAGGACGACGCCGTTCCGGAGATCAAGAACTCATCGGCGATGTAGCCCACGTCAGCGATGTCGAAACCGCCCAGCAGGAGAAGGGGCTGCCCGGGCGCGGGTGTGACGAGCGTGGGATTCGGCATCCTCACAGTGAACCAGGCAGCCCGAACTTCGGGAACAACGCGCCGTCGAGGAATGCCACGACATGCGACACCCGATCTTCGTTGATGTCCAACACGTGCAGCTGGAACGGCAGATGCAGGTCGCCCGCACGCATATACATGGCGGCGGCGGGCTGACCGTTGGCGATCAACGGAATCATGCGCATGTCGCCCGGAGATTCGGCGGGGCACTGCTGGTGAATGAGCGTGATGATGTTCTGGGGACCCTGGTACCAACCTGTGTAGGGGGGCATTTCCCAGATCGCCTCGGCCGTGAACAGCTCCACCAGGCGGTCGATGTCGTAGGCCTCGAAGGCGGCGATGTAGCGGTCCAGCAGGTCCTGCGCCTCCGCCGAATCCGGCGGCGTCAACGGATCGGAGGAGGTGGGCCCGACCGCCTCCAGCTGGGACCGGGCCCGCTGCAGCAGGCTGTTGACGGCGGTCGTGGTGGTCCCGACCGTTGCGGCCACTTCGGCGGCCTTCCACTGCAGCACGTCGCGGAGGAGCAGCACGGCCCGTTGCCTGGGTGAGAGGTGCTGCAGCGCGGCGACGAACGCCAACCGCACCGACTCACGCGACCCGACGATGACCGAGGGGTCTGCGGGATCGTCCGCCTGGTCCGGCAGCGGTTCCAGCCATGCCACCTCGCGGCGTTCCACCAGCTCGGCGGTCGGGTCCGAGCTGGATGCGCCCAGCCCGGTCGGCAACGGCCGGCGCTGCCGGCCCTCCAGCGCGGTCAGACATGTGTTGGTCGCGATCCGATGCAGCCAGGTCCGCATCGACGACTTGCCTTCGAACCGGTCGTAGGCCTTCCACGCCCGCAGCAGTGTCTCCTGCACCAGATCCTCGGCGTCGTGCAACGACCCGGTCATCCGGTAGCAGTGCGCGAGCAATTCACGACGGTACGGCTCGGCACGGGTCTCGAAGCCCCCGCCGGCCGCCGCGCCACCTTCAGATTTTTCCGTGAGCAGCTCCACGTTGATCGAGCCTACGCAGTGTCGCCGACACCCTAGAACCAAAGGCCGGTCCCCCCAGGCACTACGCTGCCCGTAATGAGTACGACCCGCACTGAACAGAACTTTGGCGGCGTCGGCGGCGTGCGCATCGTCTACGACGTCTGGACGCCGGACACCCCGCCGCGGGCGGTGGTCGTGCTGTCGCACGGCCTCGGCGAGTATGCCCGACGCTACGACCACGTCGCGCAGTTCTTCGGCGACGCGGGGCTGGTCACCTACGCCCTGGACCACCGAGGGCACGGCCGCTCCGACGGCAAGCGGATGCTGGTGCGCGACATCTCCGAGTACACCGGCGATTTCGACACCTTGGTCGGCATCGCCACCCGGGAGCACCACGGCCTCAAGTGCATCGTGCTCGGGCACAGCATGGGCGGTGGGATCGTGTTCGCCTACGGCGTCGAACGCCCGGACAACTACGACATGATGGTGCTGTCGGCGCCGGCGGTGGCGGCCCAGGACCTGGTGTCGCCGCTGATGACGGTCGCCGCCAAGGTGCTCGGTGTTCTCACGCCCGGTCTTCCGGTGCAGGAACTCGATGTCGAGGCTATATCGCGCGACCCCGCGGTGGTGGCGGCCTACAACGACGACCCGCTGGTCTACCACGGAAAGGTCCCGGCCGGCGTCGGCCGCGCGCTGCTGCAGGTCGGCGAGACCATGCCGCAGCGGGCACCGGCATTGACCGCGCCGCTGCTGGTGGTGCACGGCGACGCCGATCGGCTGATCCCCGTCGACGGCAGCCGCCGCCTGGTCGAATGCGTGGGGTCCACCGACGTCGAGTTGAAGGTCTACCCCGGGCTGTATCACGAGGTCTTCAACGAGCCCGAGCGCGCCCAGGTGCTGGGCGACGTGGTCTCGTGGATCCTGAAACGCCTGTGACCGGCCGTCGGCAGAATGTCGCATCGCTCCCGTAGTTTGGCGATATGACCGACGACAAAATGCTGGCGCGCATAGCCGCGCTCCTACATCAGGCCGAAGGCACCGACAACGCGCACGAGGCGGACGCCTTCATGAGCGCCGCGCAACGGTTGGCGACGGCGGCCTCCATCGACCTCGCGGTGGCGCGGTCCCATGCGGCCACGCGCTCGGCGGCGCAGGCCCCGACCCAGCGGACAATCACCATCGGGAACGCGGGCACCAGGGGGCTGCGGACGTATGTGCAGCTCTTCGTGCTGATCGCGGCGGCCAATGACGTGCGCTGCGACATTGCCTCGAATTCGACGTTCCTCTACGCCTACGGGTTCGCCGAGGACATCGACGCGAGCCACGCCCTGTACGCCAGCCTGGTCGTCCAGATGGTGCGCGCGTCGGACGCCTACCTCGCTTCCGGTGCCCACCGGCCCACCCCGACGATCACCGCCCGGCTCAACTTCCAGCTCGCGTTCGGGACCCGCGTCGGTCAGCGTCTCGCCGAGGCCCGCGAATATGCCAGGAGCGAGGCGACCAAGGACCGCCGTCGCCCGCCCGGCACCGCTATCGCTTTGCGCGACAAGGAGATCGAACTAAAAGACTACTATCGCAGCGCGTCGAAGGCGCGCGGAACTTGGCAAGCCCATCGGGCGACGGCCGGATATTCGTCGGCGGCCCGACGCGCGGGCGACCGGGCCGGTCGGCGGGCGCGGCTGCACAACAGCCCCGAACTGCCCGGTGCGCGGAGCGCATTGGACCGGTGACGCGGGCCGGTGCACAGGAACCGTCCGGGAGGGATTCCCAGCGCGCCAAGGTCTATGCGGCTGAGGAGTTCGTCCGGACGCTCTTCGACCGCGCCGCCGAGCATGGATCGCCCGCCGTGGAGTTCTTCGGCACGCAGTTGACGCTGCCGCCCGAGGGACGGTTCGGGTCGGTTGCATCCGTGCAACGCTACGTCGACGACGTGCTCGCGCTGCCGGCCGTGCGGCAACGTTGGCCGGACGTGTCGTCGCTGAGGGTGCGGGCGCGACGAGCCGCCACCGCGGCGCACTACGAAAACCGTGATGGCGCAGGCATTATCGCCGTTCCCGATCGTCACGCCGCCGACTGGGCGCTGCGCGAGCTGGTGGTGCTCCATGAAGTGGCGCACCACTTGTGTCGGGCCGAGCCACCCCATGGTCCGGAGTTCGTCGCGACGATCTGTGAGTTGATGGAGCTGGTGATCGGACCGGAACTCGGCCACGTGTTGCGTGTGGTGTACGCGAAAGAGGGTGTGCGATGAGCGAACTCGACGCCGACGAGCGCGCCCGCGAGATCGAGACTCAGATGACCGACGACGAGCGGTTCTCGCTGATTGTCGGGGTGATGGGTGCCGGCGAACTGTGGCCGCGCCGGGATGAGCGGATCCCGCCAGGTGTTCCGATGAGCGCAGCGTTTGTCCCGGGAATTCCCCGGCTCGGCGTCCCGGCGTTGTTGATGAGCGATGCCGGCCTCGGCGTCACCAACCCCGGGTACCGCCCGGGCGACACGGCCACCGCGCTGCCCTCCGGGCAGGCGCTGGCCGCGAGTTTCAACCCGTCACTGGCCCGCACCGCCGGCGCGGTGATTGGTCGCGAGGCCCGCAGCCGCGGATTCAACGTGCAACTCGCGGGCGCGATGAACCTCGCGCGCGACCCGCGCAACGGGCGCAACTTCGAATACCTTTCCGAAGACCCGCTTTTGACCGCGACGATTGCCGCGGAGTCGGTCAACGGGATACAGCAACAAGGCGTCATTTCGACGGTCAAGCACTACACGCTGAACTGCAACGAAACCAATCGGCACTGGCTGAATGCGGTCATCGATCCCGACGCGCATCGGGAATCCGACTTGCTGGCCTTCGAGATGGCCATCGAGCGCTCGCAGCCCGGCGCCGTGATGGCGGCCTACAACAAGGTCAACGGCGACTACGCCGGCGCAAACGACGTCTTGATCAATGCGGTGCTGAAAGGTGCCTGGGGATATCGCGGTTGGGTGATGTCCGACTGGGGTGCGACACCAAGCTGGGAATGCGCGCTCAAAGGTCTCGACCAGGAGTGCGGCGCACAGCTCGATGCGTTGCTGTGGGAGTCGGAGGCGTTCGGCGAGCGCCTGCGGGCCGCCTATGCCGACGGCAGGTTGCCCAAAGAGCGCCTGTCGGACATGGTCCGGCGGATTCTGCGTTCGATGTTCGCGGTCGGAATCGATCGGTGGGAAGCGGCACCCGTGCCGGATCTGTTCGCACACAACGAGATTGCGTTGCAGATCGCACGACAGGGAATCGTTCTGCTGGCCAATCGCGGGGCGCTGCCCTTGGCGGCCGATACGCCGGCGCGCATCGCGGTCATCGGCGGCTACGCCCATCGGGGCATACCGACGGGCTTTGGGTCTAGCGCTGTCGTCCCCTCGGGCGGCTACGCGGAGGTGATACCGATAGGCGGACCCGGCCCGATGGCCTCGTGGCGCAACCTGTACCTACTACCATCTAGCCCGCTCGACGAGCTGAGAACGCAATTCCCCAAGGCGCACATCGAGTTTGATCCGGGTATCCGCCCGGCGGACGCGGTGCACGCGGCGCGCCGAGCGGACATCGCGATCGTGTTCGGGATTCGCGTGGAAGGGGAGGGATTCGACAGTCCCGACCTGTCGCTACCCTGGGGCCAGGACGCGTTGATTGCCGCCGTCTCGGCCGCCAACCCGAATACCGTCGTGGTGCTAGAGACCGGTAACCCGGTGGCCATGCCCTGGCACAACTCGGTGAACGCCGTTCTGCTGGCTTGGTATCCGGGTCAGGCCGGCGGCCGGGCCATCGCGGAAATCCTTGCCGGCCAGGTGAATCCGTCGGGTCGGCTGCCGATCAGCTTTCCGGTCGATCTCGCCCAGACGCCGCGCCCGGAGCTGCCCGGCCTCGGCGCCCCGTGGGGAACACCGATCACCATCGATTACTTCGAGGGGGCCGAGGTCGGCTACCGCTGGTTCGCCCAGAGCGGTCAGGTGCCGCTGTTCGCGTTCGGGCATGGCTTGTCCTACACCACGTTCGAGTACCGCGACCTGGTGGTCAGCGGCGGTGACACCGTCACAGCAAGCTTTTCCGTCATCAATATCGGCGAGCGTGGCGGGGCAGACGTCCCACAGCTGTATCTGACCGAGGCGCCGGACGAGCATCGGTTACGGCTGCTGGGATTCGAACGGGTCGAGTTGCAGCCGGGCGCAACGCGCCGGGTGACCATCGAGGCGGATCCGCGCCTGCTTGCGCGTTACGACGGCGGCGCTGGAAGCTGGCGCATCGAACCGGGCGGTTACCGGGTGGAGGTGGGCGCTTCGGCGGTCGCGTTGCGGCTGGCGGCCGAGGTCGAACTGGCCGGTCGTACGTTCGGGAGCTGATCGGCATGATCGGCAGGGTCCGAACGCACGACCGGCGTGCCGGCGCTACTGGACGGCGGTCAGTTCGTCGCCGCATGTGCAGCGGTACGGCTCACCCGCCCCGGAGCAGTGGCACGGAACCTCGATGCGAACGCGGCACTCGCAGCCCTCGTGGCCACAGGTCAGTAAGGTTCCCGCTTCGTAGTCCGCCATTTCAAATCACCCTTAACTGTGTCGTGGATTTCCCATGTCGTGGCTCAACCACAACCACACACCATATACCCCATAGGGGTATCAGGTAAATAGCCGGGGCGCCGGTGCGGGCGGGCGCGCCGGGCTAGCGTTGGCGAAATGACCGAAAAACCAACCCCACAAGACGTCGACGCATTCTTGGACCGCACGGTGGTTGGCGACGATCCGGCATTGACGGCGGCGGTACAGGCCAGCAACGCGGCCGGGTTGCCCCCGATCGCCGTATCGATGCAGCAGGGCAAGTTCCTGTGCCTATTGGCGGGTGCGATCCGGGCGCGCCGCATCCTTGAGATCGGCACGCTGGGTGGCTTCAGCGCCATCTGGCTGGCGCGCGGCGCGGGTCCACGGGGGCGGGTGGTGACGCTCGAATACGAGCCCAAGCACGCGGAGGTGGCGCGGGCAAATCTGCAGCGGGCCGGCGTCGCCGACCGGGTGCAGGTGATCGTCGGCGCGGCGCTGGATACGTTGCCGACGCTCCGCGGCCCCTTCGACCTGATATTCATCGACGCCGACAAAGAGAACAACGCCGCTTATCTGGAGTGGGCGGTCCGGCTGGCCCGTCCCGGTTCAGTCGTTGTGGTGGACAACGTCATTCGTGACGGCCGGATCCTTCAGGAGCAGTCGGATGACGCCAGGGTTCGGGCGACGCGCCAGACCTTGGAGGTGATGGGCGAAAATCCCCGGCTGGACACGGCGGTGATCCAGACGGTCGGAGCCAAGCACTGGGACGGATTCGCCTTCGCGTTGGTGCGGTAGCGCGCGGGGGCGTCAGCGCGGGCGCAGGTCCTTGACCGCCTGCTCGGCCGAGGTAAGTTCGTTTATCCGCAACACCGTTTCACCGGCATACAGGGCCGCGCGGTCCACCCACGAATCGGGCATCCCCGCGGTCATTGCGAGCGGGGTGAAGACCGGACGGGCCGGCGACTGCAGACGCATCAACGGGCCGGCGTCGAAATAGCCGAGGACGGCCAGTGGGCGGCTGGCCGCGTTGAGGGCGGCGGGCAATAGGCCGGCCTTCCCGTCGTCGCCGCACCATCGCCGGGTGGCGGCGTTGGGCACCACGCGGTGGCGCAGCGGCCAGCTGAGACCGAACAGGTTTGTTTCGATGGTCCTGTCGGCGTGCATGATTCGTCGCTGATACTCGCGGTTCGCATTGGCCTCGTGCGTCAACAGGAACCGCGTACCGGCGACGACGCCGCTGGCACCGGCATCCAGGGCGGCGCGGGTGTCGGCGCCGGTGGCGATTCCGCCGGCGAGGAACACCGGACGCTTCCCGGCCGCCGCCAGGGCGTGGGGCAGGAAGTCCAGGGCCGGCATGGTTCCGACGAGGTGGCCGCCGGCCTCACGTCCCTGAGCGATCAGACCGTCAGCGCCCCAAGCGACGGCGGCGCGCGCCTGCGCGACGGTACCCGCCATCACAAACACGAAGCTTCCCGCTTCCCGAAGGTGCTCGACAAGCCTCCGCTTTTCGCCGAACGCCAGCACGACGACGTCCACGCGGGCGTCGACGCAGACCGCGACGTGGGCGCGACGAACGAAGGGCATCAACAGGTTTACCGCGACGGCTCGGCCCGGAGCCTGTTCGCGCACCAGATCGATCGCCGTTCGCAGCCGGCGCGGCGTGGTGATCCCGATCGTTCCGAGACCACCGGCTTTAGCGACCGCGCCCGCCAGCGCCGCGCCCGCCAGACCGCCGCCCATTCCCGCTTGTGCCACCGGAACGTCGAGCCGCAGGCGGTCCCTGATGTCCATGCCTAATGACGCTACGCGGCCATTGAATTCGGCCCGTTCGTGGTGCTGTCGGCGGCCCGATTCTCGTTGGTGGCGCGCAGCGATCGAGCGTAATCTTGACGTCAGATGGATGGGTTGCAGCCGGCTCAAAAGGCTTGCTGCATAACAGAAAGGTCACAAAATGAGTACAGTCCATTCATCAATCGATCACCACCCGGACTTGTTGGCTCTGCGCGCGAATTACGAGCGCGTCGCCGAGTCGATGAGTGCGCACGTCACGTTCGGCCTGGCCTTGCTGACCGGCCTGTATGTTGCTGCGTCATCGTGGATCGTCGGGTTCACCGCCACGACATCCCTTGCCTGGTGCAACTTCATCGTCGGAGTGGCAGTCGCCTTCATGGCGTACGGATTCGCGACGACGCTGGACCGCGCGCACGGCATGGCCTGGACGCTGCCAGTGCTCGGCGTGTGGGTCGTCGTCTCGCCGTGGATTCTGCCCGGCTTCACGCCGACCGCCGGCATGATCTGGTCGAACGTCATCGCGGGTGCGTTGCTGACGTTCCTGGGCCTGAACGCCACCTACTTCGGCACGCGCACGCGGGAGGCGGGCACCCACGCATAGTTCGGAGTCGTTAGGCCACAAGGCAATACGGCGCTAGCCGCAGACCGCGCCGATCGCGGCCGAGCTGACCAGCTTGACGTACTTGGCCAGTACGCCGGTTTTGTAGCGCGGCGGGGGAGGGGTGAAATCTATTCGCCGAGAATCGAATTCGGCGGGGTCGGCGAGCACGTCGAGAACGTGGCCGGCGACGTCGAGGCGGACCCGGTCGCCGTCGCGCAGCAATGCGATCGGCCCGCCGTCGACCGCCTCCGGCGCGATGTGTCCCACGCACAGGCCGGTCGTTCCGCCGGAGAACCGGCCATCGGTGAGCAGCAGAACGTCCTTGCCGAGGCCGGCGCCCTTGATCGCGCCGGTGATGGCCAGCATTTCGCGCATCCCGGGGCCGCCCTTGGGACCTTCGTAGCGGATCACAACCACGTCGCCCTTCGTGATGGTCCCGTCCTCCAGAGCGTCCAGAGCGGCTCGCTCGCCGTCGAAAACCCTTGCGGTGCCTTCGAACACGTCGGAGTCGAAACCCGCCGTCTTGACCACCGCGCCCTCGGGCGCCAGCGATCCGCGCAGGATGGTGATCCCGCCCGTCGGGTGGATCGGGTTGTCCAGCGCTCGCAGCACCTTGCCGTCCGGGTCGGGCGGGGCGATCGCGGCCAGATTCTCGGCCATGGTCTCGCCCGTCACCGTCAGGCAATCACCGTGCAGCAGGCCCGCATCCAGCAGTGCTTTCATCACCACCGGCACGCCGCCGATGTGGTCGACGTCGAACATCACGTGGCGGCCGAACGGCTTGACGTCGGCCAGGTGCGGCACCCGCGACCCGATCCGGCTGAAGTCCTCGAGTGAGAGTTTGACGTCGGCCTCGTGAGCGATGGCCAACAGGTGCAGCACCGCGTTGGTCGAGCCGCCGAACGCCATCACCACCGCGATGGCGTTTTCGAAGGCCTCTTTGGTGAGGATGTCGCGGGCGGTGATGCCGCGGCGCAGCAGTTCGATGACGGCCTGGCCGCTGCGCCGCGCGAACCCGTCGCGACGGCGGTCGGTTGCCGGCGGCGCCGCGCTGCCCGGCAACGACATACCCAGCGCCTCGGCGGCGCAGGCCATCGTGTTGGCGGTGTACATGCCGCCGCACGCCCCCTCGCCGGGGCAGATCGCCCGCTCGATGGCGTCGACATCCTCGCGCGGCATCAGCCCGCGGGCGCACGCGCCCACCGCTTCGAACGCGTCGATGATCGTGACTTCGCGCTCGGTGCCGTCGGACAGCTTGGCTCGCCCGGGCAATATCGAGCCTGCGTAGAGGAACACCGCCGCCAGGTCCAGCCGTGCGGCGGCCATCAGCATTCCGGGCAACGATTTGTCGCATCCCGCCAACAGCACCGAGCCGTCGAGCCGCTCGGCCTGCATCACGGTTTCGACGCTATCGGCGATCAGCTCCCGTGATGGCAGCGAGAAGTGCATCCCCTCGTGACCCATCGAGATGCCGTCGGAAACCGAGATCGTCCCGAACTCGAGCGGGTAGCCGCCGGCCGAGAAAACACCTTCCTTGACCGCCTTGGCGAGTCGGTCCAGGGAGAGGTTGCACGGCGTGATCTCGTTCCACGACGACGCGACCCCGATTTGTGGCTTGGCGAAGTCTTCGTCTTCCATGCCTACCGCGCGCAACATGCCACGGGCGGCGGCCCGCT
>Ga0310916_10000185_pt1 | contig 31130 bp, 28 predicted proteins | sample GREbulkMGLF176_FD_203444 | JGI IMG/M metagenome (GOLD analysis project Ga0310916, IMG submission 203444) | Lab enrichment of tropical soil microbial communities from Luquillo Experimental Forest, Puerto Rico - GRE.bulkMG.LF176 | ecosystem: Environmental > Terrestrial > Soil > Tropical forest >...
CTTCGGATCCTCGCGAAACACGCGCTCGACCTCGCGCAGGAGGTCGACGAATGCGGGCTTTCCATAGCGCGACGTCTTGGGAAAGTAGGTGCCGCCCCAAAACGGTTCGCCGTCGGGCGTGAGAAACATCGTGAGCGGCCAGCCGCCGTGCTCGCCCAGGTGATGCAGCGCCGACATGTAGATCTGATCGATGTCGGGCCGCTCCTCCCGATCAACTTTGATGTTGACGAAGAGGTCATTCATCACCCGCGCGGTCGGCTCGTCCTCGAAGCTTTCGTGGGCCATCACGTGGCACCAGTGGCAGGCGGCGTAGCCGACCGAGAGCAGTATCGGTTTGTTGGTGCGCTTGGCCTCGGCGAGCGCCTCCGTGCCCCACGGCCACCAATCGACCGGATTGTGCTTGTGCTGCAGCAGGTATGGGCTGCTCTCGCGCGCGAGGCGGTTTTCATGGGCGGTGGCTTCGGAAGATGTCATGCCGCGATAATGGGCTGCGCCCGGGTTTGTTCAAGGGACTTGGCGCTTCTTCGCCGCCGCGCTCGGCGCGGTTCTTGACCTTGGCCGCGCACGTGCGGCTTGTGCGCAGTGCATGAGCAGCGATCGGGATACGATCTTCGCCCTCTCCTCCGGCCGGCCGCCGGCAGCGATTGCCGTCATTCGCATTTGTGGCCCGCAGGCTGGCACCGCGCTCGTCAAGCTGACCGGCCGCATGCCTCGGCCGCGGCAAGCAGCGGTCGCCCGCCTGCGCGATCCCACCAGCGGCGACATGATCGACGAGGCTCTTGCGCTCTGGTTCCCCGGCCCGCACAGCGACACCGGCGAGGATACCGCCGAACTGCAGGTGCACGGCGGACGCGCCGTGATTGCCGCCGTTCTCGCTGCTTTGGCAAAACTTCCGGGCTTGCGGCACGCAGAAGCCGGGGAGTTCACGCGCCGTGCTTTCGAGAACGGCCGGATGGATCTCACCGCTGTCGAGGGTCTCGCCGATCTCGTCGCCGCGGAAACCGAGGCGCAGCGCCGTCAAGCCCTTCGCCAACTCAAGGGGCTTTTGGGAGAGCGGGCGGAGAGTTGGCGGCAGCGGCTGATCGAGGCTCTGGCGCTAGTCGAGGCGGGCATCGACTTTTCCGACGAGGAAGATGTTCCGAAGGACATGATGGTGCGGGCCCTGGAGCTGGTCCGCCCGTTGGCCGAAGAAATCGCCCAGGCTGCGGGCAGCCGGCACGGTGAGCGGCTGCGCGAGGGTCTGCGCGTGGCAATCGCGGGACCCCCCAACGCAGGCAAGTCCACACTGTTCAACCGGCTGGCGCGCCGCGACGCGGCGATCGTGTCACCATTTCCGGGGACCACTCGTGACGTGCTCGAAGTGCATCTCGACCTCGGCGGCTATCCCGTGACGGTGCTGGATACTGCGGGAATTCGCGAAACGAACGACCCCATCGAGTGCGAAGGCGTGCGGCGCGCTAGTGCCCAGGCTGCAGATGCCGATCTCGTGCTGTGGCTGCTGGATGCGACGGCGATCGGCGGGGCAAGTTCCTTCGACAGTCCGGTCGCGATTCCTACCGATTGTCGGGTCTGGGTCGCGGTCAACAAAATCGATTTGATCGGGTCGACCGAAAAGGAAAGAATTGAATCAAGATTCAATAGAGAATTAACTGTTCATTTTATATCGAGCGCGACCGGAGCTGGCGTCGATAACTTGGCTGCTGAGCTGTCGCGGTTTGCTGGGGAATTTTTTCCTAGGGAATCCGCCTTGGTGACCCGAGCGCGGCAGCGAGCGCTGCTTGAGGAAACTATTCTGGCCCTGTCCGAAGCGGAAAAGGCTGCGGCGGAGGGTCGCGAGGAAATCATGGCGGAACAGCTCCGGCTTGCGACACGGGCGTTGGGGAAGCTGCTGGGACGCGTGGATGTCGAAGACGTTCTCGATGTGATCTTTCGGGATTTTTGTATCGGCAAGTAGCGGTCCCCATGTTTCACGTGAAACGTCGCTTCGACCGTTTCAGCGTGGCTTTGAAGTGGATGAGTTGCGGGCAATGGGATAGAGGCCCCACCTGCGGAGTGAGATTCGTGAATTTGCGATTCGACGTCATCGTCGTGGGGGGCGGCCATGCTGGCTGCGAGGCGGCAGCCGCCGCGGCGCGCATGGGCGCCAAGACGGCGCTTGTGACCCACCGGTTTGCCACGGTCGGCGCGATGTCCTGCAATCCCGCAATCGGCGGGCTGGGGAAGGGGCACCTGGTCCGCGAAATCGATGCGCTCGATGGCCTGATGGCACGGGCCGCCGACTGCGCCGGCATTCAATTCCGTGTGCTCAACCGCCGCAAAGGTCCGGCGGTGCGCGGCCCACGGGCGCAGGCGGATCGCAAGCTCTATGCGGCGGCCATGCAGCAGGCCATTCGCGCCACCGCCAACCTAACGGTGATCGAGGGCGAGGCGGACGATGCCATAATTAATGGGGGATGCATTGCAGGCATCCGGCTTGCCGATAGCCGCGGGCTTGGGGCAGGGGCGGTCGTGCTCACCACCGGCACGTTCCTGCGCGGTCTCATCCATATCGGTGAGTGCCAGACCCCGGCCGGGCGGGTCGGTGAAGCTCCCGCCCTGGGCTTATCGCACACGCTGGGGCGCCTCGGTTTTGCGCTCGGCCGGCTGAAAACCGGCACGCCGCCGCGGCTCGATGGCCGCACCGTCGATTGGGGCGCCGTCGAGATGCAGCCGGGGGATGAGCCGCCAGAGCCGTTCTCAGCGCTGACGGAACAGATTGAAAACCCGCAGGTCCGGTGCGGCATTACCCGTACCGTCGAGGCGACCCACCGCGTGATCCGTGAGAACGTGCACCGTTCGCCCATGTACTCCGGCCAGATTGCGAGCCGCGGCCCGCGTTATTGCCCCTCGATCGAAGACAAGATCGTGCGCTTCGGCGAGCGGGATGGGCACCAGATCTTTCTCGAACCGGAAGGGCTCGACGACACGACGGTCTATCCGAACGGCATATCCACGTCCTTGCCAGAAGAGGTCCAGCTCGCGCTGGTGGCGACCATCCCCGGCCTCGAGCGGGCGCGGGTGATCCGCCCGGGCTACGCGATCGAATACGACTACGTCGATCCGCGCGAGTTGAAGGCTACGCTTGAGGCCAGACGCATGCCCGGGCTGTTTCTGGCCGGCCAGATCAACGGCACCACGGGTTACGAGGAAGCGGCCGCCCAAGGTCTAATCGCCGGGCTCAATGCGGCCGCGCGCGCCGGCGGGAGAGGGGAGGTCACGTTCGACCGCGCCCAGGCCTATCTTGCTGTAATGATTGACGATCTCGTCACGCGCGGGGTGACCGAGCCGTATCGGATGTTCACGTCGCGCGCCGAGTACCGGCTCACATTGCGCGCCGACAATGCCGACCAGCGGCTGACCGATATCGGAATTGCGATCGGCTGTGTGGGTGTTGCCCGCCGCGAGCGTCACGCGCAGAAAATGGCTGCCCTGGATGCGGCCCGCGATTTCGCCAATTCGGTATCGCTCACTCCAGGCGATGCCGAACGCCACGGGCTTGCCCTCAACAAGGACGGCCGGCGGCGCACCGCCTTCGAGCTACTGTCGCATCCGAATATCGGAGTTCAGGAGCTTGCGCGGATTTGGCCGCGCCTTCGCGAGCTTCGGCCGAAGATTGCGGAGCAGCTCGAGATCGACGCGAAATACCAAGTCTATCTCTCGCGTCAGGCCGCTGATATCGCAGCCTACCGGCGCGACGAGAACCTGCGATTGCCAGAGGATTTTGACTACGCACAGCTACGCGGCCTCTCGAATGAGGTGCGGCAGAAACTGCAATCGCACAAGCCGCGCACGATCGGACAGGCGGGCCGCATCGATGGCATCACGCCGGTCGCCCTGACCCTGCTTGTCGCGCATCTCAAACGAAATGGGCGTAACGCGAAGGTCAGCGGTGCCCGCTGATCTACGGCCCCCTTCGCCCGGCCGCGTATGAAGCGCACGGCGGCGCCTGTTCCGGACCTCACGGCTGACCGCGCCCTGGCACTCGCGCTTACGCCTGTTTCACGTGAAACAGGCGAGCGGCTGGATCGGTTCGTCGAGCTTTTGCTGCGCTGGCAGCACACGACCAACCTCGTCGCTCCATCCACGATTTCGAAGTTGTGGACGCGGCACGTTGCCGACTCACTGCAGCTTCTTGATCTTGCACCGCATGCGCGGATTTGGCTCGACCTCGGTTCCGGCGGCGGCTTCCCAGGCTTGGTGATTGCTTGCGCGCTTGCGGAGGAACCGGCCGCTCTCGTTCATCTCGTCGAAAGCAACACGAAAAAGGCCGCGTTCCTGCGGGAGGCGCAGCGCGTGACCGGCGCTCCAGTCAGCGTACATCCCGAGCGCATCGAAGACTTTGCCGCGCGTTTCCAGGGGCGGGCCGACGCCCTCACCGCACGCGCCGTGGCTCCGCTTAAGACTTTGTTAACGCAATGCTTTCCACTCTTGGGGAAAACCGGGGCCATAGCCTTGTTCCCGAAGGGACAAAATGCAGACCTTGAGGTCCGCGAGGCCACCGATTCGCGGGCTGCGAAATCTTGGAACCTCAACATGGTCCTGGTGCCCAGCCGCACCGATCCGGCTTCCAGAATCGTTGTCATCCGAGATTTGGCGTGCGGCGGCGCCAACCCATAGAATCTCAACTGATTCGCGCGATATGAGCCCGGAAGTCTTAATGATCGAAAATGGCGATGCGCCCGCGCAAGCATCTCCGGAAGCGCCGCCACTAGCGTCGGCCGACCCGGCGCCGGAACAGTCCTCGGACGCGCCTCAGATCATTCCGCTCGCAAGCCGAATTTCCAATCCGCAGCCGCCGCGGGTACTCGCGATTGCCAACCAGAAAGGCGGCGTCGGCAAGACCACGACCGCGATCAATCTCGGCACCGCGCTCGCCGCGATCGGCGAGCAGGTGTTGATCATCGATCTGGATCCGCAAGGCAACGCCTCGACCGGACTCGGAATCGATCGACGCAGCCGCAGCTGCTCCAGCTACGAGGTCTTGACACGCGAAGCGAATCTCCAGGACGCGATCATGGCCACCGCCGTGCCGCGGCTCTCGATCGCACCGGCGACGCTCGATCTCTCGGGGCTGGAGCTAGAGATGAGCAACGAGCGCGACCGCGCGGTTCGGCTGCGCAACGCGCTTGAGCCGATGCGCATCGGCAGCGCGCGTGACACGAGCTTCAATTACGTGCTGATCGATTGTCCGCCGTCGCTCAACCTGCTCACCGTGAACGCGATGGTCGCGGCGGACGCAATTTTGGTGCCGCTGCAGTGCGAGTTCTTCGCGCTCGAAGGATTGTCACAGCTTCTGCAGACCGTGGAGAGCGTGAAATCCACGCTCAATCCGGATCTGATAATTCATGGCATCGTGCTCACGATGCACGACGCGCGCAACAATCTCTCCAACCAGGTCATCGCCGACGTGCGCAGGAACAGCGGCCAGAAGGTGTACGACGCCATCATTCCGCGCAACGTCCGCGTCTCGGAGGCGCCATCCTACGGCAAGCCGGTGCTCGTGTACGATCTCAAATGCGTCGGCAGCGAAGCGTATCTGCGGCTCGCTACCGAGATCATTGCGCGCGAGAAAGAGCTGATCGCGAGCTCGCGGCCTACGGGCGGTGCTGAGCCGCGGCACGATGTGGCGTGACGGGACGCAGCGGAGAGATGGCGATGGCGGATGATGGCCGGCTGCGATTGGGGCGCGGTCTTGCCGCGCTGATCGGCGATGCCGGCGCCGAAACGTCCACGATCGAGCGCGTGCGGCATCAGCGTCGCGTGCCGATCGAGTATCTCAAACCCAATCCACGCAATCCGCGCCGTAATTATTCCGAGGCTGAGCTTGAGGAGCTGGCCGCCTCGATCCGGGAGCGCGGCGTCATTCAGCCGGTCATTGTGCGTGCGATGCGCGGCGCGAGCGATTACGAAATCATCGCCGGTGAGCGGCGCTGGCGTGCGGCGCAGCGTGCGGGCTTGCATGAGATTCCGATCGTCGCCTTGGAAGCGACTGACGCCGAAGCGCTCGAGCTCGCGATCATCGAGAACGTGCAGCGCGCCGATCTCAACCCGCTGGAAGAGGCCGCCGGCTATCAGATGCTGGCGAGCGAGTACGCACACACGCACGAGGATATCGCGCGAATTGTCGGCAAGAGCCGCAGCCACGTCACCAACATGCTGCGGCTATTGAAGCTGCCAGAGCCGGTCAAGGCTTACATCAATGCCGGCAAGATCAGCGCCGGCGCGGCGCGCATGCTGATTGCCGCGTCAGATCCCGAAGAAATGGCGCGTGAGATCGTCGATCGCGGACTCAATGTGCGTCAGGTCGAAGCGCTGGCGAAGGAGCGCACAAGCGGAGAGGGCAAAAGCGCCAAGAAACCCGCGCTAAAAAGCGCGGATACCATCGCCTTGGAGCGCCGCGTGTCTGATGCGCTTGGCCTCGCCCTGAGAATTGATCATCGCAGCAACGGCGGCGTGGTGCAGATTCACTATCGCACGCTCGATCAGCTCGATGACGTGCTGCGGCGGCTGGAACGCAATCCGTCGGACCATTCGGGCTGAGTTGGCGCGGTTTAGCTATTCTTTTCGTCGTGCATTCACGGCCAGCGTCAGCAGCGCGCGCTGCGCAACGGGCTCGGCGAGGGTCGGGCGCTTGCGCGCGTCGAGCGCGGCATCCGCGAGCTGCGCCATGGCGCGTTCGAGGCGCGCTGCGGTCCAAATCTTCAGGGCGGCCTCGACTGCTTCTTCGCGGCTGAAATGCAACGGCTGGATGCCTCCCATCGCCCCTTCGAGCGAGGCGCCGGCGTCGATCGCGAGCCGTGCCTTGTGCAGCTGCGCGATGTGGCGCAGCGCGGCCCCGATGATCGTGCCGGGCGCGGTGCCGGCGGTCCGCGCTTTGCCGAATTCCGCTTCCAGCTCGGTCGTCCGTCCGGCAAATGCGGCATCGACCAGACCATCGATGGCAAGCGTCGAGGCATCGGCCACCACCGCGATCACGTCCGCGAGCTCGATGCGCGACTTGCCATGGGCAAACATGGCAAGCTTGTCCAGCTCGCGACGCGACGCGAGGCGATCGCCGCCGAGCAGGGGCATGAGTGCGGCACGCGCGTCGGGGGCGATACTCAGTCCCGCTGCGCGAAGCTCGTTGTCAATCAAGCGGCCGAGCGCCTTCTCGTCATCGGGATAACACGGCAGTGCCACGGCATTCTTCGCGCGCTCGCAAAGCACGCGCAACGGCGCGCTGCGTCGCAACTCTCCTGCCTCGATCACGATGCGGCATGTGGAGGGTGACGATGCCAACACCGCTTCGACTGCAGGGGCAATGTTGCGGCCGCCGGCTTTCACCCACACGGCGCGGCGGCCACCGAACAAAGGAACGGTGTTCGCTTCCTCGACGAGCCGCGCCGGCTCGCCCGCGAGATCGTCACCTTCGAGCCGCGCGAGCTGAAACGGATCGCTTGGATCATCCACGCAAGCGCGCACAAGCGCATCCACGCGCTCGCGCACGAGACCCGAGTCGGGGCCGAACACGAGCGCGACCGTTCGCGCCGGATCCGGCCGCGCGACGAACTTTTCGACCTCGAATGATTTAAGCGCGACCATCGTCGATGGATGTGAATCCGCCGCTTGCGGAACCGCCGCGATTGCAGACGACGCAAGTATCAGGTCCCCGCGACAAAATACGAGGCGAGCCGCGAGCGAATGTTCTCGGAAATAACCTTTGCCGCGCGGTTTTCCGCGTCGCGCAATCCGCGCAGGCGCGCGAAGCGCTGCTCCTGGCCGGGGATATCGTAGGACACCCGCGCGAATGTCTGGCCGGTGACGACCACTTTGCCGGAGGCGATTTCGGTCAACGAATAGCTTGCGTTGATTCCGTAATTTTCGATATCGGGCCGCGAGGTTTGGATGTCGACGATGATCGACGAGCGCGTGGAGCTGATCGCGATCTTCAGACGGTGCGTGGGCGGGGCCGAGCCGCTGCCGCCGGTGAAATCAAACAACAGCGCATTGCGGATCTCAACGGCAAGGCGCGACTCGTCGGTCCCTTTCGGCGCGTTGATCTGCTCGACATCCACCGCGCTGAGCTGCTCGCGCAGCGCCGGCGCGCCGGTTGGCGAGCGCTCGCCGTAGAGCGGCTGGAAACAGCCGCCGGCAAGTGCCGCGAGCGCGAACGCCGCGGCGGCTTTGCTCACGCCGACCAGCCGTCGGTTACGCCACCACATTGACGATCCGTTGCGGCACAATGATCACCTTCTTCGGCGGCTTGCCGCCGAGCGCCCGTTTCACGGCATCGAGCGCCAGGATGGCCCGCTCGATCTCCGCGTTCGTAGCATCGCGCGCAATTGTGACATCAGCGCGTTTTTTGCCGTTCACCTGAACCGGCAGCGTGACCGTGTCCTCGACCAGCAGCTCCGCCTCGAGCTGCGGCCAAGTCTCGGAGGAAACAAGCGTTTTATGCCCGAGCGCGGCCCAGCACTGCTCCGCCAGGTGCGGCATGATTGGGTGAAACAGGCGCACCAGGATGTCGACCGCTTCCCGCACCGCCCAGCGGTAGTCGGCGGTCGGTTCGGCCTCGAGACCGCCAAGCGAGGCCTGGAATGCGTTGACGAACTCGTAAATGTGGGCGACGCACACGTTGAAGTGCAGCCGCTCGATGTCCTTCGAGACCTGCGCCAGCGCGCGGTGCGCGGCCTTGCGCAACGCGAGCGCCGGTTCGCTGAATACGGCAGGCCGCTGCAGCCCCGCGATCGCCGCCACCTCCCCGGTTTCGTGCACGAGCCGCCACAATCGCTGGACCATGCGCCAGGCGCCCTGCACGGCCCTGCGCAACGCGAGTGCCGGCTCGCTGAACACGGCAGGCCTCGGCATTTCTGCGATTGCCGCGACCTCAGCGGCTTCGTGCACGAGGCGCCACAACCGCTGCACCATGCGCCAGGCGCCCTGCACGCCTTCCTCGGTCCAGATCACGGTCCGGTCGGGTGGCGAATCCGACAGCATGAACCAGCGCGCGGTGTCGGCGCCGTAGGTGCATGCGATTTCGTCGAGGCCGACCGTGTTGTACTTCGACTTCGACATCTTCTCGATCGGGCCGATCTCGACCGGCTCGCCGGTCGCAATCACTGTGCCCCGACGCACGCCGCCTTCGGTTTCGATTCGAACCTCTCCCGGCTCCGCGAAGCTGCCGTCGGTTTTCCGATAGGTTTCGTGGACCACCATTCCCTGCGCGAACAAGCCGGTAAACGGCTCGTCGAGGCTGACATGGCCGGTCATCTTCATCGCCCGCGTGAAGAAGCGGCTGTAGAGCAGGTGCAGAATCGCGTGCTCGATGCCACCGATATACTGATCGACGGGAAGCCAGCGATCGACCTGGCTGCGGTCGGTCGGCGCCGTCGTGATCCACGGGTCGGTGAAGCGCGCGAAGTACCAGGACGAATCGACGAACGTGTCCATGGTGTCGGTCTCGCGCGTGGCTGCTCCCCCGCATTTCGGGCACGCCACGTGCTTCCACGTGGCATGGCGATCGAGCGGATTGCCTGGGCGATCGAAATCGACGTCCTCGGGTAGCGTGACCGGAAGATCGCTCTCCGCCACCGGCACGATTCCGCAGCTTGCGCAGTGGATGATGGGAATCGGGCAGCCCCAATAGCGCTGGCGCGAGATGCCCCAATCGCGCAGGCGGAAATTGATCTCACGCTTAGCAACCGGGCGGTTACCGCGAACTGTTTGTTCTAACCGACGCGCGACTTCCTCTTTTGCTTCCCCGCTGGTCATGCCGTCGAGAAAGCGCGAGTTGATGAGGCGCCCGTCGCCCTCGTAAGCGTTGTCGGTGATCACGAAAGTCGCTGGGTCCTGCCCCGGCGGGCAGACCACCGGCGTGTTGCCGAGACCGTATTTGTTCGCGAATTCGAGGTCGCGCTGATCGTGTGCCGGGCAACCGAAGATCGCGCCGCTGCCGTACTCCATCAGCACGAAATTCGCCACGTAGACTGGAAGCTTCCAGTTGGCGTCGAACGGATGAATGGCCTTCATCCCGGTATCGAAGCCCTGCTTCTCCGCCGTCTCGATCAATTGCTGCGCGGTGCCGTGGCGCTTGCACTCGGCGATGAATTTGGCGAGCGCGGGATTCTTCGCCGCCGCTGCCGCGGCGAGCGGATGGTCAGGCGAGATCGCCATGAACTTGGCGCCGAACAGCGTGTCGTGGCGCGTCGTGAAGATTTCAAGTTCGTCTTCACGATTCGGCGTGGTGCTTGGATCGAGCGCGAAGCGGATCAGCAGCCCTTCCGAGCGGCCGATCCAGTTGTGCTGCATCAGGCGCACATTCTCGGGCCAGCGATCAAGTCGATTGAGGCTGTCCAGCAGGTCCTGCGAGAACGCGGTGATTTTGAAGAACCATTGGGTCAGCTCGCGTTGCTCGACAAGCGCGTCGGAGCGCCAGCCGCGGCCGTCGATCACCTGCTCGTTTGCCAGCACCGTCTGCTCGACCGGATCCCAATTGACCTTGGATTTCTTGCGCTCCACGAGCCCGGCCCTGAGAAAATCGAGGAAGAGTTTTTGCTGGTGCTTGTAGTAGGCCGGATCGCAGGTCGCGATCTCGCGGCTCCAATCGATAGACAAGCCCATCAATTTGAGCTGCGAGCGCATCGTCGCGATGTTGTCGTTGGTCCATTCGCGCGGGTGAATCTTGCGCTCGATGGCGGCATTCTCGGCGGGCAGACCGAAGGCGTCCCAGCCCATCGGATGCAGCACATTCAAGCCCATCGCGCGCTTATAGCGGGCGACCACATCGCCGATCGTGTAGTTGCGCACATGGCCGACGTGCAGCTTCCCGGATGGATAGGGGAACATCTCAAGCACGTAGTATTTTGGGCGCGGATCGTCGTTGCGGGTGGCAAAAACCTCCCGCTCTTCCCACACCTTTTGCCAGCGGGCCTCGGCCTCGCGCGGGTTGTAGCGTTCGCTCGCCATGGAAACAGTATGCCTGCCAATCGTTTACAAAGGGCCTAGGGCACGGACGCGGTCCCGGTCAACGGTCTCGGCCGGAAAGGTGCGGATCGTCGCTCGATTTGCCATCGCCCCGGACGGACGAGGCGATGCGGATTTCGGGTGGCGTAAGCATGTCGTTGCGAGCACGATTTGGAGCATGAACGAGGTCATTACGGCTCGAGGTGAGCACGCAGCTCGGTCAATGATGCGAGCGCTTGCGGCGAAAATAGCGGCGCTAGATTGGCTGCGTATTGCCGCGGAGCTCGACGCTCACGGTTGCGCCACCACCGGACCGCTCCTGCCGCCCGAGCAATGCGCGGCGCTTGCCGCCACCTACGATTCGGATCTGCCGTTTCGCAGCCGCGTGGTCATGGCCCGACACGGCTTCGGCCGCGGCGAGTACAAGTATTTCGCCTATCCGCTGCCTGAGCTGGTCGCGACGCTGCGCAGTGCGCTCTATCCGCCGCTCGCCGAAATCGCCAATCGCTGGAATGAAACGATGGGGATCAGTGTTCGGTACCCAAGCGATCACGCCAGCTATCTTGCGCGCTGCCATCGCGCCGGGCAGAGCAAACCTACTCCGCTGCTACTGCGATACGCGCTCGGCGATTACAACTGCCTGCACCAGGATCTCTACGGCGATCTCGTGTTTCCGCTTCAGGTCACATTGCTGCTGTCGCGACCCGGCGAGGATTTCACCGGCGGCGAATTCCTGCTGACGGAACAGCGGCCGCGCATGCAGTCGCGCGCCGAGGTGGTGCCGCTGGCGTGCGGCGAGGCCGTGATCTTTCCCGTGCATCATCGACCCGTGCAGGGCACGCGCGGCAGCTATCGCGTGAACATGCGTCACGGCGTGAGCCGGCTGCGCTCGGGCCATCGCTATACACTCGGAATCATCTTTCACGATGCGGCCTGAGCCGACGGAGGCTGACGCGAGACGCCGGCAACCGTGCTAGGGTCTAATCATGAGCGTCACCGCAGACGTTAGCGCAACGCATCTTTCCAAAGTTCGCGAGGGGATCGCGCGCGCCTGCGCTGAAGCAGGGCGTGATCCCGCATCGGTGACATTGGTCGCGATCTCGAAGACGTTCGGCGCGGAAGCGATCGAGCCGGTGATTGGCGCGGGGCAGCGCGTGTTCGGCGAAAACCGGGTGCAGGAGGCGAAAGCGAAATGGCCGGCGCTCCAAGCGCGCCATCCCGGCGTCGAGCTCCATCTGGTCGGACCGCTGCAGTCCAACAAGGCGAAAGAGGCGGTCGCATTGTTCGATGCCATTCATTCGATCGATCGGCCCAGCCTCGCTGCCGCGCTGGCCAAGGAGATCGCCAAACAGGGCCGATCGCCGACGCTGTTCGTCGAGGTCAACACCGGGGCCGAGCCGCAGAAGTCGGGCGTGCTGCCCGAAGATACCGACGCGTTCCTGCGTAGCTGTCGCGAAACCTATGGTCTCACGATTGACGGCCTCATGTGTCTGCCGCCCGCACATCAGGCGCCGGCGCCGCATTTCGCGTTGACTGCCAAGATCGCGCGCCGCAACGGATTGGCGCTGCTATCCATGGGAATGAGCGCCGATTTTCTGTTGGCGATCGAGTTCGGCGCGACGCATGTGCGGGTCGGGACGGCGATCTTCGGTGAGCGAGGCACCGGCTAAATCGCGATTTCAATGCGCGTCTGTGGTCCCAATCGCGCGAGCAGCCGGCGCAGCGCCGCGGCATCGAGCGCAACGCATCCGGCGGTTGGCGTGCGGTCCGGCCGCGCGACATGGACGAACACGGCGCTCCCGCGCCGCTTCACCCGCGGTCGGGTGTTGTGATCGATTTCGATGACCAAATCGTAGAGATGGTCATCGCGCCAGAGCCGGTCCCCGGGTTCGTCAGCGGAGCGGCGGAACCAGCGGTTATAGCGGCGATCGCCGGTGTCCTCGCACCACGCCAGTTGCGGCTCGATGCGTCGGGCCGGCAACAAGGTGGGCGGCCGTCTGGCGCGGTCGGCCCGCCACCAAAGCCGCAGCGGCCGGAACCGCCCGCGCGGCGTCGCGCCATCCCCTTCGAACTTGTTGGCACGGATGCCGGTTCGGCCGAGCACCACCGGAACGGGGACGTTGCCGGCAAGCAATACGCCATGGCTGCGATCGCCGGGCCGAACGCGAATCCGGATCAGGGAAAAAGGGCGCCGTCGCATGAAATCAGGCAGCCATTCGACCAGCACAGGCCTTGCCCAGGGGCAATCCCCGCTTGCTCTTTTGCCCCCGAATGCTCTACTTCGCGCAACATCGGCTTACCGGCAAGGCGGCTCCAAGGCCTTTTGAGATGACGAATACCCGCAAGATCCTGATCGTGGACGATGACGCCGAATTGCGCGACGCGCTGGTCGAGCAACTTGCGCTGCATGAAGAATTCGAATCGATCGCGGTCGATACCGGTGCCAAGGGCGTGCAGGCCGCCAAAGCGGGGCAAGTCGATCTCGTGATCATGGACGTCGGCCTTCCCGACGTCGATGGACGCGAAGCCGTTCGCATCCTGCGCAAGAACGGTTTCAAGGCGCCGATCATCATGCTCACCGGTCATAATACCGATTCCGACACCATCCTCGGGCTTGAATCCGGGGCCAACGATTACGTGGCCAAGCCGTTTCGCTTCGCGGTGCTGCTCGCGCGCATTCGTGCCCAGTTGCGCCAACACGAATCGAGCGAGGACGCCGTGTTCAACATCGGGCCGTACACGTTCCGGCCCAGTTCGAAGCTCCTGCTCAACCAGAAGGGCAACAAGGTTCGGCTGACGGAAAAGGAGACCGCCATCCTGCGCTACCTCTATCGCGCCGGTCAGCGTCCGGTTTCGCGCGAGACGCTGCTGCAGGAGGTGTGGGGTTACAATTCCGGCGTCACCACGCACACGCTCGAGACGCACATCTATCGGCTGCGGCAAAAGGTGGAGAAGGACGCCGCCACTCCCGCCATCCTGGTTACCGAGGCAGGCGGCTACAAATTGGTGCCTTGACGCCACTCCATGCCCATCGAGGACGACATCGCGTTTCTCGAACGGGTGCCAACCCTTGGCCAGTTGGGGCGTCAGGCGCTGCGCATTTTGGCGATCGGCGCGGAGACCCGTTACATCCGCAGCGGCCAAGTGCTGTTCAGCGCCGGCGAGGATGCCGACGGCGCCTTTGTCGTTCAGGAGGGACGATTTAGCCTTTCGCCGTCCGCTGATGGCTATGCCGTCACCGTCGGTCCCTGCACGCTGTTGGGAGAGCTGGCGCTGTTCACGGAAACCAGGCGTCCGGCCACGGCAACGGCGCTCGAGCCCGCAACCGTGCTGCGCATTCCGCGCCCGCTATTCATGAAGATGCTGGACAGTTTTCCCGCCGCCGCGCGCAAGCTGCGCGAGATTCTCACCACGCGGCTCGATCAATCCGAACGCGATCTCGGCAGCGTGCGCGCCGTCCTCGACTCGTACGAGCCGAAGTGAGCTGCTAAACCTCCAATGTCGCCGTCACCGGGACATGGTCGGAGGGCCGCAGCCAACCGCGTGAATTGCGCAGCACCGTGAGATCGGCGACGCGGTCGGCAAGCGCCGGCGCCACCCAGATATGATCGAGGCGGCGCCCTTTGTTCGCGACCTGCCAATCCGGCGATCGGTAGCTCCACCACGTGTAGAGCTTGGTCGGCTCAGGAATCCGCATGCGCATCGCATCGATCCAGCCGCCGGCCGTCTGCGCGGCGACGAGCTTCTCGCATTCAATGGGCGTGTGCGACACCACCCGCAGCATCCGCTTGTGGCTCCATACATCGTGCTCGAGCGGAGCGACGTTGAGATCGCCAAGCAGAATCATGCGGCTGCCGTTGGCGCAACGGAGCGCCTCGCAGCTGCGCATCTCGTCGAGAAACGCGAGCTTGTGCGCGAATTTTGGATTGACCTCCAGATCAGGCGTGTCACCGCCGGCCGGCACATAAAGATTGTGCACCGTAATCGGCTCGCGCAATCCGGCGCGCTCGCCAAATACGGCCGACACATGCCGGCAGTCCAACTTGCCGCAGAAGATCTGGATATCGAAGCGCTCGAACGGCAGGCGAGAAAGCACCACCACGCCGTGGTAGCCCTTTTGCCCGTTCAGCGCGACGTGCTCATAACCAAGACGTTTGAATCGCTTGAGCGGAAACCGGTCATCCGGGCACTTGGTCTCCTGGAGACACAGCACGTCTGGCCGCACCGCCTTGATGAATCGCGCGACGCTGTTGATGCGCAGCCGAACCGAGTTGATGTTCCAGGTGGTGACCGTCAGCCGCATTGGAACGCAATCATTGCTCGCCGGCCGAAAGGGACCGACAGGCGAAACCGATGGTAAGAACGGGGTGAGGGATTGTCACTGGCCACTAATTAGTAGCCAGCGCCACGAGGTCAAGGACCGATTGTCGAGTGCGAACTCGACGACCGTGCCGCGTTATTGCACGTAGCGCGTATAATCGATCCTGAACAGGTCCGGATCGGGACGCTTGCTGGTGTCGAGATTGGAGACCGCGACCGTCGTGTCGTAGCCCTGCGGGTCGGTGACCGTCCACTGCTTGAGTTGATAATCCTTGGCGCCCACCATCATCACCAGCCGGCTGGTGCCGATGAGCACCTGACGCTCCTCGATGGTGACGGTGACGAACGTATCGTCGGCACGCACTCCGATCACGTTGGTGTCGTTCAGGAGGTCGATGCGCTCGGAGAGCAGAAACCGCAACGGCGTCTGCGACAGCGGGTAGACGTCCTGGGTCGCGAGCTTGCGGTCGCGTACCACGACGGATTGGCCGTCGGCGATGATCTCGATCGGGCTCGGCGGATCGTATTCGAAGCGGATCCTACCGGGCTTCTGAATGTAGAATTCGCCGGTCACGCGGCTGCCGTCTGGCCCCACTTGCACGAACTTGCCGCGCAGTTGCTGCACACGTGAAAGATAAGCGCTCACCTTGTCCACCTGAGCGCGTTGCGCGGCGGTGAACCCGCTGGGCGCCAGCGCCGCGGTGTCTCCCGGCCGATCCAGATTGAACAGCGATTTGAGGCCTGAGATCAGGCCCGGCTCCGCCGGTTGGGCCGCCGCTCGTGCTGGTGCCGCCGGCGCGGCGCCCTCTTTCGGCAGCGGCGCGGGCCTTGGCAGCGGAATCGGGTCGGCGGCTGCCGCCGAGGTCAGCGCGACGGCCCCCAACAGCGCTGCCGCGGTCCGTGGCCCCCAGCCGATGCCGCCCATAAGCCCCTCCGTTTCTCGTCCGTGGCGTGTCCGTACCCGGCCGTTGTGGCGACATCACGACTAATTTTGCTGGAGGGATCGGGCCGAGAAATACGCCGCTTGGCACGCTCTCAATAACGCTCGGCGTCGTCCTCGCCGACGAGAATTTCCCGTTTCCCCGCATGATTCGGCTGGCCGACCACCCCCTCCTTCTCCATGCGCTCCATCAATGAAGCGGCACGGTTGTAGCCAATCTGCAGGCGGCGCTGGATGTAGCTGGTGGAAGCCTTGCGGTCGCGCAGCACGACCTGAACCGCCTGCTGATAGAGGTCGGCGCCGTCCCCCTCCCCCATGCCGGTGGCATCGAAGATCGGATTGCCGTCCTCGTCCTCCTCGTCCTCGGCAGTGACGGTTTCCAGGTATTGCGGGGTGCCTTGCGCCTTGAGGTGGCGGACGACTTTCTCGACTTCCTCGTCCGACACGAACGGTCCGTGCACGCGACTGATGCGGCCGCCCCCTGCCATGTACAGCATGTCGCCTTGGCCGAGCAGTTGCTCGGCGCCCTGCTCGCCCAGGATGGTGCGGCTGTCGATCTTCGATGTGACCTGGAACGATACGCGGGTGGGAAAATTGGCTTTGATCGTGCCGGTGATGACGTCGACCGACGGCCGCTGCGTGGCAAGGATGACGTGCAGCCCGGCGGCGCGCGCCATCTGCGCGAGGCGCTGCACCGCGCCCTCGATGTCCTTGCCGGCGACCATCATCAGGTCGGCCATCTCATCGACGATCACGACCAGCAACGGCAATGGTTCGAGGTCGAGTTCCTCGGTTTCGTAAATCGCCTCGCCGCTCTGCTTGTCGTAGCCGGTGTGAACTGTGCGGGTGAGCTTCTCCCCTTTCGCCTTGGCTTCCGCCACGCGCGCATTGTAACCATCGATGTTGCGCACGCCGAGCTTCGACATTTTCTTGTAGCGCTCTTCCATCTCGCGTACCGCCCATTTGAGCGCGACCACCGCCTTTTTGGGATCGGTCACGACCGGCGTGAGCAGGTGCGGAATGCCGTCATAGACGGAGAGCTCGAGCATCTTCGGATCGACCATGATCAACCGGCACTGTTCCGGTTTGAGCCGGTACACCAGGCTCAGGATCATCGTGTTGATGGCGACCGATTTGCCGGAGCCGGTGGTGCCGGCAATGAGCAGATGCGGCATGCGCGCGAGATCGACGATCACAGGCTCGCCACCGATCGTCTTACCCAGGCACATCGCAAGTTTCGCCGTGGACTCGACGTAATCGCAGCTGCTGAGCAGTTCGCGCAGGTAAACCTTCTCGCGCGTCGGATTCGGCAGCTCGATGCCGATCACGTTGCGACCGGCCACCACGGCCACGCGCGCCGAGAGCGCGCTCATCGAGCGCGCGATGTCGTCGGCGAGCCCGATCACGCGCGATGACTTGATGCCTGGCGCCGGCTCAAGCTCGTAGAGCGTGACCACCGGCCCCGGCCGCGCATTGATGATCTCGCCGCGCACGCCGAAGTCGCCGAGCACGCCTTCGAGCGCGGTGGCGTTGGCGTGGAGCGCATCGCTGCTCAGCACGGTTCGTCCGATCGCTTTCGGCGTGGCGAGGAGCTCGAGCGGCGGCAGCACATAGCCGCCGCTTGATCGTTGTGGCGGGCGCGGCGCGGTTTTCGGTTTGCGCGGGGCGCGCGGTCTCGCCTCGATTTCCTCATCTTCGTCCAGGGCGGGCCGTGGCTGGGGCTCGGCGGCGCGCGCACTATCGTCGAAACGTGGCTCGGTGCGAGGATACGATGGCGCGTTGGCGGACGCCGGAACCCGCGGCCGGGGGCGGCGCGCGAGGAGCCGCGTGAACCGCGCCTTGAGGCTGAGAAACCCGTGCACTACGCGACCGAGCGAAATCGAGGCGCGTTCCGTGTCCTCGTCCCCGCGCGCATCGACCCGTCGGATTTTCCCCGCGTGCCATCCGTAACCGACGACGACCGCGAGACAGGTCAGCGCGCCGATGCCGCAAACGAGCGCGCACGCGGCACGCACGATTGCAGCAAAGTTTCCCCCCGCAAGGAATAGCGGCAGACGCATGAGCCAATCGCCGGCCACGCCGCCCAATCCTGACGGCAGCGGCCAGATCGAGCTGCGTGGGAGCGCGGCGGCGAATCCGGCAGCGAGCAGCACGCCGAACATCCAGAATAGAAGACGAATGCGCTCCCGGCTGAGCGGACGATGCGTGAGAAGCCGCCAACCCCACACCGCGATCGGCAACACGAGCGCGATCGATGCCAGCCCGAGCAACTGCATCAACAAATCAGCGACGACCGCGCCGGGAAGCCCCATCAGGTTACGGGCCGCCCGGCTGGTGGCGTGGCTCAGCGAGGGGTCATGGACCGACCAGGTCGCCAGCGCGAGTGTCAGCAGCAGCGCGAGCACGACAAACGCGATGCCGACCAATTCACGCACGCGCCGGCCCAACGCGTCGCGCAGCGCGTCAGGGAGAAAACTCAAGTTGTCGAGGGCGCGATCGATGGCGGGCATGAACGATTCTCAGCCCAGCGTCGCTACGAGACGATGAAGGGCATCGGCGGTGATCTCCCGCTCCTGCACCATGGCGACGCGGATGTAGCCAAGCCCGGGATTCGAGCCGTCCGCCTGATCGCGCGCGAGATAGCGCCCGGGCACGACGCGCAACCCGGCTTCACGCCAAAGCCGCAGCGTCACGGCCTCGTCTGCACCTTGCGCGGACACGTCGAGCCACAGGAAAAATCCACCGGCCGGGCGGTGATATCCGTAACGCTTACCGATGATCTCGTCGGCGAGCACAAATTTCTCCGCATAGAGCCGGCGGTTCTCCTCCACGTGTGCCTCATCGCCGTAAGCCGCGATGGCCACACGCTGCATCGGCATCGGCACTTGCGGGGCGGCGACGTTGCGCAGCTCGAGAAAGCGTGCAAGGAATTCGGGATCGCCCGCGGCAAAGCCGATGCGCAGTCCCGGCAAATTGGAGCGCTTGGAGAGCGACTGGAACGCGACGACGTTGGCGAAGTCGGGGCCGGCGGCTTCAAGCATCCCGGCGGGTGGCTCGCGCGTGTAGATCTCGGAATAGCACTCGTCACTGAACACCAGGAATCCGAAGCGCCGGGCGAGCGCGACGACGCGCTTGAGATAGGCAAGGTCCGCGACTGCGCCTTGCGGATTGGATGGGGAGGCGATGTAGAACGCGACCGTCCGCGCGAGCAGGTTTTCCGGGAGCGCATCGAGGTCCGGCAGAAAGCCTGTTTCGGCGGTCGCGGGCAGGTAGACCGGCTCGCAATTCGCCGCCGCCGCCCCGGTGGCATAGGCGGCATAGAATGGGTTGGGGATCAGCATGGCCGGCCGTCCGCGTCGGCCAGTGACCCAGCGCGATGCCGCGATCGCGGCCAGGAACAGGCCCTCGCGCGAGCCATTGAGCACAAGTATTTCCTGCGCCGGATCAATCGGGCGCGGCAGGGTAAAGCGCCGCCCCAGCCAGTCCGCGCCGGCTTGGCAAAACGCATCGAGCCCCTTGTTCATGGGATAGCGGCCGAACTCGTTGAGATGCGCGGCGATGACTGGGCCAATGAACGATGGGATCGCGTGCTGCGGTTCACCGACCGCCAGGCTGATTGCGGGCTGGCCGGGTCGTGTATCGCCGAGCAGCTCGCGCAGCCGCACGAATGGCGATCGACCAATGTCGGGGCGCGCGGCCGAAGCGGGGGTGACGCGTTCTGCGGCGGTCATGAACATCGACAAAAGCGGCGCGGGACCGCCGCCCAGAAGGTTGTTCTACCATAGGTGCGGCGTGGTTAAGACGCGATTAACCATCGGGGGCGGCAGGCGGAATACGCCGTGCGACGTGCCAATTTTGGCGCGCACAAATTTGCGCCGGGCAACCAGCACGCGGAGTGATCGAATGGTGAGAGGCCCCGGCAGGGCCGGGGCCTCTCGGACGGCAAGGGCAGTGCCGGGTCTCCGCCCTAACCGTATCTCGGTTACGCGACTGGCTTCGCCAAACGACGCGCAGCAACTCGCACCTACCGACTGCGCCCAGATCACCAATCAAGCCCCGTGCCACTTCCCGGACGCGGAACTAACTGCATGGAAACAAGCAGTGTTTTCAGTGGGGGCGCGTGCTGGCGGGAGGGCGGGCGCAGACGCCGCATAAGGAGCGAACAGGCCTGCTCAATTTTTCATCAGGACATGCGCGGCGTGCCCGCTCTCGCGGGCTGGGGGAGGCGGCGCCAACGCGAGCGACGTACTACTGCAGCGCTTCGCCGTGCTGGGTGAGATCGAGACCTTCGATTTCGTTCTGCTGGCTTACGCGCAGCGGCACGAGGAATTCGATGATCTTGAGCAGCACAAAGGTCAAAACTCCGCACCAGACGATGGTGACGACGATGGCGTAGAGCTGGATCAGGACTTGCCGCGCGTTGCCCTCGATCAGTCCTGGCATTCCGGCGGGCGAGTCGGGTCCTGCCGAGAGTGCCCCCACCGCAAACACGCCGGTGAGCAACGTACCGGTCGCGCCGCCGAAGCCGTGCACCCCGAACACGTCGAGCGAATCGTCATAGCCGCAGCGCAGCTTGAGCCACGTGCACGCCCAGAAACAGACCGCGCCGGCAACAAGGCCGATCACCACGGCATGCCAGGGCAGCACGAAACCAGACGCCGGCGTGATGGTGCCAAGTCCCGCGACCGCGCCCGAGATCATACCGAGCACGGAGGGCTTTCCGCGGGTCGACCATTCCAGGAACATCCAGGTGGTCGCGGCGGTCGCGGCGGCGAGTTGCGTCGCAGTCATGGCGAAAGCCGCGCGCGCATTGGCGCCCAGCGCGGAGCCGCCGTTGAAGCCGAGCCAGCCCACCCAGAGAAGGCCGGTTCCAATTACTGCGAGCGAAAGATCATAAGGCGCGAGATTCTCTGTGCCGTAGCCGTGGCGCTTGCCGACGACGTACGCGGCCACGAGACCGGCGATCCCGGCGTTGAGATGCACGACGGTGCCGCCGGCGAAATCGAGCACGCCTGCCTTCGCCAAAAATCCGCCGCCCCAAACCCAATGGGCGATCGGCACATAGACGAAGATCAGCCAGCCGCCGGCAAACCACAGGAACGCGGAGAAACGCATGCGGTCGGCGACCGAGCCCGCGACCAGCGCGACGGTGATGATCGCGAAGGTCATCTGGTAGAACATGAACAGCACTTCGGGGATGGTCGGTGCAAACGGGCTCGTCGCATCCATGCTCGTGCCGCGCAGGAACAGCCGCTCCAACGTTCCGAGCCAAGCCCCATCCCCGACGAAGCTCAGGCTGTAGCCGATGGCGAACCACAACAGCGTGCACAACATGGCGCAGGCGAGGCTTTGCGCCATGGTTGCGAGCACGTTTTTCTTGCGCACCATGCCGCAATAGAACAGTGCCAGTCCCGGCAGCGTCATCATCAGGACTAGCCCGGTTGCCGAGATCATCCACGCGGTGTCGCCGGCATCGATCCGCGACGCGACCGTCTCCTGCGCAAAGGCCGGCAGGGCAGAAACGAAAAGCATTGCGGCTGCGGCAATGCCGGACAGCAGGCGGCCAGTCTCTGATTTCATGGCATCCCCCCTCGCGTGCGGATGTTCACAATGCGTCGACGTCGGTTTCGCCGGTTCTGATGCGCACGGCCTGGTCGATCGTGGTCACGAAGATTTTGCCGTCGCCGATCTGGCCGGTTTTGGCCGATGCGATCACCGCTTCCACGACCTTGTCGACGCGATCGGACGGCACCGCTACCTCGATGCGAATCTTCGGCAGAAAATTCACGGCGTATTCGGCACCGCGGTAGATCTCGGTATGGCCTTTTTGGCGGCCGTAACCCTTGACCTCGCTGGCGGTCATGCCGTGCACGCCGACGGCGACCAGCGCGTCGCGCACTTCTTCGAGCTTGAACGGTTTGATGACAGCGATGACCATTTTCATGGATGCGCCCCGTGGTCGGTGACAGGTGCGGCGGGTTTCACCCGGCCCGCTCCGACGCAATCGCGCGCGGCCCAGGCGCCACGCACAATATCGCCACCGCGGTGAAAAACTAGCAGATCAGTCGCGCAGAGGTGGTTCATCCCAGTCCGGCCAATAGGTTAGTACCGCTGTCCTGATTGCGCAACGCTAGCCTTCCGCGCGGCGTTGGCGCACCAATCCCTCCTGCGCGACGGAAGCAACGAGCGTGCCATCGCGGGCAAAAATCAAGCCGCGGGAAAAACCGCGCGAGCCCGACAGATTCGGGCTGTCCTGGGCGTACAGCAGCCAATCGTCGGCGCGGAAGGGCCGATGAAACCAGAGCGCATGGTCGAGGCTTGCCGCCATCAGGTCCTTCTCGAACAGGGTGCGCCCATGGGGGATCAACGCCGAGTCCAGCAGCATCATGTCGGAGGCGTAGGCCAGCACGCACTGATGGATCGCGGGCTCGTCCGGCAGCGCGCCGGTTGCGCGGATCCACACATGGAAGCGGCCGTCGCTGAGCTTCTTGCCGAGATAGCGTTCGAACTCCACTGGGCGCAGTTCGATCGGCCGCTCGCGTTCGTAGTAGCGCCGCACGGGGTCGGGCATCATCGGCAGCACGCGCTCGCGAACATCGGCTTCGTTCGGCAGGTCCTCGGGCTTCGGCACGTTCGGCATTTTGGCTTGATGGCTCATGCCGGGCTCGTCGCGATGGAATGACGCCGCCATGGTAAAGATCGCGCGCCCATGCTGGATCGCGACCACCCGGCGGGTGGTGAAGCTCTTGCCATCGCGGATGCGATCGACCTCGTAGACGATCGGCACCTTGGTGTCGCCGGCGAGCAGGAAATACGCGTGCAGCGAATGGGGCGGCCGGCCGGCCACGTCGACGGTGCGGCAGGCCGCCACCAGCGCCTGGCCGATCACCTGTCCACCGAACACGCGCTGCCACCCCACTTGCGGCGAGCGGCCGCGAAACAGGTTCACCTCGAGCGGTTCGAGGTCGAGGATAGCAAGCAGATCCTGAACGGCGGAGGACATGGCGAACGGGTGAAGCGGGCCGTCCATATGACGGGCGGACGGGGGCGATGACAATGCTATAATTGCCTGCAGGAGGCGGTTGTGCCGTCTGCGTCTCGCAATACGCGGCGTGTCGATGTGCTCATTGGCGGCGCGGGATTTGCCGGCCTCGCGTTGGCGATCGCGCTGCGCCAGGGGCTCGGCCCATCCTTTTCCGTCGCCATTGCCGATCCGGCCTTCGGCCGCGCCGTGAACGATGGCCGCGCGTCCGCCATCGTCGCGGCCGCACGCAGGCTGTTCGAGACCATCGGCGTTTGGGAAGGCGTGGAGGCGCAGCCAATTCTCGACATGGTGGTGACCGACAGCCAAGTTGAGGACGCGGTGCGGCCGACGTTTCTCACCTTCGACGGGGATGTGGAGCCGGGCGAGCCGTTCGCTCACATGGTGGAGAATGGTGCGCTGCTTCGCGCCTTGGTCGAGAAGGCGCAGGCTGAAGGCGTGGCGCTCCTGCCGACCGCCGTCACCGGCTTCGAGTTGGCCGTCCAGCCGGATCGATCCGAAGGGAACGAAGGTGCCCCGGCCCGTGCATCGGATCGCGTCGACGTGCAACTCGCCGACGGCGAGGCTGTTGCGGCGCGGCTGTGTGTCGGCGCCGATGGCGCGCGCTCGGCGATTCGCGAGCGCGCCGGCATTGCCAGCCGTGGCTGGGAGTACGGCCAGTCCGCCATCGTCACGACGGTGGCCCACGAGCGCGATCATCACGGCCGCGCCGAGGAGCATTTTTTGCCGGCCGGACCATTCGCGATCTTGCCGCTGATGGATGACCCTGCGGTAGGGCATCGCTCCTCGATCGTCTGGACCGAAGCGGCGGACGAGGCGGCGCGCATCGTCGCGCTCCCCGATGATGAATTCCATGGCGAGCTCGAGCGGCGCTTCGGCCTGCGCCTCGGCGAGGTCAAAGCGGTCGGTCCGCGTCGCGTGCAGCCGCTCGGGCTGTGGGTCGCGCGCTCCTTCATCGCCGATCGCCTTGCGCTGGTCGGCGATGCCGCCCATGTCATTCATCCCATTGCGGGGCAGGGGCTCAACATGGGACTGAAGGATGTCGCCGCGCTCGCCGAAGTGATCGTCGACGCCGTGCGGCTCGGCCTTGATCCCGGCGCGCCCGCGGTGCTCGAGCGTTATCAACGCTGGCGCCGGTTCGACACCATGGCCATGAGCGTCGCTACGGACGCGCTCAACCGGTTGTTCTCCAACCGATCCGATCTGCTGCGCTTCGCCCGCGACGTGGGACTAGGCATGGTCGACCGATTGCCGATGCTCAAGCGGATTTTCATCCGCGAGGCCGCCGGTCTCCTCGGCGAAGTGCCGAAGCTTTTGCGCGGCGAGGTGTTGTAGTCGCTGCTTGTTGTCGTCCCGGGCGACCGAGCGTAGCGAGGGAGACCTGGGACCCATGACCACCAGCGGTGCAACTGATCGAAGGTCTGTGGTTTATGGGTCCCGGCTCGCGGTCGCTTCGCTCGCTTGGCCGGGACGACAGCTCGATAGATTAGATCGGCATTACACGAACGGAATTGCCAGCACGTGCTCTTTGAAAGCAGGGCGCTGTTCGATGCCGGCGAACCAGCGCTCGAGATTGTCGAGAGGACTGCGCTCCGGCACCAGCCGACGATAGCGATAGGCCATCAGCGCCACCGGTATGTCGCCCATTGAGAAGGCGTTGCCGGCAACGTACGCCGCCTTGCCCAGTTGCGCGTTGAGGATCTTCATCGCCGCCAAGGTCTTGGCCTTGCCCGCTTCGATCGCGGCAGGGTCGCGCTTTTCCGGCGGCGTGCGGATCAGGCCCCAGAACACCGGAGTGAGCGCCGGCGCGGCAACTGTGAGCTGCCAATCCATCCAGCTGTTGGCGCGCGCCCGTTCATGCAGGTCGGCAGGCTGGAGCTTGCCCGGCCCGTATTTTGCAGCGAGGTAACGCACGATCGCATTCGATTCCCACAACACGAAGCCGTCGTCTTCTTCCAGCGCCGGCACGAGACCGTTTGGGTTCTTGGCGAGATAATCCGGTTCGTTGTTCTTTCCGAACGAGCCGCCGACATCGATGCGCTGATGGGGCAACCCAAGCTCGCCGACCGCCCACATCACTTTCTGCACGTTGACGGATGTGTTCCGCCCCCAGATCTTGATCATGCGGTTAGCTCTCCGTGGCGGGCTGTGAAGACGTAGGGTGGGTTGAGCGAAGCGAAACCCACCGTGGTGCTTTGCCCCGGACTGATGGGTTTCGCTGGCGCTCAACCCATCCTGCGAACCGGCTACTAGCTTCAATCCAGCCGGCGCGCCTCTTCCGGCAGCATGATCGGGATGCCGCCGCGGATCGGATAGGCGAGCTTGGCGGAGCGCGAGATCAGCTCCTGCTTCTCCGCGTCGTATTCGAGCGGCCCTTTGGTGAGCGGGCAGACCAGGATTTCCAAAAGCTTGGGGTCAAGCGAGCCGGCCGGGAGCTCGGACGAGGTGGTCATGACGCGCTCCACTGATTATCGATGGGCGTAACCCTTCGTAACGACGATTGCAACTTAGGCTCTGCCGTAACCCGTGGCGTTCACTGCAGCGGAGTTTCGCCGCCGGTCGTCTTCTTCGCCAGTTCGATCTCGGTGACCGCGACCAAAATTTCCGCGCGCGTCTTGAGGTCGGGCGCCTCCAACAGCGCCTGCTTCTCGGCCGTGCCATAGGGCGACATCATCGCGAGCGCGTTGACCAGTGCCTCGTTGGGCGCGTTCTCGATGCCCTCCCAATCGGCCTTGAGGTCATTCGCCTTGAGGAAATCGGACAATGCGTGCAGCAGGCTTTTGCGGTCGACCGCGTCCTCGCCCTTGCGGGCGGTGAAGTCGTCGATGAACGGTTTGTAGCCCACGCGGCATTGGCGGTACGGGGTGGAGACGTTGAGCTCCTCTTCGATGCGGAAGCGGGCAATGCCGGTGAGCTGAAGCAAATAGCGGCCGTCGCCGGTCTCGGCGAGCTGGGTGATACGGCCGGCGCAGCCGACCTTGTAGAGATTGGGTTTGTCCTCCGGGCCGGGATGCGCCGGGTCCGGCTGGATCATGCCGATCAGGCGATGGCCCGTGCGCAAGGCGTCGTCGATCATCGCGACATAGCGCGGCTCGAAAATGTTGAGCGGCATTTGTCCGCGCGGCAGCAGCAGCGCGCCGGGCAATGGAAAGATCGGAATCACATCGGCGAGATCGCCGGGACCGCGATACTCCGCATTCATCGGCATGGCCGCACTCCCGCCGGCGGCGCCTCACCGACCGATGCTGTCACGAAAACAGGATCGATGACAGCCGCTTGCGCCCGTTGACAGTCGCCTCGTCGGTCGGACCCCATGCTTCGAAGAACTGGACGAGCTGCTTGCGTGCGCCGTCGTCGTTCCATTTGCGGTCGCGCTTGACGATCTCGATGAGGTTATCGACCGCCTCCTGGCGGCGCCCCTTGCTGTTCAAGGCGACCGCGAGATCGAAGCGTGCCTGATGGTCGAGCGGATCGGCCTTAACCTTCTGCTCGAGCTCGCTGAGCGGCCCGACCGACTTTGCCTGCTCGGCAAGATCGAGCGCGGCCTGCGCGGCGGCCACCGCGGAGTCATTGCGCTTGCTTTCCGGCACCAGCGCCAGCGTCTGCTTGGCCTGCTCGATCGCCCCGGTGCGCACGTAGGAGCGGGCCAGCCCCGCGAGCGCGGCGACGTTGCCGCTATCCTGGGCGAGCACCCGGGCGTAGAGATCGGCGGCGCCGGCCGGATCGCCCTTGGCGAGCGCCTCATCGGCGCCCTTCAGCAGATCTTGTTCCTCGCCGCCGATGCGGTCCTTGGTGAGGCGTTCGATGAACGCGGTGACCTGGCTTTCCGGCAAGGCCCCGAGGAAACCATCGACCGGCTGGCCGTTGACGAAGGCAAACACCGCCGGGATGGATTGGATGCCGAGCTGGCCAGGAATCGACGGGTGCTTGTCGATATCCATCTTGACCAGCTTGACCTTGCCCTTGGCGGCGCGGACCACTTTCTCCAGCACCGGCGCCAGCTGTTTGCACGGTCCGCACCACTCGGCCCAGAAATCCACCAGCACCGGCTGCCGCTTGGATTCCTCGAGCACGTCCTTGACGAAGGTTTGGGTGGTCGTGTCCTTGGCCACGCTGGCGGGAGCGGCCGTTTCACCGGTTTGCAACATCGTCATCCGTGTACGCCCTTCATCCGCAGCCGAGGCGCCCGCACTGCGGCGCACGCCCGGTCAAGCCGCCGAAACCCGAAATGTGCCCAATTAAATGGTGTCCGCGGGGGTGATTGCAATCAGCAATCTCAATGCTCGGCTGCCGTTTTCTGTTCCGTCATCGCTTCGATTCGGGCTTCATGCCCGGTCGCGGCGAGAAAGCGCAATAGGTCCGCAGCCGCGATCGAGGTCGTCATGGTGTTGACCAGCGGATGAAAGTTGAGCGTGGGATGCCGCATCATCGCGGCATCGAGCACCACGGTCACGCGCCGCCCGGTGTCGTTGATTGCGGCAAATGGCGTCACCGCGCCGGGCTCGATGCCCAGCATCTCGCGCATGAGCTCGGCCGCGCCGAAGGAGAACCGACCGGACGCGGCGAGACGCCGGTGCAGCGATTTAAGTTCGATCACCGCGTCTTCGACCGCGCTGACCAGGAACAGCGCGCCCTTCTTGTCCCGGAGAAACAGATTCTTGGTGTGCCCGCCGGGAATCGTGCCGCGCAGCGCCCGCGACTGCTCGACCGTGAACAGTGCCGGATGCGTCACTGTCTGGTGTGCGATGCCGAGTCGGTCGAGGAAGGCGAAGAGATCGGATGGCGTTGCGGGCATATGCGATACGCAGGTTGCCTCGACATACTCAGCTGTCGTCCCCGCGCAAGCGAGGACCCATGCTCCGTGCACCATCGATGACGCGCGGCGCATGGGTCCCGGCTCTCGCTCGCCATAGCGCGTCCATAAGGGCGTTCACGCCCGTCTTCGACGGGCTATGGACGCGCGTAAACGCGCTTTAGGCTCGCTCGGCCGGGACGACAACGAGAGCGGAGCGCTATTCCGGTTTCTGCCCGCTCGCCTCGGTCAACCCAATTCCGAATCCCTGATTGATCGCGGCGAACATCTGGTAGAAGCCGGAGAGCACGACAATCTCGACAAGGCCCTGCGTGCCCCATTGGGCGACAGCCTGCGCCTGCAGATCGTCGGGGACCACCTGCCAAGCCGTGGTTTTCATCAGGATCGCCTGCACCAGCGCGTAGGGCGGCGGCAGCGCGGCGGTGCGCGCCGAGCCGATGCAGTCGATCACATCGGCCGGCAGGCCGGTGGCGCGCGCATGCGCGATGTGATCGTGCCATTCGTAATCGGCGCCGGTTGAGCGCGCGATCGTGAGCACGATGAACTGATAGATCGGGCGCGGCAGCATCCCCTCGAACTTGAGAAAGAATCCGAGCTCCTCGATGCGCCGTGCCAGCTCGGGATGATTGAGCAGCGCAAGATAGGGGCCGCCGAAATGCTCGCCCTGCGCCTTGCGGCGCGCCGCCATCCTTTCGTAGAGCACCTTCGCTTCCGCCGGCAGCGTCGCCGGATCCATGTCGAGCACGGTCATCGCGCATTCCTATTCGTGGTAGGACCAGGCCCGCTTCCCCGCGTTGAAATCGTATACCGGCGTCGGGCAGTCCTTGTCCGCCTTGACATCGATCAGGGCCGTGGTGCCGGCGGCGAGCGCCTTTTGGTAAGTCTCCGCGAGCGCCGCCGGCTCGCGCACGGTAAAGCCTTGCGCCCCGAGCGCGCGGGCGAAGCCCGCCCAGTCGTGATCGGGAATGCTGGTGAGTTCCTCCGGGAGCGCGCCGTATTGGCGCGCGCGAAGCCAGACATTCCCGAGCGCGCCGTTGTTGATCACCACGTAGACGATCGGCAACCGGTAGCGCGCGGCAGTCTGCAGCTCCATGCCGTGCATCTGCATGCAGCCGTCGCCGGTGATTACGGCGATGCGCCGGTCGGACCGCGCGCACTGCACACCGATGGCGGCGGGGATCGCCCAACCCATCGGGTAGCGGAGATGTAGGTACGCGGCGCGTAGGCGCTCCAGTAGTGGCCGGCGAACGCGCGGTGCGCGCCGGAATCGACCAGCACGATGCCGTCGCGCGGGAACACCTTGCGCAGTGCGGCAATGGCAGCGGCCGGGTGAACGGGGACGCGCGGCGAGCCGCAGTTCTCGATGTCGTAAAGGCGCGGGCCCGCCTTGATCTGCTCAAGCCACTCGCGGCGGCGCGCTTGCCCCGCCTCCAGCGCCGGCGCGATCGCGGCCGCGCGCACGTGCATGAAATCCAGAAACGCATGGGTGCTGCCCGGCACCACGTGTCCGAGATCGCCGTTCGCGGTCAGCTCGTCCATGTCGGTGTTGACATGGATCATCATCGCCTTGCTCTTTTCGCGCACGGTCCAATGCATCGTGTCGCGCTCGTTGAAGCCGGAGCCGAGCACGAGCAGGTAATCGAGTTTGCCACCCAGGATCGCGTTGGTCGCGTGGCGGGTGCCGGCATAGCCGAATACGCCGAGCGAAAGCGCGTGATCCTCGGGAAACAGCCCTTTCGCGCGCAAGGTCGTCGCCACCGGAATCGACCAGCGCTCCGCCACCCCGCGCAGGCGTGCCGCTCCCGCGTCGTGCTCGACGCCGGCGCCGGCGAGGATCGCGATGCGCACCGGCGCATTCTTTGTAGCCAGCAGGTCGAGCGCAGTCTCGGCCGCTTCCGTGCTCAGCGCTTGGCCCTGTGCAAAGAACCCGGATACCGGAACGTAATCCGCCACGACTTCGCCGGTAAGCGCGTCGTGCATCAGGGAGAGGTGCACCGGGCCGAGCGGCTGCGCCCACATGGTGGTGAGCGCGTGACGAAACCAATGATTCAGGTTTTTGCTGTCGCCGACCGTCTTCGACAACCGAGTGAGCGGCGCCATCACGGCGGTGTCGTCAAGCGTCGCCTGGCTTGCGTCCTGAAACGCGCCGCGTCCTTCCATATCAACTGGCACCTCGCCGGTGAGCACCAGCACCGGCGCGCCATCGGTCTTGGCCGCGGCGACCGCGGTCGCCATGTTGCAGGCGCCGGGTCCGCCGATGCCGAGCGCGGCGCCGAAGGCGCCGCTGGCGCGCGCATAGCCATCGGCCATGTAGACCGCACCGCCCTCGTGCGCCGCGACGATCGGTTCGAGCTTTCCTTGCCGCGCGAGCGCCGGCAGGAACGGATCGACCAAGCCGCCGGGAACCAGGAACAGGTGCCGCAGGCCTTCGGCGACGAGCGCGCTGAGGATGTAGTCGGTGCCGAGGCTGGTGCTGGCCATTGAGGAATCGCTGCTCGTGTTCGCGCGCATGGGCGCGACATGGAATACGCCGCGTTATTGGCGCGTCAGCGGCCACGTGACAAGCGTGCCGGGTTGCCAAATGCGGCCTGTTTTGCCATAGCTTTGCCGGCTTCCGGCGGCTATCTGCCGGACATTGGATGCGGGTGTAGCTCAGGGGTAGAGCACAACCTTGCCAAGGTTGGGGTCGAGGGTTCGAATCCCTTCGCCCGCTCCAAACACTTCAATATCTTAGCCGATCATCACACGGCGCCCTTGCGGCGCGTGTCCGCAGAATGTCCGCGTAATCTGTTCACAGGCGTTCTCTTGCTGGCCCGCGTACGTTCTATGGTACCGCCTCTCTTTGAGACTCGACTGCATCCCAAAAAAACTAATGTGTCAGAGCAGTAGCTAGTCCTGAGACATTCGCATTTCATGAGTTATGAAATGAGCAAGCTGTTCGTAGGTTTGGGACTTAGGGGTCATCGCTTCTGATTATGCTCATTCGTGATCGGATGGTACCAAACACAAATTGGTCACCGGAGTCTCAGTGGGAT
>Ga0310916_10000190_pt1 | contig 30997 bp, 22 predicted proteins | sample GREbulkMGLF176_FD_203444 | JGI IMG/M metagenome (GOLD analysis project Ga0310916, IMG submission 203444) | Lab enrichment of tropical soil microbial communities from Luquillo Experimental Forest, Puerto Rico - GRE.bulkMG.LF176 | ecosystem: Environmental > Terrestrial > Soil > Tropical forest >...
TGGCGATCTGCACCAGCCCGACCGTGGCCGGGTCGTGACACCGACTGCCGCGACGGTGGATGTCGAAGCCACGGACGCCGGTGAAGGTCACATGGCATGCCCCGCAGTGGCAGGCGCGCAGTCCCGTCCATTGGTTGTCGCAGCCGCCGCAGCCGATCCAGTTCGGTGCTGAGGCTTCAGCGCCCCATTTCGCAGCGGCGCGCAGGATTTGAGGCCCACGGGGGGTCTCGGCGGTGTCAGAGTGCCCGGGGCTGCTGGCAGACCCATCAGGCGGCGCGGCCCGCTGCCTTTCGGGAGCAGCGTGGGCACTGGAGGAGGAGCGCGTCAGCACACGCTCCGAGGGCCTCATGCGACACCGCCGCGCAGCGTTGCCGTCTTCTGCGCGGCCAGCCACTCGTCGAGGTCGGCGACGTCGTAATAGACCTTGGAGCCGATCAAATAGCTGATCGGCCCTTTGTTGGCGTGGCGGTAGTAGCGCAGCGTGGACTCGGCCAGGCCGGTGATCCTGGCAGCTACGTGGGTGGGCACCCTGCCGGATGCAGGGATGGGTGAATCGTTCATAGGTGCGGGCCTTCCGATGATGTGCGCAGCAACCACACGCGCCCGCCGACAGCGGGAGAACGCGCTTGACCTATACGGGTCGGTGGTTGCTAGGCATCAATCGGTTCTTCGGCCCAGCGACATCAGCCTACATGCTCATCACGACTGTTGTGCCGCATTAGCACCGGCTGCTTTGCGCGCAGCGGAATCCATTGCGACAGCAAGGTTATCGAAGTCGTCCGGCATCATGTGGCTGTAGACGCGCAGGGTGGTGGTCGCGTCCTGGTGTCCGAGCAGCCGCTGAACGGTGGCTACCGAGGCCCCCGAGGCCAGTGCCAGCGACCCGGCGGTGTGCCGCAACGTCTTCGGGCTGATCCCGGTCAATCCCGTGTTCGCACAAGCTTTGTCGAAGCGCCAGCGGAAGTACGAATTGCGCATGGGTCCGCCGTCAGGTGCGGGGAACAGGTACGCGGTGTCACGTCGGCCCTGCGTGACCTCGGCCAGTACATCGGCCAACTCGGAGGTCAGGATCGGCACTGACCGCACTTGGTGGGTCTTGGTCGTGCCCTCCTTGAGGCCCTCGCCGGTCACTTGGACGACGGCCTTGGACACCAGGATGCGGCGCTTGGTCAGATCCACGTCAGCGACACGCAGCGCGGCCAGCTCGCCGAACCGCAGGCCCGAGTAGGCCAGTGTGAGGACGATCGGCCCGGCCTCTCCGGCAGCCGCTACCAGGGCCGCAACCTCCCGGTGGGTCAGGGCGATTTCGCCACGGTGCACCACACGCGGCAGCTCAATGTCATCAGCTGGGTTGATGGCCAGCCGCTTGGTGCGGATGGCGTAGGCCAGCACCTGCTTGACGATGCCGTGCGCCTGCACCGCCCGGCGAGCCGACAGTGGTTGGCGCTTCTCGTTCTTCTCAATGTTGATGGTTCTCGGCTGCCGCGCATCCTTGCTCGTCGTCAGCCAGTTGACCCACTGCTGCACTTTGGCGTGGGTAATGTCGGCGAGCTTCGCGTCCCGCCAGCGTGGGAGCACAGTGATGTCGAGCAGCGACCGATACCCGCGCGCAGTCGACGGCTTCAGCTGCGGGTGTTTCGTCGCGAACCACTCCTCGGCCACGATGTCGAACGTCGTTACCGACCGCTTGGTATCTACGTAGGCCCCGGTGACGAGATCGGCGGTCACCTGTTTGATGTGGGTGTCGGCGTTACGCCTGCGGTCAAACGACCGTGACCGCTCCTGGCCGTCGCTGTCGACCCAACGGCCCAGCCACCTGCGGCCTTTGTTGTGTCGTGTTGTGGTCACCAAGGTGCCAGCGGTGCCGTGCTTGGGGTCAGTGCACCAGCAGCCTGGGCGGTCGTCGTCTGCAGGCCAGTGTGGCTGCTCGTCCTTGCGCGGCTCACGGTGCCAACGGTCTTCTACACCAGCGCGTACCGAGCGCTTCACGAGGCGCAACGATACGCTCCTGCGGACTGTCTGCGGACTGGCTCGCGCTGAGGACTTACCCTCTGAGAGGGCGTACCGCCCCTGAACAGCTATTCTTCAGTGCCCCCGGCACGACTCGAACGTGCGACCTAGGGATTAGAAGGCCCTTGCTCTATCCACCTGAGCTACGGAGGCAATGTGCAGGTCAGTCTATCCAACGGCGCGCCGGCGGTAATTTCCGGCAACGCGACGCGCGCGAAAACTCTTGACGCTCCGCACTTATCGGTTATGGTGTGAGCCGCGACACACGCAGAACACCGGTTGGTAAACATCCGTTAACCGAAACGGGGCGTGTGCATCATGTCGAGGGGTGCCGTTGCTATGAGCGTGGCCTTGAACTTGACTTCGCAGTGCTCGCGGGCCGGTGCCCAGGCACTGCGACTGGCGGCCGACGCCAGAGATACCTATCGAGCCGGCGCCCTGTTGCTGCGCGGCTCGCCGTTCGCGGTCGGCTGGTTCGCCGGCTGGCTGTCCACGGAATTCCCCCCGCACGTGCTGACGGGGCACGCGCTATCCCGCGTATCGCCCCCATCGATCGGCCGCGTGGGTGCCACGTGGGCCGGGCAGCGTGCGGATCTAACGCTCAGCGCCGCACTCGAGGAGTGCTTCGGACCGGACTTCCGTGACCTGGTGTGCCATCCGACCAGCGAAGAATCCGAGTGCGCACCCCGCAGCGGGCTGTTGCGCCGACCCGGGCCGCACCGCCGGTACGCGGCGGAGACCTCGGACATCTCTTACGGTCCGGGTGGCCGCGACAACTTGCTCGACATCTGGCGACGTCATGACCTGGCGCCCGGCCGCCGCGCGCCGGTGCTGTTGCAGGTCCCCGGAGGGGCGTGGGCCGTCAACCGCAAACGCGGTCAGGCGTACACACTGATGAGCCGGATGGTCGAACTCGGCTGGATCTGTGTGTCGATCAACTACAGCAAGAGCCCGCGCAGCACATTTCCGGCGCACCTCATCGACGTGAAGCGGGCGATCGCGTGGGTCCGCGAGAACATCGCCGACTACGGTGGCGATCCCGACTTCATCGCGATCACCGGCGGGTCGGCGGGCGGGCACCTGGCGTCGATGGCCGCGCTCACCCCGAACGACCCAACCTTCCAGCCCGGTTTCGAAGACGTCGACACGACCCTTGAAGCGGCCGCGCCGTATTACGGCGTCTACGACTTCACCGACTTCGAGAACATGCACGAGATGATGCTGCCGTTCCTCGAGCACTTCGTCTTGAAGGCCCGCTACGCCGACGACCCCGAGCCGTTCAGGGCGGCGTCGCCGATTTCGTACGCGCACAGCGAAGCTCCGCCGTTCTTCATCCTGCATGGTGAGAAGGACGAGCTGGTCCCCGCCGGCCAATCTCGCGTCTTCCACGCGGCGCTGCGCGCGGCCGGCGCCACCACGGTGGGCTACGCGGAACTCGCCAACGCCTTCCACGCGTTCGACATCACCCCGACGGTGCGATCCCGGTTGGCCGCCGATGCCGTCGCCGACTTCTTGGGAGTCGTATACGGGCGGCGCGCGGGCTCGCTAACGGGTTCGTTGCCGTTGTCGGCCACTTCGGCCGGCTGAGCCGGCCCCGCGTCCCGGACTAGACCGCGTCCTTTCACCGGCGCGGCAACCCGACTAGCGTTGTGTGGGCAATTGGTTGGCGGGTGCAGGCAGGAGGCTCGGTCGGCGGTGACAACGATGGCGCGTCGAATTCACGATCATGGCTGAGTCCGTCGAGACCGTTAAGTTGTCCGACGCGCTTGGACCGCTCGACTATCTGTTGCATCGGGGTGAAGCGAATCCTCGGACTCGGTCGGGGATGATGGCGCTTGAGCTCCTCGACACCACACCGGACTGGGAGCGGTTCCGCACCCGATTCGAAAACGCCTCCCGACGTGTGTTGCGGCTGCGGCAAAAGGTCGTCGTGCCGACATTCCCGACGGCGGCACCGCGTTGGGTGGTGGATCCCGACTTCAACCTGGACTTCCATGTGCGCCGGGTGCGCGTGTCCGGGACGGGCACGCTGCGCGAAGTATTCGATCTCGCCGAGGTGATCCTGCAGTCACCGCTGGACATATCGCGGCCTTTGTGGACGGCCACTCTGGTCGAGGGTCTGGCCGATGGCAAGGCCGCGACGCTCCTGCACCTCAGCCATGCGGTCACCGACGGTGTCGGCAGTGTCGAGATGTTCGCCGAAATCTATGACGTTGAGCGCGATCCAACACCCGTGCCGACGCCCCCGCAGCCCATTCCGCAGGACCTGACGCCCAACGACCTGATGCGCCAGGGCCTCAACCGCCTACCCCTCGCCATCGTCAACGGCGTCGTGGGCGCGCTATCCGGCGCCGTATCGGCGGCCGGACGGGCTGTCCTGGATCCCGTGTCCACGGTCGGGGGGGCAGTCGGCTACGCCATGTCGGGCATGCGGGTGCTAAATCGGGCCGCCGACCCGTCGCCGCTGCTGCGTCGGCGCAGCCTTGCCACCCGCACGGAAGCGATAGACATCCCGCTGGCCGATCTGAAAAAGGCCGCGAAAGCCGGCGGAGGATCGATCAACGACGCCTATCTCGCTGGCCTGTCGGGCGCGTTGCGGCGCTACCACGAGGCACTTGGCGTGCCGATCAGCACGCTGCCGATGGCGGTGCCGGTGAACCTGCGCGGCGAAGATGATGCGGCCGGCGGCAATCAATTCACCGGCGTCAACCTGGCGGCACCCTTGGGCACCGCCGATCCGGTGTCCCGGATGAGGAAGATCCGCGCCCAGATGACGCAGCGCCGCGACGAGCCCGCGATGAACATCATCGGTTCCATCGCACCTGTGCTGAGCATCTTGCCGACACCGGTGCTGGAAGGCATCACCGGCTCGGTGGTCGGCGCCGACGTGCAGGCCAGCAACGTCCCGGTCTACCCGGGAGACACCTACATCGCCGGCGCAAAGATCTTGCGGCAGTACGCCATCGGCCCGCTGCCCGGCGTGGCGATGATGGTGGTGCTCATTTCCCGCGGTGGCTGGTGCACCATCACCGTGCGCTACGACCGGGCATCGGTGCGAAACGAGCAGTTGTTCGCCCAGTGCCTGCTGGAGGGTTTCGACGAGATCCTGGCGCTGGCCGGTGACCCGGCGCCCCACGCCGTGCCTGCGTCGTTCGTCGCCGAGCCGGCCGGTGCCCCTCGATCGGTGTCGGGCTCATGAGCGACTCCCAAGAGCCGGGAAACGAGCGCGCTACCAAAAAGGGCGGGAAGCCGGTGCCGGATATGCGGTTGCCCGGCTCCGTCGCCGAGATCATGGCCAGCGCCGCCGGGCCCAAGATCGGCGCATTTTTCGACCTGGATGGAACGCTGGTCGCCGGCTTCACGGCGGTCATCCTCACCCAGGAGCGCCTACGGCGCCGCGACATGGGCGTGGGCGAGCTGCTCGGCATGGTTCAGGCCGGTCTGAGCCACACGCTCGGCCGCATCGAGTTCGAGGACCTCATCGGCAAGGCCGCCACGGCGCTGGCCGGGCGACTGTTGGACGACCTGGAGGAGATCGGCGAGCGGCTTTTCGTCCAGAGGATCGAGTCGCGGATCTACCCCGAAATGCGCGAGCTGGTTCGGGCTCACGTGGCCCGCGGTCACACCGTGGTGCTCAGCTCGTCGGCGCTGACCATCCAAGTCAATCCGGTGGCGCGCTTCCTCGGGATCCCCAACATGCTCACCAACAAGTTCGAGACCAATGAAGACGGGATGCTTACCGGTGCCGTGCAGAAGCCGATCTTGTGGGGGCCGGGCAAAGCCGCCGCGGTACAGCGCTTCGCTGCCGAGCACGACATCGATCTCAAAGACAGCTACTTCTACGCCGACGGCGATGAGGACGTAGCCCTGATGTACCTGGTCGGCAATCCGCGGCCGACCAATCCCGAAGGGAAGATGGCCGCCGTGGCCAAACGCCGTGGCTGGCCGATTCTGAGGTTCAACAGTCGCGGTCCCGTCGGGCTTCGGCGGCAGGTGCGGACGCTTGCCGGCTTCGGTTCGATGTTCCCGGTCGCGGCCGGCGCGGTGGGGATCGGTGTGTTGACCGGGAGCCGGCGGCGGGGCGTCAACTTCTTCACGTCCACCTTTTCCCAGTTGGTGCTGGCGATCAGTGGGGTCCATCTCAATGTCATCGGGAAAGAGAACCTGACCGCGCAGCGTCCGGCGGTGTTTATCTTCAATCACCGCAACCAGGTTGACCCTGTCATCGCCGGCGCGCTGGTGCGCGACAACTGGGTCGGGGTGGGCAAGAAAGAGCTCGAAAAGGACCCGATCATGGGCACGCTCGGCAAGTTGCTGGACGGCGTGTTCGTCGACCGGGACGATCCGGTCGCCGCGGTGGAGACTATGCACACGGTCGAAGACCGGGCCAAGAAGGGGCTGTCGATCGTGATCGCTCCGGAGGGCACCCGCGTCGACACTACCGAGGTCGGGCCGTTCAAGAAGGGGCCGTTCCGCATCGCGATGGCGGTGGGCATCCCGATCGTCCCGATCGTGATCCGCAATGCGGAGATCGTCGCCGCCCGAAACTCCAGCACGATCAATCCGGGCACGGTCGATGTCGCTGTCTTTCCGCCCATTTCGGTGCAGGACTGGACACTCGAGAAGCTGCCGGAACACATCGCCGAGGTGCGTCAGCTGTACCTGGACACGCTGGCGAACTGGCCCATCGACAAGCTGCCCGAAGCAGATCTGTACGCCGAGAAGAAAGCGGCGAAAAAGGCCAGGGCTCGGCCCGCCAAAACCGCCGCGAAGAAGGCAGCGACCAAGGCAAAGCCGGCCAAGGCTAGTCCGAACGCGTCCAAGGCCGCTCTCAAAGACGGTGAGGCGCAACAGCCTTCTCGGCCCAGAGGGCGGCCGTGACCAAATCGGCCGCAGATACCGGCGCAGTCCTCACGGCGCAAGACTCGCTGGTATTGGCGTCGATGGCCTCGCCGGTCGAGACGGAGCTGGTCATGGCCTGGGTGGGCCAGCAGCGTGCCGGCAATCCCGAGGCGAAGTTCGAGGTGTTGGCGCTGCCGCAACGCAATGCGCCGCCCGCGACACTGACGGCGTTGGCCGACGAGCTCGAATCCGGCGATGACCGCTCGGTGGTGCCGGTGCGGGTGTTCTGGCTGCCGCCCGCCGACCGCGGCCGGATCGCCAAGCTGGCCGGGCTGCTCCCTGGCCGGGATCCCTACCACCCCAACGAACGTCAGCAACGACACATCCTGCGCAACGATCCACAACGGGCGCGCGTGGTGGCCGGCGAGCCGGCCAAGGTCTCCGAACTCCGCCAGCTGTGGCGCGACACCACCGTCGGAGAGGACAAGCGCGACTTCGCGCAGTTCGTCACTCGCCGCGCCATTTTGGCGCTAGAGCGCGCCGAGTACCGCATCCTCGGACCGCAATACAAGTCTCCGCGGCTGGTGAAGCCCGAGATCTTGGCGTCCGCGCGGTTTCGCGCGGGCCTGGAAAAGATCCCGGGCGCAACCGTCGAAGAAGCCGGGAAGATGCTGGACGAACTCGCCACCGGGTGGAGCAGGGTGTCCGTCGACCTGGTTGGCGTCCTCGGCAGGGCGCTCAGCCGCGGATTCGACCCGGAGATCGACTACGACGAGTATCAAGTCGCGGCGATGCGCGCCGGGCTGGAAGCCCATCCGGCGGTGCTGCTGTTTTCGCACCGGTCCTACATCGACGGCGCGGTGGTGCCGGTGGCGATGCAGGAGAACCGGCTACCGCCGGTGCACATGTTCGCCGGCATCAACTTGTCGTTCGGGGTGATGGGACCGCTGCTGCGCCGCTCCGGCAGCATCTTCATCCGTCGCAACATCGGCGATGATCCGCTGTACAAGTACGTCTTGCGCGAATACGTCGGCTACATCGTCGAAAAGCGGTTCAACCTCAGCTGGTCCATCGAGGGCACTCGCTCGCGCACCGGCAAGATGCTGCCACCCAAGCTGGGCCTGCTGTCCTATGTCGCCGACGCCTACCTGGACGGCCGCAGCGAAGACATCCTGCTGCAGCCGGTGTCGATCAGCTTCGATCAGTTGCACGAGACCGCCGAGTACGCCGCCTACGCCCGCGGCGGAGAAAAGACACCCGAGGGTGTCGTCTGGCTCTACAACTTCATCAAGGCGCAGGGCGAACGCAACTACGGCAAGATCTACGTCCGCTTCCCCGAAGCGGTCTCGATGCGGCAGTACCTCGGCGCCCCGGGCGGTCCACTGGCCCAGGATGAAGACGCCAAACGCCTTGCGCTGCAGAAGATGTCGTTCGAAGTCGCGTGGCGAATACTGCAGGCGACGCCGGTGACGGCGACGGGTTTGGTGTGTGCGTTGCTGCTGACCACTCGTGGTGCGGCGTTGACGCTCGACCAGCTGCACCACACCCTGCAGGACTCGCTCGACTATCTCCAGCGCAAGCAAACCCCGATGTCGACGAGTGCGTTGCGGCTGCGCACGCGCGAAGGTGTGCGGGCGGCGGTCGACGCCTTGTCGAACGGACACCCGATCACCCGCGTCGATGGTGGCCGGGAGCCGGTGTGGCACATCGCACCCGAGGACGAACACGCCGCGGCGTTCTACCGCAACTCGGTGATTCATGCCTTCCTGGAGACCTCGATCGTCGAGCTCGCGCTGGCACACGCCAGGGACGCCGACGGCGATCGCATGGAGGCTTTCTGGGCCCAGGCGATGCGGTTGCGCGATCTGCTGAAATTCGATTTCTATTTCGCCGATTCGGCGTCGTTTCGGGACAACATCGCCGAAGAGATGGCATGGCACGACGATTGGGAAGCCCACGTCGCCGCCGGGGGCGACGAGATCGCCGCGATGCTGTCCGCCAAGCGTCCGCTGATGTCGCACGCGATGTTGCGGGTGTTCTTCGAGGCGTACGAGATCGTCGCCGACGTGTTGCGCGATGCGCCCGCGGATATCGGCCAGAAGAAACTGACAGAGCTGGCGCTCGGGGTCGGTCGGCAACACGTGGCACAGGCCCGGGTTCGGAGCAGCGAATCGGTATCGACGCTGCTGTTCGCCACCGCGCGCCAGGTTGTCGTCGATCAGAACCTCATCGCACCCAGCGCCGACCTCGCCGAAAGGCGGATCGCCTTCCGGGGAGAACTGCGGGACATTCTGCGAGATTTCGATTACGTCGAGCGGATCGCACGCAAGCAGTTCGTCGCCCGCGAGTTCAAGGCGCGCCAGGGGCGCCCGGCTAGCCAAACGCTGTAGTCGCGGTGCGCGCCAATACCCTGGGTGCATGACGGTTGAGCAGCCAGTGCGCACACCCCGCGCGCTGGTGTGGCCGCTGCTGATCGGCGTCGCGGTGCTGGCAGGCTGCACGGCGGCCGGGATCGGGGCGCTGTCGCTGGCGGCCGCGCTGACCGCCACCGGTCTGCCCGATCCGGGCCCGGCAACCACGCTGGGGCTGCCGTTCGTCCGGGCGGCAGGGGAGATCGCCGCCGTGCTGGCCGTCGGGTCGTTCCTTTTCGCGGCGTTCCTGGCGCCGCCGCAAAGCAGCGGCGTCCTCGACGCCGGTGGATACCGCGCGCTTCGCCTCGGGACCGTGGCGTCGGGGGTGTGGGCTGTTTGTGCCGCCATGCTGGTCCCGCTGACCATCTCCGATGTGTCCGGTCAACCGTTGGTCGACCACCCCAACCCGGTAACCATCTGGTCGTTGGCTTCAGTGATCAACGCCGCCTCCGCCTGGCGCTGGACCGCCGGCCTGGCCGCGCTGGTGACGCTGGCCAGCCTGCCGGTGTTGCGCTGGTCATGGACACCGCTGTTGCTCGCCGGGTCGCTGGTGACGCTGATTCCGCTCGGGCTGACCGGGCACTCGTCGGCCGGCGGTTCACACGACCTGGCCACCAACAGCCTGCTTATCCACCTCGTCGCCGCGAGCCTGTGGGCCGGCGGTCTGCTCGCTCTGCTTGCCCACGCGCTGCGCAACGGTGACCACACCGGCGTGGCGGCCCGGCGATTCTCGGTGATTGCCCTGTGGTGTTGGGTCGCGATGGCGCTCAGCGGTTTGATGAACGCGCTGGTGCGGGTCCTGCCGTCTGACCTGCTGACCACCGGTTACGGGCGCCTGGTGATCGCCAAATTCACCGCGCTATGTGTGCTGGGCGTCCTCGGCTGGCGCCAGCGGCGCTCCGCGGTGGCTGCGCTGCGCTCTTCCCGAGCGCGCGGCGCTCTGATCAGGCTGGCCCTCATCGAGGCCGTGGTCTTCGGCCTCACCTTCGGCATAGCCGTGGGGCTGGGGCGCACGGCCCCGCCGCCGCCCCCTGCCCGGCTACCCTCGATTCCCGAAGCCGAGATCGGCTACGACTTCGACGGACCACCGACCGTCACGCGCATCCTGTTCGACTGGCGCTTCGACCTGATCTTCGGCACCGCCGCAATCGTCCTCGCCGCGCTGTACGTGGCAGCGGTGATGCGGCTGCGCCGCCGCGGCGACGGCTGGCCGCGGGGCCGGACCGTGGCCTGGCTGCTCGGCTGCCTGGCTTTGCTGTTCGTGACCTCGTCGGGGGTGGGTCGCTACATGCCGGCGATGTTCAGCATGCACATGGTCGCCCACATGGGGCTCTCGATGCTGACCCCGATCCTGCTGGTGCTGGGCGCTCCGGTCAGCCTGGCGCTGCGGGCGCTGCCCGCCGCCGGCCGCGATGATCCGCCGGGAATGCGGGAGTGGCTGTTGGCCGCGCTGCACAGCCGCTTGTCGCGGTTCCTCACCAACCCGGTGGTGGCTACCGCGCTCTTTGTCGCCGGGTTCTACGGCCTGTACTTCAGTGGGCTGTTCGACGCCGTGGTGGGCAGTCACGCCGGGCATATGGCGATGAATCTGCACTTTCTGCTCAGCGGTTACCTGTTCTACTGGGTGGTGATCGGGGTGGACCCCACGCCGCGGCCGATCCCGCCGCTGGCCAAGGTGGCCGTGGTCTTCGGGTCGTTGCCGCTGCATGCGTTCTTCGGGGTGGTGCTGATGGGCACCCGAAAGGTGATCGGCGCCAACTACTACCGCTCGCTCGGTTTGAGCTGGCACACCGACCTGCTGGGTGATCAGCGGTTGGGCGGTGGAATCGCTTGGGCGGCAGGGGAATTGCCGCTAGTGATCGTGATGCTCGCGCTACTCGTGCAGTGGGCGCGCAGCGACAAGCGCACCGCCCGGCGCTTGGACCGGGCGGCTGAACTCGACGATGACGCTGACCTGACCGCCTACAACGCGATGCTGGCCAAATTGGCGCGGGGTGAAACGCCGAGCCGTGGTGGAAATCCGCGAGCGTAACGCCGCGGAGATTTCCTGCCCGAATTCCGCAGCGACGTTACGGACGCGGACCCTGCGCGGTGCCGCGTCCTTATCCACAGTCGCGACATTCTCCACAGGCTCCCCTCGTCGCCACCAAGATGCCTGCGGTCTGTCGGCGCAGCCGGGCTGAATGAGCGCCAGACACGAGCGCTACCTGCAAACGAAAGGATATTGAGTCAATGTTCGAAACACCGCTTACCGTCGTCGGTCATATCGTCAACAACCCCGAGCGTCGACAGGTCGGCACCCAGGAGGTCATGAAGTTCCGGGTGGCAAGCAACTCCCGCCGGCGGACCGCTGATGGCGGGTGGGAGCACGGAAACTCGCTGTTCATCAACGTCAATTGCTGGGGCAAGTTGGTCACCGGAGTGGGTGCCGCGTTGGGCAAGGGCGCACCGGTGATCGTGGTGGGCCACGTGTACACCGACGAGTACGAGGACCGTGACGGCAATCGCCGCTCATCACTCGAGATGCGCGCGACGTCCGTGGGGCCGGATGTTTCGCGCGCGATCGTTCGCATCGAGAAGCCGGGATACACAGGTCCGGCTGTGGCGGATGTACCGCCAGCCGCCGAACCCGGGGTCGATGCTGCTGTCCCGGAGGAAGTTGCCGGCGAGGCCACGCTCGACGCCAATGCCCTGCCACTATCGGCGTAGTGCTCCTGGGCAGTGCCTAGGATGGTCGACGGATATTTCCGAAAGACCAGAAAGGCAAAACCGCGGCATGGCTGAGTTCATCTACACGATGAAGAAGGTCCGCAAGGCGCACGGCGACAAGGTGATCCTGGACGACGTCACGTTGAGCTTCTTCCCGGGCGCCAAGATCGGTGTCGTCGGACCCAACGGCGCCGGCAAGTCGAGCGTCTTGCGGATCATGGCCGGTCTGGACAAGCCGAACAACGGTGAAGCCTTCTTGGCCACCGACGCCACCGTCGGCATCCTGCAACAGGAGCCGCTGCTGAACGAGGAGAAGACCGTTCGCGGCAACGTGGAAGAGGGCCTAGGCGACATCAAGGTCAAACTGGACCGCTTCAACGAGGTTGCCGAATTGATGGCCACCGACTACTCCAATGAGCTGATGGAGGAAATGGGCCGGCTGCAGGAGGAACTCGACCACGCCGACGCGTGGGACCTCGACTCACAGCTGGAGCAGGCCATGGACGCGCTGCGCTGCCCGCCACCCGACGATCCGGTGACGAACTTGTCCGGCGGGGAGCGCCGCCGGGTGGCGCTGTGCAAGCTGCTGCTGTCCAAACCCGACCTGCTGCTGCTCGACGAGCCGACCAACCACCTGGACGCCGAAAGCGTGCAGTGGCTCGAACAGCACCTTGCCGCCTACCCCGGGGCAATCCTGGCGGTGACCCACGACCGCTACTTCCTGGACAACGTCGCCGAGTGGATCCTCGAGCTCGACCGTGGCCGCGCATATCCCTACGAGGGCAACTACTCGACCTACCTGGAGAAAAAGGCCGAGCGGCTGGCGGTGCAGGGCCGCAAGGACGCCAAGCTGCAGAAGCGGCTGACCGAGGAGCTGGCCTGGGTCCGGTCCGGGGCCAAAGCGCGTCAGGCCAAAAGCAAGGCGCGCCTGCAGCGATACGAGGAGATGGCCACCGAGGCGGAGAAGACGCGCAAGCTCGATTTCGAGGAGATTCAGATCCCGGTCGGTCCTCGCCTGGGCAACGTCGTCGTCGAGGTCGAACACCTCGACAAGGGCTACGACGGCCGCACCCTGATCAAGGACCTGTCGTTCACCCTGCCCCGCAACGGCATCGTCGGCGTGATCGGTCCGAACGGGGTCGGCAAGACCACGCTGTTCAAAACCATCATCGGGCTCGAGCAGCCGGACAGCGGCAGCGTCAAGGTCGGGGAGACCGTGAAGCTGAGTTACGTGGACCAGGCCCGCGCGGGTATCGATCCGAAGAAGACCGTGTGGGAAGTCGTGTCGGACGGGCTGGACTACATCGAGGTCGGTCAAACCGAGATACCGTCCCGGGCCTACGTGTCGGCGTTCGGGTTCAAGGGCCCCGACCAGCAGAAGCCGGCCGGCGTGCTGTCCGGCGGCGAGCGCAACAGGCTGAACCTCGCGCTGACGCTCAAGCAGGGCGGCAACCTCATCCTCCTGGACGAGCCGACGAACGACCTCGACGTCGAGACACTGGGCTCGCTGGAGAACGCTCTGGAGAAATTCCCCGGTTGCGCGGTGGTGATTTCCCACGATCGCTGGTTCCTCGACCGCACGTGCACGCACATCCTGGCTTGGGAAGGCGACGACGACAACGAGGCCAAATGGTTCTGGTTCGAGGGCAACTTCGGCGCATACGAGGAAAACAAGGTTGAACGACTCGGAGCCGAGGCGGCGCGGCCGCACAGAGTGACCCACCGCAGGCTGACGCGCGACTAGTGTCAGCTTCACCAGCGTGCTGGCATCCGTCGGGAGTTGGGAGCAATCGGCATGACGATCGATCCGGGGGCCAAGCAGGATCTCAAGCCGTGGACCACGTTCACCAAGCGCGAGGACATTCCCGACTGGATCGCGAAGGCCTACATCGAGAGCTATCGCGGTCCTCGCGCTGACGAACGGAAAGCCGCACAAACCGGTCCTGGCGGGGCGACCACCCCGGCCGACATGGTCACCCCCGCCATGCTGCGCGCACACTATCGGCTCGGCGAGTGCCGCCCGGAATGCAAGAGCTGTGTCTGTGTTCATCCGGCGGACGACCCCGACGGATTCGGGCCCGCCCTACAGGTCGTCACCGACCACGGCAGCATGTTGCTGGATTCCGTCACGGTGATGCTGCACCGGCTCGGCGTCGCCTACGCCGGCATCATGACCCCGGTGTTCGACGTGCACCGCAGCTCGACGGGGGACCTGCTCACCGTCGAACCGAAAGCGCCCGGTGCGTCGCAATACGCCGGCGAGGCCTGGATTTACGTCCCGCTGTCGCCGTCCGTCGACAGCGAGGCCCTCGCCGAGGTCGAACGGCTGTTGCCTAGGGTTCTGGACGACGTCGAACAGGTCGCCGCCGATGCCGCCGACTTGGTCACCACCCTGAGCGACCTGGCCGTCGCCGTCGACGCCAACTCCGACGACCATTTCTCGGCGCCGGATCGCGAGGATGTCGCCGACCTATTGCGCTGGCTGGGTAACGGGAACTTCCTGCTGTTGGGCTACCAACATTGCCGGGTGCATGACGGCCTGGTCTCCGGTGACGGGTCAACCAGCCTCGGCGTGCTGCGCACGCGCACCGGTTCGCGCCCGCGATTGACCGACGAAGACCATTTGCTGGTCCTGGCACAGTCCGTCGTCGGCAGCTACCTGCGCTACGGCGCCTACCCCTTCGTCATCGCGGTTCGCGAATACACCGGCGGCAGCGGTTCTAGTGATCCGGTTATCGAGCACCGCTTCGTGGGGCTCTTCACAGTGGCCGCCATGAACGCGGACGTCCTGGAAATCCCGATGATCTCGCACCGGGTCCGCGAGGCGCTCGTGATGGCCGACGGCGACCCCATCCACCCCGGCCAGCTGCTGCTCGACGTCATCCAGACCGTCCCGCGCTCGGAGCTGTTCACGCTGAGTGCCGAGCGGCTCTTGAGCATGGCCAAAGCGGTGGTGGACCTGGGATCGCAGCGACGCGCGTTGTTGTTCCTGCGCGCCGATCGGCTGCAGTACTTCGTCTCGTGCCTGGTCTATGTGCCCCGCGACCGCTACACCACGCCGGTGCGGTTGCAGATCGAGGACATCCTGGTCCGAGAGTTCGGTGGGACGCGGCTGGAGTTCACCGCCCGCGTCAGCGAATCACCTTGGGCGCTAATGCATTTCATGGTCCGGCTGCCCCGGGAAGCCGATACCGCCCCCGCCGCCGCGCCGGTCGACGTCTCGGAAGCCAACCGGATCCGCATCCAGGGGCTGCTGAGCGAAGCCGCGCGAACATGGGGTGACCGCCTGATCGCCGCCGCCGCGATTCTCACCGACGGCTCCGTCTCGCACGCCGAGGCCGAGCATTACGCCACCGCCTTTCCCGAGGTCTACAAGCAGGCCGTCACACCCGACGACGCCATCGGGCACATCGCCATCATCAAAGAGCTGGCCGATGATTCGGTCAAGCTGGTGTTCTCCGAGCGCGGTGAGGACGGGGTGGCCCAGCTGACCTGGTTCGTGGGCGGGCACACCGCCTCGTTGAGCCAGCTGCTGCCGATGCTGCAGAGCATGGGCGTCGTCGTGCTCGAGGAGCGGCCGTTCACCGTCACCCGGGCGGACGAACTGCCGGTGTGGATTTACCAGTTCAAAATCCAGCCGCATCCGACGATCCCGCAGGCGAGGACCGCGGCCGAACGGGACTCCACCGCAGAGCGATTCGCCGACGCGGTCACCGCCATCTGGCAGGGACGCGTCGAGATCGACCGGTTCAACGAGCTGGTGATGCGCGCGCGCCTGACCTGGCAGCAGGTCGTGCTGCTGCGCGCCTACGCGAAGTACCTGCGGCAGGCCGGCTTTCCCTACAGCCAGTCCCACATCGAATCGGTGCTCAGCGAGCATCCCTCTACCGTGCGGTCACTGGTCACCTTGTTCGAAGCGCTCTTCGATCCGCGGGCTTCGGGGTCGCCAACCAGCCGCGACGCGCAAGCGGCCGCCGCCGCGGTCGCCGCGGACATCGACGCGGTAGTCGGGCTGGACACCGACCGCATCCTGCGCGCGTTCGCGTCACTGGTGCAGGCTACGTTGCGGACCAACTACTTTGTGACTCGCGAGGGTTCGGCCCGCGCCAGGAACGTGCTCGCACTGAAACTCAATGCCCAACTGGTCGACGAGCTTCCGCTGCCGCGCCCCAAGTTCGAGATCTTCGTGTACTCGCCCCGGGTGGAAGGCGTGCACCTGCGGTTCGGCCCGGTGGCGCGCGGGGGCCTGCGCTGGTCCGACCGCCGAGACGACTTCCGCACCGAGATCCTGGGTCTGGTCAAGGCGCAGGCGGTGAAGAACGCGGTCATCGTCCCGGTCGGGGCCAAGGGTGGGTTCGTCCTCAAGCGGCCGCCGCTGCCCACCGGCGACGCCGCGGCCGACCGCGACGCCACCCGGGTCGAGGGCGTCGCCTGCTATCAGCTGTTCATCTCCGGGCTGCTGGACGTCACCGACAACGTCGATCACGCAACGAAAAAGGTCAGCCCGCCGCCCGAGGTGATCCGGCGTGACGGCGACGACGCCTACCTGGTGGTGGCCGCCGACAAGGGCACCGCCACGTTCTCCGACATCGCCAATGACGTCGCGAAGTCCTACGGGTTCTGGCTGGGTGACGCGTTCGCGTCCGGCGGGTCGGTGGGCTACGACCACAAGGAGATGGGCATCACCGCCAAGGGTGCCTGGGAGGCCGTCAAACGCCACTTCCGGGAGATGGGTGTCGACACCCAGACCGAGGACTTCACCGTCGTCGGCGTCGGCGACATGAGCGGCGACGTGTTCGGCAACGGCATGCTGCTGAGCGAACACATCAGGCTGCTCGCCGCCTTCGATCATCGGCACGTCTTCCTCGACCCGGATCCCGATGCCTCGGCGTCGTGGCGGGAGCGCAAGCGGATGTTCGACCTGCCGCGGTCTAGCTGGGATGACTACGACAAGTCGCTGATCAGCGAGGGCGGCGGGGTCTATAGCCGCGACCAGAAGGCCATCCCGATCAGCCCGCAGGTCCGCGACGCCCTGGGCATCGCTGGTGACGCGACTGAAATGGCCCCGCCCAACCTGATCAGGGCGATCCTGCAGGCGCCGGTCGACCTGTTGTTCAACGGCGGCATCGGCACCTACATCAAGGCCGAATCCGAGGCCGACGCCGATGTCGGCGATCGCGCCAACGATACGGTCCGGGTGGACGGAAACCAGGTGCGCGCCAAGGTAATCGGCGAGGGCGGCAACCTCGGGGTGACCGCGCTGGGCCGTGTCGAGTTCGACCTGTCGGGCGGGCGGATCAATACCGACGCGATGGACAACTCCGCCGGCGTGGACTGTTCCGACCACGAGGTCAACATCAAGATCCTGATCGACTCGCTGGTCACCGCCGGCAAGGTCAAGGCCGAGGAGCGCAAGGAGCTGCTCGAGTCGATGACCGACGAGGTCTCGCGACTGGTGCTCCTCGACAACGAGGACCAGAACGACCTGATCGGGACCAGCCGCGCCAACGCGGCCAGCCTGTTCCCCGTGCATGCGATGCAGATCAAGTACCTGGAAGAACGCGGACTCAACCGGGAATTGGAAGCGCTGCCATCGGAAAAGGAGATTCACCGGCGGACCGAGGTCGGTATCGGGCTCACGTCTCCCGAGCTGTGTACGTTGATGGCGCACGTCAAGCTCGGGCTCAAAGAGCAGATGTTGACCACAGAACTGCCCGAGCAGGATGTTTTCGCGTCCAGGCTGCCGGAGTACTTCCCGACGCCGTTGCGCGAACGGTTCACCCCGGAGATCCGCACGCACCAGCTGCGCCGGGAGATCGTCACCACCATGTTGGTCAACGATCTGGTGGACGCGGCAGGCATCAGTTATGCGTTCCGGATCACCGAAGACGTCGGCGTCGGGCCGATCGATGCGATACGCACTTACGTCGCCACCGACGCCATCTTCGGTGTGAGTGGGATCTGGCGGCAGATCCGCGCGGCCAACATGCCCGTGGCGCTGTCGGACCGGCTGACGCTGGATACGCGCCGGCTGATCGACCGCGCCGGACGCTGGCTGCTCAACTACCGCCCGCAGCCGTTGGCCGTCGGCGCCGAGGTCAACCGATTCGCCGCGAAGGTCAAAGACCTGACGCCGCGGATGTCGGAGTGGCTGCGCGGCGATGACAAGGCCATCGTCGAAAAGGAAGCCGCGGAATTCGCGTCGCACGGCGCACCGAAAGACTTGGCCTACATGGTGGCCGCCGGCCTGTACCGCTACAGCTTGCTCGACATCATCGACGTCGGCGACATCACCGAAATCGACGCCGCCGAGGTGGCGGACACCTATTTCGCCCTGATGGACCGGCTGGGCACCGACAGCTTGCTGACGGCGGTGTCGGAGCTGCCCCGGCACGACCGCTGGCAGTCGTTGGCGCGGTTGGCGATTCGAGACGACATCTACGCGTCGCTGCGATCGCTGTGCTTCGATGTGCTTGCCGTCGGGGAGCCCGACGAAAGCGGCGAGGAAAAAATCGGCGAGTGGGAACACATCAGCGCATCGCGCGTCGAGCGGGCCCGCCGCACGCTCAGCGAGATACAGGAAAGCGGGGCAAAGGATCTCGCGACGATCTCGGTGGCCGCCCGGCAGATCCGCCGCATGACCCGCACCAGCGGAAGAGGATCGTCGAGTTGAGCGTCGGGTTCGTGGCGCCCGTGCCGGTGCGCTGGTCGGACATCGACATGTACCAGCACGTCAACCACGCCACCATGGTCACCATCCTCGAAGAGGCGCGGGTGCCGTTCCTCAAGGAACCGTTCGCAGGCGACATCACCACCATCGGGTTGCTGATCGCCGACGTCCGGGTCACCTACAAAGATCAGCTGCGGCTGACCGATTCGCCTCTGCAGGTCACCATTTGGACCAAGCGGCTGCGTGCGGTCGACTTCACCTTGGGCTACGAGGTGCGCTCGGTCAGTGCGCCTCCGGAGTCCAAGCCCGCCGTCATAGCCGAGTCGCAACTCGCCGCGGTCCATATCGAGGAGCAGCGGCTGGTGCGACTGTCGCCTCAACATCGGGAGTATCTGCAACGGTGGGTCCGGGAATAGAGGTAGCCGAGCGCGGACTGTGGCTGGGTCCGGAAGGCAGGGCTGCTCACCGCAAGGACCTCGCCACGTTCGTCGATCACGCGCTGCGGCTCGACGCCACTGCGGTCATCCGACTCCACGCTCGGTCGCCCGGATTGCTTTCGGCTTGGGTGGCAACGGGTTTCGATGTGCTGGCCGGCCGTGTCGTCGTCGGCAAGATGCGACCCGAAGATTTGTCGGTGGCTGCGGACGCGCTGGCGCGCGGCCTGTCCGCGATGGACGCTTCGGGCTACGTCGATCCGGGCTTCTCGATGGACTCCGCGTGGCGCGGCGCCTTGCCCCCGGAATCGGGTTTCGCCCACCTCGACGACGTGCCCGCCCGGGTCATGCTGGACCTGGCGCAGCGGGGCGCCCGCCTCGCCAAGGAACACGGCAGCTCTCATGGCCCGCCGGTCTCGCTGCTCGACCAGGAGGTCATTCGGGTAAGTTCGGCCGACGTCAGCGTCGGGCTCCCGATGCGCTGCGTGTTCGCTTTGACCGCAATGGGTTTCCTGCCGCAGTCACCCGATGCGATCGGCGCCGACGAGATGGTCCGGGTCCGGATCATGCCCAACTGGCTGCGGGTCGACGCCAAGTTCGGCTCGGTGTACCGGCGCCGCGGCCATCCGGCCCTGGTGCTCCGTTGACCGGACGCGCTCAGACCAGCCAGGCCGCCGCGTCCGGTGGCAGTTTGCCGCCCACCAGCGGCGCGCTGGCCAAGATGAGCTCTCCACCGGGCAACGCCATCGGGCGGCGCCCGGCGTTCAGCGCACACACCAAGCCCCCCTCGCGACGCCGGAATATCAGCGCATCGCGTGGGGCGGCTTGCCAATCCAGGTCGACACCATCGAATTCGGCTCGCTCCCTGCGTAATTCGAGTGCCTGCCGGTAGAACGACCACGTCGAGTTAGCATCCGCGCGCTGCTTTTCGACGGTCAGCGCCGCCCAGTCCGCGGGCATGGGCAACCAGGTGTGGGTACTCGTGGAGAACCCGAACGGGGGCGCGTCGCCCGACCACGGGATCGGAACCCGGCACTTATCGCGGCCGCGCTCGGTGCGCCCCGAGCGTTCCCACGTCGGGTCCTGCAACACCTCCTCGGGCAGGTCCAACACGTCCGGCAGACCCAGCTCCTCGCCGTTGTAGACGAACACCGCGCCCGGCAGGCCGAGCATCACCATCGCCATGGCTTTCGCGCGGCGCAGGCCGATCTCGCCGCCGCCGTAACGGGTGACCTCGCGGCCCACGTCGTGGTTGGACAGCGTCCAGGTCGGAATGGCGTCGTGGATCGCGATGGCGTCCAGCGAATTCTGGATCGCGTCATGGATCTCGCCCGCGTCGAAGTCGATCTTCGTGAGCCGGAAGTTGAAGCCGAGATGCAGTTCGTCGGGCCGCAGATACTCCGCCCAGAGGAGGTTGTCCATCACCCATACCTCGCCGATGGTCGCCGCCCCGGGATAGTCGTCGACGATCTTGCGGATCCCGCGGTGGATCTCGTGCACGCTCGGGTGGTTGAACCGCGGGTCGTCGTCTCTGTGACTCAACACCTTGACCTCGTCCTTCGCGTCCGGCAAGCCGGGCGGCTTGGCCATCCCGTGCGCCACGTCGATGCGGAAGCCGTCGACGCCGCGTTCCAGCCAGAAGCGCAGCGTCTTCTCGAAGTCGTCGAAGACCTCCGGGTTGTCCCAGTTCAGGTCGGGTTGCTCGGCGTCGAAGAGGTGCAGATACCACTGGCCGGGCTTGCCGTCCGGGTCGACCACCCGGGTCCAGGCCGACCCACCGAACACCGAGGTCCAGTTGTTGGGCGGCAGCAGCCCATCGGGCCCGCGGCCGTCGCGAAACAAATATCGCTCCCGCGCGTCGGTGCCCGGGCCCGCGGCCAATGCCGCCTGAAACCACGGATGCGCTGAACTGGTGTGGTTGGGCACCACGTCCATGGTGACCTTGATGCCTCGCAGGTGAGCCGCCTCGATCAGCCGTTCAACCGCCGCCATCCCGCCGAACAATGGGTCGACGTCGCGGGGATCGGCGACGTCGTATCCGTGGTCGGCCATGGGCGAGACCGTGACCGGGTTGAGCCAGATCGCGTCCACACCGAGCTGTTCCAGATACTCCAGCCGGCCCGTCAAGCCGTCGAGGTCGCCTACCCCGTCGCCGTTGCTGTCGGCGAACGACCGTGGATACACCTGGTAGAAGACCGCGCTCGACCACCATGGCTCGGGGCTCACGTTGCTCCGTTCAGTTGACATCAGAAGGGCGAATTGACCAGGGAGTGGGCGGCCATTTCCAGGTAGTCGAGCAACTCGCGACGGCGCTCGTCGTCGAGGGTCTGCGAGTCGATGGAGGCGACGGCGGTGTGCATGCAGCGCAGCCAGGCATCCCGCTCGATTGGGGTGATGCGGAACGGGGCGTGCCGCATCCGCAGCCGCGGATGCCCGCGCCGGTCGGAGTAGGTTCGCGGGCCACCCCAGTACTGCTCGAGGAACATGCGCAACCGCTCTTCGGCACCGGCCAGGTCGTCCGCGGGATAGACCTGACTCAGTATCTCGTCCTCCGGGACCTGCGCATAAAATCGCGACACGATCGCGTTGAAGGTTTCGGCGCCGCCGACGGCATCGTAGAAGCTCACCTGATCCATCGCCTCCATTGTGGTGTATCGCCGGCCTGGCAAGGCCCGGCGGGCCCAAGCCGTGCCCGGTGTTCACCGGATGGACACGGCGCGCACCTGCAATGAGGGTGCGTTTGGCGGCGAATCATGGTGGACTATCCGCGGAGGATCTATGGCGCATGGCAAGAAACGCCGCAGCCACCGCAGTTCGGGTGGCGCGGCGGGGTTAACCGGGCCCCCAACCGCGTCATCCCTGCATAGCGTCGATACCCATCCGCCCACCCGCCACGAGACCGCGTCAATCTGGAGCCGCCGACGGGTGCTCCTGCTGAATTCCACCTACGAGCCGCTGACCGCGCTGCCGATGCGGCGGGCCATCGTCATGGTGATCTGCGGCAAGGCCGACGTGGTGCACCACGACCCGGCCGGGCCGGTCATCCACTCGGCGACCAGGTCGATCTTGGTGCCGTCGGTGATCCAGCTGCGGACCTACGTGCGGGTTCCGTACCGCGCCCGTGTCCCGATGACCCGCGCCGCGCTAATGCACCGCGACCGTTTCTGCTGTGCGTACTGCGGGGCGAAGGCCGACACCGTCGACCACGTGGTGCCACGCAGCCGTGGTGGCGACCACTCCTGGGAGAACTGCGTCGCGTGCTGCTCGACCTGCAACCACCGTAAAGGCGACAAGCTGCTCATCGAACTGGGCTGGGCACTGCGCCGGGCACCGCTTCCGCCGACGGGACAGCACTGGAGATTGCTGTCGACGGTCAAGGAGCTCGACCCGGCCTGGGCCCGATACCTCGGTGAAGGCGCGGCCTGAACCGCCGACAAATCTCGTGTCCGAGAGTGCGGATAGATCACCCGGTGGGATACGGTTTGCGTCGTGAGCCTTCTGGAGATCCACCTGTACTTCATCGGAATCCCGCTGGTGCTGGTGGTCCTGCTGTCGGTGCTGATCTGGGCGCGCAAGGGACCCCACCCCGCAACGTACGAGCTGTCGGAGAAGTGGACTCATCCGCCGATCCTGTGGGCCGCCACCGACGAGGACGTCGGCGCGCACGGGGGACACGGAGGGGGCCCATCGGAGTTCTCGGTTGGAGGTGGCGCAAGTGGCACGTGGTGAGGTAGCGACGATCGAGCCCAGCGAGCTGCCCAAGGGTTCGGTGATCACGACCAGCGGACGGATCTCGGGGGTCACCGAGCCCGGCGAGGTATCCGTGCACTACCCGTTCCCGATCGCAGACCTCGTCCTCATCGACGACGCGCTGAAGTACGGCTCGCGGGCGTCGCAGGCGAGGTTCGCCATTTACCTCGGTGACCTGGGCAGCGACACCGCCGCACGGGCTCGCGAGATTCTCGCGAAGGTGCCGACGCCGGACGATGCGGTGTTGCTCGCCGTGTCGCCCGACCAGGGCGTCATCGAGGTGGTCTACGGCTCCCAGGTCCGGAGTCGCGGCGCCGACTCGGCCGCACCTAAAGGGATAGCCGCCGCTTCGTCGGCATTCGAGCAGGGTCACCTAGTCGAGGGGCTGGTCAGCGCGATAAACGTGCTCAGCTCCGGGATCTCCCCGGCTTAGTACACCGAGCTCTGATACATCGAGCCTGCGCTCACGGCGCCGATGCGCTCGATTTTCCGCTGTGGCTGCAGACTCGATGCCGTGACCGCAGGCTCGATCAGGACCCGTCGAACTTGCGGGCCCTCAATGACCGCTTCACACCGGCTTGGCCCTCCAGCACCAGGCGTCGCAAGGCCGGCGGCACCTCCGACTCGGGGGCGGTCAAGAACTCATCGGCGGCAGCGATGGCGGGATCGCTGATGTCCCAGTGGGGATAAAGGCCGATCACCACCGTTTGGGCGACCTCGCTGGAACGGCGCACCCACACCCCCGGTATCGCCTCGAAATAGCGTGCCGTAAACGGCTTGAGCAGCTCGTGTTGCCCCGGCGGCGCGATTCCCGCGATTATCGAGCGGGCCGTGATGTTGGCCATGGTGTCGTCCTCGACGACGGTGGTCCAGGCTTCTTCCTTGACCCGCAGCTGAGGCCGTGCCGCCGCGGCCTGGGCGCCGTGTCGCTTGCCGGCGGCAGTCGGGTCGCGCTGCACTTCGGCGTCGATGAAGGGTGTCGCGGGCCCGTCGCCGTCGATATTGCCGGCCGTGGCCAGCGCGGTCACGATGCGCCAGCGCAGGTCGGTGTCGATCTCGAGGCCGGCCAACCCCAAGTCGGCCGGGTCGCGGTCGAGCAGGTCTGCCAGCGTCACGACATGGTGGGTCGACAGCACCGACGAGCACAGGGTGTTGACGAAGGTGAGCTGGTGATCCGACCCGGGTTGCGCGGCGCGCGCCAACTCCAGCAGGCGGTCGGCGAACCGCGGCCAGCCGTGCTCGCGCGCCCAGCCTGGCTCGGCGTAGGCCGCCAGCGCCGTCCGGGTCTGCAGCAGCAGCCGTTGTGCCACCCCGACCTCGGTTTCGGCGTGCACCCCGCCCGAGACCAGCGCTACGAAGTCGCGGGCACGGAGTTCGGCCTCACGGGTCATCTCCCACGCCGCCGACCACACCAGCGTGCGGGGCAGTGGCTCGCCGATGTCCTCAATCCGTTCCAGCGCCGTCTGCAGCGATTCGACATCCAGCCGCAGTGAACAATAGGTCAGGTCGTCATCGTTGACCAGAATCAGTTTGCCCCGCGAAACACCAACCAGGGCAGGGACTTCCGTCTCCGGCCCTTCGACGTCGAGTTCCTCCCGGCGCACCCGCACCAGCTTGCCGGCCTGGTCCTCGTAGATCCCGACCGCCAACCGGTGCGCTCGCGTCTCACCGGCCCCCGGCGCGGCGCCGCTCTGTGTGATTGCGAACCGGGTGAACTTGCCCTCGGCGTCCACGTCGAAATCGGGCCGCAGCGTGTTCAGCCCGGTGGTCTTCAGCCACTGCTGACCCCAACCGGACAAGTCACGGCCGGACGCTTTCTCCAACGCGGCAAGCAGATCGTCGAAGGTGGCATTGTCGAATGCGTGGGTGCGGAAGTAGTCGCGCAGCCCGGCCAGGAACTGCTCCAGCCCGACATAGGCAACAAGCTGCTTGAGAACCGAAGCGCCTTTGGCGTAGGTGATGCCGTCGAAGTTCACCTCGACGGCGGCCAGGTCGGGGATTTCGGCGGCGATCGGGTGCGTCGAGGGCAATTGATCCTGCCGGTACGCCCAGGACTTCTCGGCGTTGGCGAACGTCGTCCAGCCCTCGGTGAATTCGGTTGCCTCGCTCAGGCACAACACCGACGCGAAGGTCGCGAACGACTCATTGAGCCACAAGTCGTCCCACCACGTCATGGTGACCAGGTCGCCGAACCACATGTGCGCCATCTCGTGCAGCACCGTCTCGGCGCGCCGCTCATAGGAAGCCCGGGTGACCTTGCTGCGGAAGACGTAGTCCTCGAGGAACGTCACCGCGCCGGCGTTTTCCATGGCGCCGGCGTTGAATTCGGGGACAAAAAGCTGGTCGTACTTGCCGAACGCGTACGGTAGCCCAAAGTTCTTGTGGTAGAAGCCAAATCCCTGCTTGGTCTGGGTGAACAAGCGCTCGGCGTCCATGTGCTGGGCCAGCGAGGCTCGGCAATAGATGCCCAGCGGGATCTCGCCGTGCTCGTCGATGTACGAGTCCTTCCACTCCGCATAGGGCCCGGCGATCAAGGCCACCAGGTAAGTGCTCATCCGTGGAGTGGCGGCAAAGGTGTGCACACCGGCCCCGTCTGCCTCCGAGACCGACACCGTCGCGCCGTTGGAGATTACCTTCCATCCCTTGGGCGCGACCACCCGCAGGTCGAAAGTCGCCTTGAGATCAGGTTGGTCGAAGCAGGCGAACATGCGCTTGGCGTCGGCGGTTTCGAATTGCGTATACAGGTAGGTCTCGTCGTCGACCGGGTCCACGAAGCGGTGCAATCCCTCGCCGGTGTTGGAGTAGCGGCAGTCGGCGTCGACAACGACGACGTTGCGGTCGGCCAGTCCGCGCAGTGGGATGCCGGTGGATTCGTCGTATCCGGAGACGTCGAGGTCGCGTCCGTTGAGGGTGGCGCTGCGGACGTTGTCGGCGGCGATGTCGAGGACCGTCTCGGCACCGGCGAGCGCGTCGAACACGACGGTGGTGGTGGACCGGAAAGTTCGGTCGCCGGGTGCGCCTCTAGATCCTGAGCCGTCGGTGATATCGAGGCTGATCTGGTAGCTGTCAACGGTGATCAGGGCGGCGCGTTCGACGGCCTGGTCCCGTGTGAGGTTAGGAAGGGCCACGCGTCCAACTTAAACGTGTCGGTGAACGAGGGGTAACCGGTGCGACGACGCGGGAACACGCGCCGCGTGACTACGGTTGTGCTGAACGGTGTTCTGACCGTTTCTACTTTCCAGGAGAGGACCGCTGCGATGCCCGAGAAAGCCGCCGTGAAAGACCAAGCCGATTTCTGGTTCGACCCGCTGTGTCCGTGGTGCTGGATCACGTCGCGCTGGATTCTCGAGGTGGAGAAGGTCCGCGATATCGACGTGCACTTCCACGTCATGAGCCTCGCGATACTGAACGAAAACCGCGAAGGCTTGCCCGACAAATATCGCGAAATGATGACGAAGGCCTGGGGACCGGTGCGGGTGGCGATCGCCGCCGAGCAGGCCCATGGTGCCGGCGTCTTGGATCCCCTGTACGCCGCGATGGGCAACCGGATTCACAACCAGGACAACAAAGACCTCGACGAGGTCATCAAGCTGTCGCTTGCCGACGCCGGCCTGCCGGCGGAATTGGCCGCGGCCGCCGACAGTGACGCCTACGACGACGCCCTGCGCAAGAGTCACCACGCCGGGATGGATGCGGTCGGCGACGACGTCGGCACGCCGACCATCCACGTCAACGGCGTGGCGTTCTTCGGGCCGGTGCTGTCGAAAATCCCGCGCGGCGAGGAGGCGGGCAAGCTCTGGGACGCCTCGGTGACGTTCGCGTCCTACCCGCACTTTTTTGAACTCAAGCGGACCCGCACCGAGCCGCCCGAGTTCGACTAGACCAGGCGGGCGGCGACCCGTCCCGCGCAGGCGGGAGCACCCCCACCCGCTTGCGGGGGAGTGCTCCCAGCGCCGCTGCGCCGTGCTTGCGATCGCCGCCGCCCAGTCGGCGCGCGGCTGTGTAAGGATGTCGGGCATGCGCGTCTACCTGGGTTCCGACCACGCCGGATACGAGCTCAAGCAGAAAATCATCGAACACCTCAAGGCATCCGGACACGAGCCGGTCGATTGCGGTGCCTTCAGCTACGACGCCGACGACGACTATCCAGCGTTTTGCATCGCCGCGGCAACGCGCACGGTGGACGACCCGGACAGCCTGGGCATCGTGCTGGGGGGATCGGGCAATGGTGAGCAAATCGCGGCCAACAAGGTCCCGGGAGTTCGCTGCGCACTGGCATGGAGCGTCGAGACCGCCACGCTGGCCCGCGAACACAACAACGCGCAGTTGATCGGTATCGGCGGGCGCATGCATACCGTGGACGAGGCGCTGGCCATGGTGGACGCCTTCGTGACCACGCCGTGGTCGAAAGCCCCACGCCACCAACGGCGCATCGACATCCTCGCCGAATACGAACGCACCCACCAGGCGCCGCCGGTGCCCGGCGCCCAGGCCTGACGCGCGCGTGCCCGAAGGGCATACCCTGCACCGGCTCGCCCGGTTGCACCAGCGCCGGTTCGGCGGGGCACCGGTTGCGGTGTCCAGCCCGCAGGGCAGATTCACCGGCTCGGCGGCCGTGTTGGACGGCCATGTGCTGCGGCGGACCAGCGTATGGGGCAAGCACCTGTTTCACCACTACGCCGACGACCGGATCGTGCATGTTCACCTCGGTCTGTACGGCGTCTTCACCGAATGGCCAGTTCCCTCAGGCCCCAGCGGTGCACCGCTACCGGAACCGGTCGGACAGGTGCGGATGCGAATGGTCGGCGCCGACTACGGCACCGACCTGCGTGGCCCGACGGTGTGCGAACTCATCGACGAAGGCCAGGTCAGCGACGTGCTGGCCAAACTCGGTCCCGATCCCTTGCGCAGCGACGCCGACCCGTCGTGGGCGTGGTCCCGGATCACCAAGTCCCGCAGGCCTATTGGTGCTTTGTTGATGGACCAGACCGTGATCGCCGGCGTAGGCAACGTCTACCGCAGCGAGTTGCTGTTCCGCCATCGCATCGACCCGTTCGGGCCCGGCAGGGGCATCGGCGAGGCGGAGTTCGATGCGGCGTGGACCGATCTGGTGGCGTTGATGAAGGTCGGTTTGCGCGGCGGCAAGATCATCGTGGTGCGGCCCGAACACGACCACGGTCCGCCGTCATACCTTCCTGGGCGGCCCCGCACATACGTGTACCGGCGAGCGGGCGAGCCCTGCCGGGTATGCGGGGGACCGATCCACACCACAGTGCTGGAGGGTCGAAACGTGTTTTGGTGCCCCACCTGTCAGGCACAATGACGTTGTCCACGTGTCAAATACACTGTGGTGCAGGGCAACTCGCTTGCCGTGCATGGCACGCAAATTGGCAGGAAACTGCCAGGAAGCATGCCGGCGTCTAGTGTTCCACCACCGTATCCTGGTGCGGGCTAGGCCTATGGAAGCCTTTCATGTTTGCCTGCAACCACTTTCGCGGCCCAGTTACTGCAAAACACCCAGGTCGTAGCCAGAACGCTTGGATTGGTAGGAAACTCACAAGGAGAAACGCTGGCGTCTACAGTTTTGGTTTCGACTTGCTTGGGTACACAGCCGCATCATGAAAACTATTCCGCGTATAGCTGCAACGATTTTCGCTGGTGCGACTGCCCTGGGCCTGGGCGGCGGGGGTGCCGCGATCGCTCAAGCACAACCCGCACCCGTGCCGAATTACCACTGGTGCCCGGGCCAGTGGTGGGACCCGGGCTGGGGTCCCAACTGGGATGGCGGCCTGTGCCACGACGACTTCCACCGCGACGGGGATGGCTGGGACCACAGCCGTGATTGGCGCGGCGGACCCGACTGGGACCGCGACCACCCAGGTTGGGACCGCGGCCCGGGTTGGGACCGCGACGATCACCCTGGCGGACCGGGATGGGACCACGACCATCCGGGACCTGGCGGATGGCACAGGTAACTTGAGCAATCACTGACCGATCGGGGTGCGAGCCGCGTGGGTGGCTCGCATCCCACTACCCAAAAGTCAGTCCTGCGCTAGGACACTCCCAGGGCGGCGTAGACCTCGTTGCTGAGGGCGACGCTGCGCGGGTCCGCGTTCGCCTTGGTGGCATCGAAGCGATTCATCACGTACGCGTAGGCGATTCGGTGCTCCAGGTCGACGAACCCGAATGAGCCACCCAGGCCGCCATGGCCGAAGATGCGGGGGATCGGTCCGTTGATGCCACGCTGATTGAGCATGTAGCCAAGCCCCCAGCCGTGGTCGGCGACCCGCGGGCCCAGCACCAGGTCGGTCTCGAAACCGCCCTGCGGCACCCGGACTAGGTCCATGTGCTCACGGCTGAGCAGTTTCTCCTGCGCGAGCGCGTTGTAGAAGGTCGCCAGCCCCAGCGCTGACACCTGGCCGTTGGTGCCGGGGAACTCGAGTTCGCGCCACAGGTGCAGGTCGTTGGAGCCGAGCTCGTCGTCGGGGGCGAATCCCATCGAGACCGACAGCGCCGCCTTCGGGTGCTCGGCCAGGTTCGTCGGGTAGCCAGGGGCGTTCACCTCGGCCAGCAGATCCCGGGCGTGTGGCTTGTTGACCCGCTCGGCGCAGCGTCGTTGGTCGAATGCGGACAAGCCGATGTGGACGTCTGCCCCAATCGGTTCGGCGATCTCGGTGCGTAGGTACTGGCCGACGGTGCGACCCGCGACCCGCCGGAACACCTCGCCGAGGATGAAACCGAAGGTGGTCATGTGGTAACCCTGGGCGGTGCCCGGCTCCCACCACGGTTCCGCGGCTGCCAGCCGCTCGCAGACAAAGTCCCAGTCGGCGACTTTCTCCCAGCTCATCCGGGTGCGTGGCCCGATCACACCGGATCGGTGGCTCATCACCATGGCCAGCGTGATGGCTTCCTTGCCCGCCTGCCCGAACTCGGGCCAGTAGCGGGCCACCGGCGCCTGCAGGTCCAGCTCGCCGCGGTCGGCCAGTTGGTGGACGCATGTAGCCGTCAGCCCCTTGGTACCGGACAGCACGGTGGTGAGGGTGTTTTGTCGCCAGGGCCGGGTGCGGGCAGCGTCGGCCCAGCCGCCCCAGAGGTTGACGACGAGGTCCCCCTCGACCCACACCGCGACGGCCGCGCCGACCTCTTTGCGCAGCGCGAAGTTGCGCTCGAACGCGTCGCGTACGCCGACGAAATCCGACGTGCACGAGCCTTTGATGTCAGCGTCCATTTTCAGGTCGCTCCCCCCCATGGCGCCTTTCTGTCGAGCAAAACTTGGACCGAGCGGGCGACGGGAATCGAACCCGCGTAGCTAGCTTGGAAGGCTAGGGCTCTACCATTGAGCTACGCCCGCAAGTTTTAGTCGAGCGAGACTGTATCTGGCGGCGAACTTCAAATCTAATCGAAGCGGTTCTGTGATCGCTCTGTGAGGTCTCGAAGTCTTGGAAGGTCCCTGCGAAGCCGGTGCCCGATCTGGTGTTCAAAGGCCGTAGGATCGCGAGGTCAGCGCGGGGTGTAGCGCAGCTTGGTAGCGCATCCGCTTTGGGAGCGGAAGGCCGCAGGTTCAAATCCTGTCACCCCGACCAGCACTGCGCCGACACATGGCCATTCACCGTCAGGAACGAGCACCAAGGAGCACACCCGTGAAGAGCAGCGTCGAACAGTTGAGCCCCACCCGGGTGCGCATCAACGTGGAGGTGCCTTTCACCGAACTCGAGCCGGACTTCCAGCGGGCCTACAAGGAGCTGGCCAAGCAGGTGCGGCTGCCCGGCTTTCGGCCCGGCAAGGCGCCGGCAAAGTTGCTGGAAGCCCGTTTCGGCCGAGAAGCGATGCTCGACCAGGTCGTCAACGAGGTGCTGCCCACCCGGTACGGACAAGCGGTCGCCGAGTCGGAAATCCAGCCGCTTGGCCAGCCCAGCATCGAGGTCACGAGAAAGGAGTACGGCCAGGAACTGGCGTTCACCGCCGAGGTGGACGTCCGCCCGAAGATCGCTCTTCCGGACCTGAGCGCGCTCAAGATCTCGGTGGATCCGATTGAGGTCAGCGACGACGACGTACGTGCCGAACTAGAGTCGTTGCGGGCCCGGTTCGGCACCCTGAAAGGGGTGGATCGGCCCGTGGCGCTCGGTGACTTCGTCTCGATCGACTTGTCAGCCACCGTTGACGGCAAGGAT
>Ga0310916_10000200_pt1 | contig 30812 bp, 20 predicted proteins | sample GREbulkMGLF176_FD_203444 | JGI IMG/M metagenome (GOLD analysis project Ga0310916, IMG submission 203444) | Lab enrichment of tropical soil microbial communities from Luquillo Experimental Forest, Puerto Rico - GRE.bulkMG.LF176 | ecosystem: Environmental > Terrestrial > Soil > Tropical forest >...
ATTGTCGAATCATCTCCGGCTGTTCCGTCGCGGGACCAAGGGTGCAGATGATTTTCGTCTTCCGCATTGGGCCTAAGCGCTCAAAGGTTGATCTCGCTCAACGCAAAGCCAAAAAAAATCGGCACACCGATGACGGGCGTGCTGTTCGTAAATTGCAATCGCGGGTATTACTTCAACTTGCCTTGGGTTTGCTTCGCCATCCTGAGATGTTCCTGGACGATCTTGGAATATTTGGCCGCGAACGCCTTCACGTCAGGATCCGTTCCGCTTTGTGCTTCTTTTTGGAACTCGGCCAGGTCCGCCTGATGGTCTGTAACCATCATGTTCATGTAATCCTTGTCCGATTTCCATTTGCCGGGCGATTTCGCACCGGGAAGCGACACACCTTGTTGCTTCGCAAGCGCCATCAACTCGCTGTTGGCTTTGGAATGATCGGCCACCATCCGGTTGCCGAACTTTTTCACGTCGGCGCTTTGCCCGTTCTGCGCCGCTAGTTTGCCCCACTCAACCTCCATCATCCCGCCTTTGGCTGCGTTCATCATGAACGTTTTATCTGCGGCGCTCAGTCTGCCGCCTGCTTTCGCAGGGCTTGCCGCCGGTTTGGCGGTCGGCGCCGGTGCATTGGCACCCGTTCTCAACGGTGGATATTGATTTTGGAGCGCCCTGCCTGTCGTCGGCAGGCAAAGCGCTGCGGCTGCCAGCGCCACAATTGCGAGTCGTGAGATTATAAGATTGTTTTTCATAAGCGTTTCAAGGTTAGTTTGGCCGCCGGGCGGCATCCGAGACTCGCATTCTGACACAGCTTTGGACGCGCGTGCAAGTCAGCTATTCGACCTCTGCAAGATCAATAACCCGGTCCGCGAACTAGGTTCTGCTCTTTTTGTATGAGCTTTCTACCTGCTAAGCCGCATCTTTGTAGCCACCATCGGCCTCGTAAATTTGCTTTATGTCAATTGGGTGACTTGTCCCGCTCGCCCAAATGTTCCTTGGCCGCCATTATAAATTGTCGGGCGCTGCCGGTCAGTGAAAAGGGGGAGTCCGGCTAGGACTATTAGAGGAGATCGAGCTGCGTCTTTTCTGATTGCGGCATCTTCGCTGTCGATCTTTTCCGGCGCGTCCTCGGCGGCTGCCCAGTCATCCCGTTTGGATTCTCGAGGCGCGACAAAATCTCCTTCGCGCGATCCAAAATTTCCTTCGGCAACCCGGCCAGGCGCGCGACCTGGATCCCATAACTCTTGTCCGCACCACCGGGTACGATCTTGCGGAGAAAAATGATCTGTTCATTCCATTCCCGGACGGCGACGTTGAAATTACAGACGCCCTTGCGTTCCGCCGCCAATTTTGTCAGCTCGTGGTAATGAGTCGCGAAGAGCGTGCGCGCTTTGATTTTATCGTGCAGAAACTCCGCTACGCTCCAGGCAATCGACAATCCGTCGAACGTCGATGTTCCGCGTCCGATCTCGTCCAGAATGACCAGACTGCGCGCGCTCGCATTGTTCACGATGTTGGACGTTTCGTTCATCTCGACCATGAACGTTGATTGGCCACGCGCGAGATCATCGTTCGCGCCGACCCGTGTGAAAATCCGATCGACCAGTCCAATCTCCGCGCTCGCTGCGGGCACGAAGCTGCCTGTTTGCGCCATGAGGACGATTAGCGCGACTTGGCGAATGTAAGTCGATTTGCCGGCCATGTTGGGGCCGGTCACAATCGCAAGCCGCATGCCTTCGCCATCCAATGTTGTGTCGTTAGGGACAAATTTTTCTTTTTCTTCTACTAAATTTTGGTCGAGCACCGGATGCCGGCCGTCCTTAATTACGAGTCGCAGCGATTCGTTTAACGTCGGCCGGCAGTAATTGAAAATCCGTGCCGTCTCTGCCAGCGAACAAATGACATCCAGAATCGCGATCGCCTCAGCGGTTCGCTGAATTGGTCCGAGTTCACACAGCGTTTCTTCACGCAGTTTTTGAAAAAGCTCGTATTCGAGATTTCGCGTGTGCTCGTTGGCGCCAAGGATCTTTCCTTCCACCTCTTTCAACTCCGGGGTGATGAACCGTTCACCGCTGACAGTTGTCTGTTTCCGCGTGTAATGCGCCGGCACGCTTGCGAGATTTGCCTTCGTTACTTCGATGAAATAGCCGAACACCGAATTGTAGCGAACTTTGAGCGATTTGATTCCGGTGGCGGCGATCTCGCGCTCCTGTAATTGGCTGATCCAATTCTTACCGTCGCGCGACGCGTTTCGCAGTTGGTCAAGGTCGAGATCGTAACCGTCGCGGAAAATTCCGCCTTCCTTCAGGGCGAGCGGCGGATCGTCAACCAAAGCCTTCACTAACTTTTCCGCCAGCGTCGGCATTTCGTGAATATCATTCTGCAATCGCCGCGCCAGCAATTCGACTTCGCCTTCCTCTTTCGCCCGGTTCGCGCCAAAGGCTAGACGATCGAGGAACTTCTGTAATTCCGCTTTAAGTTTCGGAATCTGCTGAAGCGACGTTTTTAACGCGACTAGATCCCGGGCGTTGCCGGAAACATGGCTCAGTCTGCCGACGCCGCGCTCGATGTCGCGGATCGATTTCAACTCCGTGCGGATCAAATCGAGCAGGTCCGGCTCCTGCAAAAGATCGGCGATCATCTGGTGGCGGCAGCCGAGCTCGGTCAGATCGCGCAATGGCTGCACAATCCACGACCGCAGCTTGCGTCCGCCCATCGGCGTGGCCGTTCGATCCAGCACTGTAAGCAAGCTCGTGTCGCGTGCTCCGCGCGATTCAACTAGCTCGAGATTGCTTAGCGTCGCCGCGTCGAGCAAAACGTAATCGCTCGGCGCGTCGCACCTCGGTGCACGAAGATGATCGATTTTTCGCCGAAGCTGGTGTTTCAGGTAGTGGACGATCGCGCCGGCGGCCGAAGCCGCTTGAGGCATGCGCGCGCACCCGAATCCGTCGAGAGATTCAACCTGGAAATGTTCACACAAGGTGAAGGTCGCGTGCTCCAGTAGAAACGCGTAGCTGTCGTACTCAATCGCCTGATCGATTTTGCCTAACGAATCTTTTTGTTCGGAGCTAACCAACAATTCAGATGGCGAAACGCGCGCGAGCTCGTCGAGCAGCGATTGTCGATCCTGCAATTGTGTTAGCCGAAACTCTCCGGTTGTCAGATCGGCGTAGGCGAAACCGAACCCGCTATCGTCAGCGCAAACTGCACCGAGATAATTCGCGCGCTTGGCATCGAGCAAATTCAGCTCGCTCACCGTGCCTGCGCTAATGATCTGCGTGATGTCGCGCGAAACAATCTTGCCCGGCTGCGGTTCGCTCGTTTGATCGCAGATCGCGACGCGCCGGCCGGCTTTGATCAGCTTCGCGATGTAAGCCTGCGCCGCGTGATAAGGCACACCGCACATCGGGACTTTGTTGCGCTTGGTCAGGGCGACGTTGAGCAGCACCGACGCTTCCTTCGCGTCTTCGAAAAACAATTCGTAGAAGTCGCCGAGCCGAAAAAGCAGGAGCGTGTCCGGCGGGATGCTTTTTCGCAGCCGCTGATATTGCTGCATCATGGGGGTGAGCGCGTCCTGCATCGCCCAACAATGAAATCAGCGACCCGGAATTGCGAGTTTGGAATTCAATCCAGCGCCGTTTTAGCGCTGAGCGAGAGCCGCAATGGGTTCTTGCGCAAGAATCGCGACGTTTGGCGGGCGCAAATGCTGACCGTCGTGCCCGGGCAGATCGTGCACTGCGATGCCTCGGTCGGTCATACCGCTCCATCCCAAGAACGAATCTTCTTAGCGAAAGGCTCGGTCGGCGGTTGATGCTCCGTCCGGAACAGATTGATCTTGCTGGCGAAAGGGCGCAATTGATAACGCCGTCGCGTATCGAAGCAACATTCCCTGAAGAGATAAAGGAACCTGTCTTCGGCATTCTTTCGCGATCACGTGCGACACGACTGTCGTCGTGGCTTAAACTCACTGGAGGTGAGATTGTTCGATACTTTGCGAGCTCGGCAACTCTTGGACAAGATCGACGGAAACCGTCTCCGCGACATCCAAAATCGCTACGCCTCCTCGACTAGCGTTTACGCCAAGTACGCTGACGCCGAACGCTGGCTGAAGTGCAATCTTCCGCGCATTCGGCGATTAAGACTTGATCGATCCAGCCCGAGACAAATTCTCGATCTAGGTTGTGGCGCCGGTTTCTTTTTGTTCATCGCGAAGCAGCTGGGTCACGCTGGACTTGGCGTCGACGTTGGGCACCATGAGGTTTGCAATGAGCTTCTCGATCTTTTCGGGGTCGAACGGCAGATCTGGCTTATTCAAGCGCTGGAGCCGCTGCCCGATTTCGGCCGCAAGTTCGATTTGATCACCGCTTTCTCGACCGCGTTCCATCGCAGCTCCGACAAATCTGTCGCGTGGGGGACTGATGAATGGAATTTTTTCCTCGACGATTTATTTAACCGACAGCTGAAAGCCGGCGGTGGAATCTTGTTCGATATCAACTCGGGAAAGGATAAAAGACTTTTTCCGCCCGCCGTGCGCAAATTGTTTATCCATCGCGGCGCTGAAATTGATGGTGAGTTGGTCTGGTGGAGGCCGAAGCTATCCGGAGCGTTGGAACCAGCCAGAAACTGAAAAGAATTCGGCTGCTTTTGATCTTGGCTTTACGGGAAATGAAGAATCCCACCGACACTCTCCCCAAACGCGTGCTCTTTTTCGGAACACGGTTTCTTCTCGTCCACAATCTCGCGCCGGAGATTTACGTTGAGTACGCCAATCGTCGCCTCGACTTCATCCGGCGCAATGACCTTTGGGCTCAACGCTTACGCGTTCTGGGGTTGCTTTCCTTTCGCCTCACGTTTTTTCGAGAGACTGATGGGCGCGGTGCCGCTGAATTCGAAAATTCGTGATTTCACGCGGAGGCCGATCGAATTATCAGTCGATGCGAACAATTGATCCCGGAACCCCCAGCTGCAGCGAGGCGTTGAAAGAAGCGATGGATTTAGCGATCAGAATCAGCTAGGCGAATTCTATGTCTCAATTTCACGTCCGGCTGGCTACGCGCGCTGATCTCGAGATTATCAGCCAGCACCGCGCCCGCATGTTCACTGACATGTGCGAACTTCCAGCCGAGTTATTCGAGAGTTTTCTCGCTCAGTCCAAAGAGACGCTTCACCGGATGTTCGAGCGCAACCAGTACATCGGCTGGCTGGCAAGCCCCAGGGATGAGCCGGACAAAATCGTCGCCGGCGCGGGCGTGCACTTGTGCGAAGTTTCACCGCATCCCCAGCCGAATGCGAACGGCACGATCGACATTGTCTCCGGCCGACAGGCAATCATCCAAAATGTTTTCACCGAACCAGGGTGGCGGCGTCGTGGGTTGGGAACTCTCTTAATGACGGAAATCATTTCCTGGTCCCGCAAAACGGGCATCGATTCGCTCGTTCTCCACGCCTCAGACGAAGGCCGCCCCCTTTACGAGAAACTTGGCTTTATCGCAACGACCGAGATGAGGTTCCGCGATTAATCGTTCGGATTAAACGGTTGCAACGGCGGCACGTAATCATCCGGGCGTTCGACGTAAATGCGACGTTGCGGATATGACGGGTAAATCGGTTCGTCGTGTACACGCGGGAGAATCACCACCCGGCCCGAGGATAAACGCACAATCAATCTCCCGTTTCGGGTTCGACCGATCACTTCGGCGTGATGTCGAGCTTGATGGTCCGGTTCGCGCCCGTATTCGCCGTCATTGTTAAAAGCGCGACTACGTCGAGCGTTTCGCGATGGCGATGCTCGACTGGAGCTTGAAGCGGCATCTTTATTGTGTGTAGTCGATTCGCTCGCTCCGGCAGTTGACGATTGTTCGGAATTTTCGGGACCAGCCGTCGATGGCGTGGATGTTCCGTTTGGCCCGAGCGCGGGCGCCGCCGGCTCCGATTGTTGTTGTTGTTGTTGTTGTTGTGCGACGGAACCACTCTGCGCGTTGCTTACCACTGCCGGAGTTGTCGCGTGAACGTCAGTCGCTCGATTTTGTTCAACGTTGGGCGGCGGATTTTGATTCGAGTCCGCGATTTCAGGCGACGCATTTTGTTTGGGTTCATTCGTGGCAACTGCCTCATCCATAGGTTGGGCCCGGGCTGTTGCGAATTTCGATGCATCTGGAACTCCGATTGGAACGCCAATTTTCCCGTTGCGACGGAAATATGGTATCTTGTCGGGAAAGAAATATTCAGCGCCCGCTGCTGCACCCAGAAGAAGAACGAGAACGGCCGTGAAACCGCCTAACACTTGTGCCAGAGGGCTCACCTGTTGTTTCGGTTCTTTCAGTTTTCTCGGCACGACTGTCGTCAGAGAAATTCCCAATTTGCGACCGATCGCCTGACGCCGTTCGATTTTTGTCAGGCAATCGCGCATCTCTTTTTCGAGCACGACCGAATCGGGCGGTCGATTGCTCGGGTCTTCGCGCAACAAATAAACGAGCAAATTGTACAGCGGCTTCGGCGCGTGCCGCAGTTCAGGCAAGCGCCGGATTCGAAAACGCGCTTTTATCCCGCTGACCGCGAGCGGCGCTGCCCCGGTCAGCAAGAAGCACATCGTTGCGCCGAGCGAATACATTTCCGATCGGAAATCGATCTCGCCATGAGCGCGCTGCTCCGGACTCGCGAATTGCGGTGAGATCGAAGGCGCGAGCTCGAGCGCCTCGGCGCTGTCCGAATGCAATTCGAGACTCGCGAGACCAAAATTCAAGAGCTTCACAAACGGCCAACCACCATCGGGCGATTGACCTGGCACAATCACCAAGTTCGACGGTTGAATGGCGCGATGGGTAAGATTGAAATATGCAGCCGCCCCGAGTGCCCTAACTACTTGCAATCCAACACGCAGCGCTGCGTCTGCCGCCATCGGTCCATTCTCGACAATCCACGCGTCGGCCGTTTCGCCTTCGAAATGTTCTGAGGCCAACACGAAGTAATCATGATCGACGCCGACCGCGAATGTCTTGGCGATGTTAACGTGATCCAGCTTCTCTGCGGTTTCGGCGCGTTCTTTTAACTGCACCAGTTTTTCCGGTTCAATCGTCGCCACCGGAATCACCTGCAAACGGACCGGGTCATGCGATCGGGTATCGATCGCCTCGTAATTGATGGCCACGCCGGTCCGAGTGACCTCCCGACCCGCTTCGCTCCTGCAGAGGCGGTAGTGCTCCAAAAACGTCGTGGGTTCCATACGGGGAAAGCCCAATTGGCAGGGCATTAAACAGTCGTCTCCGCAGCCGAGTTGCGCTAGACTTTTCTTAGAGTCGTCCGGTTCGTGGGAGCTGTTGAATGCCAGTCCGGCTCGGCCTCATCCCGAGTCGAATGATACCCTGAATTAACTGTGGATACTTCATGCCCGCTTTGGCCGCCGATTGCGCGAAATCTTCGTCGGCCGCGAGATGCGGGTTCGGGTTCGCCTCTATAAAATATGCTTTGTTATCGGCGGTGAGTCGCAAGTCGATTCGCGCGTAACCATCGATCGTGAGTAACCGATAGATTTCTTTGCAGGTTTTCTCGATTTCTTTCACCAATTCGGCGTCGAGATTGTCGGCGAACTGTCCCTCAAGCCCCCAGCGTTTCCGATATTTCTCGTCCCATTTCGCTTTGTAGGTCGCGATCCTTGGCTCGTTGGGCGGCACTTCGCGGAAAATCAATTCGCGGATCGGAAAAACCGTCAGTCGCGTGTTGCCCATGATGCTCACGTAAAGTTCGCGACCCTCGATGTACTCCTCGGCGATGGCGTCGCTTTTGTACTTCTCGTGAATGAACGTAATCCGGTCGCGGAATTGCTCGTCATTTTGGACAAACGACGCGCGCGAAATTCCATACGAGGCCTCCTCTTTCACCGGCTTTACAAGAATCGGAAACTTCAATGGCCGAGGCCCGGCGATGCGTTGTCCGCGCGGGATCACCATAAAATTCGGCGTCGGAATTCCGTGATGGCCGAGAATTTTCTTTGAGATGCCTTTGTGTTTGCAGAGCGTCAGCCCGGTCGACCCGCAGCCGGTGAATGGCACGCCTTGCATCTCGAGCAGCGAAACGATGTTCTGGTCGAACTCGGGATTGTTTTTGAATTGCTCGACCAGATTGAAAAGCACGTCCGGCTGGAAGCTTTCCATTTTTTGCCGGACAAGATCGACATCGTCGTAGATGGCGAGGTGTTCCGCGCTGTGACCGAGCTCTCTCAGCGCCGCCATCACGTTCGCCTCGGTCTCCCACTCCTCGGTCTTCATTTGCTCGCTCAAATCGGCGTCAATGGGCGTTGGCTGCACGCCATCAAATAAGACCAGGACTTTGAGTTTCTTTTTCACGGCGCTACTTCGTGCGTTTGAATTTGCCAGTGAACAGATAATTCATCACCAGCGTTGTGATGTAAGATGCGACGCGAAAATCCTGCTGCGGATCGTCGTTTTGCACCCGCAAGCCGAGCTCATCGCTGCGGTCGATCAACCGATTCAGCAATTGATTGATCCGGAATTTTTTCTCGTTCGTCCATTGCGAGATGGAATTCATCAAACGCCGTCGCCGCTGGCGCAGATAACTGCTAGCCTTGATCCCGGCCGTCGCCGAAAACAACTGACGAAGATCGACATCGTAGAAGCCGGGATACTGTTCTTCGTAAAGTTTCCGTTTCCGCGCGTAGTAGGTCTTCAGCTTTACGTTCAGAAAATTGTATTCGGCCTCACGGTATTTCGCCATCAGCGCTGGCGGTTTGCCGGCGAGCGACTTCATGAGCTCATCGACGTATTCGAGTTTGTGGATTGCCTTCCAGCCGACGTAACGCTGCTGCCAGTCGAAGTCCGGCGTTAGCCAGATCGCAAACGTCTCCGCGAAATCTTCGTCTGGGTGCGCCTGCGCGTACCAATCGTCTAGATGCACGACGTAGCTGCGGCTGAATGGGCGCGGCCGATAAAAACTCGGCGTCTCTTCATTGGATGTTTGCCCGAAGAGTTGTTGCCATCTTTTCTTTCGGGTGAGCCGGTAGGCGTACATGTAGGCGTGACCGGCCTCATGCCGCATCAGTTTCATGAACCACTCCGGCGTTTCGCCCTCAACTTCGAGCATCATCGTCCGCTCCAGCGCGCGGAGTCGATCGTGGCCTAAAAAAAACGGAACGAAGATCGCGGGGATTCCGATCGGCACGAACCATTCATCGCCGATGTAGGTTGGGGGATGAAACGCAAGCCCTTTCGCCGCCAGCTCATTATATAACTGTTGAATTAGCGGCTGGAGCGGCGTGTCCTCGAGTCGAAGTCCTAGTGACGAGATCCGTCGCTCGAGCAGTTGCTCATCGCTAAGTGCTACCCAGTCCGGCGCTTCCATGGAAGAAAGGATGAATTATGAAGGAAGAAGGATGAAAGAGAAAATTAGGTCAGTTTGAGCTCGGATTCGCCAAGGAACTAGCTGTTTAAAACGTGTGAAATTGAGTACTCAATCGACCTCTAATTCCTCGAACTAATTCCTCGAAGCTTGCATCCGATAGCGGTGCCGCATTTGCTCTGGAAATTCGGCGGCGAACCTCAAAACCCTGGCGTTGTCTTGGGTTGCAACTTCCAAACGTTGACAGAACGACGGATTCGCGGTTGAGAGTTAGCCGGTGAGTCGGGTTCTTATTGCCGATGATCAGCGCGATGTGCTGGAAGCGCTGCGGATCTTGCTCAAGGGCGAGGGGCACCAAACCGAGTCGGTTACGTCGATCACTGGAATTTTCAACGCGCTTCAGCAACGTGATTACGCGCTGCTGATGATGGACCTGAATTACACGCGCGATACGACTTCAGGCCAGGAAGGTCTTGAAGTAATTCCGAAGATCCAGGCCTTGGACAGCACCCTTCCAATCGTGGTGATGACGGCGTGGGCGACGATCGACCTCGCGGTAGAGGCAATGAAACGCGGCGCGCGCGATTTCGTGCCGAAACCGTGGGACAACGAGCGGTTGCTCACGATTGTCCGGACGCAGATCGAGCTTGGGGGGGCGTTGCGCAAAGGCCGAAAACTCGAGGCGGCAAACAAACTTCTTGGCGGCAATGTTCCGAACCTCATTGCTGAGGCGTCGTCGATGCGGCCAGTGATCGAGATGATCCAGCGCGTCGCGCCGTCGGACGCGAACATCCTTATCACCGGCGAGAACGGTACCGGTAAAAGTCTCATAGCGCAAGCGTTGCACGGGCTCTCGCCTCGTGGGTCGCACAGCATGATCACGGTGAACATGGGCGGCTTGTCGGAGACGTTGTTCGAGAGCGAGCTATTTGGTCATGTCAAAGGCGCGTTCACCGATGCGAAGACCGATCGCGCCGGGCGGTTCGAGCTGGCTGACGAAAGCTCGCTTTTCATGGACGAGATCGCGAACATTCCGCTTAACCAACAGGCCAAACTGTTGCGTGTGATCGAGACGGGCGATTTCGAACGGGTCGGTTCGTCGAAAACGCTGCACGCGAATGTGCGGACCATCTCCGCGACGAATGCGAACCTCGCGGACGAAGTCGCGGCGGGGAAATTTCGGCAGGACTTACTTTTTCGCCTGAACACGATCGAAATCGCGCTGCCGCCTTTGCGCGACCGGCGCGAAGACATCATTCCGCTGGCGAACAATTTTCTGCTGATGCATGCGCAACGTTATCGCAAGGAACTCGACGGGTTCGACGAAACGGCGCGCGACAGATTGATGCAACATTCGTATCCGGGAAATGTTCGCGAGCTCGATCATGTAATCGAGCGCGCGGTCTTGATGGCGCGCGGCTCACAGATCAGGGCGGCCGATCTTGGCCTAACGACTACCGGAGGCGAATCGAAAAGCCTGGAAGACATGAGCCTCGAAGAAGTCGAAGCGTTCCTGATCAAGAAAGCGCTCGCCAGAAACAACGGGAACGCGCGCAAAGCAGCCGAATCGCTCGGGCTGAGCCGGAGTGCATTCTATCGGCGCTTACAACAGCATGGTCTCTGATCAATTGCGAATTACGGATTGCGGATTTCGGAAAGCGGCTGAATGAAGCGCGGGCCGAAAGATCGACATCGGTTTTCGCATGAGGGCAAGTTGGCATGGCTGACAATCGGTGCAGTCGCGCCGGCGGTGATCACTGCGATGTTGATCCTATGGCTCGGCGATTACAGCGCCAAAGTGCAATGGACGCTCACGATTGTGATCATCGCCTTCGCCGCGGGATTCATTTCGGCTGCGCGCGATCACGTGGTGCATCCGCTGCAAACGATGAGCAATTTGCTGGCGGCGTTGCGCGAAGGGGATTACTCGATCCGGGCCCGTGGCGCGCGGGGGGACGATGCGCTTGGCGAAGTGTTGCTCGAGATCAACACGCTTGGCGAAACATTGCGTGTGCAGCGCCTCGGCGCGTTCGAAGCGACTGCACTTTTGCGAACGATCATGGCCGAGATCGAAGTTTCGGTTTTCACGTTCGATCCCGACCGTCGATTGCGTCTGGTTAATCGTGCCGGCGAAAATCTTCTTGGCCAGCCGATCGACAAATTGTTGGGCCGAAAGGCAGACCAGCTTGGATTGGCGCTATGTTTCGACGTAGATGAAGATGAGCCGCTAACGTTGTCTTTCCCCGGCGGCTCGGGCCGTTGGCGGGTGGGGCGAAGCACTTTTCGCGAACGGGGATTGCCGCACGAGCTAGTCGTACTGACTGACTTGAGCCGGACCCTGCGCGAAGAGGAGCGCCGCGCCTGGCAACGATTGGTCCGTGTGCTTGGCCACGAAATGAATAATTCCCTGGCGCCGATCAAATCCCTTGCCGGTAGCTTGGAAAATCTGTTCCGACGCGAGCCGATGCCGCGCGATTGGAGGGAAGACGCACAGAGCGGATTGAAATCGATCGCCGCGCGGGCGGACTCGCTGAGCCGTTTCATGCAGGCGTACACACGCCTGGCGAAATTGCCGCCACCGCAAAAAGAGGATGTCGATGTTGGCGAGCTGGTTCAACGCGTGGTGAATCTCGAGCCGCGACAGAAGGTGCATATCGTGGCCGGCCCGCAATTGCAAATCAAAGCCGACAAAGCGCAGATCGAACAAGTGCTGATCAATTTGGTGCACAACGCAGTCGACGCCGCGCTCGAGACACGCGGGAACGCTTTGATTCGGTGGCTGGAAGCGAGTGATGGCGTCGAAGTAATCGTGAAGGATGAGGGACCGGGGATCATGAACCCGACGAATCTGTTCGTGCCGTTCTTCACAACGAAGCCGGAAGGATCCGGAATCGGTTTAACGTTGAGCCGGCAAATTGCGGAAGCACATGGCGGCACACTGAGTTTGGCGAATCGCAAAGATCGTAGCGGCGCGGAAGCTGTGTTGCGTTTGCCAAAGTGACGTGAGCCTGAGCGTAAGCGAAGGATCTCTCAGAGCTTCGTAGCTAACCCTCAATACGTTGCGTGGCAGAAACTCGGTCTGCGATGTCTCCTGTTGTCTTCAACGTGCTCGCGGGTGACAGATTTTTCCTCACAGATTTTGTCCCGAAATCGGGACGGCATTGTCCCACGAGCGGATCACTTCGCGATTGCTCGAAAGATTGCGCCTAACTTTTAGTCACTAATAATCAATGACTTATGGCTTTGTCTTGAGGCGTGGCACGGGCGTTGCAATACCGATTTTCGAAATGAAAAAACTTTTGAATCCAACGAGTAGTCGAAACGCTTCTCATTAGAGACGAAAGGGAAAGGAATTATGAAACCAACGACAATCACAAACAAAGACGCGGGGAAATTCCCGTTCGTTGATTATCAGTATCAAGCCTCGAACCTAGAAAATCTGGCCGGTCGTTGCGCGAGAATTTCGAATTCGTTTCGCGACATCAGCCGCGACTACTTCGACACAGAAGAGAATAAGGATTTTCTCAGCAACGCCGCGATTTTCTCCGCGCTGATCGCATCAGCACTTGTGCCGATTGCGGCGAGCGCTTCAGAGATGATCCATCTCGTCCGCGGGCTGCCGGTGTTTTAATCAACCCGTGACCCCACAACCACAGAAAGACGAAGATCATACGATCGTTCGGCCAAGCGATTTTACGCCGAGCCTTTCCTCGATGGATGTTCCGCGAAAAGGCGTAGCCGAGAAAAAACGGAAGCGCCGCATTCTGATCATTTGTGCAAGCGCAGTCGGCTTGGTTCTAGCGACGTTTGCGTTATCGCGATTAAAACCGGCGGCGCCAAGCGTGGACCGCTCGACGGTTTGGATCGACACCGTGAAGCGCGGTCCGATGGTGCGGCAAGTGCGCGGACTCGGCACGCTCGTTCCGGAGGAATTTCGTTGGATCCCGGCCACAACGGAGGCCAGCGTCGAGAAAATTTTGATCTGGCCGGGAACAAAAGTCGAATCCGGTGACGTTATACTAGAGTTGACCAGCCCGGAATTAGAACAGAGCGCGCACGAAGCAGAGTCGAAGGCGAAAGCCGCGGAGGCGGAGCTTGCGACGGAGCGCGCAACTTTGCAGCGCGAACTGCTGGATCAAGAATCGAAAGCTACCACGGCGCATTCGGCTTACGAACAAGCGAGAATGGAGCGCCAGACGAACGATCAGCTGGCCAAGAACGGTCTCGTTGCTGACCTAGTTTACAAAACTTCGAAAATTAAAGAGGAGGAATGTCAGAAGACCGATGACATCGAGTCGAAGCGATTCGCGTTCGCGCGCGATTCCATTGAACCACAGCTCGCATCGAAACAGGCGGCGGTGGATCAGGCAAACCAGTTGGCCAAGCTAAAACTCGACCAGGTCGAGGCGTTGCACGTGAAAGCGGGAATGTCGGGCGTGTTGCAAGCTTTGCCAGTGCAAGTCGGTCAGCGGGTGAAACCGGGTGACAATCTCGCCCGCGTTGCCGATCCTTCGAAGCTTAAAGCGCAAGTCAAGATCGCGGAGACGCAGGCGAAAGATATTCAGCCGAACCAGGCGGCGACGATCGACACGCGCAACGGTGTGGTAAAGGGCCACGTTAAGCGAGTCGATCCGGCGGTGGAGCAGGGAACGGTGACGGTCGACGTCGCGTTTGATGAAGATTTGCCGAAAGGCGCGCGTCCGGATCTGAGCGTCGATGGAACGATCGAGCTCGAGCGTCTCGACAATGTTGTTTATGTCGGCCGGCCGGCGTTTGGTCAGGAAAATAATACGGTCGGCATGTTCAAGCTCGTTGCCGGCAGCAACGAAGCCGTGCGCACGCCGGTGAAACTGGGCAAGAGCTCGGTTAACACCATTGAAATTCTTAGCGGCCTGAATCCGGGCGATCAGGTCATCCTCTCCGATACCAGTGCCTGGGATTCACACGAAAGAATTCGACTCAACTAAAAACCAACCATGCCAACCATGATATCAACCCAACATCATCCTCATTCATCAACTCGGTCCAGTGCAAACGGTTCAACGCCGTTGATCCGGCTCGACGCGGTCACCAAAGTGTTTCTCACTGACGAAGTCGAGACGCACGCGCTTTCCGGAATCCATTTGGACATCCGCGACGGCGAATACGTTTCAATAGCCGGCCCGTCGGGCTGCGGCAAATCGACGTTATTGTCGATCCTCGGTCTGCTCGACACGCCGTCGGACGGAAGTTACGCGCTCAAAGGAAACGAAGTCGCGAACCTTTCGTTCGCGGATCGGGCGCGTATCCGGAACCGCGAGATCGGTTTCATTTTCCAAAGCTTCAACTTGATCGGCGACCTCACGGTATTCGAAAACGTCGAACTACCGCTGACGTATCGCGGGATGAGCGCGGGCGACCGGAAGACGCTGGTCACTCAGGCGCTCGATCGCGTTGGCATGGCGCATCGGGCGAAACATCTGCCGAGCCAGCTCTCGGGTGGCCAGCAGCAACGCGTCGCGGTTGCCCGCGCACTGGCCGGTAAGCCGGCGATTCTGCTCGCGGACGAGCCGACCGGAAACCTCGATTCGCGGAATGGCGAAGCGGTGATGAACCTGCTCAAGGAATTGCACGCCGGTGGTGCAACCATTTGCATGGTCACCCATGACGAGCGGTTTGCGAAGCATGCCGATCGCACGGTTCATTTGTTCGACGGTCGAGTGGTGGAGGACAGCCGGATCGCGGCCTAAACGAAATGTAAGATCAACAACACCCAGCGGTTATGCTGAGCGAAATTAAAGTGGCGCTTCGGGGCCTGGCGAAAAGCCCCGGCTTCACTGCGATCGCGATTGCAACGCTGGCGTTGGCGATTGGCGCGAACAGCGCCGTCTTCAGTTTGATCAACGCACTCCTGGTCCGGCCACTGCCGTATCAGCAGCCTTCCCGAATCGCCTTGATCTGGGAACAATTCAAGACCCAGGGGCTTGAGCGCATTCCCTGTTCGCCGCCGGAATATCTCGACCTGGAAAAGGAATTCCAAAGCGGGACCGGACTCGCGGCCTTTAATTATCAAACATTCAATCTAGGCGGCGGCGATGTTCCGGAAAGAATTTCGGGCGCACTGGTCGCGCCGTCGTTATTTTCGTTGCTCGGAGCTGAGCCGCTCAAAGGGCGGACGTTCGCGCGCGAAGAACAGGGAGAAGGTCACGATGACGTCATCGTGATCAGCGAGCGGCTTTGGAAGCGGCGGTTCAATTCCGACCCGATGCTGGTTGGCAAGACGCTGCTGCTGAATGGGCGCAGTTACCCGGTGATTGGGATCATGCCGTCGAAATTTGAATTTCCGATCCCGCTTTTCGGAGTTCAGGGCAATCAATTCGCCGAGCGCGTCGATATTTGGAAACCACTCGCGTTTACGCCCCTCGAGTTGAAGGAGCGCGGCAACCGTAATTATGCGCTGGTCACGCGACTCCGCCCGGACGTGTCGCTGACGAAAGCGCAGGCCGAGCTGGACAAGATAGTTGCGAATTGGATCCAGACTTATCGCGACAACTATGGCGGCGGCGGGTTCGGCGCAAAAATTTATCCGCTTCACGATCAAGTCATCGGCAATATGCGAGCCGGTCTGGGGATTTTGCTCGGCGCGGTGGTTTTTGTTTTGCTGATCGCGTGCGCGAATCTCGCGACGATGCTGCTCGCTCGGGCGAGCGCACGCGAACGCGAGCTGGCTATTCGCGTCGCGCTTGGAGCCGGACGCTGGCGTTTGCTGCGACAAATGTTGACCGAGAGCGTGTTGCTCGCTTTGGCCGGCGCTGCGATTGGAATTTTTCTTTCGGTTTGGGGGCTGGAGCTGCTCAAACAAATCGGCGCGCGCACGATTCCGCGTCTCGCTGAGGTGAATGTCGATCTTGCGGTGATGATCGTGACGGCCGTAGTCGCTGTGGGAACGGGAATCTTGTTCGGGCTGATTCCGGCGTTCGCCAGCGCGAAACCGGAGCTCACCGAAGCGCTGAAAGAAGGCGGGCGTTCATCAACAACGGGCGCGCGGCGTAATCAAGTTCGGAATTCGCTCGTTATCGCCGAGATCGCGCTGGCGCTGGTGTTGCTGGTTGGCGCAGGACTTTTACTTAAAAGCTACGCGCGCGTGCAAAACATCGATCCTGGATTCGATCGTCGAAACATTCTGACTGCCGAGCTGGATCTGTCGGAGACGAACTATCCGCAGCGGGGAAGCGCTGATTACAATCACGGTGCGGCGATGACGAATTTTTGGGACGAAGCGCTGCATCGCGTTCAGCAATTGCCCGGTGTCGAAGCCGCCGGTTTTACGATCGTACTGCCGTTGAGTGGATCGAACACGGATTCGTCATTTAGGATTGAAGGACGCGAGATGCGTCCGAACGAGCCGGGCCCGGACGAAGAACTTCGGATTGTTACGTCGGATTATTTCCGAGTCTTGAAAACGCCGCTGCTGCGCGGAAGATTTTTCAGCGAGGCCGATAATGCCGACGCGCCCGGCGTGGTGATCATTAATGATGCGCTCGCGAAAAAATATTGGGCGAATGAAGACGCGCTCGGGAAGCGGATCACGTTTAGCGATCCGCGCAAACCGGATCCAGAGTGGCTGACGATTGTCGGAATTGTCCGAAGCATTCGACATCGTGGCCTCGATGTCGATCCGGCGCCGGAATATTATTTGTCGCTGGCGCAGCGCGCGCAGAACCAAATGATCCTGGTGGTGCGGAGCACGCAGGACCCGCGCAGTCTCACATCCGCGATTCGCCGCGAAATCCAGTCGATTGATCCGGACCAACCAATCGCGAACGTGCGCACGCTCGAAACGGTAACCGCCGATTCAGTCGCACCGCGAAGGATGTCGATGGTGTTGCTCGGCGCCTTTGCCGGAATCGCCTTGTTGTTGGCGGGCGTTGGAATTTACGGAGTAATTTCTTATCTGGTCGTGCAGCGCACGCACGAAATTGGCGTGCGCATGGCGTTGGGAGCGCAACGATCCGACGTTCTGAAACTCGTGGTGGGTCACGCCGTTAAGCTGGTTGGAATCGGCGCCGTGATTGGATTGATCCTCGCCTTTTTTTCAACGCGCACGCTCTCGGCGTCCCTCTACAATGTCGGTGCGTTTGACGCGGCAACGTTCGTGTTCGTAACGATTGCGCTCTCGGCAGTAGGTTTGCTCGCCAGTTACATCCCCGCGCTTCGCGCAACCCGCGCCGATCCCATGATCGCACTCAGCCACAACGCATGATGATGATCCGGCTCAAAAGTCTCGAACGAAGTTATCCCCTCGGCCACGGCAAATTCTTTTATGTGCTGCGTGACATCGACATCGAAGTTGCGGAGGGCGAGTTCGTTTCCGTCATGGGGCCGTCTGGGGCCGGCAAATCGACGCTGCTTCACATTCTCGGAATGCACGACCACGGCTGGACGGGCGAATATTTTTTCAACGACGCCGCCGTTCATCATTTGAAGGCCAAGGAACGGGCCGCCCTCCGCAACGAGAAGATCGGTTTTGTTTTTCAGCAGTATCATCTGCTTGACGACCTAACCGTTTACGAAAATCTCGAGATTCCGCTGTCGTATCGAAAAGTCGGCCGGAACGAGCGAGCCGCGATCGTGGCCGACGCGCTTGATCGATTTCAAATGGTGGCGAAGCGGGATTTATATCCGCGGCAACTTTCCGGTGGCCAGCAGCAACTTGTTGGCGTCGCGCGCGCGATTATCGCCAGCCCAAAGCTGATTCTGGCCGACGAGCCGACCGGAAATCTTCACTCCACTCAGGGCGAAGAAATCATGCAACTATTTCAAAAACTGAACGTCGAAGGCACGACCATCATTCAGGTCACGCACTCGGAGAAAAATGCAGGATACGGAAATCGGATCATCCAGCTGCGGGACGGTTGGGTGGTCGAGCCAAGCACGAGGTAACATATGATTCTAGATTCATTTCGTCAGGATGTGCGCGTGGGATTGCGCGTGCTGTTCAAAGAGAAGTCGTTTTGCTTTCTGGCTGTGCTCGTGCTTGGGCTTGGCATCGGTGCCGCGACGACGCAGTTCACTGTCGTCAACGCGATTGTTTTGCGAGGCTTTTCGTTTGCTCGTCCGGAGCAATTGGTAAGCGTCGGCCTGATCGATCCCAAGGCCACCGATCAAAACAACAATTTTGGTCTCGGCCAGATTCCGGCCGCGCAGGACTACGAAGATCTGAAAGCGGCGCAGAAGTCGTTCACGATGATGGCCGGCTACCTGGCTGGCTCGACAATCAACGTGACTTACAAGAACAATCCGCAGCGCTACACCGGCGGCTACGTTACGGAGGATTTCTTCAAGATCATCGGTGTTTCGCCGGTGATGGGTCGCGATTTTGCCGCCGAAGACAACAAGCCCGGCGCGGAGAAGGTCACGCTTCTCGGTGATGAAATCTGGAGACGCGATTTCGGCGCCGATCCGAACATCGTCGGCCAAAGCGTTCGGATTAACGGCAAGGCGGCGACGATTATCGGCGTTATGCCCCCGAATTTTAAGTTTCCATTTTCGGAAGAGCTCTGGACGCCTCTATATAACGAGTATCCGCCACGGCCGCGCGGCGAACTCGTGCTCGGGGCGAACAATCCCGCGCCTGCGGTAATGGGCCGACTCAAACCGGGTGTGACTCTCGATCAAGTTAATGCCGAGTTTGTCGCGCTCGCGCACCACCTGGCCGAGGACAATCCGAAAACGAACCAAAATTTTACGTCAGCCACCGTCCAGCCGCTTCTAAACGCATTCACCGGCGTGCAACTACGCCAGATCATCTGGGCGATGCTCGCGGCGGTCATTCTGGTTTTGGTCATCGCGTGCGTGAACGTGATGAACATGCAATTTGGCCGAGCCGCTTTGCGGGCGAAAGAGCTCGCGATCCGCGGCGCGCTCGGGGCCACGCGTTGGAGACTCGTCCGCCAAATGCTGACGGAAAGTTTGGTTGTAGCGGCATTTGGTGCTGTCGCCGGCGTGCTCCTGGCCTATTGGGCGGTCGATATGCTGGTGCGGGCGTTCAGCGCGTCGCCATTTCCACTGCCTTATTGGTGGCAATTCACGATCGACGGTCGCGTTCTCACCTTCATTATCGCGATTACTTTGGCCTCGACACTGATCTCAGGCTTGGTTCCGGCGTATCTCAGCGCCCGACGCAACACGGCGGAGATCATGAAAGAAGGCGGACGAGGCAACACCAGTCGCCTGGTCAATATTATCACGCGCGTGCTCGTGGTCGGACAGATCGCGTTGACCGCGGCGCTTTTGATCGCGGCGACGTTGCAAATCAAATCGATCCGAAATCAGACCAAGCTCGACTACGGCTACGACGAGAGCGCGGTTTACAGCGCGCGAATGGCGTTGATGGAAGGGGCCTACCCGAATGAGGACGCGCGGCGGCAATTTTTCGTGCGGGCCGTGCGCGCGTTGCGGGCAAATCCTCAATTCGATGCGGCCGCGATGAGCGATCGCTTTCGAATGACATTTGCTCCCAACGGCCAGTACGAAGTCGACGGCCAGAATTATCTGACCGATCGCGACCGACCGCGCGGGAACTTCGAATCTGTTTCCGACAATTATTTTTCGACGCTCGGGCTGAAAATCTTGGAAGGGCGCGATTTCACGGCCGACGACTCGGACATTAAGCAACCGGTCGCGATCGTGAACACAAGCTTTGCCCGGAAATATTGGGGAAACCAAAGCCCGCTCGGCCATAAGGTGAGGATCTTCAATCCGGCTCAGCCGCAACTGTGGCGAACCATCGTTGGCGTGGTGCCGGACTTGTTGATGCAGGGACCGTTCGATCAGCAGACCGAGTCCGCCGGATTTTACATGCCGTTGCTTGGCGCGTCGCCTGCGACGCAATTTTGCACGATCCTTGTCCGTCCGCGTGGGGGTCAGCGCGCGGAAACTCTCGGCCCGGCATTGAGCAAGGCAGTCGCCGAGATCGATTCGAATCTCCCGACTTATTTCGCCGGCACGCCGGCGCGATTGCACAATGAAATTCTCAACGGCAACCGTGTGGTCGCGACTCTCTTCACTATTTTTGGAATTGTTGCGTTCATTTTGTCGGCGGTTGGCCTCTACGGAGTGATGAGTTTTTCGGTGAACCAGCGGACGCAAGAGTTCGGCATTCGCATGGCGTTGGGCGCCGACGCACGTCGCATTTTCCGCATGGTCATGACGCAAGGTGCGTGGCAACTCGCCATCGGTCTTGTTCTCGGCGCAGGCGGCATCGCCTTGCTCTTGGGAGTTGTCGCCAGGGCCGCTCTCAAAGTCATTCTTTTTAAAGTTAACGCACTCGATCCTTCCATTTATTTTGCGGTGGCGGGGCTTCTCACGCTGGTGGCGGCAGCCTCCTGTTTCGTTCCCGCGCGTCGCGCCACGCGCGTCGATCCCATGATCGCGCTGCGATATGAATAATCCAACGCCACCCCCAGAAGATTGTCGATGTTAGAAGATCTCCGCTTCGCGTTTCGCCAGCTGGTAAAAAATCCAGGCTTCACGCTAATTGCAATTTTCGCACTCGCGCTCGGGATCGGCGCCAACACCGCAATCTTCAGCGTGGTGAACGCGGTGCTGTTGCGGCCACTGCCTTATCCCGACTCGGACCAATTGATTGTAGTGCGAGAACGTTCGAATGCTTTCGAGCGCGGTGCCGTCGGCTACATGAACTGGCTCGACTGGCACGCGGGGCAGCGAAGCTTTACGGATCTCGCACTGGTTCGGCGCGAGAATTTTAACTTGTCGACCGGTGCGGGCGGCGCGCCCGAACGGATCCGCGGCGTTCGCGCGAGCTCCGGTTTTCTTTCAGTGTTGGGATTGAAACCGCGGATCGGCCGGGATCTTACCGCTGCGGAGGATGTCGATGGTGCGCCCAACGTCGCGCTGATCAGCGAAAATTTGTGGCGAAAACATTTTGCCGGATCGCCTGATGTGCTTGGTCAACGCGCATTAATCGACGGCTTGGAACGCGAGATTGTCGGTGTTTTCCCGGCTGAACTGCAGTTCGGGCGCAAACCAGACGTTCTGATTCCTCTAAGCGAGATCGTCAAGGATCCTGGAATGCTAAGCCGGGACAATCACCAGGGCTTTTGGGCGTTGGGCCGACTGAAACCGGGCGTAACCAACGCCCAGGCAAACGGCGATCTGAATGCGATCGCCATTCAGCTTGAGAAAAAATATCCGGATACGAACACCGGCCGCCGCGTGACAATGCGTCCCTTGTTCGAGACCGCGGTTGGGGATTATCGCGCGAGTCTGAATCTGCTCCTTGCTGCTGTCGCTTGCGTTCTGCTAATCGCATGCGCCAACGTTGCGAATTTGCAGTTGGCGCGTGCGCTCGCCCGATCCAAGGAAATGGCAGTGCGCGCTGCGCTTGGCGCGAGCCCCTGGACCATTGCGCGTCAGCTTCTTGTTGAGAGCACTCTGATCGCGATCATCGGCGCAATCGCCGGAGCTTTGCTGACCGTTTGGAGCCTGGATGCGATTCTCGCGCTCACGCCGCCAACGGTTCCTCGATTCCGCGAGGCCAAGATCGACATCAGTGTGCTCACGTTTACCACACTCGTAGCACTAGGGGCGGGCATTTTGGTCGGCGTTTGGCCGGCCTGGCGAATCTCGCATAGCACTTCACTTTCAGTGGCCTTGCACGAAATCGGCGGCCGCGGATCGAGCGATGGTGCCGGTCGACAACGGATGCGTTCCGGATTGGTGATCACGCAGGTTGCGTTGGCGATTGTTTTGCTCGCGGGTGCGGGATTGACTTTAAAGAGCTTCTGGCATGCGCAAAACGCTCCGCTCGGATTCAATCCGCATGGCATTGTAACTTTTCCCATTTCGCTGCCGGACGCGAAATATAAGAAGGACGATCAAAAGGACGCTTTTTGGACGCGGCTGCTCGAGCGCATTCAAAATATTCCCGGAGTCGAGGCGGCCGCAATCAGTGCCAACAGTCCGTTCGATGACAACGAATGGGACAGCGGGTTTCATGTTACCGGCACTCCCCCGATTCCGCTCGGACAGAAGCCGCCGGCCGAAGTCAGTCCGGTTTCGCCAGACTATTTCCGCGTAATGGGCATGCCGATCTTGCGTGGCCGCGCTTTTGGACCGGAAGACTTGCCCGGGGAAAAGGGCCACTCCAGGTCGATCATTATCGATGAATCGTTCGCGCGAAAATATTTCGTAGGAAAGAATCCGATCGGGCAGCACATCGACGACAACGAGACGCTGGATGAGAAGGCGCCTCCGATGACGATTGTGGGGGTTGTTCCGCGAACTCGCAACGAAGCGCCGGGCGAGGACAATTCCGAAAAGCTCCAGATGGTGGAGGAATATTTGCTGGCGTCTCAAGATCCGCAAAGCGCAAACAATCTCCACGTTCGCACGAGGCTTAGCGACATTGGTCCGCTGGTGGCCGCAGTGAAGCGCGAAGTTCAAGCGCTTGATCCCGACCAACCGATTGGTCAGATCGCAACGATGGACGAAGCAGTTGCATCGAGTCTCGCGACTCGCCGGTTAACGATGGTGTTGCTGGGCACGTTTGCTTTTCTCGCACTCGTTTTGGCGAGCGTTGGTTTGTATGGCGTGATGGCGCTCACGGTTACGCAACGCACACGTGAGCTCGGTATCCGAATGGCGCTTGGCGCCGCCCGCACGAGTATTTTCCGGCTCGTGCTCCGTCACGGCATCTCGCTCGTCGGTGTCGGCATCATCATAGGCTTGCTCGGCGCCGTAGCCGTTCGCCGCGCGTTGATGTCGCTGCTTTACAATGTGGGCGCGCTCGATAGCGACGCTGTCATTACTGCGATCATTTCGCTTACTGCCGTTGCCTTGATTGCCTGTTGCGTCCCGGCCAGGCGCGCCACCCGCGTCGATCCGATAGTCGCCTTGAGAACTGAATAAAGCTGCGCCCGTGAATCATCTTCGACTTGCATTTCGACAGTTGATCAAGAACCCGATGTTCTCCGCAGTTGCGATCATTACGCTAGGGCTCGGGATCGGCGCGAACACTTCGATCTTCAGCATCGTTAACTCAGTTCTCCTGCGCCCGATTCCTTATCCGGACGCGGATCGGATCATGGTCTTGAACGAATCTTCCGGGCCTGGCCAGGATTACTCCGTTGCGCTTCCCGACTATTTCGACTGGCGGAACGACAACACCGTTTTTGAGCATCTCGCTGCCACGCACAAGGAATCGCGCAATTTGAGCGGCATTCCCGGCCGCGAGCCGGAACGCATTTCCTGCGCTTCGGTCAGTCGGAATTTTTTCAACGTGATCGGGGTGCCGCCGGAAATTGGACGCATTTTCAGCGAAGATGAAGATAAAGTCGGCGCGCCACCCGTTGTCGTGATCAGTGATCGTCTCTGGCGACGCGCATTCAATCGCGATCCAAAGATTCTGGGCCAGGCGATTACCCTTCACGATCAGAGCTTCACCGTCATCGGCGTGATGCCTCCCGAGATGACTTCGCCACAAGACACCGACGCATGGTTGTCAATGATGCGGAGGAGCAACAACCCAGTGTGGATGATGCGAATGATACATCCAATGATCTACGTTTGGGGCAAGCTCAAACCAGGAGTGACTCTCGAGCAGGCCCGCAGTGAAATGAAGACGATCGCGGCGCGGTTGGAAAAAGCTTACCCGGAAACGAATGGGAAAGAGACCGCCGTCGTCAAGCCGCTGCTGGAGAATCTCGTCGGCAAGTACCGGACGAATCTCACGCTTCTTCTGGGCGCAGTCGGGCTTGTTCTGCTCATCGCTTGCGCGAACCTGGCGAACTTGTTTGCCGCCCGCGGGGCGGCCCGTGCGCGTGAGTTTGCCATCCACGCAGCCGTCGGCGCTACCCGCGGTCAGCTCACCAAGAAACTTTTACTCGAAAGTTTTTTGATCGCGCTCCTTGGCGGTATGCTCGGGTTCTTTCTTGCGGTTTGGGTCCGGGATGGATTGATCGCGCTGAGTCCGGGGGACGTTTCCCGGTTTCAACAGGTTTCATTTGATCTCCGGGTTCTCGGTTTCACGTTTTTAATCGCGTCGCTTACGACGGTGCTTTTCGGGCTATGGCCGGCCTGGCAAGCCTCGCACGCTGACGTTCAGATCGCCTTGAAGACAGGCTCCGCTGGAAGCGGCGATCCGCCATCGGCAAAACGCGCGCGGGATTGGCTGGTGATTAGCGAAATTGCCCTGACGCTCACGTTGTTGGTCGCAGCGGGCCTGGTCTTGAAGAGTTTTTCGCGCCTCCAATCGCTTTCGCTAGGTTACGAACCGCGCGCGCTTTTTACCGCGAGGTTCGAATTGCCGTGGAAAAAATATAACGACCGCGACAAGATCGATACGTTCGCCAAGACACTGCTCGACAAAGTGCGCGCGTTACCTGGTGTTCAAGACGCTGCCGTGAGCTCGAACGGGCCGCTCATGGGCGGCTGGCAAACCGGCTTTTGGCGCGAAGAGAATCCACGACCCCAGCCTTCGGATATGTTGAACGGCGATCTCGAAGTGGTCGGCGGCAATTATTTTTCGACGCTCAAGGTGCCGTTGTTGCGTGGTCGCATGTTTGACGAGCGCGACACCAAAGACTCGCCGCGAGTCATCATTATCGATCAAGCCATGGCCGAACAGTACTTTCCCGGAGAAAATCCGATCGGCAAACGCCTCGGCGTTGATGCCGGCAACGACGAGGAAGGCTGGGTGATGAGCGAAGTCGTCGGTGTGGTTGCGCGGATGCGCTTTCATGCGGTGGACGAGATGGCGCCATTGCCGGTGATTTATTGTTCGTTAGGCCAAGTCCAGCGAACCAGTCTCACGCTGTTCGTAAGATCGACAATCGCCTCTGCGGCACCCGAGCGTTCGATTCGAGACGCTGTGACTTCAATCGATTCCTCGCTGCCGGTGTTCGATGCCCGGTCGATGAGCGGTCGGGTCCGCGAGACTTGGGGCGCGCAGCGTCTGTTAAGTTTTCTCTTCTCCGTCTTCTCCGGGCTCGCGCTGGTGCTGGCCACTATCGGTCTTTACGGACTTCTCGCTTATACCACGCTCAAACGCGTCCGTGAAATCGGTATCCGGCTCGCGCTCGGCGCGCGCCCGGCCCAAATCCGCACGCTCGTTCTTTCCCACGGGATGCAGTTACTGCTGATCGGTTCGGCGATCGGTTTGCTTGCAGCCTTCGCCCTTTCGCGCGCGCTGCAAAGCGTTCTTTTCGAGGTGCAAGGGATCGATCCGAAAGTTTATCTTGGCGGTGGCGCGCTTCTGTTAGTCTCGACATTTTCTGCCTCCTGGATCCCGGCGCGCCGCGCTTCGCGAGTCGATCCCATTGTCGCTTTGCGCACAGAATAGTTTCGTCCGATGCAAAATTTTCGTCATTCGTTGCGCGGTTTGCTGAAGCAACCGCTCTTCAGCGGAATTGTGATTTTGACGTTGGCGCTCGGGATCGGCGCCAACAGCGCCATGTTTAGCGTCGTCAACGCAGTGTTGTTGCGGCCGTTGCCGTTCCACGATCCGCAAAATCTTGTCGCGCTGGGTGAGTATGATGTGCGCGAGAAAGCTGATCCCGGAACGGAGATCAATTCCATCTCATATCTCGATTACGTCGATTGGCGAATACAGAATCAGGTTTTCGAGCGCGTCGCGGTTTACACAAACCAGGGCGTCACCACGCTGACCAACGGAACGGAGGCGATGCACGTTCAGGGCGAATCGGTCTCGACCGAGTTATTTCCACTGCTGGGAATCCAACCAGTCCTCGGCCGTGTCTTTTTGCCCAACGAAGACGAGCCCGGAAACCACGTTGTCATTTTGAGTCACGAACTGTGGCAGCGGCGGTTCGGAGCTGATCGCAACGTTCTCGGAAAAAATATCATGCTCAACGGTCAGAGCTTCCACGTGATCGGCGTGATGCCGCCGCGATTCACTTTCCCGATCTCGTCCATCTCGCCGGAGCTTTGGATTCCGGTGTCGATCTTGCGGGAATCGAAAGACGGATCACCACCGATGACCGAGCAACGCGACAATGATTTCTTCTCTTGCGTCGCGCGCTTGAAACCGAATGTCTCCCTTCAACAAGCGCAGGCGAACATCGACACGATCACGGCGAACTGGCGGCAGCGATATCCGGACGCGAAGCTCCATGTTGGCGCGAAAGTTATTCCCCAAATTAGCGCGATGATCGGCAGCACGCATTCAGCGCTGCTGATGTTGTTTGCGATGGCAGGCTGCGTTCTGCTCGTCGCTTGTGTAAACGTGGCCAATTTGTTGCTGGCGCGTTCGCTGTCGCGCAATCGAGAAATAAGCATCCGGGCCGCGCTCGGCGCCGGACGCTGGCATATTGTTCAGCAACTGCTGGCTGAAAGTACGTTGCTCGGTGCGCTCGGCGGTCTTGCCGGGTTGTTGATTGCGTTTTGGGGCATCGACTCGCTCAAGGCTTTTCTGCCGAGTATTCCGCGAATCGATGAAATCTCACTCGACCTCCGTGTTCTCGTGTTCACAGCGCTGATTAGTCTTGGAGTTGGGATGATTGCCGGTCTCCTGCCTGCATGGCGCGCATCGCGTCCTAATCTCGCCGGTTCGTTGAACGAAAGTTCGCGCGGCTCGACCGAAGGGACCGGCGGTCGTCGCACGCGCGCAGCCCTCGTCGTGACTGAAATCGTTCTCGCGCTCGTGCTTCTGGCCAGCGCGGGACTGCTGGTCGGAAGCTTTCTTCGCCTTCAAAAAGTTCCGGCCGGATTTGACGTCACGAATGTCACGACCGCGCGGGTCGCGCTTCCGGAGGTAAATTACGGCAAGCCGGAGCAAGCGGCTGGTTTCTACAAAAAACTCCTCGACCGCGTGTCCACTCTTCCGGGCGTGCAATCGGCTGGAGCAGCGTGGTGGGTTCCGCTCAGTGGAAGCGAAATTAGTTTTACTTTTAATTTCGAACAACGCCCGGTGCCAGCCAGCCAGGAACCGGCCGCCCAGGTGAACGTGGTCACGCCTGACTACTTTCAAGCGATGCGCGTCACAACCCGCAACGGTCGCGCTTTCACCGACCACGACGACCGGAATTCGCTGCCGGTCGCGATTGTGTCTGAGGGCTTCGCAAAACAATTTTTTCCCGGCGAAGATCCAATCGGCAAGCGCATCATTCCGAACGGATCGGTCGATCCGGGCAAGCCGCCGGTGCGTGAGATCGTCGGCGTTGTCGCCGACATGCATTTGATCAGTCTGCGCTCGGCGCCGAAGCCGCAGATTTACATTCCGCATCAACAGTTCGCAATTCCGTCAATGTCGATTTTCGTTCGGACCCAAATGGATCCGCAAACATTGGTTGGCACTTTGCGCCGGACGGTTGGTGAGATCGATAAGGAGGTGCCCGTTTATCGGACTCGAACACTGGCGGACTACATGTCGAAGTCAATCGCGCAGCCGCGTTTGAACGCAATGCTGGTTGGGTTGTTCGCTCTGATCGCGCTCCTGCTTGCCGCCGCAGGGATTTTCGGAGTCATGAGCTACTCAGTCACGCAGCGGACGCAGGAGATTGGAATTCGTCTCGCACTTGGCGCGCAACGCTACGACGTACTTCGCCTCGTCATCGGCCAGGGGATGCGTTTCGTCACCGCCGGCGTTGTGCTCGGTCTGATCGGCGTTTTTGTTTGCACGCGTTTGCTGCAAAGCTTGCTTTTCGGCGTCGGCGCAACCGATCTCCTGACAATGTTCGCGGTCATTATCATTTTGATCGCTGTCGCCTTCGTCGCCTGTTTGTTGCCGGCGCGGCGAGCAACTCTGGTTGATCCTGTCCGCGCTCTGCGCGCCGAATGAACTTACCGAAACAACTCAACCCTACCTCAACATGAACGACATTCGTTTTGCCCTTCGCAAACTTCGGCAATCCCCCGCGTTCACGGCGATAGCTGTGATTACGCTTGCGCTCGGGATCGGGCTCAACACCGCGATCTTCAGCTTAGTGAACGACCTTTTTCTGCGCGGGCTGCCATTCAAGGAGCCGTCGCGCGTTCTCCATCTGTTTACTGGCGACAAGTCGCGCGACCTGGTCGACATCCCTGTATCCGCGCCACGCTACCAGCATTATCGCGACGGGCAGACAATTTTCGATGGTTTCGCGGGAGAGAATTTCTTTGCCTTCACTCTAACCGGTCTCGGCGATCCGGCGCAGGTTTTTGGCGGGCGATTGACCTCCAACTATTTCGATGTGCTCGGGGTGCGCCCAATTCTGGGCCGGAATTTTTTGCCGGAAGAAGAAGAGAAGGCGGATGTCGCCGTGGTGACGAAGAATTTCTGGCAGAAGCGACTGGGCGGTGATCCAAATGTGATCGGTCGCAGCATTACACTCGATGGCGTGTCGCACACCATTGTCGGCGTCTTGCCAAACATGCCAGCAACCTGGTTTGGAGCGAACCCGATCGCGGAAGTTTGGACAACCAAACCATTCCAGCTACCGGGATTTAGTTACGAACGGATGATGCGCGGGACGGCTTTTCTTCGAGTAGTCGGGCGGTTGAAACCTGGGATGACCGTTCAACAGGCACGTGCCGCGTTGCCGTCATTGGAGCAAAGCTATAGCACGCAGTATCCGAACAAGATCGATAGCACAATGACGACTATGCTCAGAGCGCTGCCGCAGGACACAACCCAGAATTTTCGAGCGGGTTTTGCGACGCTCTTTGCGGCGGTCAGCTTCGTCTTACTGATTGCCTGCAGCAACGTCGCCAATCTCCTGCTGGTTCGTTTCAGCGGCCGCCGGCGCGAGATCGCGTTGCGAATGGCGATTGGGGCCTCGCGCACGAGCATAGTGCGCTTGTTCGTTTTCGAAAGCTTGCTCGTCAGCATTATCGCAGGAACGGTCGGCGCGTTCGTGGCCTGGCGATTAGTGCCCTTGATTCCGCAACTGGCGTCCAATTTTCTTCCGTTGGAAGCGAACACCGCGACCAGTCTTTCGCTTCCAGTCCTCGCGTTCACCATCGGCCTGTCGATCTTAACCGGTCTGTTGATGGGGATTTATCCCGCGCTGCAAGGGTCGCATGCCGATCTGGTGGATGGTTTGAAAGAAGGCGGCCGCGGAACCAGTGGCAGCGTGCGGCAACAGCGCTTCCGCAAGATTTTGGTCGGCGCTCAAGTCGCTCTGTCGGTCACGCTTTTGGCCGGCGCCGCATTGCTGATCACGAGTTTCATTCGATTAAGTCAACAGAACATCGGCTTTCGCTCCCAAAATCTTTGGACCGGAGCAATCACATTGCCGGTTTCACAATATTCCGACGCAGCGTCGCGGCAGCGTTTTGTCGAACAAACGCTCGACGCGTTGCGTGATGTTGCCGGATTAGAGAGTGCGACCGTCAGCGGCGATATTCCTTTGGCCGGCGGCAACCGCACTCTCTACGCCCGCGGCGATCGCGACGTTCCGCCGATCGAGAAGCGCGCGAACGGGCCGAGTCATGACATTGCGCCCGCCTACTTTAAGACTTGGGGCGTTCCGCTCCTGGCCGGCCGTGAGTTCAACGAACACGACCTGGCCGACGGTCAGCAGGTTTGCTTGATCAGCCAGGCCGGCGCGAAAAAGGTTTATCCGAACGAAGATCCAATCGGCAAAACGCTCCTTGTCACCAGCCTCGCGGTGCCGTGTGAGATCGTCGGCATCGTCGGCGATGTTCGTTCAATCCGAGTTGCCGAAGCGCCAGGCATGGAATTTTACCGGCCATGGGCGCAGGAAAACTTTCCGTTCCTTAACATAACCGTTCGCAGCAACCTCAAAGTGGACGCAGTGACGAAGTTGGTGCAATCCGCATTGATCAAAGTCAATCCGGGACTGGCGATCGCAGTCCCGCAGACGGTGGACGCGGTTGTTGCCCAAGCGCTTGGCCAGGCGCGGTTGATGACATGGCTCCTTGGAATTTTCGCCGGCGTCGCGTTGCTGCTGGCGAGCATCGGAATTTATGGCGCAGTCGCTTACACGGTTGAACAACGCACCGGCGAGATTGGCGTGCGCATGGCGCTCGGCGCGCAAACTCGCGATGTCCTGCGGCTGGTCATCAATCAGGGAATGAAACCGGTCGTGATTGGACTCGCCATCGGGATCGTGGCCGCGTTTGCGCTCGGCCGATTAATCGCTTCGCAACTCTTTGAAGTTTCAGCGCACAATCCGGCGCTGCTCGGCGGAGCCACCGTGTTGCTCGCGGCGATCGCGCTGCTTGCCTGTTTGTTGCCGGCCCGACGCGCCACCCTGGTCGACCCGGTCCAGGCTTTGCGTATTGAATAATTTTTCAGGGCGCATATTCAAATGGACAATATTCGCTTCGCGTTTCGGAAACTTCGGAAATCGCCCGCCTTCACCTTTATTGCCATCGCCACGCTTGCGCTCGGCATTGGCTTGAACACCGCGATCTTCAGTCTAATCAACGATCTTTTCTTGCGTCCGCTGCCGTTCAAAGATCCCTCGCGTTTGGTGCACATGTATTCCAACGCTCGCGAGCGCAAC
>Ga0310916_10000204_pt1 | contig 30675 bp, 29 predicted proteins | sample GREbulkMGLF176_FD_203444 | JGI IMG/M metagenome (GOLD analysis project Ga0310916, IMG submission 203444) | Lab enrichment of tropical soil microbial communities from Luquillo Experimental Forest, Puerto Rico - GRE.bulkMG.LF176 | ecosystem: Environmental > Terrestrial > Soil > Tropical forest >...
CGGAGAGGTGGCTGAGTGGTTGAAAGCACCGCACTCGAAATGCGGCATACGGGTAACCGTATCGGGGGTTCGAATCCCTCCCTCTCCGCCATAACATCTTGAAACTACTTAGTTTTATTAGTTAAGTACGTGAGCCCTGGGTTCGAAGCCCGCGGGTTGCGCCGCTGCCTTGGCGTCCCATGGCCTCATCAGCGAAAATGGACATTCTGTGCTGCCGCAGGAACTCCAGCCACGACAGGACATTTGCCGGGTTCGGATATATCGACTTCAAATTCTCCGGCACGCCACCTGACTGCCGGATCGTCATATCCTCCAACAGGCGGGCGCGCTCCCGACCGGAGCTGAGCGGCCCTTTGCCCGAGAGAGAGCTCAAAACGAGGATGACCGCACCTGCGCAGACGATCGCAGAATTGGGCCGCGACTGAGCGGCCCACATTCTGTCTGCCGCCGCGAGCAACGCGAGCCAGAATAACAGGCCCCACGTCGCATACTTGGACGCCATCGCCTCCTGCAATCCGATGCCGGTGCGCCCGACGGCTACCATCACCGCGGTTGCGAGCGCGGCGGCGGCCAGCATCAACATTGGCGCGCTCGCGGCATCGACAACCTTGCCGGTGCGCAGCCCGATGACAAACACGATTGCGAGGACAAGCCAGATACAAATTCCAAGCAAGCCAATTACGAACGAAGTCGCGCTGCCGAAATGATGCGCGAATGCACCCAGGAACGTTGGAATAAAGAAGAGGAATTGCTCAATTTCGCCCAATGAGCCAAACGAAGCAGCAAACCGATTGCGGTGATCGGAGAATACGTATCCGGTGAAAAATGTGGCGATGGCAAATATCGCAGCAGCGGCAATGATGATCCGGCTGATGCGTCCTATCGGCAATATGCAGCTCGTCGCAAAATCGGCCAGAAAGGCCAATCGCGTGGGTACTATGTGGTGCTCGTTGTGCTGCACGAACAGGAGATGAAGAAGCGGCTGCTTGTTTGTTATCCACTGGCGATAGAATTCAACCGCCTCCCACTGGTCTCCGTAGGGAAGCACCCGCCACAGCCGCACCTCCTGCGCTATCTCTTAGATTGCAAACATGGCGAGCCCGGACGCGCCGACCGCGGCAAGGCGCTGCCGTGCCGGATCGCTCAATATTTGCCAAGAGCCCGCCATCAATCGATATCGATCATGTCAAGCTTGTTCTGCTTCCCGAGTCAGCTGGATCGCATGGGCGGAATGCCGCGACAAACTTCGCTGAGTCCCGAGTTTTTGAGCGCGCTCGGCGCCCGCCGGCGACTTTCAGGCGAGACAGCCTGCTATCTCGTCGCTGGTAGGAAAGCGACCGGTCGCCTTCTTTGAGCACCCAAGTCGGCCGTCGACTCGAATCTCGAAGACGCCGCCGCCTGACCGGCGAAGGCTTGTTTGTGCCGAGGGTCGCAGCTTGAGGATCAGTTCCCGCGCCTCACGGGCGCGCGGCTCATAGCCTCATTGACCGCAGTATTCGATCTCGATTTTCATGAAGCTGTCCTGACGACTTGAATCCGCCTGTGCACACCGCTGCCGGAGGTTATCCGTAAGAGCGCGATTTCATTCGATACCAGCTATCCGGGACTGACAAGACGCAATTTCGTGATCCGTGTCGCAAAGGCGACGCCACTGACGTACGAGGTCGTGCGCCATCGGAAGCGGCGGGCAACTACCGTCCGGCATTTTCCGTTCTTGGAGATCGGGCAGAGCAAACAGTGAAGACCGGCTCGCCGACGCTGCACCCAAAAATCCCTGATCCCGACGGAAGCGTCCCGCTGCTCATACCAGCTCGATCCGCGCACGATGCCCGGCCGCGGCAGCGAGGCGCCGGTCGCGCGTGAGGAGCGGCGCGTCGAGTGCTTCCGCCAGCGCGACATACACGGCATCATAGGCAGTGAGATTGTTCCGCAAATCCCAGACGCGCGGCAGAAGGAAATCGTGCGGATATCGTCGAAGGGGAAAGTCCGACAGGTCGGCAAGGGCCGTGCGCCCGCGCTCCCCGTCGATATCGCCGCTGGCGGCATAGCGGCGGACGACTTGTGCCACTTCTATGTCGATCAGATGAGGCGCATGCAGCGTCTCTCCAGAACCCAACAGCCGGCGTTCAAGCGTGGCGGCAGCCGGTGTGCGCAGGAGCGCTTCGATCAGAGCGGAAGCGTCGACCACAATCACCGGCGGTCACGTTCGGCGCGGACCGCCTGCGCGGGCGCCACAGAAGGTGTCACCTGGGAGCGGCCCTGCAACCGCGTTCGCAGCTCCTCAAGGGTCGGCCGCGCGGCCACCTCGCGGAGCTCGCTGAGCAGGTAATCGGAAAGCGACATGCCCGCCAGCGCTGCCCGCGATTTGAGCCGCCGGTGCAACGCATCCGGGACGTTGCGAATCTGGATCATGGTTGACATGTGCATGAAATGAAGACATGTTTAGCACATGTCAAGGCTGGGCGTCCCATGGCCTCTCCGAATACGATTGCCGAGACAAGCTAGGCACTAATTTCAAGCAAGCTATCCGGGACCGACAAGACGGAAATTTCGTGATCGCGTCGCAAGCAATGACGCGCATATTTCGATGTGCTAGCTTCACGACATGACGACCCTTGAAGACATCGAAAAGGCCGTGGCTGAGCTGCCGCCCGACCAGCTCGTCCGATTCCGTGCGTGGTTCGAGGAATTCGAGGCGGCTCGTTTTGACCAGAGGATCGAGCGGGACGCCAAAGCGGGCAAGCTCGACCAGCTTGCAGAGCAGGCGCTAGCGGATTTCCGCGCCGGTCGCGTACGCGATCTGTGAGGCACTTCGCGAGCTCGACGTTTTGGGAGGCGTATGCAAAGCTTCCCGAAAGCATCCGAGCACTCGCCAACAAGAATTACGCATTGCTGAAAGAAAATCCGCGGCATCCGTCTTTGCGGTTTAAGAAGGTAGGCCGCTTCTGGTCAGTCCGCGTCGGTACTCGCTACCGTGCGCTGGCAGTGGAAGTCGATGCCGGCCTGTTGTGGTTCTGGGTCGGGTCCCACTCTGACGATGATGCCATGACTTAAGCCCGCCTGGTCTCCCTTCGCGAGACCATCCTCCTCTTCGGGGAGGGATTTGACGATTGAGGGAGGAAACCATGAACGCACGCGCGCATCGATTCGCCGCGACCGCGGCGCTCGCTCTGCTCGGCGCCACATGCGCCGCCGGCTCCTGTGTCCGAGCGCAGGCTCTCGACGGCACATACACCAAGGCCAAGGCCGAAGGCGCCTTCGTGCTCTATGTCGGGGGGCCGACTGCACCCTGGGAGGCGATGGCGCGGCGGTTCGAGGAGCGCTACGGCGGGATCAAGGTGTCGGTCACCGGCGGCTTCAGCAATGTGCTGGACAAGAAGATCGATCAGCAGATCGCGGATCACAAGCTCGAAGCCGATGCCGCGATCTTCCAGACGCTGCAGGATTTCGCGCGTTGGAAGGCGCAAGGACAGCTGCTCCCGTTCAAGCCGGCGGGGTTCGATGCCATCGATGCGAGCTTCAAGGACAAGGACGGTGCATACTGCGGCGTGATGGTGATCGCCATGCCCTACATGTACAACACCGCGCACGTCGCCCCCGCCGACGTGCCGAACTCGGCGCCGGATTTTCTCAAGGCTGAGTTCCGCGGCAGGATGGTTACGCCCTATCCGGCCGACGACGACGCAACGCTGTGGCTGTTCCACAACGTCGTGCGCAAATACGGCTGGGACTACATGGACATGTACATGGCCAGCAAGCCGAACTTCATCCAGGGCCATCTCGGCCAGCAGCGCAGCATCTCGTCCGGGCAGAACTGGGTGACGTTCGACTCCATCTTCAACATCACGGAGCCTGAGAAGAAGGCGGGCAAGCCCGTGGAGTCGCATTTCTCGACCGTCGATGCGACGCCGATCTGGCCGCTCACCGGCGCGATCTTCAAAAGTGCGCCGCACGCCAATGCGGCGAAGCTGTTTCTGGGCTGGCTTGTCGAGCCGGCGCAGCAGGCGGCAAGCGGCACCTGGTCGGTGCGCGGCGACGTGCCGCCGCCCGCGGGCTTTGCGCCGATCTTCTCCTACAAGGTGGCCAACGACTACATCGGCTTTCTCACCGGCGAGGATCTGCCCGCATTGCGCAAGCGCTTCGAGGCTTACACCGGGCCGGTGGTGAACGCCGGTGGAGTGCGGTAGCGGCGAGGGGCGTCACTCCGCCGCCTGATGGGCGTAGCTCTGCACCTCGATGTTGACGAGCTCGAGCGGGGAAGCGGTATCTTCCAGCATGCCCCAGCTCTTGAGCCAGTCGTAGGTGCGCTGCATCTCGTCGGAGGGGATGGGCGCGGGATCACAGACGACAAGGCGGCTCTCGCGCAGGTCCTCGACCTTGAGCGCGGCGATCTCCGCATCCTTCGTCGCATAGTAATCGATGAAATAGTGCAGATAGCGACGCTTGTCCGCGTTGATCCGGCGCACCGCCTCGCGCACTGCCCGGTTGAACGCGGCATTGGTCTCGGCGTCCACGCGCGCGGAGGCAACCTCGGTGCGGTGGAAGAACGCCGAGCAGATGGTGCGGCAGCCCTTCTTCTCCGCCAGCGTGACGTGCGGCTCGGTCAGCGTGGTGGCGTCCACTTCGCCGCGCATGAGGGCATCGAGCCGGTAGCGTGAGCCGTTGGGGGCGCGGCAAAGCTTGATCATGTCGCGCGGCAGGAAGCCCTCCAGCATGTGCAGAGCGATGTAGTGAGTGCCGAAATAGAACGGCACGCCGATCACCTTGTTGGCGAGTTGCTGCGGGGTGAAGACCGGGGAGTTCGGCGCCACGACGAGCGCCGAATAGGCAATGATGGCGCGCCGGCCGAGCTGTCGGCTGCCGGCGCCGGTATCCTGCACGCGGCAATAGTTTCCCCACTCGCAGGCATTGTACATGTCCGCCTTGCCCTGCTCGAACAGCTTGCCGTGGCTGGCGAAGGGGTCGACCCCCTTTGGGCTGGTGACCTCGGCCTCGACCTTCTTCTCGACGCCCTGCTCGCGGTCGGCCCACTCGATTTCGAGGCCCTCACTCGCGAAGAGACCTTCATCGTAGGCCACGAGCTCGGGCAGGCCCTGAAACGGGGCTGTCGTCTCGAGCACGAGCTTCTTCATGGGGCTTCTCCTCAATCAGTCGCGTAGTCCGCGGCGGATTACGCTTCGCTAATCCGCCCTACAGAAAGTCACTCGCGTAGTTTTTGTAGGGCGGGTTAGGCGCGTTCGCGCCGTAACCCGCCGACCGTCAAAGATGGATTACGCCAAATTGAATACGACCGCGGGCTTGCCCGATCAAGCGCGCTGGCGCAGGCGCTGGATCTGCAGCTGGGCAAGGAACGGAACCAGCGGATGCGCCCCCATCTTCACCATCGACGGCAGGTCGAGCTTGATCAACGCCTCGCGCTGGTCGGCCGGCAGGTGGAACCTGTCCGCGAACGCGGGCGCGTCGGCGAGGTATTGCGCCCGCAACTGCGCGTCGTGAGCAAGGCCGTGCAGTGCCGAGGTCAGCTCGACCAGCTCCGGCCTGATCGCCGGATAATGCGCCTCGCGCGGCGCCTGCTCCGGTCCGCCGGTCCATCCGAGCGAGACGTAATTGTGATGCCAGCTCGGATCCATGGACACGATGTCAGGCCGGCGCTCGCCGAGCGCGCCTGCGGCGCAGGCCCAGCAGCGCAGCTCGATGTTGCCGGTGTCGTCGAGCTCGGCCTCATCATAGCCGATCAGCGATTTGAGGTTTCCGGCGCGCAGCTTGTCGAGCACGCGGGTGTCCCAGGCGACCTCCGGATTGGAGTAGCGGTCGGTTCCGGGAAAGTGCGACATGCCTCCGCTCGCAAGCACCACGGTCTTGAGCCCGAGCGACGTGACGGTGCGCGCGACCGCCTCGCCGAAGGCATAGCAGCGCTCCATGGTGGGCTGCGGCGGCAGATAGGCATTGACGTAGATCGGGAGCACCGGGCCGGTGTGTCCGAGATGGGTCAGGGGAATCCCGATCGCATAGTCGATCTTGGCCGTACTGGTGAAGGCGGGGTCGAAGCTCTGCCGGTAGAGCGCCCGCACCAGCTCGAAGCCGATCTCGCTTGGAACCTGCCAGTGGAACTTCCGCCCGGCGAACTCGCCGCTTGCCTCGCCGCCGACATGGACGGTGAACGGCGGCGCTGCGTTGTGGAAGAACTGCTCGGCATGGTCGTTGGAGAAGATGATCCAGAGATCCGGGTCCAGCGCGCGCAGCTTCGCACCGATCTCGCTGGCGACCTTGCGCACCTGCTCCACATTCTTCTTGTCCTCCGTCTCGGGCATGGTGAAGAACTGCGGCGCATGGGGCAGCATGGCGCCGCCAAGCACAGTGGACATCATTTTCCTGTTCTCCTCGCCGAACGAGACGCTTGTAGGGCTGGCCAAGGCGCGCTACTCGATCTCACCGCGTGCGCAAAATCCGCGCAGACAAGCTTACGCAGTCTGCGCAAGGTTGATTGTGTGCGCCGTGCAGACCAACACACGCGCCAGCCTGCCTTAAAAATATCGCCCCGCTTCAACTCCAACAAGCCACGGCACAAGGAGCCCAAATGGTCGAGGTGCCCATTACCATTGCCTGCGGCAATTACGACCGCACCCGCGCGATCCTTGACGGTCGCGTGCGCATCGAAGGCTGCGCGGTCACCTATCTGCCGCTTTATCCCGAGGAGATCTTCTTTCGCGCCTTCCGCTACCAGGAGTTCGATGTCTCCGAGCTCTCGTTCTCGAGCTATACCCGCACCGTGGCGGCCGGAACCGCCGCCTATGTCGGCATCCCCGCGTTCGTGTCGCGGCTGTTCCGCCATTCCGGGATGTATGTGCGCGCCGATTCCGGGATTGCCACGCCCGCCGACCTGCGGGGCAAGCGTATCGGCCTGCCGGAATATCAGATCACGGCCGTGGTCTGGATGCGCGGCATCCTGCAGCACGAGTACCGCGTCAAGCCGACCGAGATCCACTGGCGCAGCGGCGGCCAGGAAGAGCCCGGGCGCGACGAGCGCACGCCGCTCAAGCCGATTGCCGGCCTCGACCTCAAGCCCATCGGCAAGGACGAGACACTGGTCGGCATGCTGCGCGAGGGCAAGCTCGACGCGCTGTTCACGGCGCGCGCGCCGTCCTCGTTCCTGCGCGGAGAGGCGCACATCAGGCGGCTGTTCGCCAATACCAGGGAGGCGGAACAGGCCTACTACAGGAAGACCCGCATGTTCCCGATCATGCACCTCGTCGGCATCCGCAAGGAGCTGGTGGCGAAATATCCCTGGCTGCCGTCGAGCGTCTACAAGGCGTTCTGCCAGGCCAAGGCGCTCGCCATCACCGACCTTCTGGATGTCAACGCGCTCATGGTCACGCTGCCGTGGATGATCCCGGAGACGCAGGAGACCATGGCGCTCATGGGAAGCGATTACTGGGCCTACGGCATCGACGAGAACATGCGCGAGATCACCGCGCTTGCGCAGTACCTGCACGAGCAGGGGCTGATCGAGCGCAAGGTGGAGGTCGCGGAACTCTTTCACCCCTCGATGTTCGAAATTTCGAAGGTGTGATCCGGGAGCACTCGTCGGTTGCTATCGGCAGCCGATGGTGTCGACTCGCAAGCGCTATGCGCAGACGGACCAAAACATTGCTGGCGGCCGGGATCGCGATGCTTGCCGCCTTGCCGGCCAATGTGGCGGTCGCCGCCGACCTCGTGCGCGTCGGGCAAGCGCCGGTCATCTCGGGCGGCGCTTTGAGCATCGCGCGCGCCAGGGGCTACTTCCAGAAGCTTGGCCTGGACCTTGACGAGAAGCGTTTCGAGGACGGCGCCTCCGCCATTTCCGCGATCGCTGCCGGCGAGATCGATCTCGCCCTGCTGCCGGTGGACGCGAGCCTGTTCAACGGCATCGGCAGGGGAGCACCCCTCCTGATCGTGCTCGACGCCGGGCACAACCGCCGTGGCTTCGGCGCCACCGGCATCAACGTTGCGACAGCGCTCTACGACGAGGGCGTCAACAGCGTGCGCGACTTCACCGAGCTCAAGGGCAGGAAGTTTGGCGTCGCCGCCCTCGGCGGCGTCTACCAGTACAATGCCGCGCTGTCGCTCGTCAAAGCGAGGCTCGATCCCGCAACCGACGTCGAATGGGTCGTCAAGCCGCAGGGCGAGCTCGTGCACATGCTCGAGCGCAACGAGCTGGAGGCGGCCGACCTCGACTTCCGGTTCGGGTACGTCGCGCAGGAGAGCAAATGGGGACCGATCATCATTAGCGACGATCAGATCGTGCCGGACGGGGAAATTGCCGTCCTCGCCGCGCGCAAGGAGTATCTGGCGAAAAATCGCGACCCGGCGGTGCGCTTCGCCATGGCCTATCTGCGCGCCGCCAGGGAGTTCAACGCGGCCGCGCGGGATCCGGGCGCGCATTCCGACATCGTCGACATTCTTGCGCAAAGCACCACGGCGAACGATCCGGAGCTCATGCGCGCAATCGCGCCGAACTGGTCCTATATCGCCGATGACGGCGCGCCGCTCGTCACGCCGCTGATGGCGATGCAGGACTTCTGGAGCGGCAGGCATTTCAGCTTCGTCGAGAAGAAGGCTTCACGCAAGGAGGCGTTCGACCTCACCGTCGCCAAGGAAGCAAAGACGCGGCTCGAAAAGCACAAGCCATTTGGAAATTAGCGAGCGACAAACTCGATTTTTCCTCCCCAGCCCAAGTCGGATATATCCGACTTGGGCCACCTGAAAGTGCCGAATTCGGGCAAGCCCGAGTTCGGGTGGGAGGGTGGCCGAGCGAAGCGAGGTCGGGTAGGGATCTTTCAACCCCACCCCACCCGACCGCCTCACTTCGTTCGGCGGTCACCCTCCCCTTCGCGGAGGGATTTGACCGAGTGTGCCGCACCGAAGGCGCTCACTTCAATCTGTCGCCCCATTTCTCCTCGATCGCGCGCAGCTCTTCCTGCGACAGGGCGGAGGTCGGAGGAAACCGGTCGCGCCAGGAGAACGGCCGGCACGCTTCGATGATCAGCTTGGAATGCGCGCTGATGCCGGCGAGCTTGTCGTCGGGGTGAATGCGCGGGTCGAGCGCGGAGCTCCAGGCGTTGCGGATGATGTCGATCTGCTGCGCGGGCTCGCAGCGGGTGGCAAGCGCCCACATCACGTCGTTGATGCTCGAGCAGTCGACGTCTTCGTCCACCACCACGACAATGCGCGCCATGTAGCTGTGGGCGGCGGCGACGAGCACGGCGCGCTTGGCATGGCCGTCGTAGCGCTGTCTGATCGCCACCACGGTCATGAGCTGGGAGACGTGCTGCCACACCCCGACGACGTCGGTGACGCCTGCGGCATCAAGATTCTGCCAGATGGTCGCGGCCCGCAGCGGCAGCCCGAAATGAAAACGCGGCGGCTTCATCGGCGGCGAGCCGAGCAGGATCGGATCGCTGCGGTGGAGCACGCCTGTCACTTCCATGACCGGGGCCGGCCGCGCTTCGCTCGCGTAATAGCCGGTGAACTCGCCGAATGGGCCTTCCGGCAGCGTCGCCTCGCTCATGGGCAGAAGGCCGCCCTCGAGCACAATCTCCGCATGTGCGGGCAGCGGCAGGCCGGTCTGCGGTCCCGGATAAACCTCGACCGGTGTTCCCCGGATGGCGCCGGCAAACTCGTATTCCGACTGGCCGGCCGGGAGATACTCGAAGCCGGCGATGAACAGGGCCGGGTCCTCGCCGTGGACCACCGCGAGCGGGCAGGATTTGCCCGCGTCCCAGTACTTCTTCGCAATGATGGCGCCGTGGCGACCCGCATGGTCGAATTGCACTGTGACCCGGCGCGGACCATGTACCTGGACGCGGTAGATCGAGGCATTGATCCAGCCGCTGTCGGGATCGCGCATGATGACAATCGAGCCCGAGCCCATAAAAGGGCCGCCGTCGCCGCGGTGCCATACGGGCACGGGGAATTGCGCAAGATCGACCGCGTCATCCCTCAACACGTTCTCAAGGAAAGGCGCATCCTTCACCGGCGAGGGCGCAAGCGGCGTGAGCGTCCTGCGCTTCTCCATCCAGACCCTGAGCGCATCGAGCGGACGCAAGGCTGGATCGATACCGAGCGCGAGCGCGGCGCGCTGCGGGCTGGTGACCGCATTGGTGAAGATGCGCAAGCCGCGCGGAAAACCCTTGACGGCGTCGAACAGGAGAGCGGGCGCGGCGGGCATGCCAGCGGCCAGCTCCGTGATGGCGCCGATCTCGATACGGGGGTCGGCACCCTCGATGCGCCGTAGCGCCCGGAGCTTGTCCACGAGCGCGATGAATTCCCGCAAGTCCCTGTACATCGGTCGTTCGCCGCGCAGCTTGTGGTGAGGCGCAATCAACCGCTATTCTTCGCTAACCTCCATTTTCCCACAAGGACCTAAGATCATGGCCAAGCTTCGCCACATCGCGCTCATCGTCCCCGATCCGGAGAAGGCCGCCAAGTTTTTTGAGGATGCTTTCGAGATGAAGATCGCGGGCAAGGCCCGGCGCGGGCTTTATGTCTCCGACGGCGTCATGAATGTCGCGCTGCTCAAGCAGGAAGGGGACGAAAAGATCGGCATCTATCATTTCGGGATGTGGGTAGACGATCTCGACGAAGCCGAGAAGAAGGTGGTGAATGCCGGCGGCAGCTACCTCGCGGGCCGGCCGACCTCTCCGCAATCCTATTACGAGGCCAAGTACAAGGACCCGCTCGGCATCGTCTTCGACCTCACCCATACCGGCTGGGTCGGCGCCGTGAAGGACGTGGTGGCGAAAAATTAGCGCATTGGAGCGGGTGATTGTCATTGGCGCGGGGCCGGTCGGGCTTTGCCTTGCGCTCGCGCTGGCGCAGCAAGACGTCCGGGTGGTCCTGATCGAGGCACTTGGCGCAGACAACTTCCTGGAGCAGGTGCCGCGCGCAGGCACCAATCATCCCGCCACGCTCGAGCTCTACGACCGCATCGGGCTTTACCGCAGGATCGAGCCGCGCGGAATCATTGCGCCGCTCTTCCGCCATTGGGACCGTCGCGGGCAAGAGCTGATCGCGGAATTCGATCATCGCCATCTCAAGGACGACACGCGCTTTCCCTACGTGCTGCAATGCGAGCGCATCAAGATCGTCGAGGAGGCGCTCAAGCTCGCTGGCGCCCATCCGGATATCGACCTGCGCCTTTCCACAATGTTTACCGCGTTCGAGCAGGACGCCGGCGGCGTGAGGGCGTCCGTGAAGAACCCCGCCGGCGAGACCGAGCACCTGCGTGGCGCCTATCTCGTGGGCTGCGAGGGCGCGCGCAGCATCGTGCGCAAGGAGCTCGGCATTGCGTTCGAAGGCTTCACATATCCCGACCGCACCCTGAACATCGAAGTCGCCCACGATTTCAGGCAGCACGGGTACACCGAGCGCAATTACATCTCCGATCCCGACGAGTGGTCGAACCTGTTTCATTGGAAAGGTCCCCCCGACCGCTGGCGCGTCCATTTCCCGACCAGACCGGACGAGACCGAGGAAGCGCTCACCCGTCCTGAGGCGATGCAGGCGCGGCTGCAGCGCTTCCTTCCCACCGGCAAGGATTTCGACATCGTCGGGTGCAACCTCTATGTCGCGCACCAGCGCGTGGCGAAAAAATTCCGCGATGGGCGCGCGATCCTCGCCGGGGACTCCGCCCACGTGAACAGCCCGATCGGCGCCATGGGCATGAACAGCGGGGTGCATGACGCCTTCAACCTGGCGGAGAAGCTCGTGGGCATCCTGCGCGGAGAAGCCGACGACAGCGTGCTCGATCGCTACGAGCGCCAGCGCCGGCATGTGGCCGTGCAGCACACGCAAGCGCAGACCATCCGCAACAAGCGCCTGCTGGCGGAAAGGGATCCCGCCATCCGCCAGAAGAACCACGATGAGTTGCGCCGCACCGCCGCGGATCCCAGGCTCGCGCGCGCCTTTCTGTTGCGCAGCTCGCTGATCGAAAGCCTGCGCGAGGCCGAGCAGATTGCATGAGGCGCGTGTGCAGGAAGCTTGTTTGATGCGAGTCGCTCGGGCGCTCTTTGCTCTTCTCTCATGGGTTTGCTGCGCGCATGCGCAGGCAAACGGCCCTGCAGCGCGCTGGCCGGAGCGGCCGATCCGGCTGGTGGTTCCTTTTACCCCCGGCAGCAGCTCCGACATCGTCGCCCGCGTGGTGGCGCAGAAGCTCGGGGAACGCCTGCGTGCGCAATTCGTCGTCGAGAACCGGGCCGGTGCCAGCGGCAATATCGGCACCGACGTTGTCGCCCACGCCGAGCCGGACGGCTACACGCTGGGCCTTGCCAATACCAGCGCGCACGCGGTGGCTGCCGCCCTGGGCACGTCGTCCTACGACCCCGTGAAGGATTTCGCGCCGGTCTCCATGCTCGGCCGCTCGCCCTTCGTGCTCGCGCTCTATCCGGGAATACCCGCGCGCAGCGTGCAAGACCTCATTGCGCTCGCAAAGGCGAGGCCGCGGATGCTCAATGCAGCCTCGGCGGGCCCCGCCACGCTTGCGCATCTCGCCGGCGCGCTGTTCGAGAAGATGGCCGGGGTCGAGCTCACCCATGTATCCTATCGCGGCACGGCGCAGTCCACCCTCGATCTCATCGAGGGCCGGGTTGAGATGGGGTTCAATACCATCCCGCCGACGCTCGCGCACATTCGGGAGGGAAGACTGCGCGCGATTGCTGTGACGGGTGCGACCCGCAGCCCGGTGCTGCCGGATGTGCCGACGATCGACGAGGCGGGCGTCGGCGGCTACGAATGCTCGCTGTGGCAAGCGATGGTCGCGCCCGCCGGTACGCCTGCTGCCGTTGTCGCGCGCCTGAACGAGGAGATCACCCTTCTGCTTCATGATGCCGAGGTTGAGGCGACGTTCGCCAGGCAGGGTGTGGAGCCGGAGCCCGGCTCGCCTGCGGCGCTGGAGCGGCACATCGGCGACGAGATCAAAAAATGGCGCGACGTCATCGCAAGTGCGGGCATCCGGGAGAATTGAGACGGTTTGGCGGCCTGAGCAATCAGCGAGGAACGACCCGGAATGAGCAAGCTGCGTCTGACTTTCGCATGCGGCCCTTATGACCGCACGCTGGCGCTGCGCGACGGCACCATCCAGCCGGAAGGCATCGATCTCAACTACATCGCCTCCCAGCCGGCCGATATCTTCTGGCGCATGCTCCAGTTCAAGGAGTTTGAAATCTCCGAGATGTCGTTGTCGAACTACGCGAGCCTGGTGAGCACGGGCGAAGCGCCATTTGTCGCCATTCCCGTGTTTCCCTCGCGCGTGTTCCGGCACGGATATTTCTTCATCAACACGGACAAGGGCATCAAGGCGCCGGGCGATCTCAAGGGCAAACGCGGCGGCGTACCGGAATACACCATGACTGCCGCGGTCTACATGCGCGGCCTTCTGCAGCACGAATACGGGGTCAAGCCGACCGACATCGAGTGGGTGCAGGGCCGCACCGACCGGCTCGGCCGCAGGCTGCCGGGGGACATCCGCCTGCGCCAGGCGCCCCCCGGTGTCGAGCTCGGCGACCTCCTCGAGCGCGGCGAGATCGACTTTGTCATGAGCGCCAACAACCCGCTCGTGTTCCGGCGCGGCTCGCCCAAGGTGAAGCGGCTGTTCCCGGATTACGCGGAACGCGAGAAGGACTATTACCGCCGCACCAGGATCTATCCCATCATGCACACCGTGGTGATCCGCCGCGACGTCCACGACCGCAATCCATGGGTCGCCTTGAGCATGTACAAGGCGCTCTGCCGCGCCAAGGAGCATGCCTATGCGCTTCTGGCGGACATGGGCTCGCCCAAGGTTTCCTCGGCATGGCTGCAGCCTTTGATCGAGGAGGAAAAGGCGATCATCGGACCGGACTGGTATCCCTACGGCATCGAGCCGAACCGGCCCTCGATCGAGGCGCTCCTGCAATACGCGCACGAGCACGGGCTCACCGAACGGCGGGTCAAGCTCGAAGAGCTGTTCGCGCCAAGCACGCTGCGCGATATTCCGTTAAGCGAAGGCCAGCACGTGTAGAGCATGATCCCCAAAAGCGAGCACCGGCTTTCGGACACGGATCACGCCCCAACAAAGAGGGAGACGCGCCCATGACCATACCGCAGCTGATGCCGTGGATCGGGGGAGCAGCGAAGTTCGATGCTCCTTTCTCCGCTTTGGTGTGCCCGATCGACGATAGGGTCGAGTCCGAGATCATCGAATCCGATGCGAAGGTGATCGACGCCGCGGTCAGGCACGCACATGCGGCTTTCCTCAAGCATCGCGATGCGACGGTGGCGAGGCGCGTCGCGTGGCTCAACGCCGCAGCCGAAGCGATCGACAGGATCGAGAGCGAGCTGGTCCGCTCGCTCATTCGTTTCATCGGCAAGCCGCGGCGGGCCGCAACCTTCGAAGCAAAGCGTGTCGGCGCCTTCATTCGCGCCTGCGCGGCCCAACTGCCGCATCTTGCAGGCGAGGTGCTCCCGCTCGACGCGGCGGCCGCCGGTGCAGACCGCTTCGGTTTCACCACGCGCGTGCCGTACGGAGTAATTGCGGCAGTGACCCCGTTCAACGGACCCGCCAACCTGCTGATCCAGAAGGTCGCGCCGGCGCTCGCGGTGGGCAACGCCATTGTCGTAAAGCCCTCGCCACCCGGCACGGAAGTCGCGCTTCTGCTCGCGCGGGCCATGAAGGAGGCCGGCATCCCCGACGGGCTCTACAACGTGGTGCCGGGCGGACGCGAGGCGGCGAGACTGCTCGCCGCGCATGCGCTGGTGGCTCTCGTCACCGTCACCGGCAGCACTGCTGCGGGCAACGAGCTCGCGCGCGCCGCGGGAGCCAAGAAGTTCGTCGGCGAGCTCGGCTCCAACGCGGCGAATATCGTGTGCGCCGATGCCGATCTTGCCGACGCCGCGACCCGCATCGCAGGCGCCGCTTTCGAAGCAAGCGGCCAGCAGTGCATCTCGGCGCAGCGTGTGATTGTCGAGCGCCCGGTGTTCGATCGCTTCCTCGATCTGTTTGTGGCGGCGGCGAACAAGCTCAAGGTCGGCGATCCGGAAGACGCCGCGACCGATGTCGGGCCGATGGTGAGCGTTGCTGCCGCCGACCGCGTCGCGCAGATGATCGATGATGCCGTCTCCAAAGGGGGCAAGCTCGTGCTCAAGCCGCAGCGCCACGGGGCCGTGCTTGGCCCCGCCATTGTGGCGAATGCGCCGCCGGAAGCGCGGCTCATGCGCGAGGAGGCGTTCGGCCCGGTCGTCGTCGTGCAAAGCGTCGCCGATGTCGATGCTGCGCTCGAGCTCGCCAATTCATCCGAGTTCGGGTTGCAGGGCGCGTGTTTCACGGCGAGCCTGGAGACTGCCTTCAAGGTGTCACGCAAGCTGCGGGTCGGCTCGCTCTGGATCAATGACGCCAGCCGCTTCCGGCTCGACAGTTATCCCTTCGGCGGCGTCGGGGCGAGCGGCTTCGGGCGCGAAGGCGTGCGCTATGCCATGGAGGAGCTGTCACAATGGAAATTCACCGGCATGCGGCTCAACGTGCAGTGACATGACCTGGGTCGGGCTCATCGGATACGGCGGCATTGCGCAAGACGTGGTGGCGGCGCTGCGGGACGAGGATGCCTCGGGGGATACCGAGATCCTGGGCCTGCTTGCCCGGTCCGGCCGGTCCGAAATCGCCCGGCAGAAGTTCCCGGAGCTCGAAATCTTCGAGAGCATCGAGGACCTCCTGACGGAAGGCCCCGACATCGTCGCCGAGGTTGCAAGCCAGGGGGCGGTTGCGGAATACGGCGAGCAGATCCTGCGCGGCGGCGTCGATTTGCTGGTGATCTCGGTCGGCGCGCTCGCGGATCCCGCTCTACACGACCGGCTCGAAACGGCGGCGGATTTCGGCAACAGCCGCATGCTGCTGCCGGCGGGCGCGATCGGCGGGCTCGATGCGATCGCAGCCATGCGCATCGGAGGGCTTAATTCCGTGCGCTATCGCTCGCGCAAGCCGCCAGCCGCCTGGCGCGGGTCACCGGCGGAGAAGGTGGTCGATCTCGGCAATCTCGCCAAGCCGGCCATGCTCTACACCGGCACGGCGCGCGAGGCGGCACTGCTTTATCCGCAGAATGCCAATGTGGCGGCGTCGGTGGCGCTTGCCGGGCTCGGATTCGAGCAGACGCAGGTCGAGCTCGTCGCCGATCCCGATGCGCCCGGCAATGTGCATGAGATCGAGGCGGAAGGCGCCGCGGGAAAATTCGCTATCAGGCTCGAGGGCAAGCCTTCGCGCACCAACCCCAAGACCTCGGCACTGGCGTCGCTGAGCGTCGCGCGCGCGCTGCTCAACGAGCAAGCCGCCATCGTCATCTGACATGGATCAGAGACGCGCGACCAATGCTCTGGTCGGAAGCCCGATCGAACGGATCGAGGATTTCCGCTTTCTGAAGGGACGCGGACGGTTCGTCGATGATCTGTCCTTTGAGGGCATGCTGCATGCCGCGATCGTGCGAAGCCCGCTCGCGCACGGCCGCATCCGCGCAATCGACAAGGCCGCCGCGCTCGCGTGTCCCGGCGTGCACGCCGTCATCACCGCGCCGGATATCGGCTTGTCGATCCCCACTATTCCGTTGCGGCAGGAATCGGACCCCGCCTTCCAGGCATTCGAGCAACCCGTCATCGCCCATGAGAAGGTCCGCTACGTCGGCGAGCCGGTTGCGGTCATTCTCGCTCGCTCGCAGGCCGTGGCCGAGGATGCGCTCGACGCGATGGTCCTCGACATTGTTCCCTTGCCCGCCGTCACTGACTGCGCCATGGCTGCAAAGGCCGAAGTGCTGTTGTTCGAGAGCGCAGGCCGCAATGTCGCGCTGACGCTAAGAGGGGTGCGCGGTGCGGCGGACGCTGCCTTCAACCGCGCTCCCTACATGCGACGTGAGAGTTTCAAGGTGCAGCGCCACGGTGCGGTGCCGATGGAGACGCGCGGGCTGCTTGCCCACTGGGATGCGGGCCGGCTGACCGTCCACGGCGCCGCCAAGGTGGCTTTCGTCAATCGCCGCGTGCTGGCGCGCGCGCTGGGATTGCCGCAGAACGCGATCCGCATGGTTGAGGACGACGTCGGCGGCGGTTTCGGCGCACGCGGCGAGTTCTATCCCGAGGACTATCTGATCCCGTTCGCCGCGCGGCTCACCGGCCGTCCGGTCAAGTGGATCGAGGACCGCAGAGAGCATCTTACTGCCACCAATCATGCGCGCGACGCGCAGTGCGATCTGGAGATCGCCTGCGATCGCGACGGCGCGATCCTCGCGCTACGCGCGTGCGCTGCAACCGACCAGGGCGCATATATCCGCACCAACGGTCCGACGCCGGCGCGCAACATCGCGCAGGTGCTTACCGGTCCCTACCGCATTCCCCATGTCCGCATCGACGTGTCGCTGATGGTGACCAACAAGACACCGGTGGGGACCTATCGCGGGCCGGGCCGCTTCGAGGCCGACTTCTTTCGCGAGCGATTGTTCGACATGGCGGCCGGCGAGCTGGGCATCGATCGCATTGAGTTCCGGCGCCGCAATTTCATCTCGGAAGCAGAGCAGCCCTATCCGCTGCCAACCGTCGAGCCGCTCAACATCGCCTCCGAGACCGACAGCGGCGATTACCGTTCCACGCTCGACCGCTGTCTGGAGGAGATCGACTGGACGGCAAGGAGCGCGGTCGACGGCAAGCTCATCGACGGGCGCTACCGTGGCACGGCGGTGGGCTGCTATCTCGAAGGCGGCGCCTCCGGCCCGAAGGAAGGCGCGCGTCTTGGGCTCGACGACGACGGCAGGGTCAGCGTCTATGTCGGCTCCTCCTCCATCGGCCAGGGACTGGAAACGGTCTGCGCGCAGATTGCCGCCGACGCGCTCGAGCTGCCGCTTGCCGCCATCAAGGGCGTCTTCCACGGCTCCACCGATCATGTCACGGAGGGCTACGGCTCCTACAGCTCGCGCTCCGTCGTCATGGGCGGCAACGCGATCGTGCTCGCCGCCGACAAGCTGCGCGCAATGATCCGAACGGCAGCTGCCGAAAAATTCAACTGCACGGCAGAAGAAATCCAGATCGACGCCGGCTTAATACGGGGTCGCGACGGCCGCTCGCTAGAGCTCAAGGAGCTCACCGGCCTCGTCGCGGAGACGAGCTTTGCCAGCAGCAAGCGCACCTACAGCTATGGCGCGCATGCCGCCCATGTCGCCGTAGACGCAAAGACCGGCCGTGTGGAGCTGATCGACTATGTGGCCGTGGAAGATGTCGGCCGCATCATCAATCCGCTCACCTTGCACGGCCAGGCCGTCGGTGCCGTGGTGCAGGGGCTGGGCGGCACCTTTCTCGAGCATTTCATCTATGACGAGGAGGGGCAATTGCTGACCGGCTCATTCGCTGACTATCTTATGCCCAGCGCCAGCGACTTCCCCAGTATCCGCGCGGTCGCGCTCGAGGAGAGGCCGTCGCCGAACAATCCGCTCGGCGCCAAAGGGGCGGGGGAAGGCGGGATCATCCCGGTCGCCGGCGTCATTGCCAATGCGGTCGCCGCGGCGCTGCGCACGCTCGGCATCGAGCCGCGCGAATTGCCGCTCTCCCCGGAGCGCGTGTGGGAGCTGATTAATGCGCGCAAGTGACGGCTCCCGGAGGATTTGCTCGCCCAGCCCGTGCATTCCCGCTAACATGGATGCTGGCGCGGCAGCCGAGAGGCAGCCTCGCAAGGATCGGGAACAATGACCTACCAAGACCTGATCACGATCGAGCCCGGAAAACGCGGCGGCAGACCGACCATTCGTGGGATGCGCATCGCCGTGGCAGATGTACTCGGCTGGCTGGCCACCGGCATGACGCATGCACAGATTATTGCCGATTACCCGGAGCTCACGGAAGCTCATATCCGCGCTTGCCTCGCCTATGCGGCTGATCGAGAGCGGCGGCTCGTCACAGCCGCGAAATGAAACTGCTGTTAGTCCACAAATGAAAATGCCGCCCTTCGAGTATGCGTGCCCGACGACGCTGTCGGAGGCCGTTGCCCTGCTTGCTTCGCACGACGGCGAGGCGAAGGCGCTCGCGGGCGGGCAAAGCCTGGTGCCGATGCTGGCTTTTCGCCTGGCGCAGCCGGCGCTGCTGGTCGATCTGCGCAAGCTTGCGGAGCTGCGCGAGATCAAAATTTCCGCCGACGGCGTGCGGCTCGGCGCCATGGTGCGCTGGCGCGACATCCTCGATGATCGCCGGCTCGATACGGCGCATCCCCTGCTCAAGGCGGCGGTCGCGGAGGTCGCGCACTACCAGATCCGCAATCGCGGCACGGTCGGGGGCAGCCTCGCGCACGCGGATCCGGCGGCCGAGATGCCGGGAATCGCAGTGACTTGCGAGGCGGAGATTTCCGTCGTCGGAAAGTCCGGCAGCCGCGTCATAAGGGCGGCCGAGTTCTTTCACGGACCGCTGATGACCGCCCTTGCCGCCGACGAGATCATTGTGGACGTACGGCTGCCGGCCTGGCCTCCCGGCCGGCGCTGGGGATTCCAGGAATTTGCCCGCCGCCGCGGCGATTTTGCCCTTGCCGCGGCCGCCGTCTTCTACGACGAGGACGCAAGCGGCAAGGCGCGCAACGTCCACGTCGGCGCAATAGGCGTTGCCGATCGGCCGCTGCGATTGCATGCGGCGGAAGCCGTCCTCAACGGCCAATTCATCGACGAAGACACCATCGGCAAGGCCGAAGCCGCAGCTTCCGCCTCCGTCAATCCGCAGGATGACATTCACGCCAGCGCCGCCTATCGTCGCGCACTCGTCGGAACCATGGTCGAGCGCGCGCTGAAAGCGGCGCGTTCGCGCGAAATGGGTTAAGGGCGAGGCGCCGCGCTGAGCGGACGCCTAGCCAATCGTCGTGGAGGCCCATGTCCGTCAGGTTTGAAGTCAACGGCAAGCAAGTCGAAGTCGATGTCGAGCCGCGGATGACGCTGGCCGATTGCCTGCGTCACGAGCTGCGACTCACGGGCACTCATGTCGGCTGCGAGCATGGCGTGTGCGGTGCCTGCACCGTCATCGCGGACGGCGCGGCGGTGCGCTCCTGCCTGATGCTCGCGGTGCAGGCTGAGGGCAGCAGGATCGTGACCGTGGAAGGGCTCTCCGATGGCGAGGAGCTCTCCCCGTTGCAGAAGTCGTTCCGCAGGCATCACGCGTTGCAATGCGGGTTCTGCACTCCGGGCATGCTCACGACCGCCCATGTGCTGCTTTCCGAGGAACCGGACTGCGATGCAACGCGGGTGCGCGAGGTGCTGTCCGGCAATCTCTGCCGCTGCACCGGCTACATTTCCATCGTCGAGGCGGTGCTGGACGCGCGCGCCGACTATCGGCCGAAGGATCGCGCTACGGGCGTGGCGGACAAGCCATGAGAACGGTCAATTCGCTCATCGGCAGCGCCATCGAGCGGCGCGAAGACCTGCGCTTCCTGCGCGGCCGCGGCGAATACGTCGACGATCTCCTGCGCCACGATCTGCTGCATGCGGCAATCCTGCGCAGCTCGGTCGCGCACGGCCGCATCCGCGCAATCGATGTGTCAGCGGCCCGTGCGCTTGCCGGCGTGCACGCCGTGATTACCGCTAAGGAGGTGCGTGCCGGGCAGCCGGACAACGGCATTCCGCGCGTGCCCATGCGGCTGCAGCCGCTGCCGGAATTCGAGCCGGTCGGCCAGCCGGTCATTGCAGAATCGAAGGTTCGCTACGTGGGCGAGGCGCTCGCCGTTGTGCTGGCCGTGAGCGCTGCCGTTGCGGAGGACGCGCTCGGTTTGATCGAGGTCGATATCGAGCCGCTGCCCGCGGTCGCCGACCGCCACATGTCGGCGAAGGGCTCGGCGCTGCTGTTCGAGGAGAGGGGCAGCAATCTTGCGATCAAGTTCCACGCGCTGCGCGGCGACGCCGCGACGACGTTCAAGAATGCACCCTATGTGCGGCGCGAGAGCTTTCGCACCCAGCGCCACATGGCGCTGCCCATGGAGCCGCGCGGGCTGCTCGCGCAGTGGGACGCCGCACGCGGAAAGCTCACGCTCTATGGCGCCGCCAAGGTGCTGTTCTTCAACCGCCGCACGCTCGCGAGGCAAATGGGCCTTCCCGAAAGCGCAATCGAGCTGATCGAGAACGACGTCGGCGGCGGGTTCGGCGCGCGCGGCGAATTCTATCCGGAGGATTTTCTCATCCCGTTCGCTGCGCGCCATACCGGCCGGCCCGTGAAATGGACCGAAGACCGGCGCGAGCACCTCATGACGGTGAACCATGCCCGCGAAGCGGAATGCGACGTGGAGATCGCCTGCATGCGCGACGGCACGATCCTCGGCTTGCGCGGCCATGCCTATGTCGATGTCGGGGCCTACATGCGCACCAACGGCGCGGTCGGAGCGCGCAATATCGCGCAGTTCATGTCGGGTCCCTATCGCATCGAGAACATCGACATCGATGTGTCCTTGATGCTGACCAACAAAACGCCGGTCGGCACCTACCGCGGACCCGGCCGCTTCGAGACGGATTTCTTCCGCGAGCGGCTGCTCGACATTGTCGCGGGCGACCTCGGAATCGACCGTGTCGAGCTGCGCCGCCGCAACCTCGTTCCGCACCGCGCAATGCCTTATCCCATCGCTACCATCACCCCCTTCGAGAGCAAGGACGAGCTCGACAGCGGCGACTATCAGACCACCCTCGATCTCTGCCTGCGCGAGATCGGCTGGCAGGAGAAGTCGAAGCTTGCCGGCAAGCCGATCGACGGCCGCTACCACGGCCTCGCAGTCGGCTGCTTCATCGAAGGGGGCGCAGCCGGACCGAAGGAGACCGCGCGCATTACGCTCGAGCCGGACGGATGCTTCTGCGTGTATGTCGGCTCCTCCGCCATCGGCCAGGGCCTGGAAACGGCATTCGCGCAAATCGCGGCCGATGCTCTCGAAGTGCCGATTGCGCGCATTCGCGGCGTCTTTCACGGCAGCACCTCCTACGTGAGCGACGGCTACGGCGCCTATCACTCACGGTCGGTCGTGATGGGCGGCTCGGCCATCCTTGCCGCAGCCGACAACCTGCGCGCGGAAATTCGAGCGGGGGCGGCAAAACGGCTTGGTTGCGCTGTTGCCGAGGTAGAGATCGTAGAAGGCGACAAGGCAGTGGGGCCGGGCGGGAAATCCGTAGCCTTGCACGCTATTTGCGACGGAGAGGTCTCGGCGGAAGGCGCCTTCCTCAACAAGAAGCACACTTATACCTATGGCACCCACGCCGCCCATGTCGCAGTCGATCCCAAGCTCGGCCATGTCGAGCTGATCGACTATGTCGTGGTCGAGGACTGCGGGCGCATCATCAATCCCCGCACCGTGCACGGGCAGGCTATCGGCTCGGTGGTGCAGGGTCTTGGCGGCGCCGTGATGGAGCATCTGCAATACGATGCGGAGGGCCAGCTGCTCACCGGCTCGCTCGCCGATTATCTCATTCCCACCGCCTCCGATTTTCCCAATATCCGCGCCCTGGTGCTGGAAGAGCATCCCTCCCCGATCAACCCGCTCGGCGCCAAGGGCGCTGGCGAGGGCGGTATCATCGCCGCCGGCGGCATCATGGCCAATGCCATCGCAGATGCGCTGAGCGAATTTGACGTGGAGCCGCGCGAGCTGCCGCTGACGCCCTCCCGCATCTGGGAGCTCGTGCAGGCAGGAAAGGAGAGCAAGAAGCCCGCATAATTTTGGCCGGCGCAGCTTCATTGACTGGTTGCGCGGCAAAAGAATAGATTCAAGATCGACAATTTCATCTGCAGGAGCCTCCCATGAGCGTCGCACGCCATCCGCGTCCACCCGAGCTCGTCGATGTCCCGCTCGAGAACATCATGAGCAAATATGTCGGACGTTTCCGCGAGAAGAAGCCGGACTGGGCCGCGTTTGAAGACGCCAAGATCGAGGGCTACAAGCGGGCGCAGCACCGTTTCATCGGCGCCGGCGGCTCCGGCAAGCACGCCGACCCGACCGTTATTCCCGCGGGCAATTTCACGCTGTCGATCATGTATGTCGAGCCCGGCCAGGGCAATGCCGCGCATACCCACGAAGTGGAGGAATGCTTCTTTGTGCTGCAGGGCTTTCTCGATGTGTTCGTCGAGGACGAGAGCGGCAGGCGTCTCACCACCCGGCTTGGTCCGTGGGAATGCATTTCCTGCCCGGCCGGCGTGATCCACGGTTATCAGAACGACAGCCTCGGGCCGGTCTATTTCCAGGTGATGCTCGGTCGCGGAAAGCCAGAGACCATGGGTTATGCGGACGAGGAGCTCTACAAGCGGCGCGACGCGCATCTGCGGGCCGTGTGAGCACCGTCAATGAACGACCCCTGAGGGTGGCCGCCCTTGGAATGGGCTGGTGGTCCGATGTTCTCGCCGACGCCGCCGGGCGTTCCGGGCTAATCGAGATCGTATCCTGCTACAGCCGCTCGGCGGACAAGCGGCGCGCATTTGCGGCGAAATACGGCGGCAGGGCGGCAGAGAGCTACGAGGAGATCCTGCGCGACGACGCGATCGAGGCAATCGTCAACACCACGCCAAACAGCGCGCACCTGGAAACCACCCGCATGGCCGCCGCGGCCGGCAAGCACGTGTTTCTCGACAAGCCGATCGCCAATTCCGTCGCCGAAGGTGCGGAAATCACGCGTGTGTGCGCGCAGGCCGGAGTGGTGCTCGCGCTCGGATACCAGCGGCGGCGGGAAAGCCAGTTCCGCTGGATCAAGGCCGAGATAGAGGCCGGCCGGTTCGGCAGGCTGGTGCAGGCGGAAGCCAACATCAGCCGCGATCGGCTGGGCAAGATCGATCTCTCCTCATGGCGGTACCAGGCGGCTGGCATGCCCGGCGGGGTCATGCTGCAGATCGGTATTCACTATGTGGATGTGCTGGAGATGCTCCTGGGTCCGGTTGCCCGCGTCAACGGCATGCTCGCCCAGCTGGTGCTGCCGGGCGACAATCCCGATGTCGCAAGCCTGATGCTCGAGCACGAGACTGGCGCGATCTCGAATTTGACCGCGTCCTATGCGTCGGCCTCCGAATATTACATGATGAACGTCTACGGAAAGGAGGCGAGCGCCTACTACGACCTGTTCTCCGGCTTGCGCCATCTGCGGCGCGGAGAGAGCAAGGCACGGCCGATCGCGACCGAGAGCAATGATACCATCCGCGAGGAGCTGGAAGAGTTCGTGCGTTGCGTGCGCAGCGGGTCGAAACCGGAGACCGGTGGCCATTGGGCGACCCGCAACCTCGCAGTCATTGCGGCCGGCGTGATCAGCGCGCGCGAGGGCCGCGCGGTCGAGGTGACCGAAGTTCTGCCGGCGAACAGCGCATAGCGTGGGAGGGACCGCATGAACCGTCGCGCTCTGATGCTGATGCCGATGATCCTGGCGCTGATGATCCTGGCACCGAGCCAGGGCGCGTGGGCGCAGCCGTTTCCGCAGAGGCCGATCAAGCTCATCGTGCCGTTTGCAGCGGGCGGCGCCGCCGACCTGTTTGCGCGGACGCTTGCAAGCGGCATGAGTACCGAGCTCGGTCAGCAGGTCTTCATTGAGGTGCACGCCGGCGTCGGCGGACTGACCGGCGTCGATGCCGCCGCCAAAAGCGCGCCCGACGGCTACACGATCTGCTTCTCGGGCGCTGCGGCGCTCTCGGCCTTTCCGTTCATGCTCGCGAGGATGCCGTTCGACTGGCAAAGGGATCTGGCGCTGCTCACCATGGTGGTGCGGGTTCCGGAGGCCGTGATCGTCACGCCGGCGGTCGGTGTCAACAGCCTGCAGGAATTCGTCGCCTACGCGCGTGCCCATCCCGGCAAGATCAATTTCGGCTCGGCGGGGGTCGGCTCGATCACGCACCTTGGCGCAGAGCTGCTCAAGAGCGAGGCGCGCATCGACATCGCGCATGTCCCTTACCGCGGCATCGGTCCGGCGATCGCCGACATGCTGGGCGATCACATCCAGATGCTGGTGGGCGATGTGCCGTTCCTGGTGCCGCACATTGCCTCCGGTGCGGTCAAGGCGCTGGCGGTGACGTCAGGGACGCGGGCTGCCGCCCTGCCCGACGTGCCGACGACGCGCGAGGCCGGTTACCCGGCCGTGAATTCCGACAACTGGTATGGCCTGGTGGCGCCGGCAGGCACGCCCGCAGGCATCCTCAAAAGCCTCCGCGACGCCGCTGTCACGACGCTGCAAAGCCCTGAGGTGAGGGAGAAATTCGAGAGCCAGAGCGCTCTTGCCACACCCACCACGCCCGGGGAATTCGCAGCCTTCATTTCGGCGGAACAGACCAAGTGGCGCCCGGTGGTCGCGGCGACCGGGGTGAGGCTGGATTGACTGCCGGCTTGGGAGACGGAAAGATTTTACGGTTCCTTTTCGATTGACCTTGAGTGAACTGTGAATGGACGGGCACTGGTGCCAACTCGCAGCCCTCGACGGCTGGCCGATGGCATGACTCTTGCGTTAATATTGCCGCGAGCCGCATGTCGTGCCGCCCACGGGGAAACAGGAATGTCCTCATCCGCCCCAAAGCTCCACGTCGATGATTTGAGCATGACGTTCAGGACGCCCGCGGGTGCCTTCGCCGCGCTCGCGCCGATCACGCTGACCATCGACCAGGGCCGCTTCGTGAGCCTGATCGGGCCCTCGGGCTGCGGCAAGAGCACCATCTTCAATGTCATCGCCGGCCTGCTCGAGCCGACGGGCGGTCGTGTCCTGATCGATGGCGTTGACGCCACCGGCACCATCGGCCGGGTCGGCTACATGCTGCAGAAGGATCTGCTGCTGCCCTGGCGCACTGTGCTCGACAACGTCATTCTGGGAATGGAGATCCAGAACTTGCCGCTGCGCGCGGCGCGCGAACGCGCGCTGCCGCTACTGCACCGCTACGGATTGTCCGGTTTCGAGTATCTCTATCCGAGCGCGCTGTCCGGGGGGATGCGGCAGCGCGCGGCGCTGCTGCGCACGCTGCTGTTCGATACCGACGTAATCCTGCTGGACGAGCCGTTCGGTGCTCTCGATGCGCAGACCAAATTGCAGATGCAGGAATGGCTGATGGCGCTGTGGAGCGATTTCGGCAAGACCGTCCTGTTCGTGACCCATGACATCGAGGAAGCGATCTATCTCTCCGACGAGCTGCATGTCATGGGTACCCGCCCCGGCCGCATTGTCGCAAGCATCCCGGTCAATCTGCCGCGCCCGCGCGTGCGCACCAGCGCGCTGACACCTGAGTTCCTGGCCATCAAGCAGCAATGCCTGGAGCTGCTCGACGTGAACATCGCGCCATCCGCGCCGCTGAACGAGGCCGCCTGATCCCCCGCAGTTCCGGCTGGTCCGGCCTGCGGCAGCTCCATGAGTGGAAAAGAGAAAGCAATGGCCGTGCAGGACACTCCCTCGATTGGCGCATTGGCGGACATCGCTCTGGCGCAGCCGAAATCCCCCGCGACCAGGCCCGCGGGCCGCACCGTGCGTCGTCTGCCGGTGCAGAAGGCGTGGCCGACCTGGGCGCTCGTCACCGCGCAGGCCGGCATTCTCCTTGGCGCGCTCGCGTTGTGGGAGGTCAGCGCCCGTGCCGGCTGGATCGATGCCTTCTTCTGGTCGCAGCCGAGCGCCATTGCCGAAACCATGGGGGCCTTCTTCTCCAGCGGTGATGCCTGGACCGACATCAGCTTCACCTTCCGCTCGACCATTTTCGGGTTTCTGCTGGGAACGACCGCCGGCTCGCTGCTCGGCCTCTCATTCTGGTGGTCGCGCAATTACGCCGCCGTCGTTCAGCCCTACATCATCTGCCTGGAGTCGATTCCGAAGCTTGCGCTCGCGCCGCTCATCATCCTGGTGTTCGGCATCGGGCTTGGGTCGAAGGTCGCGGTCGCGACCGCGCTCACGCTCGTGGTCTCCACGCTTACCGCCTATGCCGGCGTCAAGGCGCTCGATCCCGACGGAGAGAAGCTGTTCTATTCGCTCGGCGCCACGCGCTTGCAGGTGTTCCGCAAGCTGGTGGTGCCGTTCTGCCTGCCGTGGATCATCTCGGTATTGCGGGTGAACATCGGTCTGGCCTTGACCGGGGCCATTGTCGGGGAGTTCATTGCGTCCCAGCATGGCTTGGGCCGCGCGATCCTCTATGCCGGCCAGACCTACGATATCGCGCTGGTGTGGGTTGCGGTGCTTGTGCTCTCCACGCTGGCCATGGTCATGTACGCGACGGTTTCCTGGCTCGAAAGCATGCTGCGCAAGGGCGTGCGGCAGTGATGCAACCCAAAACGCCACCCAGATGCAAAATTGGCAAGGTACAAAGTGAGGATGTCATGAACAGGCGCAAATTCCTCAAATCGACTGCGACGCTGGGTCTCGCGCTGGCATCGCCGCCGCTCGTCGCACGCGCGGCAGCGAAGGAGCTGCTCGTGGCCGAGCCCGTGCACGGCATCGGCTATCTGCCGATGTACATCGCCATGGCCAACAACTATTTCGCCGAGTCCGATATCGCAGTGAAGATCGTGACCATCGAGACAGGCGCCGGCCACACCAACGCGGTGCTTTCCGGCCAGGCCTTCGCCTTCATCGGTGGCCCCGAGCACAATGCCTACGCCAAGGCCAAGGGCGCCGAGCTGCGCTCGGTCGTGCACTGCGTCGACCGCGGCAACGTCTACATCAGTGCGCTCAAGGGGCAGGAGCCGAAGGACACCGACTGGCCGGCTTATTTCAAGGGCAAGTCGATCGCGGTGAGCCCATATGGCGGCACGCCCAACTCCATCGTTCATTATCTGCTCGCCAAGTGGAAGCTCGATGCCAAGCGCGACGTCACGTTGATCGAGGTTGCAAACTCGGCCGTGCCTGCCACGGTCAGAGCCGGGCAAGCCACCATCGGCGTGTTGACCGAGCCCATGGTCACGCAGGGCATCCGGGCGGGATTGTGGGGCGAGCCGTTCTTCAATGTTCCGAAGGAAATGGGCCCTTACGCGTATTCCACCATCAATGTCCGTCTCGACACCATTCAGAAGGAGCCGGAGGTGGTCAAAGGCTTCGTCAAGGGCATGGTGAAGGCGCTCAAGTTCGTCTACGCCAATCCAGGCGAATCCGCCGAGATTGCGAAGAAGCAGTTCCCGACCATGGCACTCGAGGATCTCAAGGCCACGCTCGACCGCTCCTTCAGGGACGAGATGTGGAGCAAGGACGGGATGATCAGCAAGCAGGCCTGGGCGACCGCCGAGGCCGTCGTGCGCGAGGCCGGCATGCTCAAGACCAACGTCAAGTACGAGGACATCATCGACATGAGCTTCGTCGAAAGCGTACGCGCGAGCCTTTGAAAGGAGAGCCAAACATGTCAGAGCCCATCTGGAACAAGTTCCTCACCGAGCGCGACAAGGCGGTATTCGCGACGTCCGGCTACGGCGCGCGCGGCGGCTTCGGCAAGCGACCGGCGCTCCTCGTCATCGATGTCAACTACGCGTTCTGCGACGAGCGCCCGATGCCGATCCTCGAATCGATCAAGCGCTGGCGCAATTCCTGCGGCGAGGATGCCTGGGTTGCCATGCCGTATCTCAAGTCGCTGATCGACAAGTGCCATGCGAAGGGCGTGCCCGTGATCTACACCACCGGGGTGCGGCGCGCGGACAACTGGGACAGCGGCAGCTGGATCTGGAAGAACGGACGCTCCGACGAGGACAAGTTCAGCAAGCCCGCGACCAATGTCGACGGCAACGAGATCGTCGCCGAGATCGCGCCGGCGCCGCAGGACATCGTGGTGCTCAAGCAGAAGCCGTCTGGCTTTTTCGGCACCAACATGGCAAGCTATCTGACGCTGCTCGGCTGCGACAGCGTCATTGTCACCGGCACGACGACCTCCGGCTGCGTGCGCGCGACCGTGCTCGACGCGTTCAGCCTCAACTACCGCATCGCGCTCGCCGAGGAGGGTTGCTTCGACCGCTCGCAGGCGAGCCACGCCATCAATCTCTGCGATATGAACGCGAAATATGCCGATGTGGTGAAGACCTCGGAGGTGCTGGCTTTTCTCGATGGTCTTCCCGCGGGGATGTACGACCTGCCGTCCGGTACCGCGGCAGCCGCACCACCCGCGCCCAAGCGGGCCGTGAATTTTTGAGAATTGTCGAGAAAACTTTCGTCGCCTCACGGTATGTACCGTCCCTGACCGGCATCCGGGCGCTCGCGGCTCTGCTGGTGCTCGGGTTGCATACCGATCAGAACCTGCCCGCCGGGGTGACCGCGATTCTGCCGTTTCTCGGTCGCGGCTATCTCGGCGTCGACCTTTTCTTCGTGCTTTCAGGATTCATCATCACGCATGTCTATCTCTCAAGCCTGGCAGAGCCGACCGCAAGCGCGATCCGGATTTTTCTCTGGCATCGGCTCATTCGACTTTACCCGGTCCACGTTACGGTGCTCGCAATCCTCGTCGTGCTGGTTTATGTCGCGCGATCAACCGGTGTTCCGTTCAACCATCCCGAGCAGTGGCAGGCCGCCGATCTTCTCTGGCAGCTCACGCTGCTGCACGCCTGGGGAGTGACCGCAAACCTCGGATGGAATGCTCCTTCCTGGTCGATCAGCGCGGAATGGTTCGCATATCTGCTGTTTCCGTTGCTGGCGCCTGCGCTCATTTTCGTCCGAGAGCGGCTCGCTGCGCTTTTGCTTGCTGTTGCTGCCCTTGCCGGAGCTGCCGCGATCTTTGCGATCGCGCAATGGGACCTCAACAGCTGGGTCGGGGCACCGGCACTGGTCCGCGTTTTTGGCGAGTTCCTGTGCGGGGCTGCCATGTGTCGCGCCGTCGCTCTCGGGCAAACTGCGCGGCTCGCGTCCGGTTCGCCGCCTCCCCGCTTGCCGCGTTCAAGCGGCGACATGCTGGGGATGGCTGGATTTCTGTTGTTTCTGATCGGCGCCTCCTCCGGGTTGCCCGATTTTGGTCTGGTGGCGTTGCTCGCGCTCACAATCCTCGGAACGGCAACTGCGCAAACCGTGCTGACTCGCCTTTTGGGCAGCACAGCGCTCGTGTGGCTCGGTGAAATCTCCTACTCCATCTACATGATCCACGTTCCCGCGCTCCTGGTGCTGAGGCGATTCTGGGAGCGGGCGGGGTTTATGCACTGGCCGGCGTCCGCCAAGGCCGGCGCGTTTGCGGTCACGATCGGGACCATCATCGCGCTCGCGGCAATGCTGTTTTATCTCGTCGAACGGCCGGCGCGCATGCGCCTGCGCGATCGCATTGGCAGGCTCGCACCGGCGTAACGAAACGCCGCCAACCTCGATGGCCGGTCACTGATGCGCTTTTGGCTGCTCGTGCGTACGCACCCCTTGTCTGCGGTATTCTTCCTCGCGCTCGTGGTCCGGCTGATCAATGTCGGCCTGCTCCACGGTGAGCGTGCCTTCTTTGCGGAAGCGGATGCCGTTTCCTACTGGGCCGCTGGCGCAGCGCTCGCAAAGGGCGACCGGTTCTGGCCGACGCTGGCGTCGATGATCGACCGCATGCCGCTCTATCCGCTCCTGCTCGCCGCCGTTCGCAGCACCTTCGGCGATGCGCCGCGGGCTGTCGCCCTCATCCAGGCGGTCATGGATGCAGGCACCTGCACGCTCATTGCAGCACTCGGTGCGCTTGTCTCGCCGCTCACCGGCCTGATCGCCGGCATCCTGGCAGCCGTGTCGGCGACGCTCATCGTGCTGAGCAGCCAGATCCTCACCGATA
>Ga0310916_10000210_pt1 | contig 30468 bp, 28 predicted proteins | sample GREbulkMGLF176_FD_203444 | JGI IMG/M metagenome (GOLD analysis project Ga0310916, IMG submission 203444) | Lab enrichment of tropical soil microbial communities from Luquillo Experimental Forest, Puerto Rico - GRE.bulkMG.LF176 | ecosystem: Environmental > Terrestrial > Soil > Tropical forest >...
CCTGATCGCCTCGTTCAAGCCGCACCGTGTCAGTCGATCTATCCGGCATCCCAATTGTCTTGCCGGGAAACACAGCGCATCGGCCGCCTCATCCCACACGTTTTCCCACAGTCTCGGGCATTACCCGACGTCGCCATCCATCGATCTGAGCGGTCCATATGGGTTGAAGGCGATACTCGCCGCCGACTCGTAAGAGTCAGATTTATACGACTGGCAAAGCGCAAGACACCTGATGCGCAACGTCGGCGAGGTGGAAGACGGCATCGCGCCCGCCGCTGCTCACGGGCGTGAAGGGGTCAAGGTTGCCCGTCCCGCGGAAGCGGGCTAACGTCGCGCTGGGCAATCCGGCCGGCTTTTTGGGAGGGAATCTATGTCGACCCTGGTCCTCGGCGGCACCGGCTTTATCGGCCGTCGTCTCGTTCCGCTATTGGTGCAACGCGGCGAAGAAATCACCTGCATGGACATAAACCCCAGCACCGCGTCCTACGGGCAGTTGGGCGAAAAAGTCCGCGTCGTGCGCGGCGATGTCACACAATTCGACGACGTCATGGCGGTCACGGTGGCGGCAAAACCCTCGCGCATCGTCAACCTGGCATATTATCTCGGCAGCGAGCACCCGCCGCATGCTGCACTCAAACTCAATATCATCGGTATGGACAATTGCTTCGAGGCCGCGCGGTTATGCGGTGTCAACCGGGTCGTGTTCGCCAGTTCATTGGCGGTCAGCGGCGAACAGCACCACTACGGCGAGCGCCTGGTCAATGAGGACGACTTCCGCCACGGACACGTGCAGTATGCGATGCACAAGATCTTCAACGAGTGGCAGGCGCAGGACTACCGCGAGAAATACGGCATGGAGATCACCGCGATCCGGCCCTCCAACATCACCGGCCCGGACAAGATTGTCGGGTCTGTCGACCACGTCAAATGCATCACCTTCCCGGCGCGCGGGGAGGCGATTTCGTTTCCGCACAAGGACGCGATGCGCTCCCCGCTCCATGTCGACGACATTGCCGAGGTGTTCGCGCGCGTACTGCTGACCGACAAGCCGCGCTATGCGGTGTACAATTCGGGTGGCACGCCGATCAGCCTTGGCGAACTCGCGGATCTGGTGCGCGAGTTCCTGCCCGACGCGCAGATCACGTTCGAGCGCGAAACCGGCGGCAAGGAGGCCTCGGGCAATTACCTGATCGACAACAGCCGCCTGATCCAGGAATTCGGGCTGCAATACCTGCCTTACCGCCAGCGCGTCCTGCAGATCATCAACGATACGCGTTGCGAAGCCGGCCTACCCGCCGTCGCCGATCGATGAGGTAGGCGCCCCTATCTCCAGGCCGTGATCAGGCTCGCGACGAAGCGCAGCGATGCAGCAATCAGAAACAGCCCGAGGCTGATTTCGAGCTGCCGCTGTGACAGCCGGTGCGCGAGGCGTGCGCCGAGCGGCGCGATATAGCTCGAGATCGGCGCGATCAGGACGACGCCGATCACCGACACGAAACCGAGCGACGCCGGCGGCAATAAAGCCTCATGAGGCAAGCCGGCGACGACATAGCCAAGGGCGCCGGCGATCGTGATCGGCACGCCGAGTCCGGCCGAAGTGGCAACGGCGTTGTGGATCGGGATCCGGTAAAGCGTCATCACCAGGGTAGCCAGCGAGCCGCCGCTGATCCCCATCAACGACGACGCCAGCCCGATGACAAAGCCGTAGGCCGTCATTCCGCTACGTCCGGGCAAAGCTCTGCCCAGCACCCAGTCCTCGCGCCCCGCGAGGAGTTTTGTGGCGATGATGCCGGCGATCACGACAAAGGCCAGCTCGAATACGCTCGCAGGTGCAATCGCGGCTGCCAAGGATCCGACCGCGACGCCGACCACCGCCGGCAGCGCCCAAGCACGTAGCACCGCAGGGACAACCAGGCCTTTCGCGCGATGCGCCCAATATGAACGCACTGCAGTGGGCGCGATGATGGCCAGCGAGGTCCCGACGCAGAGTTGCATGCGAACCTCTTCCGGTACGCCGAGCAGGCGGAATACTTCGAACAGCACAGGAACGATGACGGCGCCGCCGCCGATGCCGAACAACCCGGCAAGCAGACCCGAAACGACTCCCCCAGCGATAACCGCAATCGCGAGCCAGGCCAGCTCGGCGAGAGGTGCCGCTGCCATGGCTCAAGAGCGGCCATATTGGCGCATCAGCGTCGTCAGCTCGGCAATGCCGGTCCACTGCTCGCAGCGATCGATCGCCTGCTCGACCTTCGCTGCACCTTCAGCAGTCAGGACGACCCCCGCGAGCTCGTGGAATTTCGCGCGGATCTCGGATTCGGCAAACGGCTGTTGGAAGTCGCCGCGGTGGCTCTCGCGCGTTTGCGTATTCTGGCGGCCGTCGGCCAGGATGACGGTCACACGGGCCGGCCTCAGGCGCGGCGCAACCGCGCTCATCGCCGGGTCCTCGGTTATGTGGACACGGCGGCGCAGCGCCGCGATTACCGGGTCCTCCAAAGCGCTGTCGTCGAGCGCCGCGAAGCCTGCGCTTCCTCTCACCACCATTGTCGCCGCGGCATGCGGCAGCGAGTATTTGGAAGCGAAATAATTCGCCGGGTCGGGATTACGCATCACCGAGGCGAAGCGATAGGTCGCAATATCGATCCGTTCGATCTCATCCGGCCGCGGCCGCAATGCCGCGAGCGCGGCCTGCAGGCAGTCCAATGCCGGGTGGATTGGATTGCAGCACGCGTAAAGCCGGAAATAGTTGCGGGTGATCTCCCAGCGCGTGCCGAGATCGTCCGTTATTTCCTCCGGCGTGAAGCCGCTGCCAACCAGATTGCCCAGCGCCTCCTCGATCGCATTTGGCTGTGCTTCGAAGCCTGCAAGCACCAGCTCGGGCGCCAGCGCCGCGGCAAAGCCGCTCATACCGCCGGCGACATTCAGGGTCGTCGCGCCGGCCACTGCGTTGGTGTAGCTCGGCGTCAGCAGCAATGTCGTCGCGATGCGCATTGCCCGGCTGATGCCGTCCGTGTCGAGCCCGTGCAGCCGCGCCCCTGCCGCCGCTGCGGCAAGCAGCGACACCTGGCCGTTCTGATGCGCCAGCGGCCGCGGCATGAAGCCACCCGCAAGCCTTCCTGCGACGTCATAACCCAGGACGAATGCGGCGAGGATCTCATGGCCCGAGCTTCCCAAGTGCTCGCCGACCGCCAATACGCCCGGCAGAACTTGGAGCGCCGCCTGGCCCGAGACGAGGCGCAGCCCCTCGCACAGCTCGATCGACCGGCCGGCAATGCCGTTGAGCAGCGCCGCGGTGCGCGGATCGTGGATTGGCCAGTCGCGGCCGAACACCGTGGCGCCGATCCCGGCCCCCGCGGTCAGCCGATCCCGCAGCTGGCGCACCTCGGGCCGCTCCGAGCCCGCCAGAATGACGCCGAACGTATCGAGCAGTACGAGTTTCGCGTGCTGCTGCACCGGTTCCGGCACGTCTTCCCACCGGGTGCGGGCGGCAAACCGCGCCAGTTCTTCGATCTCTCGGCCCATGGCTCTGGTTCTCCTTCGCGGCTGGGGATGATAGGGTCGCGTACTAAACCACAGGAGAACAGCAGATATGGCCGTCGTCGAGACCGAGCGTCACGGACAGGTCCTGGTCGTGCGGATGAACCGGCCCGAGCGTCTGAATGCGCTGAATTTTGAAATGCGCACCCGCCTCGCCGAGACCTGGACCGAATTTCGCCACGACAACGAGCTCGAAGTCGCAATTTTTACCGGGACCGGTCGGGGTTTCTGCGCCGGCGAGGATATGAGGGAGTCATTGGAGCGCGGCACGCCCGGCGGACAGCGGCCGCCAATCGAGGACCCGTTCATGACCGGGACTCTCGAAAAGCCGGTCATTGCCGCGGTTAACGGTTTTGCGATGGGCGGCGGCTTCATGCTCGTCGAACGCACCGATCTGCGCGTCGCCGCGCGCGGCGCGGTCTTCGAGGTTTCGGAAGCAAAGCGCTGGCTGCTCGGCGGTTACAATCACGGCCACCTCGCCAACCTCCCCTATCCGATCGCGATGGAGATGGCGCTGGGCTTTCGTTTTACCGCCGAGCGCTTTTACGAGGTCGGCTTTGTGAACCGGCTGGTAGATCCCGATCAGGTGATCCCGAGCGCGCTTGCGATGGCCGAGCATCTGCTGACCCTGCCGCCGGCGTCGCGCGTCAACACCGTGCACATGGTGCGCCAGATGCGTCCGGTGCCGACGCCGGAACAGCAGCACCTCGCCGCCGCGCTGAAGGAGCACGGCGCCAAGAGCGACCTCATCGAGTCGCGAGCGGCGTTTGCCGAAAAGCGCCCGCCGCGATTCAAGGGCTGGGACGACCCGGAAGACCGTTATCGGCTGCCGACGCTCGATACGGCGGGAGAATAAAGCTTGGCTGATGAAATAGATGCTTCTGACGGCCCGCTCGCCGGGCTGAGAGTGCTGGATCTGACCGAGCACATGGCAGGGCCGTTCTGCACGATGATCCTCGCCGATATGGGCGCGGAAGTGATCAAGCTCGAACGGCCCGGCAAAGGGGATTCGGTTCGCGCCTGGGGCGACGGCAGCGAGCGCAACCCTTATTTCCGCTACATCAACCGCAACAAGAAGGGCATCACCCTCGATTACAAGCAGCCCGAAGGCAGGGCGCTTTTCCTGCGGCTTGTCGAGAATATGGACGTGTTGGTCGAGAATTATCGGCCGACCGTGATGCCGCGCGCCGGGCTCGGATACGACGCATTGTGCGAGGTCAACCCGCGCCTGATCTACGCGCAGCTCTCCGGCCTCGGCTATGACGGGCCTCACGCGGGGCGCGGCGGCTTCGACCTGATCGCACAGGGGATGGGCGGGATCATGCATGTGACCGGCGAGCCGGATGGGCCGCCGACCTCGGTCGGTCTGCCGATTTGCGACCTCGGCACCGGCATGTGGGCGGTGCAGGGCATCCTCGCCGCGCTCTGGGAACGCGAGCGCACCGGTAAGGGCCGCCTCGTCGAATGCTCGCTACTCGAAACCGCGATCGGCTTCAGCTCATGGACGAGCGCCCAGTGGCTCGCCGACCATGAAGAGCCGATCCGCCAGGGCTCACGGCACCGCCAGAACGCGCCCTACCAGCGCATGCAGACCAACGATGGCTATCTGATGGTGGGCGCCGCTGGCGAAGCGATCTGGGTACGTTGTGCCAAGGCTTTGGGGCATCCCGAATGGTGCGAGGACCCGCGCTTCGCGACCAACCAGCAGCGCATGCGGAACCGTGCGGCGCTCGAAGCCGAGATGGAAGCGGTGCTGCGAACGGCCGCGACCGCGCATTGGGTCGAGGTGCTGGAAGCGGCCGGGGTGCCTTGCGGCCCGGTCTACAACTACGCACAGATGTTCGCCGACCCGCAGATCAGCCACCGCGGCCTCGTGCAATATGCCAGCGACGCGGAGCTGGGCGAGGTGCCGCATATCCGCACCCCGATCAAGATCGACGAAAGTATTCGCGTGCGCACTGTCGCTCCCGAGCTCGGCGAGCACAACGTCGAGATCTTCGGCCGCCTTGGGCTCAGTGAAGCGGAAATCGGGGCCTTGCGCGCCAAGCGCGTTTTATGATCCCGTAGCAAATGATTCGGCCGGACTTGCCTGCCCTACCCCTCGTATTCGCTTGCATAGGTGCGGCGGGCGGCGAGGAAGGATAACGCCGCGACGACGCAGCCCATTGGGGTCAATGTCAGCGCCATTCCCAATCCAACGGCATCCGATAATAGGCCGGCGATAAATGGCCCTGCGGCCAATCCAAAAAGGTTTTGGAACAGCGACAGCACCGATGCGCCAGTCGATCGTACGCCGGGATGAATCACCCCAATGACTATCGCGGCTGCGGGTCCGACGGTACACGTCGCGACGAAACCGCCTAGCATGATCAGGCCGAATTGGCCTCTCCGCGTCAATTCCAGACCCCAGTGACTGCCGCCGAAGGCGAGAACCAGGACAACCGCCGTCACAATGCTCAGGGAGGCGACGGCAATGAATTTGCCGCCGGGGCGACGCAGGCCGGCTCGATCGGCAACCGCCCCCAATAGGACGCTGCCGACTGCCCCGGCGAGAACGACCAGGGCGGCCTGGAGGCCCGCCTTGTCCGGCGGGAGCTGCTGGGTGCGATTGAGGTAGCTCGGCAGCCACGACCACAGCGCCGAGAGCGAGATCAGCTGCGCTGCACCGCCGAGGCAAATCCATCGCACGGTCTTGGAACGGAAGATCGAGCGGATCATTTCGCTCCGGCTCGGGCCGGCGAATGCGCCGGGAGCGGGGGGGTCCGCGGCATCGACGGCGTCGACGGTCTTGTAGTCGCGCACAAAAAGGTACAGCAGCGCGAGGATCAGGCCGGGGACGCCGACAATCCCAAAGCCCGCCTGCCAGCCAAAACGCGAAGCAATCATCCCCCCGAGGATGACCCCGAGCACCGAGCCGACAGAAGCCGAAGCGAAGAACCCACCCAGTATCCTGCTGCGCATGTGCTGCGGAAAATGCGTTGCGACCATCGCCGCTCCGACCGAGCCGTAGCCGGCCTCACCCAGACCCACAAAAGCGCGGAGAACCAGCAGATGCGTATAGCTCTGGCTGAACGTGCAGGCGATGGTCGCGATACTCCACGTCGCCGCCATCGCCACGATGCTTTTGACGCGGCTGAACCGGTCGGCGATCCAGGCGACCGGGATCCCGAATATCGCAACCGTCACCGAGACGACCGACACGAGCGCGCCGAGCTGCGAGTCCGTGAGCGTCCAACCGCTTTTGAGAAACGGAAACATCGAGACGATGATCTGGCGGTCGACGTAATCGAAGATCATCAAGGCAATCGTCATTAAATACGCAAACCACGCCGGCCCGCGTCCGAACAGATAGCTGTTCGGTGCCCGGCCATGCGAAACTTCGATTCGCGGCTGCATTGCCGTTCTCAACGGTCGCGACGCGGCGTCAAGGGACAAGGACGGTTGCTCCCGTCGTCTTGCGTGCTTCGAGCAGCCGATGAGCTTCCGCCGCCTCTTCGAGCGGAAAGAAATTGCTCGGTTCGCTACTGATCTTACTGGCCAATACCAGGCCGAACAGTTCCTCGGCCATTTGCAGCATATGGGTTCGCGGCGTGGCGTAGTGGATCATCGCCGGTCGGGTCAGCCATAGCGAGCCCTTGACCGCCAATTGCATCGCGTCGATGACCACGGGGCCCGACGAGGTGCCGTTGCTGACCAGCACGCCGCGCGGCTGCAGGCTGTCGAGAGAGGCCTGCAGCGTATCCTTGCCGACGGAATCAAAAACGACAGGGACGCCCTTCCCATCGGTGATCTCACGCACGCGGGCCGCGATGTCCTCGCGCGTGGTGACGATGGTATGCGCGCACCCGTTCGCCCGCGCGATGTCCGCCTTCTCGTCGGTGCTGACGGCGCCGATCATCGCCACACCGAGAGCGCGAGCCCACTGGCAGGCGATCAGCCCGACGCCGCCAGCGGCGGCGTGGAAGAGAATGGTTTCCCCGCCACGCAGTGGATAGACCTGCCGGAACAGGTACTGCACCGTCATGCCCTTCATCATCAAGGTCGATGCGCTGCGGTCGGAAATCCCGTCGGGCAGCGGGATCAGCACATCCGCCGGCATCACCCGCACGTCCGCATAGGCGCCCTGCGGGCCGAGCAGATAGCCGACGCGGTCGCCAGCGCGAACCTCGGTCACGCCGGGGCCGACGGCCTCGACGACGCCTACCGCGTCCGAGCCGAGCCCGTTCGGCAGCGGCAGCGGGTAGCGGCCGGTGCGGAAGTAGATATCGATAAAGTTGACCGCGACATAGCGGTGCCGGACCCGCGCCTGCCCGGGGCCGGGCTCGCCGACCGCAACCATCTCCAGGCGCAGGACTTCGGGTCCGCCGGTCTCGGAAAAGCGAATTGCACACGCCATGAACGGCTCTCCCTGTTCTGCAACGGATCAGGCTGCCCTGCGATGCTCGACGCTGTCGCGACGAGGCTCGCGGTTCGGCGCGAAGCCGTTCTTCGCCAGCGTTTCCTCGACGCTGTCATAAAACACACCGATCTTGCAGATGGCCCGCGCCTCCCTGCCGCTTGCAACCTCACGGCCAAATTCGCGGGAGATACGCACAAGCTGCTCGATCTGCCGCACGGTGCCGATCTTGCTCTTGCGGTCCTGCGTCCAGAGATTGTCCTCGATGCCGCAGCGAACGTGCAGTCCCATGGCAATAGCGATCATGTTGACCGGCAGCACATTACGCATCGAGCTTTCGAGCGTCAGCACTGCACCGTCCGGCGTGGCCCGCACGAAATTGGCGAGATTGTAAAGGTTGGGCGCATCCATGCCGCCGCCGATCGCGACCCAGTTCATGACCAGCGGGCCCTTGTAGACGCCGCGCCGCATCATCCGTTCGACGGTCTCGAAACTGTTGATGTTGTAGAACTGGAACGCGCTCTGAATGCTGGCCGCGGTCAGCCGCCGGACATGCTCCTCGACCCAGCCTGGCCCCGCGGGGACGACCATCTCGCGGTAGGCGACCGAGGTCGCCGGCTCGGCCAGCGAGGTTCCGGCGTAATCGGCGGGCTCCATCTGCTCGAGGATGTTCATCTGGACGGTATTGACCGTGACCGTGACCTGGTCCGGCTGCGGCGTCAGCTCGGCGAGCATGTGCCGGGTGTCGTCGGACAGCCACTTCGCCGCTTCGCCTTCGCTTTCAGGCGCGAAGGAAATCGATCCGCCGACCTGCAGCACCATGTCGGGCACCGCGACCCGCAGCCCCGTCAGCAGCTCGTTGAACTTGGACAGGCGCTTGGAGCCTTTGCCGTCGGCCTCGCGGACGTGCACGTGCAGCACTGAGGCGCCGGCGTTGTAGCAATCGACCGCCTTTTGCACCTGCTCATCCATGCTGACCGCAATGTCCTCCGGGAAGTCCGAAGGGATCCATTCGGGGCCATACGGCGCCGCAGTAATTACGAGCTTTTCCTGGTTCTCTGGGAAGAGAGCGCCATCCAGGAAGTTCATTATCGGATCCTTTCGTTGGATGCGGTTGTAGGAGGGGAGATTGCCGTGCGGCCGGTCATTCCGGCTTCAGAAGGGCGTGTCGCCGATGATGCCAGCGCGCTCCATCTTGCGGTGGCAGGGCGGGTAATCCATGACCGCATAGTGCTGTGTGGAGCGGTTGTCCCAGAACGCAACGCTGTTCGGCTGCCACCGCCAGCGCACCTGGTATTCAGGGATCTGCGCCTGGCTGATCAGGTATTGCAGCAGCTGTGCCGCTCCTGGCGCGAAGTCCTGGCCGTAGCGCACATTGGCGGCCGTGTGGAAGTTCGTGAAATGGGTGGTGAACCCATTGACGAAGAGAATTTTCTCTCCGGTCTCGGGGTGGGTGCGCACGACCGGATGCTCGGCGTCGGGATACTGCGCCTTGAGCGCGAGGCGTTTCTCGATCGGCATCGCGGCGCCGAACGTCGCCTCGATGCTGTGGCGGGCGCGCAGGCCGGTGATCTGGCGCTTAATGTGCTCCGGTAGCCGGTCGTGGGCCAGCGCCATATTGGCCCACATCGTGTCGCCGCCAACGGGCGGGCATTCGACGCACCGCAGAACGCAGCCGAACGGCGGTTTTTCGCGCCACGTCGCATCGGTATGCCAGGCGTTCTCGTACCGGTCGTTGGGCTTCTCGGGCGACTTGTATACGCGCACGAGCCCGGGGTGATCGGGGTCGCTGCCGGCAACCGGATGATCCTCGAGCTCGCCGAAATGCCGCGCGAAGGTGACATGCTCGGCACGCGTGATGTCCTGGTCGCGGAAGAAGAGGACCTTATATTCCAGTAGCAGCGACCTGATCTCGGCCATCAGCCCGGGATCGCGCGCCGCGGCGCCAAGGTTCACGTTCTGCACTTCCGCGCCGATCGCGCAGGTGAGCGGTTCGACCTTCGCTGTCGGGACCACTGAGGCAGCTGTGACGCGGGTGGCAGTCGACATTGCGGCGATCCTCGCTCGAGCGATCTTCGCGGTAGTGCGCTGTCCCCGGAGTGGCCGGGGGCTTGGGCCTTCGCGGCGATGTCGAATGTATTCGACGAGCGGCGGCTGCGGTTGACCATCCGGGACATCGGATTTAACATTTCGGGACATTTACACGGCTCACCATGCCTCGCTTAATCCGCAGCGCAACCCTCAACGGCTATGTTGAGGTCGCTCGATCAGTCGGGCTCGACCCTTACCGCATGGTCGCGGCTCACCGCCTTCCGCCCGCCTGCCTAACGGACCCGGAGGTCAGGATCCCGATGACGGCGGTTGCGCGACTGCTGGAGGTTTCGGCGGCGCTATCCGGACGGGCCGACTTCGGCCTCAGACTGGCGGAGCGGCGCAGCCTGTCCAATCTCGGGGTGCTTGCCCTGCTGGTCCGAGAACAGCCCACGATCCGCAAGGCGCTCGAAGCCCTCGCCAATTATATGCATCTGCACAGCGACGGGCTGCGGTTGACGATCGCCGAGGACGCGGGATTGGTGACGATCGGACTTGCTGTCGATGCGGGGCGCCCGCTGCCGATCCGTCAGGGTGTCGAACTCGGGCTGGGCTTCATCCACAGAAGCCTCAACCAGCTGCTCGGCAGCAGGTGGCGGCCGCAGGCGATTTGCTTCACGCACATGGCACCCGCCCGAACCGATGCGCACCGCCGGTTTTTCGGCACCGACGTCGAGTTCAGTCAGGAGTACAACGCAATCCTCTGCTTGGCGCATGACATCGAGGCCGCCGTGCCGACCTCGGACCCGGCAATCGCGCGCCACATCCAGCAGTATCTCGACACTGTGGCGCCCCGTCCCAATGCCACGATGCGGGACAACGCGCGCGAGTGTATCTACCTGACCTTGCCTTCCGGCCTGTGCTCGGCCGAGCGCGTCGCCAAGCACCTGGGCGTGGACCGCCGTACGCTGCATCGGCATCTTGCCCGGGAGGGAGAAACCTTCATCTCACTGCTCGACGCGGTGCGGGCCGAACTCGCGACCCGCTACATCGGCAACCGCGACCGCCGGCTCGCATCAGTCGCAGAATTGCTTGGCTTCTCTGCTTTGAGCGCGTTCTCGCGATGGTTTCGCAGCCGGTTCGGTTGCAGTGTCTCTCAATGGAGAGCTACTGACGGCCATGGCGTCGCCGCGCAAGATGGCCGTTCGAGACCTACGGTCGGGTTGCCGATGCCACAGCCGGCGCCACCGCCATTTTCGAATTTTGAATGATATTTCTCTGGCCGCTTCGGCGGCAGCAGGGAGGAGGTGAGGCGCCGCGCAACAAAGGCGTGCGGTAGCTGGTCACCGGAAAAATTCGATTTTTGCCTCGCGGAACCAGACGGTATTGGGGGGCGCCGCCGATATCGGCCCGTTGATGCCGAAAACCGCAATCTCGAAGGTGTCGCCGGGGCTGACCGCATCGCTGAGCACGAGGCGGTTCGGCATGTTGAAGCCCTGAATCGTGGCCGGGCTCGGCTTGCCGGGTGCGCGCGGCAACTCTCCGTTGACCCACACCTCCGCATAATCATCGACGTTGACGGCGAATACCGCCTCGGCGCCCGCCGTCTCGAACCCTCCGATTTTGGTCGGAATCGTCAATTTCGCGCGGAACCAGAGAAACGACACCTTGCCGCCGCCGCGCTTGGCGCCCAGCTCCGCGGGCGCAACGACCGGCCACGAGGAATCGTCAAAGCCGCGCTCACCGGCATGTGGGTGAATGTCGTAGGCCGATTTGTATTCGGGCATGGCCTCGGGGATCGGCGGACGTTCGACGACCTTCGCCTCCATGATCCGCCACTCTGCGCCAAAGGCGGCCGAGCCTTCCGGTGCCATCAGATCGACCACATACGCGGCCGGAAGAAGCGCGCGATCGCGGGAGCAGGGGCGGGCGGCGGCGCTGCCGCGATGCCATCGGCACCTCTCGGGGGCATCTCTCTGTCCTCTATTGCCCTCAAATCTGAAGGTCGGCAGCCTTCTTGTTCAGCGAGTCGATCAGACCGTCGATGCCGTTGGTCCGCAGGATCGTCGCGAACTCCGACCTGTGCGTCGCCAGCTCGCTGATCGCGCCGGAAAGGTAGATATCGCGAATTTGCCAAGCCACGTCGTTGTCGTGCACCACATAGTTGATCGCCACCGGCTCGCCGTTTGCCTTGATGATCTGGGTCTTGATCAAATTGCCGTGCTTGATCTTCTGCTGGCCGAGCACCTGAAGTTGTTCGCCGGCGTAGGCATCGAAGCGGCTGGCGTAGATCGCAGCGATGTAGCGGCTGTAGGCCTGCACCGCCCGCCGCTTCTCCTCGGCCGTCAGCCTCGTCCATGTCGGGCCAACCGACAGCCGCGCCATGAACGGCACGTCAAAGGTGCTCAGGACAACCGGCTCCAGTTTTTGGTAGCGGCCTTTGGGTCCCAGGGCCGCAGAATGCTGCATGACATCGAGCAGCACGCCATAGAAATTCCGCACTACGTCGGTCGGCTCCGACGGCGCCGCCCGGCCCGCCGCCGCGGGCAACAACACCATCCAGCCGACGAACAGAAGGCCGGCTAACTTTCGCAACGAATTCGCTCGGTATCGCAGCATCGTCACCCCCTATCAGAAATCCTAGCAGATCGCCGAGCCACTTATTCGAGCGGCCGAAGTTCCCGAACAAGCGAGACCGGGGCGAAAGTCGACAAGACACATTATACCCCAACTTGGTCGCCGAGCCTGCATCTCCCGGAACGGACCGCGGATTTTGGCCCAAACTTCCCGCGAGCATCGCCTCGGTCTTTGGCATCTGCACAGTTCACCCTAGGCTGACAAATTCGAAGGCAACTCCGCAAGTGTGAATTAGCTCACACTCCGTCGCGGCGATTTTCATGAAAATGCCGCTTATCCGCACGTAAGCGGATCGCAAGTTGCCCCATCACGAATTCGCGGTCTATGCTGCTGCCCATCGCGCCCAACCCGCAAGTTTGCCGGCCAAGGTTCGGTCGAAGAACCGACCGGCGCTATTTGCCTCGGGGGCACCCGCACGCAGAAATAACGATGGTGCTGGGAGACTACAGATTGGCCGCGCCCGGGCGCGGAACCGAGCGGCAGAGAGTGGAGCGGCGGTTGGCCGCAATTCTCGGCGCAGACGTCATGGGCTACAGCGCATTGATGGAGCGCAACGAGGAGGAGACGCACCACCGGGTCGGAGCCGAACTCGACCGCTTTCGCCGCGAGATCGAGAGGTCTCACGGCCGAATATTCAGCTTTGCCGGCGACGGCCTGATGGCCGAGTTCCCGAGCGCCGTCGAGGCACTCAAATGCAGCCTGCGCGTTCAGGCCGACAGCAGCAAACGGAACGCCGGGCTTCCGGCAGACCTGCGGATCATATTTCGGATCGGCCTCAATTCGGGGGAGCTCGTAGTGCAAAAGGGGCGCACCGGCGGCACTGCAGTTAATATCGCTGCACGTCTCGAACAGATCGCAGAGGCTGGGGGCATCTGCCTCTCCGGCGCGGTCTTCGAGCAGGTGCGGCGGATTGTTGGCATCAGCTACGAATTTCTCGGCGAGCAACGACTCAAGAACATCAAGGATCCGATCCCCGTCTACGCCATCCGCGCCGCGGCCTGCAGCGCGTGGATCGGCATGCCAGCTCTCCCGAGGCTCACCCGCTCGGCCCTACCGGACACCGGCCTGGCCGAGAGCGCTGTCGAATATCGCCCGTCGCTGGCGGTCCTCCCGTTCCGTACACTCCAGAAGGACCAGTCGGACGCCTATTTCGCCGAGGGCATGGTCGACGACATCATCAGAGCGCTGGGCGGATTGAAAGATCTGGTCGTCATCGCTCGCAGCTCGACCCAGACCTTTGCTGGCGCTCCACTCGACCTGCGCCGGGTGGGCTACGATCTCGATGTGCAATACGTCGTACACGGCAGTGTGCGCCGGTCCGGCACGATGCTGCGGATTGCCGTCGAATTGAGCGAGGCGCAATCGGGACAGGTGATTTGGGCCGACCGCTTCGATGGTGAGATCACCGATTTATTCGAACTGCAGGACCGCATCGCCATACGTGTCGCAGCGGCGGTCGCGCCGCACCTGCATGAACGCGAGCTGAGCCGTGCGCTGCGTAAGCATCCGACCAGCATGACCGCCTACGATCTGACACTGCAAGCGCTCGATCAGCTGAGCAGGATGGATCGATCAGCGCTCGGACGCGCGCGCGAGCTACTGGAGCAGGCCATTAAAGTCGATCCCGACTATGCGCCTGCTTATTCGAGATTAGCATCCCTTCATCTGAGATGGGTTGCCCAGGGATGGTCGGAGGACGAGCTCGCAGACAGACAGACGGCGGCATCCAATGCGCGGCTGGCTATCGAGCGAGACCGCAGCGACGCGGTCGCGCTCGCGATCTACGGCCATACCCAGTCCTACCTACTGAAAGAGTACAGTGTTGCGACGGACTACCTGGATAGGGCGATGGCTGTGGGCCCGAGCTGTGCGTTGGCCTGGGGTTACAGCAGCCTAACCCGCGGATTTCTGGGCGACTATGCGGCCGCAGTGGCGCGGGCCGAGAGAGCTGTGCGGCTCTCGCCGTTGGGTCCAGACGCCTTCTGGTTCGAGCATTTTCTGTCGCAAGCCTATTACCTGAGCGGTCGTTATGAGGAAGCAGTGGCCTGGGCGCGTATGTCGGACGCTCACAACGCTGTGAACTACTCCAATCAGCGCTGTTTGATTGCCAGCCTGGTTGCGCTCGACGAGATGGACGAGGCGCGCCAGGTTGGGCGCCGTCTGTTGCAGATGATTCCGAGCTTCCGGCTGAGCACCTTCCGCGCGCGGACACCTTTGCCCGGTGCCGTGCGCGACGAATTCGCAGAACGGCTAAAGCTGGCGGGACTGCCTGAGTGAGTGAGGGCTTTCCCGTACTGCAACCAAGACACTCATGGGAGAAGCAGGATGGCTTTGAGCTTTGAAGGAAATGAGGGTAACGAGGGCAACGAAGGCAATGCTGGCAACGCGGGGAATGCGTCCAGCAATAGCGGAGGCTGGTTCTTCGCCGACCGGGTAGATCTGCCGTTTGTGACTGAGCTCGACGGCGACGACAACCCGATCAAGGACCAAAGGCTCGACCTCGTCATTACACGTTTTCCGCTTCGTAACTGGTCTGCCGACTGGTACGCCTGGCTGGTGCTGAACGAGTTCGTCACCAACTTCGGCGCCGCCCCCCCCACTCAGCCAACCTGGCAAACCCTCAATTTGCCTCTGCCTTGGCCGAGCTTTCCGGACCCTACTGCCGCTGGAGCAAAGGCAGTTATCGACCAGGAACTTGACGATCTCGTAACAGCGGCACAAGACGAACGTGCGGACGCGCTTGGCGAAATCCTCGGGCAAGCGGACGAGTTCATCAGCTACTTCATGAATCTAATGACGACACGACCAACCGCCTATCCAGCAACGCTTCGCATGTTAAACATTGCAAGCCTCGTCGCACTTTTCGTATCCATGTATTACAAGGGGTTCTATAAACGACCCCGGCCTTCCGAGCTCTGTCCGGCGCTCTTGCCGCCGATCGTGGTGCCAGGTCACGCTTCCTTCCCCAGTGGGCACGCGACGCAAGCCCGTCTCATGGCTCGGTGCATGGGCGATGTGCTAAGCGGTCTGCCGCAACGCGACGCCATAGTCGATGATTTGAAGACGCTAGCACGCCGCATTAGGCGAAACCGGGAGATTGCCGGGTTGCATTACGAAAGCGATTCGATAGCCGGCAAGGCTCTTGCAGAAGGCATTTTGCTGAAGCTCAGAGGTCTCAAGAATCTCAACAATGTTGCAGGGGCTGGTTGGTACACGAACGCACTCACCGCCGCACAAGCGGAATGGAACCCCGCGGCGAACCCATACCCTCCAGGGGTATGAGTGGCAGAGGAGGCAATTATGGGAGATGCAGACCGGGGCAAAGCTGAGCTCGTTCCACCCACGGTTATCGAGGATTTGAAAAAGCGCTTCCATGGCTTTCCGGTGCCGGACGGGCCGTTCAATCCCGCCACGGCGAGCCAGGAGCAGCTGCGCGAATTCGGGCTCCCGCCGCGACCCGACCCTGTAACACAGCCGCTGCTGCGTCAAATCTGGGATCGAGGCTTCGGAGAGCCGCTCAGCCTGCAGCAATTCAGTGTTGACGAGCGTTTGGTCGAAGAAACCGGATACAGGCCGCAGGGGGGATACGCCAAGGAACGGCCGATAGCAGAGACGAGGTTTGAGACAAGTTTGAACTGGTCGGGAGCCTACATCACTGCGAACCGGGCCAAGGAGTTTGTACAGATTTTGGGTATCTGGACGATCCCGAGCAATCTCAAGCTGCCGCCCGACCCGTTCAAAGGGCCGGAAGGGAGCGACTACGTCTGTTCCAATTGGATTGGCCTCGATGGACAACGGCGTTATCTCGACTCGTCATTGCCCCAAATCGGCACCAGCTCGACGTTGAACGCGGACGGAACCATCACCGCGCAGGCCTGGACGCAATGGTGGGCGCGTGGGCGCGGGATCAACAACACCCCGCCAGCGCCGCTCCCACCCCCCTTCAACGTCGCGCCGGGTGATCAGGTAATGGCCGTCGTGACCGTTAATGATCCCCGCACCGTGACGTGTGTCATGGTGAACCTAAGCAGCCAGCCGCTGCCCACGGCGACCTCGGTAAACGCAACCGCGCCTCCCGTCCCGCTGCCGGACGGGACGACGGCTTTCCCCGAGATTGCGGGCGCGACGGCCGAATGGATTGTCGAGCGTCCTGCCATCCCGGGCCAGCCAATCTTCTTTAACTTACCCAACTACGGAGTTACCGGATTCGACCTGTGCATGGCGGTCGAGGGCGACGGCGTAGAGATTCTCTCACTGGTCGGAGGGTCGCCCCAGGACCTGCAGGGCGCCCGGTTCATTCGAATGTACGACCGACTCAAAGATCCGCGGCGCACTGCGTTTATTTCGATGCCCGAGCGAACGAGCGATACGGCGCTACGGATCAGCTACGGCGGGTTCCCGAAGTGACTACACCTCGCTAGATTTCAGAAGGGCCGAAGGCGGGTGGCGGGATGCGGCGTTTCGAGGCCGCTTCGTAAGCCGAAGCAATCTCGAGCAGGACGTCTTCCCTGCCGGGCTCGGCACGGAAGACTAACGAGAACGGGAGGCCGGGAGGCGGCAAGGTGGTGGGGGTGTCGGAGGGAACCGAGACGTAGCGCGTGCCGTCGGGGCTGAGCGCAAAGACCGGGTCGTAGACGGTCGTCACATAACCCGCGGGGATCAGCACCTCGGTGAGGCCGGCGTTCGGACCGTAAAACGACTCGGGGCGCAGATTGTTGCGTCCGCCGAGCGGGTCGTGGGCGCCGCCGATCTTGGCCGGCGGCAACGGCGTGTGCAGGCGGACAAGCGCATCAAGCCGGTTCTCCAGCATTACCATCATGTCGACCCGGCGAAGGAGCTCGCGCAGCATGATGCGCTCGTCGACCCCTTGGCGGCCGCCCAGCGGATTGCGCGGATCGGTGGCTTCCTCCCAGTTCCTGAAGGCGGCGCGGCCGTCATCGCCCCAGAACTTGGAGCGCGTATTGAGCGCGGCGAAATCCGTCAGCGTCTCGGTGAAGCCGCGCGCCCGCCAGTCGGCAGCGCGGCGCGACAGGTATTGGTTGACGTGGAAGCCGAACATCATCGCCAGCTCCTGCTCCTGGATCGTGGCGATGTCGAGATTGGCGGGCGGCGCCACCCGGCCCTCGGCCAGAGCCACGCAATAGTCGATCGGCGTCAACGCGCCGCTGCCGAAAATCTTGCCCGGGGCGAATTCGGTCGGCCGGATCGCAGCCGCAAATTCCCTGAACAGCGGCTTCCCGTCGGGTGCCAGCCGGAATAAGAGGTCGGGCATGAAAACCGGCACCAATCGGGCGAGCGTCTGCCGGAAATCAGGGTTCATCTGTTCGAGGTCGCGGTCGCGCTTCCATTGCGGATCGGCCGACTCGACCAGAGCGGCGCCGAGTTTTCCGCCGAGGATCGCTTTGATTTCGGCGGCTGCAGCGGTGCAGATCGGCTCGGCGGCCTTGTCGCCCGGGCGGATCAGCATCGACTCGCGGATGATCCCGATGCGCCTGCCTTTAAGTGAACTCAGGGCGCCAGACATGTTCGTGTGGCGCGCATAACCCGAGGTGAGCACCGACGAGCGCGGCACGGTTGTGTAGGGGTCGCGCGGGTCGTAATAGCCGCGATCGGGATCTTTCAGCGCATCGAGAACTTTCGCGGCGTCCGCGATTGTGCGCGCGAGAATGCCGGCTCGGTCGCAATAAATGTCGGCGCCGATCGCACCGCCGTTAAAGCTCAGCATCGCCTTGTGCGGCAGGATCAGGGCGACGGCGTTGTGGTTGGCAGGGCCGCGGGTCGAGGCGCGGGTCTCTTCGCCGAGGCTGCACATCACCAGATTCGCGCTGACCGACACACCCGATCCAGAGCTCGACCCCAATGAGGCGGCGCGCGTCGTATCGTAAGGGTTGGAGGGATTGCCCGCCCAGCTCGAGCGCTGATAGCCAAGCACCGAGGGCAGCACCATGTCCGGCTTGTGCCGGCCGCCGGGGTCGCCGGCTCGGCCGTTGTATTCGGTGCAGACCGCCTTCGCAAAAATGATCGCGCCCTTGTTGCGCAATTGCTCAACGAGGATGTGGTCGCGGGCGGGAAAATCGATGTCGTAGGCCGCGTCGCCCCCGGCGGTCGTGCGCATGTCTTTCGTGTCGAACGGGTCCTTGAACGAAAAGACGACGCTATACATCGGCATCTTTTCGAGATCGGGGTTGCGCCCGTAGAGGGCGTCGAACTCGGCGGCGCGTTCGAGGGCATCGGGAAAATGGCGGAAAACCTCGCAGACCGGCGGGGCGCCGGGCGGCAGCGGTCCTTTCGAAGGATGGCGGTCGAACTCGCCGCGGCAGGTAACCGACCGCTCGCCGCGAATGTTGAGCGTGGCGAGCGCGTTCAATTGCCCGGCATCGGGTTTCCCGACGATCATCCCGTATTGCTGCTGCACCGAAAGGTCGGAGGCGGTCGGCTCCATACGGCCGAATTCGAGCGGCGGCCCTTTGTACTTGTCGAGATCGGGCAGAAGAGTCGAAGCCCTGACAGTCTCGGCCGGGAAGCTGAGCGGCGCCCCGGCGCGCACCACTCCGGTCACTTCGGGTATTGGAGCGCCGTCTTCGGTGACGAGCAGGCTGCAGACGCCGTTATAGGCGCGGGTGCGCTCGACATAACGCCGCACGATCTCGACGCAGGTTATCTGCCCGGCTCTGATCGCTTCGTGCAGTTCGTCGATTGTCGCTTCTTCGAGACGAAAAGGTTCTTCTTCCGTCATGGCCCTCACCTTTCCTTCGCTCGTTCATTGCGATGAGTGGGATGACCCATTGTGTGTTCCGCGGCGCTTTCCGCGGGGCATCAGTTAAATTGCTGACGATCGGATCGGGAAGGCAAAAAAGCTGGCTTGCCACGTCCGACCCGCGTCAACGGATTGAGCTTTCCGAAGCACGGCTATCCGCGATCACGCGGAGCCCAATTCTTCGCCGCCGCATCCGGCAGCAATTGGTTATATACTGCTGGGTGGCGAAACGATCCCGGACCGATCGCGGAGGCGTCCAAGATGTTCGGCTCGCGCATCGTTATCTGCAGCGTCCTGCTCGTCGCGGTGGTTAGCTCGATCGGATGGGGACAGACGGTGGCCTGTGCCGGTTCGATCAGAAGACCCTATCTTTTTCGGGTTCGGCGAAGGAGCAGGCCCGTTGCCTTCTCAGACCCGTTGGCGAATGGAGTAGGGTCGGCGCGATCTCGCCAAGCTTGCCCCCGACCCTGGAAGCGAAAGTCGGCCTGCCGGTTGAAGTCTCCTCCGATGAGGTACGCCAGGGCTAGCTGCGCATATTGCGGTCGGCTGTGCCCAGTGATAAACGGCGCTGGTGCAATGTCGTAATTCCATTGCTGTTCGGTCCCAATGCACTGGAAAATCGACAGTCCAGTGAACTCTTAGTGACGACCTAGTGGCGGCGTTCGTTTTTGTAAGTTCCCCAACTCCGCTTCCATCTCTGTTACACGGACCGTGGCCTTCTGCAGCCAGTAGGTTTCCCCACTTTGCCGATATATTTCGACCGCAGCACGCATGCAGGTAAGCGCTTCTTCCATGCGTGGGGCGCTCTTTTCACGTATCGCAAGTGCGGCTAACCCGTTCGCTAATCCGTGGTCAGAATATGCCTGACTGAGCGGCACGTGATCGCGCGTGTACTCCTCCAGCGCCGCGCGGTGGGCCGCCACCGCCTCCTCCAGCCGCGCGGTGCCGCTCTCGCGCTCGCCAAGCGACTGGAGCGCGTTGCCGAGGTTCATCTGCGTCATCGCCCAGTCGAGCGGCACGCGATCGTGCGTCCGTTCCTCCAGTGCCGCGCGAAAGGCCGCCACCGCCTGCTCCAGCCGCGCGGTGCCGCTCTCGCGTTCGCCAAGCCTCGCCAGCGCGTTGCCGAGATTGTTCTGGGTTACCGCCCAACGGAGCGGCACGCCAGCGCGCGTCCATTCCTCCAGCGCCGCACGATAGGCCGCCACCGCCTCCTCCAGCCGCTCCGTGCCGCTCTCGCGCTCGCCAAGCCTCGCCAGCGCGTTGCCGAGGTTCATCTGCGTCATCGCCCAGTCGAGCGGCACGCGATCGTGCGTCCCTTCCTCCAGTGCGCCGCGGTAGGCCGCCACCGCCTCCTCCAGCCGCTCCGTGCCGCTCTCGCGCTCGCCAAGCACCTGGAGCGCGTTACCGAGGTTCATCTGCGTCATCGCCCAGTCGAGCGGCACGCGATCGTGCGTCCGTTCCTCCAGTGCCGCGCGATAGGTCGCGACCGCCTCCTCCAGCTGCGCCGTCCCGCTCTCGCGCTCGCCAAGCGTCTTCAGCACGCGGCCGAGATTGTTCTGCATCGCCGCCCAGTCGAGCGGCACCCGAGCGCGGGGGCGCTGCTGTAAAACGAGGCGCCAGGTATCAATCGATTGTTTCAGGGCGGCGTTGTCCCCTCGCTCGTCGCCCTGGCGATAGAGCGCATCGGCTTGGCGCTGAGAATAATTTGTTGTCTCCTCAGGATGTCCGGCTGGAACCAATCCCGCTGCCTGCTTGAACAAATCGGCGGCCTGCGCGTAATGCAACTCCGTCATCGTCAGATCGCCCTCGGCCGCCGCCGAGGCGGCCGCCCCGAGCAGTTGCGCATCCCTCGCTGCTTGCGCTTGCTCGGCCAGTTTGGCCGCCTCTTGGGCCGCCGCAATCTGAGCCTTCCGCGCCTGCAAAAGAAGTTAATGAGCGGCGGCGAAGTGGCCGGCGGCGATCTCCGACTTGGCGCGCTCGACAAGATCGCGTGCCGTAGGGTTGTCCGGGTTGAGCGCCGCGACCTGGGTTTGCAGCCGTTTGTAATCAGTGGCGACTTTGGTCAGCACCTCGCCGAGCCGCTCATCTGGTACGTCCGGTTGTTCACCGATGATGCGCAGCAATGTCTTGGCCGCCTCCTCGGTCACCCCCAGCGTCTTGCTGATACTCGCGATCCGATCGATGAGTGGCGCCGTCGCATCTTCAACCGCCGCCTTCGACACCTGCCGCAGTTGCTCCGGCGTGAGACCAAAATTGCAGGTGATGGTGTTGTTGCTGGCTGTACCACTACCAGCGGTGACCGCGCACGGAGCACCCGTCGTGTCGCCCAGCGCCATCGCAACGGGCGGAGCCACGGCGGCCACGCTGGCGCCGAGCACCAGCGCGAGCCAAAGCGTCCGCGGCGTCATGGCTTGCCCGGTGTAGGGCCGGGAACGTTCCCGCATTCGACCTTGTTGCCGGATGCGGTGGCCCCACTACCGGCGGTCACCCCGCAAGCGCCGCCGGTCACGCTACCGCCGCCTAAGCCAGTCGCTAGCCAGGCCACAATCCCCAAGGCGCCAATGGCAAACGCCCCCAATGCGATAAAACGCAGCGTGGGCGCCCGTTCCGCCGCCGGCAAACCAAGCGCCTGTTTGATCATCGGGCGCATCAGCAGCACAATCGCGCCGACGGCAATTCCGCCGAGGCCAGCGATTTTCCCGAGTGACGCGAGAGAAGATAAATCCATGGCTCGGCCTCCCCGAGCATGGCGGCCGCCGTCGCCACACCCTGCGAAGTTTTGGTTTATTTTTGCACATCAGTTTTGGCGATTACAGAATTTTCGCGGCGATGCCGGCCCTGGCCGGCCATCAACGCAACAGCGTTGCCAATTTTGCGTGGAACCGCGGGTGCGGCACGATCCGACCATGCCGTATTCTGATGGCATGATCGGGCGTCACCCCGAACGTTCGGGCGATATCAGACGGTCGCATCGGGGCCAGCCTCGGCAAGATCGCCGCTACGAATTGCCGCCGCATATGATCGTCCGAGGCGGCGCCCCACCCGGGACATTGCCGCCATTCCGCCACGCTCGGCAGGCCGTCGACGCGCACCGCTACGCGATCCCGTTTTTCCTGGGACCGCGCTTCGATCAGGTTATCGAATGCCTGCCGAGCCGCGTCGGCTCCGGCAACCCGCCGCAATGGCCGCCGATCACCTACGCCGAGTGGCAAGCCTGGTGGTACGACGCCAATTACGATCCCAAGGTCCAACGAGACGTCGCGTAGCTGGCCGAAGAAGCCATCCCTCGTCTTTCAGCGGTCGGGTCAGCGCCCCGGCTAGGGCAGGGCGAAGCCAGGGTTTTGCGGCTTATAGGTGTTGTCGCTGCGGCACCGGTCGATGACGCTCTCGTCGATCACCTCGTTCAGCCCCTTTCCGAGCTGCATGGTTCGAGTAAACCGCGAGTGCGTCAGTGCGTAAACGCCATGCAGGAACTGCCCGTAGGAATCCGTTGGTCCATGGCGCCAGTTTGCTTCGCCCAAAGCCGGCATCTCTTTCTTCTCGATCACCAGCCCGGCTGCGGCTGCGCGCTGCTGCATCCACGATAACGTAATGTCGGAAAGCAGCCGTGCTTCGTAACCGCCACCGACATCGGCATGGGCGCCGATAAACCAGCGCTGCTCGACAGTCTGGCCCTCTTTGACGACGGGAGCCCAGAGGGTCGCCTGATAATCGACCCGAAACTCATCGATCGCCAGCGCGTGGGCCGCGTTCTTCACGATGCCGCTCAATTCCGTATCGTGAAATCCATATTCTTTTGCATTCACCCATTCGAGCGCGTGTACCGGCAGACCGAGCGCGCCGACCGTGTCAAACTCCGAGGAATTGGATGTTGATCTCCCGCGAGTATCGCTCGCGGAATGTTTGCGCCTCGCCGGTATCCGGGCCGTCGTCACGTTGGCGATAGAGGGCGTAGGCATCCGCTACGCGATGAGCGTTTTCTGGTGCCAAAAGACCGCAATTACGGATCAGGCCGACGAGGCTGCGGGCCGAATAAGCACCCCTGCTGAATCCCACGACATACACCTCGACGTCGCCCGTATTTGAGCCGGGGTAATTGTCGGATAGCCAGCGGTATCCCTCCTGGATCTTCTGGTCGATACCGAGGCCGAAGGCGCCGCCGGCGACACGGTCGTACCAATCGGTGCCAACCCCGGGCTCATACCATTTGTTCTGAATATTGCCGCCGGCCACATTTCCGGCAGGAACCGACTCGTAGAAACGGGTCACATTGGTCTCGAACCCGGTAACCGGGTCCGGACGATTCCAGGTGCCGTCAAAACAGAGAACCAATCTTGTTGTCATATCCGCTTTCCCCGCTCGCGAACCTCACTCGATATTAACCCTATCGACGGCGTCTTGGTAGGCACCGGCTGTCGGTGCTAGGCTCGGCGGCGGGCAAATCCGGGAGAGCGGCAATGGATAAGGCGCTGTCGGGCATTCGCGTCATCGACATGACCCACAACCAGGCGGGTCCCGCGTGTGCGCAGATCCTGGGCTTTCTCGGCGCCGATGTGATCAAGCTCGAGGAGCCGAAAGGCGGCGACATTGCTCGCCGCAACATGCGCGACCGGCCGGACAGCGACAGCCTTTTCTTCCTGCTGTTCAATGCGAACAAGCGCAGCCTGACGCTCAATCTGAAGACCGGTCGCGGCAAGGAGCTGTTCAAAGAGCTGACCCGCAAATCCGACGTACTGGTCGAAAATTTCAGCCCCGGTGCGCTCGATCGGCTGGGGCTCGGCTGGGAGGTCCTCTCGAAGGTCAACCCGCGTCTGATCTATGCGACGATCAAGGGCTTCGGCAGCTACGGCCCTTATGCCAATTACAAAAGCTTCGAGCCGATCGCGCAGGCAATGGGCGGAGCGATGAGCATCACCGGCTTTCCCGAGAATCCGCCGACCTTTGTCGTGCCGGCGATCGGCGACAGCGGCACCGGCATGCATATGGCGATCGGCATCCTCGCGGCACTGCAGCAGCGCCATCATTCTGGGCGTGGTCAGCATGTCGAGGTGTCGATGCAGGATGCGGTGGTCAACCTGATCCGGGTCAGTCTGCGCGATCACCAGCGCTTCGGCCACGCGATGCCACGCCGCGGCAACCAGATGGGGCGCGGCATCCCGAGCACGACCTACCCGTGCGCGCCGGGCGGACCGAACGACTACGCGTTCATTACTGCGCAGCAGCAGATGTGGCCCGCTTTCGCCTCGGCGATCGGCCGCCCCGAATTGGCCGACGACCCGCGCTTTGCGACCGAAGACGCGCGCTGGGAGAACCGCGCCTCTCTAAATGCGATTATCGAGGAATGGACCCGTGCGCGCAGCAAGCACGAGGTCATGCGCATTCTCGGCGAGGCCGGGGTGCCGTGTGGCGCCTGCCAGGACACCGGCGAAGTCTTGGCCGACCCGCATCTCGAGACGCGCGAGATGATCCTTGATATCGACTACCCGACCCGCGGCGCCTACAAGACCGTCGGCTGCCCGGTCAAACTCTCGGACTCGCCGGCCGACGTCACGCGCCCGCCGCTGCTCGGCGAGCATACCGAGGACCTGCTCGGCGAAGTCTGCGGCCTCGACCCCGACGAGATCCGGCGCCTGCGCGAAGAGGGGGTGGTGTGAGCGATGACACTGCGCCTCACGGTCGCCTTCTCCGACAACCCGCGGGTTCAGCCGCTGAAAGACGGGACCGTAAAGCCGCAGAACATTGAGCTCGATTTCATCACGCTCGACCCGAGCACGCTATTTTACCGCAACCTCTTCTATGACGAGTTCGACGCCTCGGAGATGTCGATCTCGGAGACGCTGCTCGCGCGTGAGCGGACCGATGGAAAGAAATGGGACTGGTCGGCGCTGCCGGTGTTTTTGAGCCGCGGCCATCACTGGCCCTACTTCTATTTCAACACCAGCTCGGGCATCTCGAGTCTCGCCGATATGAGGGGCAAGCGGATCGGCGTGCCGGATTACGACATGACCGCGGCGCTGTGGTTCCGGATTGTGCTGAAGGACCTCCACGGCATCGAAGCCAAAGACAATGTCTGGTTCAACGGGCGCACCAAGGAACTCAGCCACGGCGGCGCATTGGATCTCGACAGGGCCGGGCCGGTTGGGGTCGAGCACCACTGGCTCACTGCCGAGCAGACGCTGGACGTGATGCTCGACCGCGGCGAGATCGACGCGTGCACCGCGATCCGCCCGCAGACCCGCGTCACCGCCGGCGATCCGACCGTCATCGACCGCTGGGGCGGGACGCAGATCCATGACAACCCACGAGTGCGCAAACTCTGCGAGGACGACGGCAAAGCGATCGTTTTCGAATATTACCGCAAGACCGGGTTCTTCCAGGCCAATCATCACGTGATCGTGCAGAACCGCATCTTGCGCGAGCACCCGTGGGTGGCGCTGGAACTGTACGAGGCGTTTCAGCGGTCCAAGGAAATCGCCTATGAGCGGGCCCGGCGCGCCGAAGTCACTTACCTGTACTTCCCCGGTAAGGACCGCGAGGAGCAGCGCGCGGTGTTGGGGGACGACCCCTACCCGCTCGGGCTCAATGCAATGGGCAGAAACATCGAGCGGGCGATCAGGGGTTCGCTCGAGCAGGGCCTGCTGACCAAACCACTGCAGCTCGAGCAGATCTATTACCGCACGACATTGAGGACGTGACTCGAAGGGAACGTCACACTCGTCATTCCCGCGAGGGCGGAAACCCAGGGCCCAAGGCATCCTCAGCTATCCGTGGGTCCCCGCTTTCGCGGGGACGACGATTAAATGCGCGAGGTGAAGCAATGATTGGCTGGAGAGCGCGACTGGGATTTCTCGTGCCCCCAGGAAATCCGACGGTCGAGACCGAGATGATCGCATTGGCACCGGTCGGCGTCTCGGTGCATTTCCACCGCATGACCGCGCGCGGCGCCACCGGCTCGCTCGAGGGCCAGGACGAGCGCAATCGCATGATGGTCGAAAACATCGGCGCCAGCACCGAGCTGCTGGCGATGGTGGCTCCCGACGTGATCGTCATCGCCCATACTGCGACCAGCTACCATCTCGGCCGCCAGCGCGAGGCCGATCTGCTTGTCCGCCTGCAGAACGCCGCAGGTTGCCGCGTAATCACCGCCTTTGGCGCAGTACTACAGGCGCTGCAACGGCTCAATGTGCGCCGCATCGCGCTCGGCACGCCTTATTCGCCGGAGACGACGGCACAGGGCAAGGCGCACCTCGAAGCGCAGGGCATCGAGGTCGTCAATTTCGCCAATCTCGAGGGCGTCAAAAACATCTACGACGAGACCGCCGAACGGGCCTATAAGCTCGCCCGGGGCGTCGACAGGGACGATGCCGGAGCGGTGTTTCTCAGCGGCACCGGCCTGCCGACATTGCCGGTACTGCAGCTGCTCGAGCAGGATCTCGGCAAGCCGGTAATTTCGAGCGCTTCGGCAATGATGTGGCTTGCGCTGCGGGTGGCGGGCGTGGTGCAGCCGATCCCGGGATATGGGCGGCTATTGACCCTGAGTTGCTGAGCGTAATAGCAAAATTTGCGCCAAGCCGAAAATTTTTATACGGCTGGGAGAGCCTTGACGTCCGGTATCGATTCCCTACGTCAGGCTGGCAGACCACAACGGGAGCATGCTCCGACGGGTCGGAAGGGGACCGGCCAAAAGGCTGCCACATCGGCACATTTCCCCGCGCCTAACGGCCGATTGAGAATCCGAAGAGGAATTCTGGGGTGAGCCCTCGTGGCGGGGGCGACGTCTCAAATCGAACATTTCTGACGTTGTCGGGTTGCTAGTGGCACCGGATCTGTCGCCGACGGATCAATCGGCGGTGTGTCATTTTCGTGACCGGACAGCCTCTCTGCTGCCGAATATTGAACCTTCAATCGGCCATCAGTTTTGAACCAGCAATCCGGTCGGCTCGCTGAGCACCGGAAAGAAGGTGGAGAAAGCTCATGCATTGCACTGAACACCAAGCCGCGAGAACGCGTCTGTTGCGATCTTTTGCAGCCGCGGCGCTAAGCGTCAGCGCGCTGCTCTTGATCCCGGCCGCAAATGCCCAGATGAACCCGCCGCAGGCTCGCCCCCAGGCGCAATCGCCACAGACGCAACTCCCACAGTCGCAACCGCCATCGGCGCCGATTTCGGATGACAAGCTGACTGCGGCTGCGGCGGCTATCGGGCAGGTCACCACGATCCGGCAGAGCTACGAAAGCAAGATCGCGGTGGCGTCGGCGTCCGACAAACAACGCCTTACAAAGGAGGCGGACGATGCCTTGACGAAGGCGGTGACCGATCAGGGCCTTTCTGTGGATGAATACAACAGCATTATCCGTACGGCCCAGAACGACCCCGCGGTGCGCCAAAAGCTCACCCAACGTATTCCTCATTCAGGTCAGTAGAGGTGCCAGATATGGCGTCGACCGATCGCGCGACTGAGGCGCAACGACTGGCCCAAACGCTTGGCGTTGTCGTCGGAGCTGCCTCCTGCTGCGAGCAGGTGACGGAAGAGCGCGTCAATGCCGTTGCCGAAAAATTAAAGGAACTCGTCTCCGCGACCGCCGAAGACGCGGCTGACGCCGATGCCGCCGACGAGCAGTTTTCTGCCGCGCTCGAAGCCGGCAAGGCGGCGGTCGAGATCGGGAGGATCGATCCCGAACACGCAGAGGCCGCGCTGACTGAGCTCGAGCAGCAACTGAACGCTTAGAGAACTACGAGGCGAGACGGAGGCTTAGCCGGCCGTCTCGCCGCCTCCTCAGCGTTGAGAGCGCGTTTCTTCGAGCCCGAACACCGCTTGCGGCGCGCTGAAGCCGGCAAGGCTGAATTCGCCGAGGGCGGTGAAGTCAGCGGGGCAGTAACGCGCGAATTCCCCGGAAGCGAGGATGGCGCGGCCCAATTGGCTCGCCAACTTTTCGATGCGGGCGGCACAATTGACTGCCGGGCCAATGCAGGTGAAATCGAGCCGGTTGCCGCTGCCGATATTGCCATAGAGAACATCGCCGATGTGCAATGCCAGACCGAAGCGCAATCCCGGCATCGCCGAACTCGCGAGCGCCGCGATATTCGCCTGTGCCTGGCGCGCGGCGGCGAGGGCGCGCTTGCATATTTCGGTCTCGTCGCCGGCGATCGCAAAGATCGCCAGCAGCCCGTCGCCCATGAATTTCAGCACTTCGGCGCCGTGGTCGAGGATCACCGGCACCTGGCAATCGAAATAACGATTGAGCAGATCGATCATGACCCGCGGCGGCAGAGTGTCGGCTAAGGCGGTAAACCCGCGCATGTCCGACAGCCAGATCGCTGCATGAATTTCCTCGATATCGCCGCGCCGGATATGCCCGGCGAGGATCCGCTCACCGGCGTCGTGCCCGACATAGGTGTCGAGCAGAGTGCTCGCCATGCGGCGCAGCACCAGGACCTCGGCGACCCGCGCCAGCGGGGTAATAATGGCTTCGATGCCGGCGATCTGCTCGTCGGTGAAACCGCCCGGTTCGCGCGTCGTGGAGGTCACCACATGGATGGTTCCATCGGTGAAGAACAGTGGCGAGGCGAAATAATCGGTCACACCTTCGGCGCGAAGTTCTGCGAGTATCGGAAAATCGAGGGGGCAATCCGGGTCTGCCAGGCGGCGCCGAATGGGCGTCTCGGTGAGATAGACCCGGGCGATCGTACTGTCGAGAAAGTCGGAAGTTTCGAGCAGTTCGTACGGCGCCTCCGCAGCCTCGACTTCGGCACCCGGCCGCCACACAAACCGGCGTCCCATGACGTTCGGGTGCAATGTGCGTACGAAGACAGCCACCCGCCACAGCGGAATGCCGCAGGCGACAAGCCGCTCGCACAATTGTGTCAACACCTGATGCGGTTGCGCGGCCGAGCGGGCACCGTCGATCAGCCAATCCACAACCGCTCTGATCTCACGAGTGGGCAAAGCACAAACCCCTCTGTTTAAGGACCAGTTCCTGACGGCGCTACGCAGAAGGCAGCATCTTGCTGATCGGCCCGGATACCCGGCACGGAGATTTCGCGCTCGCGCCCCAGCGGAGCGGCGCCTGGCACCCGAAAACGCGATTTCTCCAACGGAAGAACCGGCGTCTCCGTCGGCGCTTCGCGCTGGGGGACCCAAGAGTAGGGCGCGCGGTAGGCCCGGTAAACCATGTTGAGGCTGGCGGCAAGAGCGAGACGGCGGTTGCCCCAATAAGGGCTGATGTATTCCCAGACCAGCTCGTGGTCTCCGGTGACCTCGAAAATACGGCCGTCCGATCCTTCGGTGATCAGCGTATTGCCATTGGGCAGACGCTGGGCGCTGCTGACGAAAGGGCTGTAAAAGCGTGAAGCGTCGAGCGGTATGAGGAAACCGGCTTCGGCCGGCGTATATTGCCAAACGATCTGCAGTGAAATCGGGTCTATTTCCAAAACCCGAGAATAATCCCGCCTTGCATTCATACGACCGGTCGGCGAGGCAGGGTTGGGTTGGCCGTAGCCCGCCCAGCCGCCATTGTCGAACACCAGCAAATTGCCGTCGCCCGGCAGGCCGCGAGGAATGATGTGCGCATGGTGCTGACCGATGATCCAACCCAGTTTGCGTTCGGCCTCGCTGCCATCGTAGTTGGGGCCAAGCCGCCAGCTAACATTACCGGTCTTTCTGTCGGTTATGGCGATGATATTGGCCTCTCGTGAATCCCAAATAATATTGTCTGGATGAAAGCGGTGGTCGCCCGCATCGAAATGCCGGTTTGGGCCGATGAAGGAAGCCGAATTGACGTGCAGCCAATCGCCGACAGACCCAGCCGCCAGTTTCCTGAGCCCAGGGTCACGGAACAGAATCGCCTTTGCCGCGTCGTCGAAACCCAGCTCGTCGAAGTGTTCATGAGCGCTCCATGACCATAAGATTTCACCCTCCCAGTTCACCTCGATTAGCTTGTCGTCGAGCAGCGTCTGATCAGAGATTTTTGGATTGTGAACATCTGCGTGCACCAACAGCAGCGTCTTGCCGCGGTCGTTCGCCGGCGTCTGACCAGGCACGTAATATCCGACGGGATTACCTTCGCGCTGAAAGTCGTGATGCTGGCGAGCATACCAGCGCGGGTCTTGTCC
>Ga0310916_10000211_pt1 | contig 30383 bp, 27 predicted proteins | sample GREbulkMGLF176_FD_203444 | JGI IMG/M metagenome (GOLD analysis project Ga0310916, IMG submission 203444) | Lab enrichment of tropical soil microbial communities from Luquillo Experimental Forest, Puerto Rico - GRE.bulkMG.LF176 | ecosystem: Environmental > Terrestrial > Soil > Tropical forest >...
AATGATTTCCTTCTCCGCAAGAGATTTCCAGCTCTAGCTAGAAAAATATTCCACGACAAGGGGATCGGGAGCTGGCAGCCTGTTTCACGCGCTAGAGGTCTAGCTCGTTTTCCACCCATGCGCGGATGATGTGATAGGCGATTGCCACGCCCGGCGGGGTTGTCAGTCCGTCCGGGTGGCTTCGCCGCAGCATGGTGGCGACCTCGTCGCGCTCGAACCAACGGGCATCGTCAAGCTCGGCGCGATCGATGACGATCTCGCGCGACAGCGCCTCGGCATGGCATCCGATCATGAGCGAGGAGGGAAACGGCCATGGTTGGGAGGCGAAGTAGCGCACCCGTCCGCATGCAATACCCGCTTCCTCGCGCGTCTCCCGGCGCACTGCCTCCTCGATCGTTTCCCCGGGCTCCATGAAGCCGGCGAGACACGACCACATCCCGCGCTGAAAGCGGTACGAGCGCCCCAGCAGGCATGAACTCCCGGATACCGGCAGCATGATTACGACCGGATCGGTGCGGGGGAAATGCTGGGTGCTGCAGGACGGGCAATCGCGCCGCCAGCCCCCGTCCACGGCCTGGCTGCTCGCACCGCAATTTGGGCAGAATCGATATCGCCCGTGCCATCCGAGCAGCGCCTTGGCCGCCGCCAGAGGCGGCAGATGCTCGCTGTCCACAAGGCCGCCCACTGCGATAGAACGCAGGTCGGTGATCCGGAATCCTTCGCGCGCCTTGAGTGCTTCGATGACGGCGGGCTCGAGCGCAAGGGCAAATCGTGGCGCATTGCGCATGAGCCCGAGGAACACGGTCTCTCCTGCGCCGCCAAGTGCGTGTGACTCGCCCAAGTCGAAGAGCGGGTCGTGAAGCTCCCCCGCCTCGCGCAGCGCCACCATCTCGCCACCGATGAGATAAGCGCGGGCGTCCGGCCGATTGCGCAGAGCAGCAAGTGCGGCCGCATCCACGCGTGTCTCGACCGCGGGCTCGATGAGGCTTGCCGTGTAGCCCAGGCGCGGCTTGGGGCCGAGATGGGAACAAGGGGACATCGAATCTGCTCCTGCGAGTCGACCGTCGCATGGCTCTGCGAGTGAAGCAATTCGAGGGCCTTGCCGCAGCGAAATGACCGTCGGCCTCGTCTCGCGCGGCTTGCTTTCCGTACGGCTGCGGCAGATATAAGGGCCGGGAGGTTGGCGGTGGACGAGCCACTCGCCAATCGGGTCAGATCCGGAAGGAAGCAGCCCTAACGAGCGCGGTTCGGGTCGCTCGTCAGCCTCCCGCCTCCCTCATGCGAGCATCGAAGGATCCCGCGTCGCTAGCGGCCGAGCGAACAGAGTGAAATGACCAGCAGCGACGCGGCAAGCCAATCGGAACCCGGTCTTGCGTTGGGTGGACGAATGCCGGGCGAGGCCTCCTACCGCGTGCTCGCTCGAAAATACCGTCCGGCAACTTTTGCCGATCTGATCGGACAAGATGCCATGGTGCGCACGGTCTCCAACGCGTTCGAGACCGCGCGCATCCCGCAGGCCTGGATCCTCACCGGCGTGCGCGGCGTCGGCAAGACCACGACCGCCCGAATCCTCGCCCGTGCCCTCAACTATGAGCTGCCGGATGGCTCCGTCACCGCTCCGACGGTGAACATGCCGGTGATCGGCGTGCATTGCCAGGCGATCATGGAAAGCCGGCATCTCGACGTGATCGAGATGGATGCCGCCTCTCACAACGGCGTCGATGATGTGCGGCAGATCAACGATGCCATCCGCTATGCGCCCGTGAGCGCGCGCTACAAGGTGTACATCCTGGATGAAGTGCACATGCTCTCGCCGCAGGCGTTCAACGCTTTGCTCAAGACTCTGGAAGAGCCGCCGCCGCATGCGAAGTTCATTTTCGCGACGACCGAGATCCGCAAGGTTCCGGTCACCATCCTGTCGCGCTGCCAGCGTTTCGACCTGCGCCGGATCGACGCCGGGCTGCTAGTGAAGCATCTCGCAGCGATTGCCGCGCGGGAGGGTATCCAGGTGGAGGCCGAGGCGCTGGCCTTGATCGCGCGCGCGGCGGAAGGCTCGGTTCGCGATTCGCTCTCGCTGCTGGATCAGGCAATCGCGCACGCGGCCGGACCGGTCAGTTCCCAGCATGTGCGTGCGATGCTCGGGCTTGCCGACCGCGCGCGCGTGATCGACCTCTTCGAGCGGACCATGCGCGGGGACATTGCCGGGGCGCTTGCGGAGTTGCGCGCGCAATACGAGAACGGCGCCGATCCGGTGGTAGTTCTCACCGATCTTGCCGAGTTCACCCATTTCGTCACCCGCGTGAAAATCGTTCCGACAGTTGCGGATGATCCGGCGCTTATCGAGGCCGAGCGCACGCGTGGACGGGCATTTGCCGAAAGGCTGTCCATGCGCGTGCTGTCGCGTACCTGGCAGATGCTGCTCAAGGGCATCGCCGAGGTTGCGGATGCAGGCCGCCCGCTCGCGGCGGCCGAGATGGTGCTGGTGCGCATCGCTTATGCCGCTGATCTGCCGACACCGGACGATGTGATCCGCTCGCTCGAGCAGAAAGGCGAAGGCGCCCGCCAGGCGAGCGAGACGGCGGGCCTGCCGCCGGCCGCCCCCTCGTCGGCGGGCCGCCGCGAACCGGAGCTGCGTGAGCGCGTGCCCGCGGCAGGACACACGACAGCAGCGCCGGCCGCAGCACGCGAGCCGATTGCCCAGCAACCCGCTGCCGAGCGCAAACCGGAGATGCTGGTCATCACCCGTTTCGAGGATCTGATCGCGCTTGCCGCTGCACGTCGCGATCTCGGAGTGAAGGCCGCCCTCGAGCGCGATGTGCGTTTGGTGCGTTGCGAGGATGGACGCCTCGAGGTCCGGCTGGAGCCGAGCGCCGCCAAGACCCTTGTCAATGATCTCGCGCGCAAGCTTTCGCAATGGACCAATCGGCCCTGGATCGTCGTGGTCTCGACCGAGGAGGGTCAGCCCACGCTAAAAGCGCAAGACGATGCGCGCAAGGCCGAGCTCAAGACCGGCGTGCGCGGCGATCCGCTGGTGCAGGCCGTGCTCACCCGCTTTCCCGGCGCCGAGATTGTGGACGTGCGCACAGCCGAAGCTGTGATGTCCGAGCTTTCGCCGGCGAGAGATTCCAGCGACGAAGCGGGGGAGCCAATCTCGGATGAACCGGCCCTCGACGCGCGATCTGTGCGCGACGCGATTCCCGGGCACGACGATGCATGAGAGAGACGTGATATGGCAGATTTCCTCGGCTTGATGAAGCAGGCGGCGGAGCTCAAATCCAAAATGGAGGCGATGCAGGCAGAGCTGGACCAGATAGAAGTCGAAGGCAGCTCGGGCGCGGGGCTTGTCACCGTGCGGCTTTCCGGCAAGGGCGAGATGAAAGGCGTCAAAATCGATCCATCCCTGATCAAGCCGGAAGAAATGGAAATCGTAGAAGATCTCATTGTTGCCGCGCATGCCGATGCGCGTAGAAAGGCCGAGTCATTGCTGCAGGAGAAAATGAAGACGGTGACCGGCGGCTTGCCGCTGCCGCCCGGTTTGAAGCTGTTTTGATCCATCTTGGCCGATCGGCGATCCCGGATTCGTGATCATGGCTGCAATTAACGCCGGACCCGAGATCGATCGTCTGATTCAGCTGCTTGCTCGCCTGCCTGGCCTCGGGCCGCGCTCGGCGCGGCGTGCCGCGCTGTTTCTCATCAAGAAGCGCGAGCAGATCATGGCGCCGCTCACCGCGGCCATGCAGACGGCGTTCGAGAAGGTCGAGGTCTGCAAGCTGTGCGGCAATATCGATACCCGCAACCCCTGCGTCATCTGCACGGACGCAAGGCGCGATCCGGCGATCATTGTGGTGGTCGCCGATGTCGCGGATGTCTGGGCGCTCGAGCGCGCGCACGCGCTCAATGCGCGCTATCACGTGCTCGGCGGCACGCTCTCTGCGCTCGACGGCGTCGGCCCGCAGGATCTTTCGATCGACGCGCTGATTTCCCGCGCCCAGGATGCCGCGGTGACGGAGATTGTGCTGGCGCTGAACGCCACCGTGGATGGGCAGACCACCGCGCACTACATCACGGACCTTCTGCAAGGCAGCCATGTCAAGGTTACGCGGCTTGCGCACGGCGTGCCGGTGGGTGGCGAGCTCGACTATCTCGACGAAGGCACGCTTGCGGCCGCGATGCGGCAGCGGACGCCGTTCTGATCGGTCCTTAATTTCCTGCGCGCAATTTGAATCGCTGGATCTTGCCCGATTCGGTCTTCGGCAGGCTGTCGACCACCTGGATTTCGCGCGGATAGGCATGATCGCCCACCATTCGCCGCGCGATGTCCTGAATCTCCTGCACAAGCCGTGCGCCGCCGCTCCGCCCGGGGCGCAGTGTCACATAGGCCTTGAGGACGGTGCCCTTCATCGCATCCGGTTTGCCGACGACGGCGGCTTCGGCGATTGCGGGATGATGCAGAATTGCGCTTTCGACTTCGAACGGTCCGATCCGGTATCCCGAGCTCTTGATGACATCGTCGGCGCGGCCCTCGAACCAGAAATATCCGCTCGCGTCACGGCGCGCGACATCGCCGGCGGTTATCCATCCATGGCGAAACAGCTCACGCGTGCGCTCCGGATCGTTCCAGTAGCCGAGCGCGTAGTAGCCCTCTTCGCTCGGACGCTGTGCCAGATATCCCGCCTCTCCGGCCGGCAGCTCCAGACCGTCCTCTCCGATGACGGACATCTGGAAGCCTGGCATCGGCAATCCCATCGAGCCGGGCTTCACCTCGACCTCGAGCGCGTTGAAATTGCCGAGGGGGAGCCCGTTCTCGCTCGATCCGAAATGATCTTTGGGAGCGAGGCCGAGCGCTTCCCGAAAGAAGCGAATGACTTCGGAATTAAGCGGCTCGCCACAGCTGCTGATGCAGCGCAGGCTCAGATCGTATTCGGCAAGCTTGTCCGCCCCGAGCGCCATCACGCCGCGCAGGAGCGTAGGTACCGTTGCCAGGTTGGTCACGCGATGCTCCTGCAGGAAAGCGAGAAAGCTCGCCGGCGTCGGCGTCGCCTCGTAGCTTAGAACCGGAACTCCCATCGAAATGGCTGCATGGTAGCAAACCAAACCGTATCCCCAGCCGGGATCGCCGGTCGGCCAGAACATATCGGTGGGGGAAAGGTCCACGCCGAACCGCATGTACGGCGTGACCGCTGCGAGGAAATTGCTGGCGATCGGCACGCCTTTCGGCTCCCCCGTCGATCCTGACGTGTAAAGGATGACCGCGGAATCGCTGCGGCTGCAGGGTTCCGGATCGAAGCGGTCGTTCTCGCCCCCGACTGTCTGCCAGAAATCCACGTCGCCTCGCCGCAGGCCCGTGCCGCCTGCGCCGGCGACGGTCACCACGGCGACTTCGCCGCTGTCGGAAAGACGGTTGCGGTATTCATGATGAGTAACTGCGACCTTGGCGTCGCAATTGCGCAGGCGCAGTCGGATGGCGTCCGGACCGAAACCCGTGAAAATCGGGACGTAGACCGCACCGGCCTTCCAGGTACCGATCATGACTGCGACGGTTTCCGGCACGCGCGGCAGGATGCCTGCGACGCGGTCGCCCTTGCGCACGCCAAGGGAGCGCAGCAGATTGGCGACCTTGTTGCTCAACGCGCGCAGTTCGCGGTAGGTCATCGTCAATCTGGAGCGGTCCTTTCCGATCCAGTAAAGCGCGACGCCATGCAGGCTTGCGTGCCGATCGACGATGGTATGCCCGAGATTGATGTGCGCTTGATCCTGCCACTCGAGGTCGCGCAGCACGGAGCTCCAGCTGAAGTCACGCACGGCCTCCGCATAGCTGGGCTTGCGCACTTTCAGGAATCCCCGTCTGCCGTCGTGCCGGCTCTGCAGCGAATTCTGTAGACGTGCCGACCATCGAGAACGATTTCGCCGCGCTGATTGGTCAACCGGACCTTGATCTTGAGCGTTCCCCACTCCTTGCCGGGCCGATGATCGATTGCTTCGATCTCGAATTGAGGCTGTACGGTATCGTCCTCGAACACCGGCTTTCGAAACGAGCCCTGTTGCTCCAGGAGCGCGATCATCGAATGCCTCAGCTGTTCCGAGAGCGGCGCGGCGCCAAGCGCGGTGAGCGCCATCAGGTGGAGGCCGTGCACAATGGGCCGGCCAAACGGCGTCGTTTTGGCGTGTTCATCGTCGTAGTGGATCGGGTGCCTGTCGCCGGTGAGCGCGGCGAAGGCAAGGACGTCTGCCTTGGCGATCTTTCTTGGATTTCCCGCAAACATCTGCCCCTTCCTGAAATCTTCAAGAAAGAGCTGCGTCGTCTCGCCCGCCATTTCGCTCACCGTTTCTTCCAGTCGCCCGCCTGAATCAAGTGCGACCACGCATGATGCCACAATTCAGTTTTTGCGGGTGCCGCCCGCCGGCCGCGCGCGATGTGATATCCTCGCAGATAGCGGTGCCCTTGATCGTGCCGCGGAAGCAAGAGGGGAGGACTCGATGCGCATCATATGGCGTTGGGTGATTGTCGGCATGGTCGCGCTCGCTGCATGGCCGCATCATACGGCTGCCCAGGACTATCCGATGCACAGCGTCACCATCCTGGTGCCGTTCACTCCGGGCGGCGGCACCGATCTGATTGCGCGTGCTGTCGGCCACCAGCTGGAGCAACGTCTCGGCCAGCCGTTCGTGATCGAGAACCGCCCGGGTGCGGGGACAACCATTGCTGCTGGCGCGGCCGCCAAGGCCGTGCCGGACGGCTACACGCTGATGCAGGCGACCAGCGGTACCATGTCCATGAACCCCACCATCTTCAAGAAGCTGCCGTACGAGCCGAATCAGGATCTGGTGCCGGTCGCGCTCATCGCCGGCATCCCGTTCGTCCTGGTGGTTCATCCTTCGCTGCCGGTGCACGGCATCGCGGACCTTGTGAAAGTCGCCAACGAGCGGCGGCTCAACTATGGCTCCGGCGGCGTCGGCGCATTCCATCATCTCAACGCCGAGCTGTTAAGCAGCATGCTTGGCGTCAGGATGACGCACGTGCCTTATAAGGGCAGCGTTCCCGCCATGACCGACCTGGTCGCGGGTACGATCCAGGTGCTGTTCGTCGACATCGGGCCGTCGATTCAATTGATCCGCGCCGGCAAGGCGCGCGCGCTCGGCATCACCAGCGCACAACGGCTCGAGGCCGCGCCCGAGATCCCGCCGCTCGCGGAGGTGGGAGTTCCTGGATTCGATACCACCGCCTGGCAGATGCTGGTTGCGCCGGGAAACACGCCGCGGCCGATCCTGGAAAAGCTCAATGCCGAGGTGAACGCCATTGTTCACACCGAGGAGATCACCAAGCAGTTCGTTGCAGTTGGAATGGTCCCGCTCGGCAAGGGTTCGCTTGACGAGCTCAACGCGTTCGTGAAATCCGAAACCACGCGCTGGGCCAAGGTCATCCGGAACGCCGGTCTCGAGGGCACGCAGTAGCCGGTCTAGACCTTGATCGACCCCAGCCCGTCAAAATGTCTGCGTCGTTGCAACCATGCGAGCAGGCACAAGCTCGGAATGGCGGACAAGGCACAGATCACGAAGAACCAGCCCCAGCCGACACCTTTCGCGACATAGCCTGCGCCCGACGAGATGTAGGTGCGCCCGAACGCGGCAAGCGCCGTAAGCAAGGCGTATTGCGTGGCGGTGTGCAGCGGATTGGCACACAGCGCCGATAGATAGGCGACGAAGATGACGGTGCCGATGGCGCTGGTGAAGTTCTCGGTCACGATGGCAAGCGTGAGCATCGCCATGTTGTGTCCCGCGGCTGCCTGAATCGAAAAAGCCAGATTGGCGAACGCCTGCAGAATGCCGCCGATCCAGAGACTGGTTGTGAGCGAATAGGCGCGCGCCACAAACCCACCTGCAAACCCGCCGATCACGGTTGCGGTAAGGCCCACGACCTTGATGATGGCCGCATATTCGTTGCGTGTGAAGCCGAGATCGATGGCAAACGGGGCAGTCATGGCGCCGGCGAGCGCGTCGGTGAGCTTGAACAGGATGACGAAAGCGAGAACCACGAATGCCGCATCGCGGGTGAGAAAATCGGCGAATGCCCCATAGGCAGCGACCGCCACCCGCCGCAGCGGATTCTCCGTGGCATGGGCGGCGTGCTCGGATTGAGCCAATGCGGACTTTTCCGGCTCGGTGGCCAGAAGCGCGGTCGCCATGCCGATGACGATGAGAGCGGCCATGGCGATATAGCCTGCCGTCCACGCCGTGCCTTTTGGGAAACCAAGACCTTCGAATCCGCTCACCATGAAGAGCGCGCCCGCGGTCGAGGCCAGCATGCCGAGCCGGTAGGCCAGGACATAGGCCGCCATGCCCGCCGCTTGCTCGCTTTCAGGGAGGCTCTCGATGCGGAAGGCGTCGATGACGATGTCCTGGGTCGCCGATGCGGTGGCGACCAGAAGGGCGGCCATGAATACCACATAGCCGTGCGTGCGTGCCGGATCGCAGAGCGCGAGCAGCACGATCGAGGCGATAAGCAGGATCTGCGAAAACACCAGCCAGCCGCGGCGACGGCCGAGCAGGCTTGAGAGCAGCGGCACATCGAGCGCATCTACAATGGGTGCCCACAGGAACTTGATGGTGTAAGGGGTGCCCACCAGCGCGAAGAGACCGATGGTGCCGAGATCGACGCCTGCCTCGCGCAGCCATACCAGCAACGTCCCGCCGGATAACGCCAGCGGCAGCCCAGCCGAAAAGCCGAGAAACAGCACGATCAGCACGCGCGGCTTGAGATAGACCGCAAGCGTGTCGGCAAGGCTCGGGCGAAGGATGGGCGTCGAAGTGTCGGTCGCGGCGCTGGTCGTCACAGTCATGAATCTGTCTGTCGCTGGATGCGCTTGCCCTACAGAACCCTGCAATTGCGGCCAAATGTGACCGCCGCGATGGCCTCGCGAAGGTGCGGGCGCACCCCGCCGCCGGCGCGGCGCGGGGCGCACAAGCCGTGATGACGGCCGGGGCGGAGGGTGATGTTTGTAGGGGCGAGATGGAACCCCGCCGCCCCGCTATTCCCCCGCTTGCAGGCGCCGCGGCAACGGGGCAGGGATCACGTTGGTGGCGGCAGCAGGCGCTTCCTCGCCGTCGAACTCGACTTCGCGGATACGCGTGGCACGCTTCTCAACCTTCTCGGCCGAGATCAGGATCTGGCGCATGTCCTCGTTGGCCTGGCCGAAATGCCGCTGCAGATGCAGTACCCGATCGTGCATCCGGGAGATGTCGTCCATGAGATGGCCGACCTCGTCATGGATCTTGTCCGCCGCCTCGCGCATGCGCGCATCCCGCTGGATTTGCTGGATGACATGAATGGCCAGCATGAGCAACGAGGGCGAAACGATGACCACATTGGAGCGAAATGCCTTCTGCACGATATCCTCGAACCCGTCATGCAGCTCCATGTAGACGGATTCGGAGGGCACGAACATCAGCGCCAGGTCCTGCGTCTCGCCCGCGATCAGGTATTTTTCCGAGATGTCACCGACATGCCTGGCAAAGTCCGCGCGCAGCCGAGCCGCGGCCTGCTTGCGCTCCTCATCGCTCGATGCGTTGCGAAGCGCGCTCACCGCCTCGAGCGGAAACTTGGCGTCGACCACCAGCGGACGCCCGTCCGGGAGGAACACCGCGCAGTCGGGACGGCTCTTGTTTGAAAGCGTGAACTGGAATTCGTAACAATCCTTGGGCAGACCGTCCCGCACAATGATTTCCAGACGGCCCTGCCCGAAGGCGCCGCGCTGCTGCTTGTTGGCGAGCACGCTGTGCAGCGAAGACATCTGCGAAGCAAGGTCGGTGATGTTTCTCTGCGCGTGGTCGATCACCGCCAGCCGTTCGTTGAGCTTCTGCAGGCTCTCGACTGTGTGCTGGCGGCTTGTCGTCATCGACTGATTGAGATGATGGGATACCGAATCGAGCCGCTCGTTCACGGCGCGGGCGAGATCGGCTTGCCGGCCGGCCACAAGATCGCGCATGGCATCGATGCGCACGGAGGTTTCCGCCTGCAGCCGTGCAAGCTCGATCATCTGGTGGTCGGCCGCCTGGCGGTCGCGCCGGCGCAGCAGTTGCGTGATTCCGATCGCGAGAACGCATGCCAGCACGCCGGCAGCTGCCAGCAGGAGGAGCGCGCTAGGTTGGGCAAGGAGACCGTCGATCATGGCTGCCACTTTACGTGATTCGCCCATTAGAACAAAAACAGAACATTAAATCAACCGCTCAGCTTGCGGCCTGGGCCGCGGCTGGCCGCGGCCGGGAAACCTGCTGCATTGACCGTTTTTGCGCGACCGCTTACATCGCCGCCATGGCGCTGCGTGAAATCCTGATCCTGCCGGACAAGCGGCTGCGGAAGGTTTCCGAGCCGGTGAAGAAGATCGACGCCGGCATTTGCAAGCTGGTCGAGGACATGTTCGAGACCATGTACGACGCGCCCGGCATCGGGCTCGCCGCCGTGCAGATCGGCACCGCCAAGCGCGTCGTGACCATGGATCTCGCCAAGAAGGAGGAGCCCAGGAACCCGCAGGTCTTCATCAATCCGGAGATCGTCTGGTCATCCGACGAGACGGCAACTTACGAGGAGGGCTGCCTCTCCATCCCGGAAACCTACAACGACGTCGAGCGGCCGGCGCAAGTCAGGGTGACCTTTCTCGATCTTAAAGGAGCGCCGCGCGAGGTCGAGGCGAACGGCCTGATGGCGACCTGCCTGCAGCACGAGATCGACCATCTCAACGGCATTCTGTTCATCGATCACCTCTCCAAGCTCAAGCGCGACATGATCATCAAGAAGTTCACCAAGGCCGCCAAGCGCGCCGGGTGACTGGATGTCGCTGCGCATCGTCTTTATGGGGACGCCGGAGTTCGCAGTGCCGACGCTGGTCGAGATTGTCGGCCGCGGGCATGAGGTCGCAGCGGTCTATACGCGCGCGCCTACGCCGGCAGGCCGGCGCGGCCTCGGCCTCATTGCCAGCCCGGTCGAACGCCAGGCCCGCCAGTTCGGATTGCCGGTGCTCACTCCCGCCACGTTGCGATCGTCGCAGGCACAAGCCGTCATACGCGAGCACGGCGCCGATGTTGCCGTCGTTGTTGCCTACGGGCTCATCCTGCCGGGGGAAATCCTCGAGGCATTTTCGCTGGGCGCCTTCAATCTGCATGCCTCGTTGCTGCCGCGCTGGCGCGGGGCCGCTCCTATACACCGCGCCGTCATGGCCGGAGACGGCGAGACCGGCGTCATGGTCATGAAGATGGACGAAGGTCTCGATACCGGTCCCATTGCCATGGCCGAGCGTGTGCCGATCGGACCTGACGCGACCGCGGGAGACCTGCACGACCGACTCTCTCTTCTCGGCGCGGATCTGATGGTGCGGGCGCTCGGCGCGCTCGAGCGCTCCTCGCTCACGCTCACGGCACAGCCGCAGGCCGGCGTGATCTATGCGAACAAGATCGAGAAGTCCGAGACGCGCATTTCATGGGCGCGGCCCTGGCGCGACGTGCACAATCACATTCGCGGGCTGTCCCCCGCTCCCGGCGCCTTCTTCCAATGGACGGGGCAGGGGGAGGCCGCAATGGGCGGACGCATCAGGGTGCTGCGCTCGACCAGGGGCGGGGGGTCGGGAGCGCCCGGCACCGTGATCGACAATGATCTCACGATTGCCTGCGGCGAGGGTTCGGTTCGGATCCTCGAATTGCAACGCGCCGGCCGCCAGGCGATGAAGGCTCAGGAATTTTTGCGCGGCACTCCGCTTCTTCCCGGATTTCAGTTGAGCTAGCTCGCGTCATGCCCCGCTACAAGCTCACCGTGGAATATGACGGGCGGCCTTTCGTCGGCTGGCAAGTCCAGGACAACGGGCCGAGCGTGCAGGGGTTGCTGATGGAGGCAGCGCAGCGCTTCTGCGGTGAAAGGGTCAGCGTACAGGGCGCTGGGCGAACCGACGCCGGCGTGCATGCGCTCGGCCAGGTCTGCCATCTGGATCTGTCGAAGGACTGGAGCGAGGACACCGTACGCGATGCCTTCAACGCGCACCTTCGTCCGCATCCGATCGCCGTGATCGCGGCAGAACAGGTGGACGAAGCGTTTGACGCCCGTTTCTCGGCGATCAAGCGCCATTACCTCTATCGCATCATCAATCGCCGCGCCGATCTCACATTCGAGCGCGGCCGCGCCTGGCGCATTGCCAAACCGCTCAACAGCGCCGCCATGCACGCGGCGGCGCAGCGCCTTGTCGGCCGCCATGACTTTACCACCTTTCGTCACGCCGAATGCCAGGCCAAGTCGCCGGTCAAGACGCTGGACCGGCTCGATGTGAGCCGAAGCAAGGACGACATCCATGTCGCCGCCTCGGCGCGCTCCTTCCTGCACACGCAGGTGCGTTCCATGGTGGGCGCGCTGGCGCTTGTCGGTGAGGGCAAATGGAGTGCCGACGACATCTCGCTCGCGCTCTACCGGCGGGATCGCGCCGCCTGCGCGCCCGTCGCGCCCGCCGACGGACTTTACCTCGTCAAGGTCGATTATCCGGCTAGCTGAAATACCGGTCGAGAACCTTGCGATAGATCGCGGTCAGCGTGGCGAGATCTGCAAGCGCCGTGCGCTCGTCGACCTGATGCATGGTCTGCCCGACCAGACCGAACTCGATGACCGGGCAATAGTCCTTGATGAAGCGGGCATCTGAGGTGCCGCCGCTGGTGGAAAGCTTCGGCACCTGCCCGGTCGCTTCCTTGATCGCACCCGACACCAGATCGACGAAGGGACCTGGCTCGAGCAGGAAGGAGTCGGCATTCGAGGGCTCCCACTCGATGTGCCAGCGCACCCGCTCGCCCGCCGCGGCGGCCGCCAGCCGCTCGATCAGCGTCTTGAGCGAAATCTGGCTGTGACAATCGTTGAAACGGATGTTGAAGCGCGCCCGCGCCTCGCCCGGGATGAGATTGACGACCGCATTGCCGATGTCGATGGAGGTGAACTCCAGATTGGAAGGACCGAAATGCGCGCTGCCGTGGTCAAGCGCGGCGGCCTGCAGCGCGCTCATGAGGGTGACGAGGCCGCGCACCGGATTGTCGGCGCGCTCGGGATAGGCGACGTGGCCCTGCTTGCCGGTGATGACCAGGACGCCGTTGAGCGAGCCGCGGCGGCCGATCTTGATGGTATCGCCGACCGTATCCGCATTGCTCGGCTCGCCCAGGATGCAGTGATCGAAGCGCTGGCCGCGCTCGCGCGCCCATGCGAGCAGCTTCACCGTTCCGTTGACGGCGATGGATTCCTCGTCTCCGGTGACCAGGAAGGAGATCGATCCCCTGGATTTTCTGCCGTGCGCCGCAAGATGCTCGAGCGCGGCGGCAATGGCGCAGGCAATCGCGCCCTTCATGTCGACCGCGCCGCGACCGTAGAGCGTGCCGTCCATGACCTCGCCTGCAAAAGGCGGATGGGTCCATTTCGCCTCTTCGCCGGGAGGCACCACGTCGGTGTGGCCGGCGAACACAAGATGCGGACCCGTGCTGCCGATGCGGCCATAGAGGTTTTCGACTGGCAATGTCCCGGGCTGTGCGAAGGTGACGCGGTGGACCTCGAAGCCGGCGCCCTTGAGCACCGTTTCAATCAGCGCGAGCGCGCCCGCCTCGCGCGGTGTCACCGAGGGGCAGCGCACGAGATCGCAGGCGAGCGTAACGGGATCCATGGCGGCCGCGGATGGGTGTTTGCGCTATGCGCCGAGCTGAAGCGCCAGCATGTTATTCTGATTTCTCACCCAGCCCGGAATTAGGAACGCGTCGACGAGCACCCAGAAGACGGTAATTGCCATGCCGACGACGGTAATGGTCAGAATGAGCTGCGCAACGGCGACGCCGGTGCGCCCCAGATAGAAATTGTGGCCTCCGAGCAGCCCCAGGAAGAACCAGAGTATGTAGGCGACCAACGCCGTCTTCTTGTTGGCTTCGTAGAGCATCATGGCGCGGGCGTCACGGGAAAGCCCGCCTTGCGGCTCGGCGCCCGGCCTCGTTGCTGCGCGCATTGCCTCTGACATGGAATCTCCTTCGGATTATGCGATGCGTCCGGGGACTTAATCCCGCAACAGCTCATTGATCGAGGTCTTTGACCGGGTCTTCTCATCGACGCGTTTGACGATCACCGCGCAATAGAGGTTCGGGTTTGCCCCGGTATTGGCACCGGATTTGCGAGGCTTGTCCGGCATCGAGCCCGGCACGACGACGGAATAGGGCGGCACTTCTCCCTGGAAGGTTTCCCCGCTCTCGCGATCAATAATGCGGGTCGAGGCGCCGATGAAGACGCCCATCGAGAGCACCGAGCCCTCGCGCACAATGACGCCCTCGGCGACCTCGGAGCGCGCGCCGATGAAGCAGTTGTCCTCGATGACCACCGGTCCGGCCTGCAGCGGCTCGAGCACGCCGCCGATGCCCGCGCCGCCGGAAATGTGGCAGTTCTTGCCGATCTGCGCGCAGGAACCTACCGTCGCCCAGGTGTCGACCATGGTTCCAGAGTCCACGTAAGCGCCGAGGTTGACGAAGCTTGGCATGAGCACCACGCCGGGGGCGATGTAGGCCGAATGGCGCACGATGCAGTTGGGCACGGCGCGGAACCCTGCCGCCCGGAACCGGGCATCGTCCCAGCCCGAAAATTTCGAGTCGACCTTGTCCCACCACGCGGCATCGCCCGGGCCGCCGGCAATCATGCTCATGTCGCGCAGCCGGAACGACAGCAGCACCGCTTTCTTGAGCCACTGGTTCACCTGCCAATGGCCGTTCGTTCCCCTCTGCGCGACGCGCGCCTCGCCGCGATCGAGAAGGGCGAGCGCCGCCTCGACCGCCTCGCGCAGCGCTCCTTTGGTGGCAGGCCCGACACCGTCCCGCTTCTCGAAGGCATCATCGATAATTTTCGCAAGCTCGGCATGCGACATTGACGAAGTTCCAGCATTACGTGCGGAGGTTTTGTCGAGAATAGGACAGCAGAAGTCAAGCTTGCGGCTGCCCTCGCGCCCTTTGTTTGTGACCCAAATCGCGCAGGAAGGAAACCAGATCGTCGGTGACGTGATCGACATGCGGGGCGTCGCGGCCTTCGAGCTCCCAGCCTTCGCGGAAAACTTCGCGCGAGTGCTCGGGCACCACCAGCACCGTGGTCATGCCGAGCGCATGCGGCACCGCGAGGTTGCGGGCAAGATCCTCGAACATGGCGGCTTTGCCGGCATCGACATCGTGCGTCCTGAGAAAGCGGTCATAGGTCGCGGGCGAAGGCTTCGGCTCGAGCTCGGCCGCGATGATGTCGAACACGCCATCGAAATGGCGGTCGAGCTCGAGGCGGGCGAGCACCGCGTCGGCGTGGCGGCGCGTGCCGTTGGTCAGAATCAGCTTGCGGCCCGCAAGGCGCTCGATCGCCTCGCCCAGCGCCGGGTTGGGCTCGAGCGGCGAATGATCGATCTGGTGCACGAAATCGAGGAAGTCGTCAGGTTGCATGCCATGCACTGTCATCAGTCCCCGCATCGAAGTGCCGTAGCGCCGGTAATAGTCCTTCTGCAGCCGGAATGCCTCCTCATGGGTGACCTCGAGGAACTCTGCGATGTAGTCGCGAATGCGCTCGTCCACCTGCTGCCAGAGATTGACGTGATGCGGATAGAGCGTGTTGTCGAGATCGAAGATCCAGGTCTCGACGTGTCCGAAGCTGCGCGCGGGGGACGCGACCGCGGGGCTCATGGCGCCTCCCGGTCGATCACCCCCCGCAGCGGCCGGTCGAACGCCAGGATCATTGCGCCGGCAACTGTGGCGATACCCGCGATCATCAGGAAGAAGATGATCTTGTCCATGCTGCTCCAGAAGCTGCCGAGCCAGCCGGCAACGAAATTGCCGGCAAAGCTGGTTGCCAGCCACACCCCCATCAGCATCGAGATCATGTGCGCCGGCGCGAGCTTGGAGACCAGCGAGAGCCCGATCGGGGAGATGTAGAGCTCGCCGATGGTGATGACGACGAAATAGCCGAGCAGCCACAGCCAGCTCGCCTCGTCGCCGGCGGCAACCCAGGCGGCCCCCACCATGATCAGGTTGGCAAGCGCGACGCCGAAGCAGCCGAGCGCCATCTTGGTGACGGTCGAAGGCTCGGTGCCGCGTCTTGCCTGCCGCGCCCACAGCCCGACTACAAAAGGAGTGAAGGCGATGATCAGGAAGGGATTGAAGGCCTGGAACCAGGTGACCGGAATATCGCCTCGCCAGAACAGAAGGTCGACATAGCGATTGGTATGGTCGTCGGCCCACAGCACGATGGTATTGCCCTGCTGCTCATACGTTGCCCAGAACAACGCGGTCGGCACGAACAGCGCGATCAGGGCGAGGATGCCGAGCAATTCCTTGCGAGCGATCGGCTTTTGCTCGACGATTACGGGTTTTGTCCTGTGCAACTCGTTCGCCGGCAGCACCGGCAGGGCGAAGAGGTAGACCACAAGGGCGATGGTCATGCCGATGCCGGCTGCCGCAAAGCCATAATGCCAGCCCAATTCCTCGCCCAGCGTTCCGCAAACGAGTGGGGCGATTAACGCGCCCAAATTGATGCCGACATAGAAGATCGAATAGGCGCGGTCGCGGCGTGGGTCCCCCGGCCCATAAAGCCCGCCGACCTGCGCGGAGATGTTGGGTTTGAACGCGCCGTTGCCGAGAATCAGCATCGTGAGCGCGATCAGAAACAGCGGCTCGAATGCCATCATGAAATGGCCGATCGCCATCAGCGTTGCGCCGAGCAGGATGGTGCGATGCTGGCCGAGCAGGCGGTCGGCGAGAAAGCCGCCGAGCAGCGGCGTGAGATAGACGAGCCCGGTGTAGAGCCCATAGATGTGGGAGGAGAGCGGCTGCGGGCCGAGCGGGCCGGTGAGCGATTCGAGCATGTGCCTGAGCGCGCCAAGCCCGAACACGTTGTCGGTGTGGCCCGGCAGCAGCAGAGCGTGCGTCATGTAGAGGACGAGCAGCGCGCGCATGCCATAGTAGGAGAAGCGCTCCCACATCTCGGTTGCGAACAGAAAGGTGAGCCCCCGCGGATGACCGAAAAGGTCCTTTGCGGGAACGGCGCTGTGCTCGATCGCGGAAGCCATTGTCGCAATTTGCTCGGCTAGTGTTTATTCGGCTAGAGCTTCAGCGCGCCTGCGGCGGCGGGGACGCCGAATGCCATATAACGCCGACGGAGGAAACCCCATGCTGCTTTCCAGACGAGCGATCCTGGCGACTGCGCTGGCGCTGCCCGCAGCATCGGGAACCGCCCCGGCATGGGGTGAGGACGCGGCGAGTTACCCCAGCCGGCCCGTGCGCATGATCGTCGGCTTCGCCGCCGGCGGAGGGAACGATCTCTTCGCGCGCCTGATCGGGCAGAAGCTTTCGGAGAACATGGGCCAGCCGGTGGTCATCGAGAACAGGCCCGGTGCGGGCGGCCGGCTGGCGGTCGAATACGCCATGGTGCAGGGCGCCGACGGCTACACCCTGGTGGTCGGCGCAACCGGCCAGATGGCGATTGCATCGGCCATCTATCCGACGCTGCCGTACCATCCGACCCGGACATTTGCGCCGATCGCCATGATCGCCTCGTTTCCGCTGATCCTGGCCGGGCCCATGAACGACTCCATCAAGTCCGTGCAGGACTTGGTCGCCTGGGGAAAGGCACATCCGCAGAGCTCGAACTACGCGACCTCATCCCCCGCCTTCACCCTCACCACCGAGCTGTTCAAGCTCAAAACCGGCATGCCGGCGCAGGCGATCCCCTACAAGAGCAGCAATGAGATGATGCTCAGCATTGCCGGCGGGCAGACCCTGTTCGCCATCGCCGACGGCCCGCCGACGGTCCCGCTGGTGCTGGGCCGCAAGATCCGTGCGCTCGCGGTCACCGGCGCGGTGCGCTCGTCCGAGCTGCCGGACGTGCCGAGCATGGCCGAGGTCGGGCTTCCCGCCGTCGATGTCGGATTATGGAGCGGGGTGTTCGTGCTCGCCGGCACGCCGGCTGCGGTGCGCGGCAAGCTGGAGGCCGAGCTGCGGCGCACGCTGGCCGATGCCGGCGTGCGCGAGAAGCTCAAGGCGATGGCGGTCGATCCCGGCGGCGCCGCGGGCGACGAGTTCCGCCGCCTGATCGACGCCGACATCAAGCGGTTCAGCGAGATTGCAAGCGCCGCCAACCTCAAGTTCGAGGAATGACGGCGGCAAGGGCCGCTCCCGCCTCCTTCACACGTCCAGCATCTCCTCGTCGGCGAATTCCGCGCGCTCCTGGATGAACGCGAAGCGGCCTTCCGGCTTGTTGCCCATGAGCTGCTCGACCGCACCGTCGGTCCGCTTGCGCGCATCGTCCAGCACGATCACGCGCAGCAGCGTGCGCCTCTTCGGGTCCATGGTGGTTTCCTTGAGCTGGCTCGCCAGCATCTCGCCCAGTCCCTTGAAGCGGCCGATCTCGACCTTGGCGTTGGCGTGGAACTCTCGTCTGATCAGCTCGTCGCGGTGCTTGTCGTCGCGCGCGTAGAAGATTTTGCCGCCGTGACTGAGCCGGTAGAGCGGGGGTACGGCAAGATAGAGATGGCCGTCGTCGATCAGCTTGGGCATCTGGCGATAGAAGAAGGTGATCAGGAGCGATGCGATATGGGCGCCGTCGACATCGGCGTCGGTCATGATGATCACCTTGTCGTAGCGCAGGTCCTCCGCGCGATAGTGCGCCCCGGTGCCGGCTCCCAGCGCCTGCACGAGATCCGCGAGCTGCTGATTCTGGGCAAGCTTGTCGCGGCCGGCGGAGGCGACGTTGAGAATCTTGCCGCGCAACGGCAGCACCGCCTGCGAGGCGCGGTCGCGCGCCTGCTTGGCCGAGCCGCCGGCGGAATCGCCTTCGACGATGAAGATCTCCGAGCCTTGCGCGGCCGTATTGGTGCAGTCGGCGAGCTTGCCGGGAAGGCGCAGCTTGCGCACCGCGGTCTTGCGCGCGATCTCCTTCTCCTGGCGCCGGCGGATGCGCTCGTCGGCGCGTTCGATCACGAAGTCGAGCAGCTTGTTGGCCTGCACGTGGTTGCCGGCGAGCCAGTGGTCGAATGGATCCCTGATCGCGCTCTCCACGATGCGGCTTGCCTCCGCGGTGGCGAGGCGGTCCTTGGTCTGTCCCTGAAATTCCGGCTCGCGCAGGAACACCGAGACCATGCAGGCCGCGCCGGTCATGACGTCATCGCCGGTCACCGCCGCGGCGCGCTTTCCCTGTCCCACGCGTTCGGCGTGGTCCTTGATGCCTTTGAGCAGCGCGCCGCGCAGTCCGGCTTCGTGCGTCCCGCCGTCCGGGGTGGGGATGGTGTTGCAGTACGATGAGAGAAAGCCGTCGCGGTCCGCCGTCCAGGCGACCGCCCATTGCGCGCCGCCATGGGCGCCGATCTTGCCTGCGCTGCCGGTGAAGATGTCGGGATGGATCAGGGCCGCGCCATTGATCGCCGCCGACAGGTAATCCTTGAGGCCGTCCGCGAAGTGAAAGGTCGCCTCCTCCGGCACGTCGGCGGTGGCGCGCAACAGCTCTTTCGCGCACGACCATCGAATCTCGACGCCGCCGAACAGATACGCCTTCGAGCGCGTCATCTTGAACACGCGCTCCGGCTTGAAGCGCGCGTTGGCTCCGAAGATGTCCGGATCGGGCCGGAAGCGCACCTTGGTGCCGCGCCGGTTGGACACGCGGCCGAGCTTTTCCAGCTTGCCCTTCGGCTTGCCGCGCTCGAACGCCATCCGGAAGAGCGTCTGCTCGCGCGCGACCTCGACCTCCATGCGCTCGGAGAGCGCATTGGCGACCGAAACGCCCACCCCGTGCAGGCCGCCCGATGTCTCGTACACCTTGGAGTCGAATTTTCCGCCCGCGTGCAGGGTGCACATGATCACTTCGAGCGCCGATTTCTTCGGAAACTTCGGATGCGGATCAACCGGGATGCCGCGCCCGTTGTCGGTGACCGTGACGAAGCCGTCGGCTTCCATGACCACCTCGATGAACGAGGCATGGCCGGCAAGCGCCTCGTCCATGGAATTGTCGATTACCTCGGCGAACAGATGATGCAGCGCCTTCTCGTCCGTCCCGCCGATATACATGCCGGGGCGCCGGCGCACGGGCTCGAGCCCCTCGAGCACCTCGATGTCGTGGGCGGTATAACCGGATTCCCCGGTCCGCACGCGCGCGGCCGCGCGTGCACTCTTGCCGGCCGGCCGGCGCGGGGCCGCTTCCGGCAGATCGGAAAAAAGGTCTGTTCCCCCCTTGAGCGGGGATGTGCGGGCGACTGCCTTGGCGATCCTGGCCATTCCTGCCTGCGCTGCGAAGAGAAAATGCCGAATCAGATGTCCAACTATGCCACGGGCATGGCCACATCGTGGTGCGGAAAATTCTGCAAGAGCAGAGATTGCATGCCCCATATGGTTGCACGCGGCAATTGCTGCAAGTTACTAGTCCCAAAGCACAATTCCGCCGCCGCTCCGAAATGTCTGAAACCATCGAAGGACACGCGCATCAAGTGGTTGAGTTCGTGCGCGTGCATGAGGGGTGGGCGGACCCGGTCGTCCGTGCGGTGCCGTGGCAAGCGCTGGCGCGCGTCACTCGCGCAGCTGGCGCAGGACGGCGCCCAGGATGTTGCAGTAATCATCGGTCCACACCCATTGCGCGGGATCCGGCGGCGTGAACTCCCAGTCGCCGGATTGCACGAGCTCCGCGAAGTCTTCCCGGTTGCGCGCCACCGCGGCGACGGTGCCGGAGAATTTGTAGGGATTGGCAGTCTCATCGGGATCAGGCCGGTCGCTGACCAGCGTGACCAGGCCATTTGCCGCCGCGATGCCGGCAACCACCGAGGCAAGCTCGAGGTGCCGGTTTGATATGTGCATGACGATCGTGCCGTGCGGGCGCAGCTTCTGCAGGTAGATCGCCATCGCCTCGCGGGTGAGCAGATGGACCGGGATGGCATCGGAGGAGAAGGCGTCGACGACGATCAGGTCGTAGGCGGCATCGGATGCCTGCGCGAGCATGCGCCGCGCGTCGCCCAGCATGATGCGCGCATCCGCGCCGCACGCCGACAGGAACGTGAACAGCGCCGGATCACGCGCAATGCGCACAATGGCGGGGTCGATCTCGTAAAAATCGACGTGCTCGTGCGCACGCGCGCGGCAGGCCAGCGAGCCTGTGCCGAGCCCGATCACGGCGTAGCGCAGCGGCGCCGCGCTTTGCGCCTGCGCGGCGTTGAAGGTCTGCGCAATGGCGGAGCCGTCCCAGTAGTAGAGCAGCGGTTCCGGCCTTTCCGGCGGCTGCCGCGCGCCGTCAACGTCGATGCGCTGCGCCCCATGCATGGTGGTTCCGTGCTGCAGGATGCGGAAGCGGTGATCCGGGCTTTCCACGACCTTGGCTACCCCAAAGAAGCTGCGCACCGAGACGCTGCCGGGGGGCTGGAACAGGCCATGGTTGGCCAGCAGCACGGATGCAATAACCGCCGCGCAGGCCGGCGGCACGAGAGAAAGCGGCACGCACGCCACCAGCAACGCTGCGGCTGCACGATTGAACATGGTCTCGTCGAGCAGCGCGGGAAAGAATCCGGAAACGATCAGCAGGCTACCGGCCGCCGCGAGCGCCGCGACGAGCGCATATTGCCTTCCCGGCATCGCCACCGCCGGCCGGCAGAGGACCGCAAGCGCAAGCAGCAGCGGGTATTCCGCCACCCAGCTGAACACATGCGGCGCGATCACGCCTGCGGCAAGGCCACCGAGGGCGCCACCTGCCGCGACGCTGAGATAGAAGCCGGTGAGGAAGCGGCCCGACGGCCGCGTGCGCGCGACCTCACCGTGGCACATCAGCGCGCAGACGAAGAACACCGCAGCGTGCGCTGCCACCAGCCACAGAATGGTCTTCACGGGCTCGAAGACGATCACGGCCGCGAGGCAGATGACGAAGAACGGCTGGACGGCAACGACCAGCCGGTGCGGAATGACCTGCCGGCGGGCAAACACGATGATGAAGCTCAGAAGATAAAGCGCAAGCGGCACTACCCAAAGCAGCGGCACCGCGGCGACGTCGGTCGAGATATGCGCCGTCACCGCCACCAGCAGGCCGGAAGGAACGGCAGCGAGCGCCGCCCAACGCGCCGCATCCCGCCAAGCCGGGGGCGCCGCCGTATCGTCAAGCGCGATGGGGGAGCGCGCCTGCGCGCGCCACAGCACAAGGCCACAGGCCGCGATGAGCCCGATCAGCGCATAAAATGCAACCGACCAGTAGCGCGCCTGATCGGAAAGCCGCACGAACGGCTCGATCACGGTCGGATACGACACCAGGGCAAGGAAGCTTCCGGCATTGCTGAGCGCGTAGAGAAAATACGGATTTGCCGCCGCCGGGTGATCCGTGCGCGCGAACCAGGCCTGCAGCAGCGGACCGCCGGCGGCAAGCGCAACGAAGGGCGGTCCCAGCGAGGCTGCAAACAGGGCAAAGAGCGCAATGGCCTCGCCGCCCGCCGGCGGCTGCGCCCATCGCTCGGCGATCGCGAGGGGAAGCCAGAAGCACGCGGCGATCGTCAACAGGACATGGATGGCGACAGCAATGCGGGAAGGCGCAGCGCGCATGAGCCAATGAGAATAGGCGTACCCGGCAAGCAGCGTGCATTGAAAGAACACGATTGCCACCGACCAGACCGATGGCGCCCCGCCGAAACGCGGCAGCACCAGCTTGGTGAACATCGGCTGCACCAGAAACAGGAGCGCCGCGCTGACCACGATGGCGGCCGCGAAGATTGCCGGCATCACGCCGCGCGCGGCGGTTTCCTCACTTGCCGCATTCGCGAATGGCGCTGACTCATCGGCCCGCAGATCGGATATCCCCATGCCGGGGTTTTAGCGGCTCAAGCTGCACGATGAAACGGATTGCGGGCTGTTTGCGGGGTCGTTTTCTTGACCCCCGGCAAGGGGGCCGCTATAGCGCCGCGCAATCCGATGACCCATGCAAATCAAACAAAGATCAGGACCGCCGTGCTCGGAGCATCCGGTTATACCGGCGCCGAGCTGCTGCGGCTGTTGCTGCGTCACCCGTATGTCGAGATCGTGCTGCTCACGGCCGATCGCCGCGCCGGCCAGGAGATGCGCAACGTATTTCCGCAATTCTCTCCCTATCACCTGCCGAAATTGCAGAGCCTTGAGGGGATCGACTGGAAAGCGCTTTCGCTCGATCTCGCGTTCTGCGCGCTGCCGCACGGCACCACCCAGAAGGTGATCAAGGCTCTGCTCGAGGCGGCGCCGCGGACGCGGGTGGTCGATCTTTCGGCGGATTTCCGCCTGTCCGATGTGGCGGCCTATGCGCGCTGGTATGGTCACGCGCATCACGCGCCGGAGCTCCAGAAGGAAGCCGTCTACGGCCTGGTCGAGCGCTATCGCGACGAGATCAGGACGGCGCGGCTCGTTGCCAATCCCGGCTGCTACACGACCTGCGCCCAGCTTGCGCTCATTCCGCTGCTGCGCGGGCACGCCATCGATCCCGACGAGATCGTCATCGATGCCAAGTCCGGGATGACCGGAGCGGGCAGGGGGCCGAAGGAGGAGATGCTGTTCGCCGAAGTGGCGGAGGGCATTCACGCCTACGGCGTCGGCCAGCATCGGCACATGGCGGAGCTCGATCAGGAATTTTCCCGGGCGGCGGGGCGCGACGTCGTCGTCACCTTTACGCCCCACCTTATGCCGATCAACCGGGGCATCCTGTCCACCATCTATGTGCGCAGCAGGGATGCGTCGCCGCCGCAGCTGCATGCCGTTCTGGCGAAAGCCTACGCCGGCGAGCCGTTCGTGCACGTGCTCCCGTTTGGCGAGATGCCGCAGACCCGCCACGTGCGCGGCTCCAACCTCACCTTCATCGGCGTTGCGGCGGACCGCATTGCGGGGCGCGCCATCGTCGGCTCGGCACTCGACAACCTCACCAAGGGTGCCTCCGGCCAGGCGGTGCAGAACATGAACCTGATGTTCGGATTTCCCGAGACGCTGGGGATCGATCAGGTCGCGCTGTTTCCGTGACGGAATGTCCGGCATCGCAGGGGCGGGTTTCAAACCCGCCCTGGCGCAGCGACCGAGCCCCACCGGATCACTTCATCGCATCCCATTCGACGTCGATAGGCGAGATGATGTCTCCCGTGATGAATAGTCGGTCTTTGAGAAGACCCTGAGCCTTGGGTCTGCCTTCTTTGCGTCTTGCGCCACTGTGCGGCAAAAGTCTTGCGATTGGTTTGCCGTGCTTCGTAATCACCACCTCGTCTCGGGTTCTTGCCACGCTGTCGAGGATAGCGCAGCATTTCCTTCTGAACTCAGAGACCTTGATACTTCTTGACATGAAATCGCTCCGGTAGAGTCGAGGGGCGCATGCTCCCCTCAATGCTGCAAAATCTTGGATAGAAAAGTCTGCGCGCGCTCGCTGCGCGGCTTCTGGAAGAACTCGGCCGTGGGCGCGTCCTCGACAATGCGGCCCTCGTCCATGAAGACCACGCGGTGGGCGACCTTGCGCGCAAACCCCATCTCGTGCGTCACCACCATCATGGTCATGCCGTCGCGCGCAAGCGCGACCATGACATCGAGCACCTCGTTGATCATCTCGGGGTCGAGCGCCGAGGTAGGCTCGTCGAACAGCATGGCGATCGGGTCCATGGCCAGCGCGCGCGCGATGGCGACGCGCTGCTGCTGGCCGCCCGAGAGCTGGCCGGGGAACTTGGCGGCATGCTCGCGCAGGCCCACGCGCTCGAGCAGCTTCATGCCGCGCTGTTCGCTCTCCGCCCGGCCGCGGCCGAGCACCTTGACCTGCGCCAGCACCAGGTTGGCCATCACGGTGAGATGCGGAAACAGCTCGAAATGCTGGAACACCATGCCGATGCGGGCGCGCAGCTTCGGCAGGTCGGTCTTGCGGTCGCCGACCGCGACGTCGGCCACGCTGATGCTGCCCTCCTGGAACGGCTCGAGGCCGTTGACGCATTTGATCAGGGTGGACTTGCCCGAGCCCGACGGACCGCACACCACCACGACCTCGCCCTTGGCGACTTCGGTCGAGCAGTCCTTGAGCACCTGGAAGCTCTGGTACCACTTGCTGACGTGCTCAAGCGTGATCATCGGTCAATCCCGCAGTCTGTTTGTTTGAGCATGTCCTATTTCGCAAAACCGGTTCCCACTTTTGCGGGACATGCGTCAGCGGATGATAGCGATGCGGCTCTGCAGCCGGCGCACGAGCAACGAGGCCGCAAAGGAGATGATGAAATAGACGAGCGCCGCGAACAGGTACATTTCGACCAGGCGTCCGTCGCGCTGCGCGACCTTCGAGGCGGCGCCCAGGAAGTCGGTGATCGAGAGCACATAGACGAGCGAGGTGTCCTGGAACAGGATGATGGTCTGGGTCAGCAGCACGGGGAGCATGTTGCGGAAGGCCTGCGGCAGGACGATATAGCCCATGGTCTGGACATAGTTCATGCCCAGCGCCTGCGCGGCAGCGACCTGCCCGCGCGGGATCGACTGGATGCCGGCGCGCATGATCTCGCAGAAATAGGCCGCCTCGAACAGCGTGAAGGTGACCAGCGAGGACGCGAACGCCCCGACCTGGATGGGGCGCGACGCGCCGGTCACCCACTGGCCGATGAAGGGCACCAGAAAATAGAACCAGAAGATCATCAGCACGAGCGGCACCGAGCGCATCAGGTTGACGTAGCCGGCGGCCGGCAGCGAAAGCGGCGGCATGCCGGAAAGCCGCATGAGCGCAAGCAGCGTCCCCCATACCACGCCGCCCGCCGTCGCCAGCGCGGTCAGCGTGAGCGTGAACGTCATGCCGTCGTAGAACAGGTACGGCAGCGAGCGGATGATGACGTCGAAGTCGAAATTCGAGAACATCGCGCGTCTCAGTGAGCGGCGGCCGGCGCCGCCGCGCCGATCAGGCCGGGGACGGCGGCGCGGCGCTCGACCCAGCGCATGCCGAAGGTCACGGCGATGTTGATCACGATGTAGATGACGGTCGCCGCGGTGAAGGCCTCGAATACCTGGAACGACATTTCCTGCATGGCGCGCGCGCGCGCGGTGAGCTCCATCAATCCGATGGTCAGCGCGACCGCGCTGTTCTTGATGATGTTGAGAAATTCCGATGTCAGCGGCGGCAGGATGATGCGAAAGGCCATCGGCAGGAGCACGTAGAGGTAGGCCTGCGGCAATGTGAGCCCGAGCGCAAGCGCCGCCCAGCGCTGGCCGCGGGCGAGGCTCAGGATGCCGGCGCGCACCTGCTCGGCGACGCGCGCGGAAGTGTAGAATCCGAGCGCCACCACGGCGGTATAAAAGGATGCATCCGGAAGCTGCTTGAGCCAGTCACCGGCGGCAGCCGGCAACAGCTCGGGCAGCACGAAGTACCAGAGGAACATCTGCACCAGGAGCGGAATGTTGCGGAACAGCTCGACATAGGCCTGGCCGAGCCCGACCAGCCGCGGATAGGGCGTGGTGCGAATGACGCCCACCAGCGATCCAAGCGTCAACGCGAGCGCCCATGCAGCAAGGGCAGTCGCCAGCGTCCACCCGGTGCCCATGAGCAGCGTGGTGAGATATGTGTGAACGCCGTCCGGGGACGTCTCGAAAAAGATGCCCCAGTTCCAGTTGTAATGCATTCCAGTGATCAGTGATCAGCTGTCAGTAATCGGATATTTTCTGATTACTGATGACTGATCACTGACTCCTGATCAGTAGACCGCCGGGTCGCCGCTGTCGGTCGGGCTCGCGATCACCTTCTTGAACGAGGCGCTCATCGGAACGTTGAGATTGATGCCTTTGGGCGGGATCGGCTTGAGGAACCACTTGTCGTAGATCGCGTTGATCGCGCCGCTGCGGTAGGTCGAGATCATCTCCTCATCGACAACCTTCTTGAACGACGCGTCACCGCGCGGAAGCATGATGCCGTAGGGCTCGACCGACAGCGCGTCGGCGGAAATCACATAATCGCCCGGCGCCTTTGAGCCAGCCACCAGACTGTAGAGCAGAATGTCGTCCATCACGAACGCGGCCGCCCGGCCGGTCTCGACCATAAGGAATGCCTCGGCGTGGTCTTTCGCCGCGAGGATGTTGAGATTGAGCCCTTTTTGCCCGTTGATCTCGGTGATCTGCTTGATGTTGGTGGTGCCCGATGTGGAGACTATCGTCTTGCCGCGCAGATCCTCGACCGTCTTGAGGTTGCCCGCCTTCTTGGAAACGAACCGGTTGGCGGTGACGAAATGGGTGATGGTAAAGGAGACCTGCTTCTCGCGCTCGACATTGTTGGTGGTCGAGCCGCACTCGAGATCGACGGTGCCGTTCGCGATCAGCGGGATGCGCGTAGCCGAGGTTACCGGATTGAGATTCACCTCGAGCTTGGCGAGCTTGAGCTCGCTCTTGACCGCGTCGACGATGCGGTGGCAGAGCTCCATGGCATAGCCGACGACCTGCTGCTTGTCGTCATAATAGGAGAAAGGCACGGATGATTCTCGGTGACCCAGCGTGATGGCGCCGGTCTCCTTGATCTTTTTGAGCGCTCCCGAGAGATCCTGCGCGGGCGTCGGGTTTGCGCAGAGCATCGATATGGCCAACCCTGACAGCAACATCGTCAAACGCATTGCAGTTCTCCGCTGTGGTGATGTCTACGTCTTGTTGCGAGGTTTTGCTCTCAATCTCTACCAGATGGCGAGCGGCTAGTCTCTGGCCTTTACGTATCTGCCCGGCGCGTCCTCGATCGGGGTGAGCACTCCGCCGCCGGGTTGCCGGGCCGGCACCTCGGCCGCTTCCTGTTGCTTGAGCCAACCGAGCCAGTCCGGCCACCAGGAGCCCGGATGCTCGGTGGCCTGCGACAGCCAGCGTTCGAGATCGTCACCGCTCGGCTTGGGCCCGATCCAATGCTGGTACTTGATCTTCTGCGGAGGATTGACTACGCCGGCAATGTGGCCGGATCCGGCCAGTACGAAGCGAACCGGTCCGCCGAAGAACCGGGAGCCCAGCAGCACCGATCTCGCCGGAGCGATGTGATCCTCGCGGGTTGCGAGATTGTAGATCGGGATCTTGACGTCGTTGAGGTCGAGTGGCGCGCCGCCGATGACCATCTTGCCCCTGGCGAGCCGGTTGTCGAGATAGCAGTTGCGCAGATAGAAGGAGTGGTTCGCCGCCGGCATCCGTGTGGCATCCGAGTTCCAATAGAGCAGATCGAACGGCGCCGGTTCCTTGCCTTTGAGGTAATTGTTGATCACGTACGGCCAGATCAGATCGTTTGAGCGCAGGAGATTGAAGGCGGTGGCCATCTTGCTGCCTTGCAGATATCCGCGCTCGCCCATTTCCCGCTCGCGTGCCGCGATCTGCTCCTCGTCGACGAAGACCTTGAGATCGCCAGCGTGGGTAAAGTCCACCTGCGCGGTCAACAGCGTTGCGGAACGGATGCGGTCATCGCCCAGCTTTGCGAGATAGGCGAGAGTCGTGGCCAGCAGCGTGCCGCCGACGCAATAGCCCAGGCTGTTGACCTCGCGCTCGCCCGTGATCTTCTCGATCACGTCGAGCGCCGCCAGCGGGCCTTCCCGCATATAGTCTTCGAAGCTCTTCTGGGCGAGCTTCTCATCGGGATTGACCCAGGAGATCACAAAAACGGTGAGCCCCTGCGCGACGCACCATCCGATGAACGACTTCTCCGGCGTGAGATCGAGGATGTAAAACTTGTTGATCCAGGGCGGAACGATCAGGAGCGGAGGCTTGAGCACCGTCTCGCTCGAGGGCGCGTACTGGATGAGCTGCATCAACGGGTTCTCGAAGATCACCTTGCCCGGCGTGAGCGCAAGATTGCGGCCCACCTCGAACGTCTGGGCGTCGGACTGCCGGATGCGCAGCTCCCCCCGCCCGGCTGCAATGTCCTCAGCCAGCATGTGCATCCCGCGCACGAGATTGCCGGCATGCGAGCTCATTGTCTCGCGCAGTATTTCGGGATTGGTCAGAACGAAATTGGAGGGCGAGATCGCATTTGCGATCTGCCGTACATAGAACTCGGCCTTGTGCTGGGTATGCGGGTCCAGCCCCTGCGCGTCATGCACCAGTCGCTGCGCCCAGTCTACCGTGAGCAGATAGGCCTGCTTGAGGAAATCGAAAAACTGATTGTTCGACCATTCCGGATCGGAGAAGCGCTTGTCACGCGGATCGGGGGTCGCGAGCGGAGCTACCGGCTCGCCCGCCATGCGTTTGACCGCATTGCCCCACAGGTCGAGGTAAGCCTTGCCCAGGCTCGTTTGCAGCTCGAGGGCGCGCTGCGGATCGCGCAGCCAATAGTCGGCGACCTGGCCGAGCGTTTTGACCACGTCGGTGACTTCCGCATACTGGTCGTCGACGCGGCCCTCCTCGCGCGGCTTGAGATAGGCGGCAAGCGCCCGGCCGCCTTCCTCCAGCATGCGGGCGGCGTTGTGCGCGAACTCCTCAACGTCGGCGGAGCCGACTTGGACCGGGTCTCCCACGGTTACGCCTCGATCTTGAGTTCAGGCGCAGGGCTGGCGTGGCCCGGCAATTCAGATGGGCGGGGCGCGTGAACGTCGCAATCCCCGTCTGCAGCTTCGCATGAGGATTGCACCGGCGTGAAGGGGCCCCATCGCCTGTCCAAACGGCGCAACCTTGCTTTCGTCATATTGGGTATATTGACATACTGCCGCCGCCAATGGGTAATCAATTGAATTGGCAATGATTTCGACAGGCGGGGAATGCGGCGGCTCGAGCGGCTGCAGCCGAAAGGTTTCGGGCGCGAGGAGACCGGCACGCGTCATGATGCCGGGCACGGGCTTGATGGGCGGTAGAACCGACGGGCGTCGAGGCAGCACGGCATGAGGTCGAGACGGCAGTCACCGCAGTGTTTCGCAAGGGCCGCACTGCCGGCGCTGCTGCTGGCAACCGCGGCCGCCATTGCGGGTTGCGCAGGAGCGACTGTCGCCGATCACGTGCCAACCGCCATCGGCGGCTTGCCCGACGCAACTCCGCCTCGTCCCGGTACACCGTCCGCCTATCCCGCCGTGAATGACATGCCTTCCCCGCGCGACGACAAGGTGCTGACCAGCGAGGAGCAGCATAAGATTGAAGACGAATTGATTGCCGCGCGCACTCGCGTGCCGACGCCGAACGCCCCGAACGCCCCGAACGCCCCGAACGGCAAGCCGGCCGCGAGCGCTGCCAAGCCGGTCGCCAGTGCCGCCAAGCCTCCCAGAAGCGCTGCCAAGCCCGCCGCGAATGCCGCCAAGCCTGTTGGCAGTGACGACAAGCCGGCCGCCGGTGCCGACAAGCCCGCCGGCAGTGCCGGCAACCAATGAGGCAAGGGAGTGGGATCAATGGAGGAATTCCATCGCATTCGCCGTCTGCCGCCCTACGTCTTTGAGGAGGTCAATCGGGCGAAGGCGATCGCG
>Ga0310916_10000215_pt1 | contig 30314 bp, 29 predicted proteins | sample GREbulkMGLF176_FD_203444 | JGI IMG/M metagenome (GOLD analysis project Ga0310916, IMG submission 203444) | Lab enrichment of tropical soil microbial communities from Luquillo Experimental Forest, Puerto Rico - GRE.bulkMG.LF176 | ecosystem: Environmental > Terrestrial > Soil > Tropical forest >...
GTTATGAATATCTTCGTCTTGGGAAACTTGCGCTGCAATTCCAGCGCGAGAAACTGCACCGTCTTCACTACAAACTCCCGATAGCGCTGCTGGTCTTCATCGTGGGTTGCAGCGCGAAACATGCGCGTAAAATCGTGCGCCAGCAAGTCTCCGGTGAGGATCACGAACGAGGGATGAGGATTGCTCTTCGGAAACTGCTCCAGCGCCGACTTCAGCAGCCACCAGTTCGTGTCCGACTTGTATTGGCTGAACCTGCCGGGTGAAGTGCGATCGAGCACTGACTCCCACTTGGCCGCATCGACGCTCTCCAACTCGCGAACCAGCTTCGCATCGGCCGCGGGATTGAAGTGGATATCCGAGATCCACAGGAACTGCAACTCGGGCGAACCTCCAAACACCGGCGCAACTGTTACAAGAAGGGTCAGAGCCACAAGAACACAAAACCTCCCACCCCCAATCGGGATACCAGCCCGGTCCACACCTCGGCCCCCGACGACTTTCCACAGTCGCATTTCTCGCCTCTCCTCGCGCCCGCCGATTATAGATAGCGGAAGCTGGCGCGGGGGTGGGGGACAGCAACACTGGTGGCCGGCGGAGACACGCTTGAAGTGATTGTGGGCATTGCCAGAGAAACTGCTGGCGTTGAAAAGGCACCGGGCCTGAAACTGACCGACTCAATTCTGCTCGATCGAGGACAGCACCCGATCTTTGTGGTGGATGTGCATACCCGGCGAGTACTGGAAAGGCATCAAGCGGCCACTAAGAGCGCGAAGTAGGTTCGCGAGCTAGTGGAATCGGCACTGCGAGAAGAAGAGTGCAGGCGGGCAGTGCATGTCAGGGTGCGCCGATCCTGCACCCACCGTCAGCCATGAGCTCCGCACCGCGCACCCAACAGGCGCAGATTTTTAACGAGATGCACGGCCTTTTCGTGCAGTTAGGAAAACATTAATGCGCGCAGGAAAATCCAAATTGCGAAGCCTGTCCGCTAGCCTCGCTGTTGCAGCGTCCGGTGCCATTACACCAATTGCGCCGGGGAGGAATCGAAAAGAAGGGCCCAAGCGAGGGTATAATAAGCCCTGCCCCAAGAAACTGAAACTCCAACAAAGTCACTGGGTTAGTATTTTTGGTCACTCGTTAGGCTTCCGTTCGAAATGCCAGCCGTCGCCCCTCCAAATCGCTTGGGAAAAAAGCGCAGCAGCACGCCCGCGATTGTAGGGTTGTCGATCGCGATTTTCTTGCTGTTCGCGGTCATCTTCGCCCAGGCAACCTTCAAGCTCTCGTTTCTGCAACCTGACACCAGCGAAGAGACCCTGATTTTTGCTGCGCTGTCGGCGTTCATTTTCCTCCTATTCGTCGCCTTGACATTCGTGCTGTTACGCACGCTGTTGCGTCTGTATGTGGAGCGTCGCAGCGGGGTGATGGGATCGCGGCTGCGCAGCCGCATGGTGATGGGCGCCCTATTGTTGTCGTTGGGGCCGGTCATTTTTCTGTTCCTGTTTTCCTACGGATTGATCAACCGCTCGATTGAGAAGTGGTTTTCCCGCCCGGTGGAGGACGTGCAATACCAGACAGGTGTTGTGGCGTCTCTGCTGAGCGACTACGCGGGTGATAATGCGCGGGTCGAGGCGGAACGGATTGCTGCCACTGCTGAAGCGCAGAAATCGTTTGAGACGGGAAATTTCACGCTGGTGCTCGACGAGTTCCGCCGCAGCGAGGTGAGCCTTCAAAAAGGATTTGCCTTCGCGTTGGACGACGGAATCGCCGGAGCCAGTTTTCGTGCTCCGCAACCTTGGCCCCTGTTGCGCGATCATCTGCCGCTGAATCAACCGGCGGGATCAAAGCCGTCCCCTTTTGAGATTTTCGGGAAGACGTACGTGCTGGGGCGCGCGGCTGTGGGATCACGCGGACAAATCCTGGTGGCAATGCCGTTGCCGCAGAATTATTCAGCCGTCCTGCGCGACATTGAACAGTCGCAGCAGCAGTACGAGGAGTTGCGCAAGCAGCGACGACGGTTGCGGCGCACCTATCTGGGGTACCTCTTACTGCTAACCGTGGGAGTGCTGTTTGCATCGACTTGGCTGGCGCTCTACCTGTCGAAGATGGTCACGCGGCCTTTACTGGCGCTAGCGGAGGCGACGCAGGAGATTTCACGCGGGCGACTCGACTATCGCGTGGACGTGCAGGCGGACAGCGAGATCGGGCAACTGGTGGACTCGTTCAACCGCATGGCGGCAGATTTGGAAGCAAGCCGGGCAAACATCGAGGCGTCGCGTGCCGATCTGGCCGACGTTAACGTGCAAGTGGAACAGCGTAACCGCCATATTGAAACGATTCTGGAAAGCATTCCCACCGGTGTGTTGTCGCTCGACGCTGCGCATCGCGTCGTCCATATGAATGGCGCGGTGCTGCGCCTGCTGCGGCTGGACACTTCCAATGGCGGGGCAGAGCACACCCTCGGGGAATTGTTTCCGGAAGAGTTCAAGGCCGACCTGGAACATCTGCTGCGTAAGTCCGATCGCATGGGCATAACAGCAAGTCAGATGGAAATTGTCACACCGCGGGTGAGTCTGAGCGTGGCGGTGACAGTGGCCTCGTTGGATGCCCCGACCCAAAGCCAGCCCGCCGAGAGAGAACCGATGGGATACGTGGTGGTCATCGAAGACATCACCGACCTGCTGCGGGCACAGAAACAGACAGCATGGAGCGAAGTAGCACGCAGGGTGGCACACGAGATCAAGAATCCGCTCACGCCGATTGCGCTTTCGGCTGAGCGCATACGGCGCCATCTGGAACGGGGCGCGACTCCCGATGAACCATCGCTGAAGATCATTCGCAATTGCGCAGAGACCATTGGATCGTCGGTACAGACGGTGCGCATGCTGGTCGACGAGTTTTCGACACTGGCACGTTTCCCGACATCGCGACCAGTTGCTTCGGATATCAATCAGATTGTCAACAGCGCGCTGTCGATGTTTGACGGACGGCTCAGCGGGATTCGGTTGCAGAAGTTGCTGGCGACTGAACTGCCGCTGGTGCAGGCCGATCCAGAGGCGATCAAACGAGCGATCGCCAATCTGGTGGATAATGCCGCCGAGGCGTTGCAGCAGGCGATGGTGAAACAGGTGGTCATCTCGACTGCGCTGGCAGGACCGCGCGACATGGTCGAAATCACCGTGGCGGATACGGGTCAAGGCGTGACACCTGCCGTAAAAGAGAAGCTTTTCCTGCCTTACTTCTCGACGAAGAAGCGCGGCACCGGGCTGGGACTGGCGATCGTGAGCCGGATCATCGAGGACCATGGTGGCACGATTCGCGTGGAGGAGAATTCTCCCATTGGCACGCGGTTTATCGTAGAGTTACCTGTAGCGTCTTCGGGAGAGGCCGCCGCCACGCCGGTTCAACATGCATACCGTCCTGATCGTGGATGATGAGTCGGAGATACGCCGCTCGCTGCAAGGCGTGTTGGAAGACGAAGGATACAAGACGCTGCTCGCCGAAAGCGCCGAGGATTGCCTGGCGACCTTGAGCCGCAAGCCGGTAGACGTGGTTCTGTTGGACATTTGGCTACCAGGGAGTGACGGCCTGGAGGCGCTGGAGCGCATCGTTGCCATGGAGGACCCACCGGAGATCATCATGATCTCGGGCCATGGCAACATCGAGACCGCGGTGCGCGCGACCAAGCGGGGCGCGTTCGACTTCCTGGAAAAACCGCTATCGATCGATCGCACGCTGATCGTGTTGAAGAACGCGATCGACACCAAGCACCTGCGGAGTGAGAACCTCGAATACAAGAAACAGTTTCAGGCCCGAAGCATCATCGTGGGCGACAGCATTCCCATGAAGGCGCTACGCCAGCAGATTTCGCTGATGGCGCCGACGAATGGGCGTGTGTTGATCTACGGCGAATCCGGCACGGGCAAGGAGTTGGCGGCGCGCGCGATTCATACGCACAGTCTGCGCAAGGACGAGATGTTCGTCGAAGTCAATTGTGCGGCCATCCCGGAAGACCTCATCGAAAGCGAATTGTTCGGGCATCGGGCGGGATCGTTTCCGGGTGCCGCGTCAGACAAGGAAGGAAAGTTTCAGAAGGCCGATCGCGGGACTTTGTTTCTGGACGAAGTCGGCGACATGAGCCTGAAGACGCAGTCGAAGGTGCTGCGAACGCTGGATGAGGGGCGCTTCGCTCCCGTCGGTGAGGACGAAGCGATCACGGTGGATGCGCGGGTGATTGCGGCAACGAATAAGGACCTGGAAGATGAGATTTCCAAGGGCAATTTTCGCGAGGATTTGTTTTATCGGCTGAATGTGATTCCGTTTTATGTGCCTCCGCTACGGGAGCGAAAAGAAGACATTCCACTGCTGGCGAAGCATTTTTTGCGCGAGTTTTCCCAGACTTACAACCGGCGTTCGAAGGAGATGACCGACGACGCTCTGGATGCGTTGATGCGCTATACGTGGCCAGGAAATGTTCGCGAGTTGCGCAACTTGATTGAGCGAATGGTGATCATGAACCCGACGCTGGCGAAGCTGGAGCGCAAACATCTTCCCAGCTTGATCTATCGCGACGGAGGACGGCGAAACTTGGGAGAGTTTTCCAGCTTGCACGAAGCACGGGCATCGTATGAGCGGGACTATATCCTGAAAAAGCTGGACGAGAACCAGGGCAACGTTGCCCGGACGGCGGAAGTGCTAGGGCTGGAGCGCAGCCACATGTATCGCAAGATGAAGACGCTGGGGATTGCGGTGAAGGAAAGTGGCTAGCAACGAGCACTGGCAATGAGCCAGTGCCAATTGTTAACGGCTAAGCGTTAGCTGCTACCTGCTCAGTGCTTCACCTATGACTTCTTCCCGGATTTGTGGGAAGCTGAGAGGTTTTCCAACTGGCGGCGCCAGTCCGTTTCTTCCACGAAGGCGCGGGAGTCGCGCCAGCCGGGCTGCACTTTCACGAATAGTTCCAGGAAGACCTTGGTGCCTAATAGGCGCTCGATCTGCTGGCGCGCGTGGGTGCCGATCTGCTTCAGGTTGGCCCCCTGTTTGCCAATGAGGATGGCTTTCTGTCCTTCGCGCTCACAGTAAATTGTCGCGAAGATCTTGACGAGCTTGGGGCTTTCTTCATAGCTGTCGATGATAACGGCGGTGGCGTGCGGAACTTCCTGCGAAGTGAATTGCAGCACCTGCTCACGAATCAATTCAGCAACCAGAAAGCGCTCTGGCTGATCAGTAATCTGGTCGGGCGGAAAATAGAGTGGGCCGTCGGGAAGTGCTTTGAGGATGGCATCGAGCAGCACGTCGAGCCCATTTTTCTTGAGGGCGGAAATGGGGACGACTTCAGCGAAGTCGTGCAGTTCGCGATAATGGGCGATCAAGGGAAGCAGTTTGTCTTTCTGCAAGGCATCGATTTTGTTGAGCAGCAGGAAGCAGGGCAGTTTGGTGCGTTTGGCAACGTCCAGGACGAATTCGTCGCCGGCGCCGAACTTTTCCGTAGCATCGACGATGAGAAGCAGGAGGTCGCAGCCTTCCAGGGCAGCGTAGACCTCTTTCATCATCCGCCGATTGAGTGAATTGATGGGCTTGTGAATTCCCGGAGTATCGATCACAACGATTTGCGCGGCACCCCGCTTCCCTTTCTTGTCGACATTCACGATTCCCAGGATGCGGTTGCGCGTAGTCTGTGGCTTACGTGTGACAATAGCCAGTTTCTCGCCCACGAGCGCATTCAGCAGGGTGGATTTGCCGGCATTGGGACGGCCGATGATAGAGACAAAGCCTGAGCGCAAGGCCATCAGGCGCTTACCTGCTTGGGGGTCTCGACCGGGTGCAGACTGACGCGGACCCGCTCGACACGGCGATCGGTGGCTTCCAGAACCTCAAAGCGCAAGCCATCTTCCTCGAAGACTTCGCCGGCGGCGGGAATGTGGCCAGCGAGTTCGCTGACCAGACCGGCAATGGTCGTTGCCTCATGGTCGTGGGAGTGGACTCCACCCAACAACTTGTTGAGCAGGTCGAGATCGGTGTTGCCGTTGAAGATATAGGATGTGTCGCTTTCTTTGACGACATCTGGCTTTTCATGCTCGTCGCGGATTTCGCCTACGATCTCTTCGACAAGGTCTTCAATGGTAACCAGTCCGGCAACGCTGCCATATTCGTCTACGATGATGGCGAGACGAATGTTCTGTTGCTGCATCTCGCGCAACAGGTCGCTGCTCATTTTGGTTTCCGGGACGAAATAGACGTCCTTCTTCATGAGGTCTGCGACTGTGGTCGTGGCGGCTTCGGCGTCCGGTATCTGCAACAGGTCTTTGGAGTACATGATGCCGACGATGCGATCGATGCTGCCGTCGTAGACCGGGATACGCGAATAGGGCGATTGATTGATCATCTCCGTAAAGGCAGCAATGGTCATGTTGACTGGAACGGCGATAATTTCGGGTCGCGGCGTCATGACCTCGCGCACCGTCTTGTCTCCGAACTCGACCACCGACTGAATCAAATCACGGTCGCTCTCCTCAAGAATTCCTTCTTCCCGACCAGCCTCAATCAAAGCATCGACAGCTTCCGAAGGGTGTTCCGCCTCCTCCGAGGCATGTTCCCGCGTGAGCGATGCGACGGAGAGAGCGAAGCCAAGAATGGTCGTGACCGGCATGGCTAGGTAGATCAGCACACGAAGAACGTAGATGAACTTCGCCAGCCACTCCCCATTGGTGCGCACGAAAAAGATGTGTGGCAGCAGGCGATTGAAAATGACAATGATGAAGATCAGGCTTACTGCCGCCTGTACCAGGTCAAGCCCTACCCAGCGGTTTTCGGTGAACAGAAGATAGCCGATCAGTATGCCAATCGAAGCCACGCAAATCTGCGTTAAAACCGCGATGGAGAGCGATGCACGCTCGGAAGTGAAGCCAAGGCGCGGCTCGACCATCCGCTCATAGGCCTCTATGTTTTCCTGAAACTCACGGGACAGGAACTTGCCCATCTCGTGGTACAGGCGATCGACATATGACACCAGGGTCAGCAACGCCAAGAGCAACAACAGCAAAAGGAAGAGCGGAATGCTCATGATCGCCGCTCCCGGTTTTTACGAGTTCCGCCTGCAGATTGTTGGCTACGCTGGATAAGTCCAACCGGCAGCTTCAACTGCATCCGCAACGCAGCTTCCTTCGCCTCCATCTCGCCGTCGTCGATCTCATGATCGTAGCCAGCAAGGTGCAACATTCCGTGCAAGATGAGGATCTTTACTTCCGTATCCATCGAGTGGCCAAGCTGGTCGGCATTAGCGGCGGCAATTTCCAGCGAAATTGCGATGTCCCCTGCAACATACGGGACAGCAGACGGAAAGGTCAGAACGTCCGTCGGCCTGTTCTTTCTGCGGAAGCACCAGTTCAGCGACTGTATCTCTCGGTTCGAGGTAATGCAGATGTTTACATCACCTTTAATCCCCAGGGCGCGCTGCATGCGGGTGGCAAAGCGGCTCAAACTCTCAGCGCTAGTGGCTTTCGATTGTGTTCTTGTCTGTCTCACTTCGCTCAATGAACGAATGGGAGGGCTTATAGCCCTCCCAGAGTATGGTAGCAAGGATTTATTCGGAAACGCGATTCCCCGTGTTGAATCCGCTGACCGGCGGAACTTCAGCGAGAGACGCTTCGCGGTCGGCCACAACCGTGTTGCCATTGGTCGTACGTGCCAGCAGGAAGCCGTTCCCGGCCTTCAAATCGAACGACAGCTGCTCATTGCGCCCCTTATAGTCTTCATAGGCCCGGACGATCCGCTGCACCAGGTGGTGACGCACCACATCGCCTTCGTCGAAGCGGCAGAAGCGAATGCCCTCGACATCTTTCAACACTTCCATGGCCTCAAGCAGACCGCTGCGGCTGGCGTTGGGTAGGTCGATTTGGGTGATGTCGCCGGTAATTACAGCCTTAGAGTTGAAACCCAGACGCGTGACGAACATCTTCATCTGCTCGGAGGTGGTGTTCTGGGCTTCATCGAGGATGACGAACGCGTCGTTGAGCGTTCGGCCGCGCATGAAAGCGATGGGCGCGATCTCGATCACGTTCTTCTCGAGATAGCGATCCACTTTGTCGGGATCCAGCATGTCGTACAGCGCATCGTAGAGAGGGCGCAGGTAGGGATCGACCTTTTCCTGCAAGGTTCCAGGCAGGAAGCCAAGCCGCTCACCAGCTTCGACAGCGGGCCGAGCCAGCACGATGCGGTTCACCCGCTTCGACACCAGAGCGGAGATTGCCATGGCCACGGCCAGATAGGTTTTGCCGGTTCCTGCCGGGCCGATGCCGAGGACCATGTCATTCTTTTCGATGGCTTCGAGATAGCGCCGCTGGTTGATGCTCTTGGGCTGGACAGTGCGCTTGCCGAACGAACGTTGCTTGCCTGCCTCGGCCAAGCTGCGCAGCGTGGCAGTGCTGTCGGATGCCAGCATTTTCAGCATGGTTCCCAAGTCGCCATTGATAAACGAGTGCCCATGGCGCAACAGGTGCTGATAGTCGGCAAAAACCTGCTGAGTGCGCGCAACGTCAGCGTCGGCACCTTCGATTTCGATGGAGTCGGAGCGCATGGCGATCGTGACGTTGAGGCCGTTTTCGAGCAGTCGCAGGTTTTCGTCGCGGGTTCCAAACAGGGTTTCGATGTTGGGGCTGATCTCGATTTGGGTCTTCATCTAGGGTCGGTACTTTGCCTCCTGGGGCCGGGTGCAATCATGCGTGACTGGACATTCCATCGACAAGCGGATGGGAAATTTGCTGCACAGGAATTTATCGGGATCGGAAGAGGAAGAGCGTCCGGATTGTTCGCCGTAGCGAAAATACCGCTCATTGCTGGTTAGCGTACCCCCGAAATGGGAGAGAGTCAAACCCATCGCCCCCGAGGCCTTAACGGGGATGATTCATGCCTCCGGCTACCCAGTCACATAGATGCTTGGCATGATTAAAAGAAGCCTAGCGACACGATTTTTGCCAGTTGACGGCACCTTCATGTTCCTCGCTGAGTCCGATTCGCACATCAAGGCGTTTGCCAGGAAGAAAAAGGAGAAGGCGTGCCAACACAAAAGCTCAGTGGGCAATTTGCAGGGCGAGAAGAAAATCCTGTAAAATCAAGCATTCGGCTCACGTCGAGATTTCCATCTGAAGGAATACTGCATAGTATGGCGAACCATTTTTCCGCGCTGAAGCGTGCCCGTCAAACCGAGAAGAAGACGGCCGCTAATCGCGCCAATAAGTCACGTCTGCGCAGCGCCTTACGTTCGATGCGCGAGGCTATTGCGAAGGGGGATAAGGACGCTGCGAAATCGGCCTTGAGCGCTGCCGCTTCGGCAGTGGATAAGGGAGTGCAGAAGGGCGTCCTGCACAAGAACACCGCCAGCCGCTACAAAGCCCGTCTTTATGCACGCGTAAGGGCAATATCGAGCAAGTAAGCTTTTCGTTATCAGAGACTTAAAGGCGGATCATAGAGTCCGCCTTTAATTTTGTCGGTCGCTTAGGAAGGACGCAGGTCCCGGCGCACCAGGAAGGCGTCGACGAAGTATCCCAAGCCCAAAGCTAATGGGATGACTCCGAAGGAAGCGGCAATCCATACATCGGGATCAACCATCCGGCCTATGATCCCGAAGGTGATGATGAAGCCAAGCGCCCCTGCCGTGAAGAGGATTCCGTACCGGCGTGAGCGGGCGACCTGCGAAAGCTCTGGCTCCATCGCTACCTTGACGCCACGCGCCAGTGCAGCTATGCGTTCTTCCGTACGCAGTTTCCGAACGCGGTAAAAGGTGTGCATCGCGGCAATCGGAATGCCGAGCGACATAATAATTGCCACAAGAGGAATCAGATCTCCTTCCACGGTGGTGCTCCTTCTCCGGCGCAATACGCCCGTGCCAGTGCTCTGTCGGCTTCCACAGTTTGGTACGCGAACAGAGCCTGGCTTGTTCCGTTGAGTCTGTCGAGCTAATTCAAGAGAAAGGGAGAAACGTCTCTCCTCCCTTTTTGGGACAGATACCGTAATTTAGCTGCTTGTGGGTGGTTTCCACCGCAGCACGGGCTTGCGAGCAGCAGCAGTTTCGTCAAGGCGCGAGAGTCGCGTGCGGTAAGGTGCGCCAGTCACCACCTCGGGCGAGGTCTCGGCCTCTTCCGCAATGCTCTTCATCGCATCGATGAACTGGTCGAGCTCTTCCTTCGACTCACTCTCGGTAGGTTCGATCATCAGCGCGCCCGGCACCACAAGCGGGAAGCTCACGGTGTAGGGGTGAAAGCCGTAATCGATGAGACGTTTGGCGATGTCTCCGGTGCGAACCCCCTTTTTAGTCTGCTGCTTGTCGCTGAAAACGACTTCGTGCATTGTCGGCGTGCTGAAAGGCAGTTCGTACGGACCTTCCAGATGCTTGCGGATATAGTTCGCATTTAGCACTGCGTCTTCGGTGGTTTGGCGAAGACCTTCGGGTCCGTTAGCCATGAGGTAGGCCAGCGCCCGCACAAACATGCCGAAGTTGCCGTAGAACATACGCACCCGCCCGATGGAATGCGGGCGGTCGTAGTCGAATCCGAGCGTGCCATCGGGCTTGGCCACGATGATTGGAGTTGGTAAGAACGGTTCCAGAATCTTCTTACAAGCCACAGGACCGGAGCCGGGACCGCCGCCGCCGTGCGGAGTCGAAAAGGTCTTGTGCAGATTGAGGTGCATGACGTCGGCACCGAAATCGCCGGGACGAACCTTCCCCACCAGCGCGTTCATGTTGGCTCCGTCCATGTAGAGCAGGGCGCCTTTGGCGTGCAGGACGTCAGCAATTTTGTGGATCTCCTGCTCGAAGACCCCCAGTGTATTGGGATTGGTGAGCATCAGCGCGGCGACGTCGTCGTTAACTTGGGCTTCGAGCGAGGCGATGTCGACCATGCCGGCGGCGTTGGATTTCAAGTTCTCAACGGCGTAACCGCACGTGGCAGCGGTGGCGGGATTGGTACCGTGGGCCGAGTCGGGCACCAGAATCTTCTTTCGCGGATTACCCAGCGACTCGAGATAAGCGCGAACGAGGAGGATACCCGTAAGCTCGCCATGCGCACCGGCAGCGGGCTGGAGGGTGATGACGTCCATGCCGGTGATTTCGATGAGCTGCTCGCTGAGCATCTTTATGATGCGCAGCGCTCCCTGCGAGATCTTCTCGGGCTGATAAGGATGGGCTTCGGCCAGTCCGCCCAGGCGCGCCACGTACTCGTTGACGCGGGCGTTGTACTTCATGGTGCACGAGCCCAGGGGATACATGCCGTGATCGACGGCGTAGTTCCAAGTGGAGAGGCGTGTGAAGTGGCGGATAATCTCGATTTCGCTGACTTCGGGCATGTGGCCGAGATCTTCGCGGGCAGCATCGCCGAGGAGCGCACCGGGATCGACCTCGGGGACATCGAGCGGGGGCAGCTTGTAGGCTTTCTTTCCGGGAGAGCACTTTTCGAAGATCAGGCCTTCGTTCTGGCTGATGTGCGTGGAGGCTTTCTCGATTTTGCTTTTCATCGCGCCACCTCCTGTGCTGCCTCAACTCTGCTTGCAGCGACTTCCAGTTCGGATGCGGTGGCGTCGATCGCCTCGCGCGAGGTAGTTTCGGTGCAGCACCAGAGCGAGGCGTTACTCAACTCGGGATAGAAGTTCTTCAACGGGAAGCCACCGACGATCTTCTGCTCCAAAAGGCGATCGTTGACCGCCTTGGGCTCGACTTCAGTCCGGATGACAAATTCGTTGAAAAATGGAGCGCTCTCGAAGGGCAGCGTTGCACCGCTCTTCCTAAATTGCTGGGCCGCGTAATGTGCCTTGGCCAGGTTCTGATAGGCCAACTCTTTCAGCCCCTGTTTGCCGTAGATGGTCATGAAGATATTGCACATCAGCGCGACCAGTGCCTGGTTGGTGCAGATGTTGGAAGTCGCTTTCTCGCGGCGGATGTGCTGCTCGCGCGTTGCAAGCGTCAGAACGAAGCCGCGCTTGCCGTTGCGATCGACGGTTTCACCGGCGAGGCGCCCAGGCATCTGGCGAACGAACTTCTCGCGCGTGGCCATAACACCACAGTAGGGCCCACCGAATCCTATAGGCACGCCGAACGACTGTGCTTCCATGCTGACAATGTCGGCTTCCGCAGGAGGGTTCACGATGCCGAGTGAGACAGCTTCGGCAATTGAAACCACCAGCAACGCGCCTTTCTTGTGGACCACATCCGCGACAGCGGCAACGTCTTCGATGGTGCCAAAGAAGTTGGGTGATTGGACCAGCACGCCGGCGGTTTTGTTGTCCACGGCTTTGTCGAGGGCTTCGAGATCGACGCGGCCATTCTTGCCATAGGGCACAGTGGCCAGCGGCATACCCTGATGTCGCGCGTAAGTAGCGATCACCTGCCGATACTCGGGGTGCACCGTGCTAGCGATGACGGATCTATGGCGCCCGGTGACGCGCACGGCCATCATCAGCCCCTCGGCAGCGCCGGTCGAGCCGTCGTACATGGAGGCGTTGGCTACGTCCATGCCAGTGAGCTCGCAGATCATGGTCTGGAACTCGAAGATGGCCTGCAGCGTGCCCTGGGAAATCTCCGGCTGATAGGGCGTGTAGGCGGTGAAGAACTCACCGCGCGAGACCAGGGAATCGATCACCACCGGCCGGTAATGGGAATACGCACCGGCGCCAAGGAATGACGCGTAGCCGTGGCCGTTCTCGGCGGCGCGGTCGCGAAAAAACTCGACGATTTCGCTCTCCGCGTACGAGCGCGGAATGTCGAGGTCACGCGTGAGGCGATATTCGGCAGGAATGGCGGCGAACAGGTCGTCCATCGACGTGGCGCCGATGTCGCGGAGCATGGCCTCACGGTCAGCTTGGGATTTTGGTAGATAGCGCATGGATATGACCTTAGATGAAACTTAACAGCGCGCGACGCATCAGGGTGCCGTGCGACCCTGGTGGCTGAGCAGAGGAAGACGAAACGCTCTAGTGGCCGCCTTCCTCGGCAGCGAACTTCTCGTAATCAGCCGCGGAGAGCAACTTGCCTATCTCTGAAAGGTGCTTCAACGTAACCTTGATCATCCACGCCGCATGAGCATCTTTGTTCACCTCTTCCGGCGAAGTACTCAGGGCCTCGTTGACTTCCGTAACCGTGCCTGAGATCGGAGCATATAAATCGGACACGGCCTTCACCGATTCGACCGAGCCGAACGTCTGCCCAGCTGTGATTTCAGCACCTACTTTCGGCAGCTCGACAAACACGATATCGCCCAGGGAATTCTGCGCGTAGTCGGTGATGCCGATGGTGCCGGTATTGCCGTCCACCCTCAGCCACTCGTGTTCTTTGGTGTACTTTAAATCTGCGGGATAAGCCATTTTAAGACCTCCTCAAAACTGGGGAGAACCAGCAAAAGACTGGAATGATGCACTCTCATTATGAACTACGACTGCTTCTTCGGATTCTTCGGACGCTTGTAAAACGGTGTCGGAACTACCTTGCACTTTACCGATTGATTGCGGCACTCGACCGTCACCTCCGTATCAAGCCCGGCAAAGTCTGCTGGAACGTAGGCCAGAGCGATGTTCTTTTTCAGAAACGGTGCAGGCGAGCCGCTGGTAACGTAGCCTATCTCGTTGCAGCTGAGATCACTAACCTTGTATCCGTCGCGCGGAATGCCGCGCTCGATCGATTCGAGTCCCACAAGCATGCGTTTGATTCCAGAAGTTTTTGTGTCCCGCAAGGCCTGTCGCCCGATGAAGTCGTTCTTCTCCATCTTCAAAAAACGGTCGAGGCGCGCCTCCCAGACGTTGATGGATTCGGAAATCTCATGTCCATAAAGCGACAAAGCGCCCTCCAGCCGCAGCGTATTGCGAGCGCCAAGACCGCATGGCAGAATGCCGAACTCTTCACCGGCCCGCATCACTTCGTTCCAGACACGCGCGCTGGTCGTTTCATCACTGGGGACATAGATCTCGAAGCCGTCTTCTGCGGTGTATCCCGTACGGGCGATCAGGGTATTCGGCAGATCGCAAACTGTGCCATAAGTGAACCAATAGAACTTCACCCCGAACACGTCGGTGCCGGTTAACTTCTGGAGCGTTGAGGCTGCTTTGGGTCCTTGGATCGCAATTTGGGTGTACTTATCGCTCAGATGTTCAACCGTGCACTGAAATGCCTTCGTGTTCTCTCGAACCCAGTTAACGTCCTTTTCTCGCGTGCCGGCATTGATCACCAGGAGATAGTCGTGCTCTGCCATCTTATGGACGATGAGGTCGTCCACAAACGTTCCTTCGGGATAGAGCATCGCGGAGTATTGACACTGACCTGTAGCCAGCTTTGACGCGTCGTTCATGGTGATGTGCTGGACCGCGGCTAAAGCCTCAGATCCATGCACGCGAATGTCGCCCATGTGGCTGACATCAAAGGCGCCTACTCCGGTCCGGACGGCCAGATGCTCCTTCACCAAGCCGCCATATTTGGGATACTCGACAGGCATGTCCCAGCCGCTAAAATCGACCATCTTCGCCCCAAGCTGGCGATGAGTGGCATTCAGGGCTGTTTTGCGAATTGCCGGGGAAGACTGGGTTTCGGCTGGCAAAATCGTTTCCTTCGGCACACGATCGGCGAGAATCTGGATGGTGTAACAAAGTACGGTAACACGCATATTTTCATGCGGTCAACGACACGACGGAGCTTTACTACGACGTTTTATGTATGGCCAAACCAAACCAACGTGGGGTACAACTCAAGCAGTTACTCCGAATGGCTGCTTTATTCCGCCTTGGTATTGGGGTTAGGGGCGGGTCAAAATTATGACTGCTCCTTCGCTGTTGCAATGTGAAACAGAATCCGACCCGGTGACGAGGATGGAATTGGCGCGGTCAAAAACGGTTCTTTGCGTAGATGACGAAAAAATCGGCCTGCGTGTGCGCAAAATCATGCTGGAGAGCCGCGGGTTTAAGGTGCTTACGGCTAGCGACGGTGCCGAGGGACTGAAGCTGTTCGAACAGAACGATGTAGATGTGGTCGTTCTAGACTACTTCATGCCCGAACTGAATGGGGGAGAAGTCGCCACCGAGATGCGCCGCCGGCGTCCCGGGGTGCCCATCGTCTTCCTGTCCGCTTATTTTTCCCTGCCGAGCGAAGCCTTGGAAGTAGCCGACGCCTTTATCACCAAGGGCGACCCGCCCGACGTGCTCATCGAAAAGATTCAGAACCTCCTGCTGTAGAGCTGGCCGGTCCCCCTGCCGAAAAGCAAAAGGGACGCAAGTTCTGCGCCCCTTGTTGAGAAGTCTTCCTGAAAGCTAGCGACCGAAGTATTTCGCGTTACGCTCGGTGTACTCTTTCCACTTCTCCGGCAGGTCATCCAGTGCGAAGATCGCAGAGACCGGACAGACCGGCACACATGCGCCGCAATCGATGCATTCAACCGGGTCGATATACAGCATCTCCTCGGCTGAGAATTTGTCGCTGTCCTTTTTGGGATGGATGCAATCCACCGGACAGGCATCGACACAGGCGGTGTCCTTTGTGTTGATACACGGTTCTGCAATTACGTAGGTCATAAAGCGAGATCTCCGGACGATGGTGTGGCTCGACGCTTATGGGTCGGTATAGTTCGATACTATCAAAAAACCCCGCAGTTTTGTTGAGGCTTGCAGCTGCGCCAACCGCCCGTCGTCCGTGGCCGGAGGCACAGCATCAGTCACGGTCCGCCGGCAAAAATGCCCGCGCGGAGGACTACTCCGTGCAGAACATTACGGTCAGGAGGAGTCGGTCAGCTATCAGTTACCAGCTCATTCAACCACAAGTTTCGGCGTGCTCGCGCACTGTGGACGGCTGGTACTCCGTGATGTAACCCGCGACGGCGCTGGCTGCCACCGTAAGTGGGCTTGCGAGGTACATAAGCCCAGGCCCGCTGCGACCTGGAAAGTTGCGATTCTGGGCGCTGATGACAACCTGTTCGGGCCTGGTTGAGACCCCAGGTCCGGCATTGATACAAGCCCCGCAACTGGGCTCGATGACATGCGCTCCAGCTTTTTCGAACACCTCAAGATAGCCTTTGCGAACGCAATACTCGCGCGTCTGTTGCGAGCCGAACTGGATGTAGAACTTGCACGAATCCGCCACCCGCTTTCCGTGCTGCAATGCATCGCGTAGCACCTGCGCGTACATGTCCATGTCCTCATTCTTGCCGGCTGTGCAGGTGCCGCCATAGGCGATTTCCACCGGAACTGGAGTGTTCAGCTCGCGCACGAACTTTCCATTACCCGGGTCTCCAGGAGTCGCTACCATGGGGTAGATGTCCGCAGCGTTGAGCTCGATGATGTGCGCGTAGTGAGCGTCGGGATCGCTTTGTAGTCCTTCTATCATGGTCCCGGCTTCCGTGCGGTTCATGCCGCGCCGCTCCACCAGAAACTCCACAACCTTCTGATCGGGCACAACAATGCCGGTGAATCCACCGATCTCCGCTGCCATGTTGGTCATGGTGGCCCGCTCGTCCACGCCCAGCGCTTCGATCGCCTCGCCCGAATACTCGATCACTTTCGCCAGCGCCTTGCCGTGCCGAATGTAGTCCATGGCGAGCAGCTTGAGGATGAAGTCTTTCGCCGTAACATTGTCACGACGTTTGCCGCGAATGACCACCTGCACCGATTCCGGCACTTTCACCCGAACGTCGCGTGTGAACCAGGAGTTGAACACGTCAGTGGTCCCGATTCCGAAAGCCAGGCAGCCCACTGCTCCCGCGTGCGGTGTGTGCGAGTCCGACCCTACATTCAACTGCCCGGGTAGGGCGTAAGTCTCGGTAATGATGGAATGGCAAATCCCTTCCGAGCCTTTGCGATCGACCAACTCACCATGCAGGCGGATGCCGCGCGACTTGGCGAAGTCCTCCTGCTTCAGCTTCAACTGGGTTGCCAGGTCGAGCAGTCCCATCTTCCTCTTTTCTTCCGATAGTACTTCGTCGAGGAAGGTGAGGTGGTCGCGGAAGAAGAGAATGCTGGCGGCATCATTGACAGGCTCGTCCTTGCCGAGATAGTGCTCATAAAAGATGGCGGCCATGGGCGTGACGTATTCGTGACTGAAACGAAGATCGGTGCGCGCGAATCCGGTGTCGCCGGGCTTTACCGCTTCCACACCGATTTTTCCGCTGGCTTCCACCATGTGGCAGGCAATTATCTTTTCCCCGATGGTCATTGGGCGAGGCTTGGTGTCAATCGGCGGCAAGAACACCTTCCGTTGCAGCCGCGCCACATTAAACGGAAACAACCCGCCGTACTTGATCACTTGGCGGGTGATCTCATCTTCGCCTTCGGTAAACTGGCTAAGCGGAATTTCCTCACCGCGACGGATCTTGTCAATAAGCTTGAAGTCCGTTGAGGTCAAAACGCCCAGGTTCTGGCAGTTCTGTTTGTAGATGCGCTCGATGTTCTCGGCAATCACCAGCTTGATGCCCGCCGACATCTCCGCGTAGGGAGACTGTTCCCTGCTCGATCCCTTTCCGCGCCGCTTGCCGCTCACCGACGCCACAAATCCGCCACGCTTTACGTCGCCGCGCTTGATCGGCGTTTCGTTGCCGCATTTCAATCCTGTGTAAGGAAACTCACCCAAGGTTTCGTCGAAAAAGAAGCAGATATGCGCCGGGGTGATCTCGTCAGTAGAGATGTCGTCGCGTAGTTTAGGATTGCGCTCCGGGTGCTGCGTGTCCCATGCTAGGTCCGCACCTGCCAGTTGGCGCTTGATCAGCTGAGGATCTTCGGTGAGAAAAAGAATGCGTCCCTGCAATTTGACCTGGTCGGGACGCTGAGAAATTTCGCGGTTCAAAATCGATTGCTTCACGCTGAGATTTTAGCGCAGAAGAAGCCGGACAGAGGTCGGGGCACTACTCGCGCATAGGTTGCGGGCCCTTCTTCACCTGATCCACTACCTGCAAAGCGATGCGACTCATGATCTGCGAAACTGTTTCGATTTCCCCGGTTCCCTGCGTGGAAAAGGGCGCGCCGCTTACCACGCCCCCATTTTTAACCAGCTGATAGTTGACCGTGGCGCGGTACTCTGGGTCCATGGCTTGCCCTTCTGCGCTGTGGCTGGTCCACTGCGAGTTAGGATTTGTCTCGATCGTCCCAGGCTGTCGCTGGTACGGGTCAGCACCGGTTCGGAGCTCAGTCAGGCGGGTGTAAACCACGTACTGGCACTTCTTCTGCTCCGCTTCTTGCGCAGCTTCCTCATCGGTTGAGGCATTGAGCGCCACCGCTTGCACTTTGAGGTGCGTCTTTTTGTCCGGCTTTATCTGATTGATGGCCGTGATTAGGCGGGCTTGTGCTAAGTTGCCGGGAACAGAGCGGGCGGCGTAGTTCTGCATAATGGCCACGCCAACGTAAACGTTATTTTCCTGTGCCATGCTGAGGGCAGGAACCAGCAGAACGAGACAAACGACGATACGTTGAACCGGCATGGAGAACCTCCCCTGGAGATTAACCCTACTTAGGCAATTTAGGTGCGGCCTCTGGCGTATTCGACGGGGGAAGGCAGGGGATCCAAGTCGCGTCCGGCAAAGATCTCGCGGAATTCCTCGACGACTTCGTCGTGGATCAGGCCGTTCGACGCCAGCACTTCCCTGCTGTCGAGTTGGAAGGGGGTTCCGTCGAAGCGCGTCACCTTGCCGCCGGCTTCCTGCACAATCAGCACACCCGCAGCGGTGTCCCAGGGGTTCAGATTGAATTCCCAGAAACCGTCGTAGCGCCCGGCTGCAACGTTGGCAAGATCGAGCGCCGCCGAACCCGCGCGCCGTACCCCGTGCGAGCGCAACGTAATCTGGTGGTAGAAGTAGATATTCGGATTCTTGTGGCGCTTGTGACTAGGAAAACCGGTGCCCAGAATCGCCTCCGCCAATCGCGTGGTCTGGGAAACATCGATGGCCCTGCCATTTAGTGTCGCTCCAGAACCGCGCTCGGCCGAGAACATCTCGTCGCGCGTGGGATCGTAGAGCACTCCGACTTCCAGTTCGTCATCCTGACGTGCTAAGGCTATGGAAACGCAAAATACCGGATAACCGTGCGCGAAGTTCGTAGTGCCATCGAGAGGGTCTACAAACCACCTGAATTCCGCACCGGTGTGGCTGCGCGTTCCCTCCTCGCCCACGATGCCATGCTCCGGCCACTTCTCCTTTAACCGCTCGACGATCAGCTTCTCGGAGGCACGATCGGCGGCGGTCACCAAATCCACTTCGCCCTTGTACTCGATTTTGATATGGCGATCGAAGTAGCTCATCAGCAGCGCACCAGCCTCGCGGGCAATGTGCTCCAACTCGGGCAGGTAGCGACTCATCGCTTGACTGCCTTTCGAGCATCTTCGGCGATGTAGGCGATTTCGTGCTTGAAGATAAAGAGGTTGGGCGCTCCTTCGCGCGTCAGGCGGACCATGCGGCGGTCGTAGTATTCAATCCAACCTCGAACAATTTCGCCATCCATGAGCTTGATCATAACTGGCGTCTGGGTTTCGCCCAATGCTTTTAAATAGGCGGCTTCCTGGTGAGTGTCATCTGGCGGAGGAGTCTTGACCTTGTGCACATTAGAAGGATGGTTGCCAGCGCTCTTGAATGCCATGCCTCGATTCTACACGTCGCGAACACGAGGCCTGGTTACGCTTGCGTCTTCTTGTACTGATCAAAGGCGGCGAGGAAGCGATCGATGTCTTTCTTCTGCAAGTAATACGGAGTGGAGAGGCGCAGCTTGGAAGGTTCACCACCGCGAATACGAATCTTTTGCGTCTTCCACATCCAGTCTTCGAGTTTCATACGCTGGATAGGCGGCACGTTTACCGTCACGATCGCGCAGCGCATGGTGGGATCAGAAGAAGTCCACGACTCGGCGCCACGCTGCATCATCTGCGCGAGCGTGTAGTCGGCGAGTTGGCGGTGGCGCTTCTCGATTTTGTCCATGCCAATCTGGTTGGCCATCTGAATCGATGCGCGCAGTCCCATGAGTGAAGGGACATTCGAAGAGCCAATGCGCTGGAAGCGCTCGGCGCGGATGGATTTGTCATCCCATCCCGCGGTTGTGACTGTGCTCCATACCTGGTCAATTACTTCGTCGCGGACGTACAGAAAGCCCGATCCTTTCGGCGCCTGCAACCATTTGTGGGGACTGGCCGAGTACATGTCACAGCCGAGTTCATGCACATCGAGTGGCATCATGCCGGGAACGTGCGCGCCATCAACCGCAGACAGAATTCCTTTCGAACGTGCCAGGGTCGAGAGTTCTTTGGCGGGCAGCACTACCCCCGTCACGGTGGTGATATGGCTGAAGAAGATCACCTTCGTCCGCGGAGTGATGGCGTCGTTGAAGAGATTCAGCACCTGCGCCGGGCTGTTCACGGGCTTCGGCAAGGTAACCATCCTCACCACTGCGCCGTAGCGCTTAGCTTTGAGCTTCCACGGCCCCTCTCCACTGGGATGCTCCTGATCGGTCATCACTACCTCATCGCCGGGCTTCATATCGATGCCGTTGGCGATGTAGCTATTGGCCTCCGTGGCGTTTCTTACCAGAGCCAACTCGTCGCGCTTGCAGCCGATGAAAGCGGCAAGTGGATCGCGGTAGGCGTTGTAAGGCTCATAGCCCCAGATGGGATAGTTTTCCGGATCTTCTTGGTCCATCTGCTCGGTTCTTGTATAGCCATCAAACACCGCGCGTAGCACAGGCGCCGGACTCGAGCCGACTGTACCGTTGTTGAGATACACCTCATCTTCCGGGATGAGAAACTGCTTGCGCACCTCGGCCCAGTAGGCATCCTGATCGCTGCTATACTGCGCCGGATCGGGCAGCTTCGACGGCAGGTTGGCGAGTTGTGCCAGCAAGGGATGTCCGGCAGCCAGCGCGAAACCCAGTCCCGCAGTTTGTGAGAGGAATTGACGGCGATCCAGCATCATTTCTCCTGATTTGCTCCTGAACAGAGGATGCGAAATCTTACGACCTCATGGCTGTTGAGACAAGCGGGAGATGAGGAAGGAAAACTGCCACAATGTCCGTTGCTTAGTTGAAGATCATACTGCTACTATGCGCACGGAAGGATGACAAGCCCGACCAGATCAGGAGGCAATCAAGTCCCCCAGCGACAGTGTTCACTATGGGCAGAATTCTGGTTCTTGTGCTGCTAACGTTCAGTGCAATCAGTGTGTTAGCCGGTAATGGGGCACAGGCTTGGAACTAGGGTGTGATTTCGTTCTCGACAACTGCTGCTTCGTGATAGGAAACTCCCCATGTGCGCTGAAAATCGGAACTGGGCAGTTCTCATAGGAACAACACTGTTGTCTTTATGTGGCTGCGGCGGGGGCAGTGCGCCCTCGCAAGGTCAACCGACCCCAGTGCAGCTGTTCTCGGTTTCACCTTTACCCACCACTTTCGAACCTGCGTTCACGATGCAGATTAATGGAGCCGGATTTGCGCCCGGGGCCGTGCTGATTGGAGCCGTTGACCAAGGTGGCACGACGAGCACAACGTTCGTAAGTAGTACGCTGCTCCAGCGGGCGCATCATCTCGCAGGCGCGACTCGATGGGCCGCATCACCGGCACGAAGTTGCTGCCTGAGTGCCTGGGACCGAGAACCTGCCCTTACCAAACGAGGGGGGCGCCTATGCGTTCTGCTTAACTACTGCGCTTCAAACCTCACGAAAACAAAACTTCTGGGAGATCACGCCACAGCCCTAGCTGGAACGATACTGTTTGCGCTTCGCACATGATGTTGGTGAGGCAGACCTCTTCGTTATTTTTGCCGTTTTCGTCGAGGCTGATTGCAGAGGGATCCTGAAATATCGACCAGGTGTCGTTCCGAGGGTTTTCCGAAACATCGAGATGAAGGCACTGGGCGTGCTATAGCCAGATTCCAAAGCCACCTGCGTTATCTTGGAGCCCTCCGCAAGAAGTCTGAGGGCATGCAGTAATCGAAGTTGCTGCCTCCATTTTCCAAACGTCATTTGAGTTTCCGAATGGAATAACCTTTCGATTGTCCTCTTGTTCGCGCCGGCCCATTTGCACAGCTTATCTAAAGGCCGCTGATCACTCGGGTCATTGAGGAGTGCCTTAGCAACTCGCAGTGAGCGTGCGTCAACTGGTTCGGGCAACTGCAGCGGAACGCATTCCGCAGCCTTCATTTGGCCTAGAATCAGCCCGATCAAATGAGTGTGCTCCCGTTGCCTGTTGCCAAGCGCAGGAGTCTTGCAAGCATGGAGAATCAGTTCTCTCAGGAGGGGCGAAACATTGACTACCTCGCAAGATCGCGGAAAACCACGGGCAAGATGTGGCTTCAAATACAAAGTTCGCATGCGTACCCGACCTGACATGCGAACTTCGTGCGCCGTCCTTGCCGGAATCCACACGGCTCGCAGTGTCGGGACAACCCAGGAACCCTCTTTCGTCCTTACACTCATGACTCCCTCAGACGCATACACCAACTGGTCCCACTCATGAAAATGCAAGGGGACCCTATAGCCGTTCGGATAGTCGTAAGTAAGCGAGGTGACGAGCGCCATGCGCCGCGCGCGACGATCCAACAATGCGGGTTGTCGCTTTTGAGCCATTCTTTGTCAGAATAGCGAAAGCTGGCATCAAGCTCAATCTGTAAATTCCCTTTAAGGCTCCTTTAGTGCGGGGGAATATCAAACATGATTTACACGAAGATGATAGGTTTCGTGCCAACCCGCGACCTCAACAAGGCGCGGGCATTTTACGAGGGCTTATTGGGACTGCGCTCTGTGAGCGAGGACGAGTTCGCTGTCGTCCTGGACGCAAATGGCGCCGTGATCCGCGTTACGAAGGCAACAGATTTCAAGCCGCAGCCGTTCACAATTCTGGGTTGGCAAGTCGCTGACATCAGTCAAGCGGTCTCCGAGTTGGGGGACAAAGGCATTCATTTCGAGCGCTACGGCATGAAGGAACAGGATAAGCGAGGAGTCTGGACCGCTCCAGGAGGTGCGCGCGTGGTCTGGTTCAAGGACCTGGACGGGAACGTTCTGAGCCTCACGCAGTTTCCTACGTAGTCTGTCTCGGCCTCGCGGTTCATCATCCCACGAAAACCACGACTCTCGACCAAGACCAAACCCGGGAATAACCGGCCGCCGGCGCTGGTTCACTTAGGAGGAGATTCATGTGACGCTTAAACGCCAGAAATCCAACATCCTAAAATTTCCAAAATGGGCGGTTTGGGGGATTGCGACAATGTCGTTTGCCTGTGGATCGCTCTTTATGGATCGCCTGGTACGCACCAAGCGTGTGAGGGCCGATAGCAATCGCATATTCGAGCTTCGGATCTATTACGATTTGCCGGGCAAACTCTCGGTGATGGACCGCACTGATTCAGGACCCTAGGGGGTGATTACTATGATTTCATCGCATTCCAAAGGCCAATGTCAACCGACTGGTTTGGGAATCTTCTCCCGGCCATTTCTTCGCATCGCTTTTCTACGCAGAATATCTCCCCGAATCGCGTGTCCTTGAATATGTGAATGCAGGACACAATCCACCCCTGGTGCTCCGCCGGGACGAAGATCGGTCCGTCTTGGTCCGGTTGAAGCCTGAATGCGCGCCCGTGGACCTCATAGAGGACTCCACTTTTACATCTACGACATTTCAACTCGAAAGTGACGATCTTCTGATTGCCTACACAGATGGGATCACAGAATCAGAGAATTCCTGCGGCAACGCGTTTGCGCACCAACGACTGGAAAGTGTGTTGCGTTCTTGCCTTTCTCGAGATCCGCACAGGATTCTACAACTCATCGTGGATGAGGTGTCAGCCCACGCAGCGAACGCAGCGCAAGCGGACGACATCACAATCGTGGTCATGCGTGTCGAGGATCCGCCCGAGTAAACTACAAAGTGCATCGGACAAGCCATGCACAGGACTCTGATGTGGCGACATGACTTCTTGGCACGTTCTGGGTTGGGGATCACCTTGCATGTCGGACGAAAGAGCCATTATCTCTATCGAACACCGTCATGGTAATTCGTCAAACCAGATTTTGGGCACACCTACCCCTATTCACACTTGGGGCATTAGGCGCGGCAGACGGTTAGCGAAAAGGAGGTTCCGGTTCAAATTAACGTGTTCTATTGCGGCGCACCATGCCGCCGAGCGCTGCGAGCCCGGTGGCGAAGAGAGTCATGCTCGCCGGTTCTGGCACCGCCGCTGTATACCCGAATTGCACGATCGGGCCGAAAAGACCGACCGTGCCAGAGGGATTCACTTGCGCTACGCTGCCACCGGGCGAGATAAAACCTTCAGCATCAAGCGAGCCGCCACCGCTCCAGCCGGTGAATTGGGCATCCATCAGCAGAGTACCTTTGGTGGGGTCGTACAAAAATGGCGTGGTCGAGTTGAAGACCATATCGAAGGCGCAGGGGCCCGGCGTAGCGCACCCAGGACTGCTGAAAAACGTGCCCGCTCCGCCGGATAGCACCAGGGTATTGTCCGCGCCCTCGTTAGCAGCATAGTTGCTGGTGATAAGCGTGTGACTGCCAAACGTGTTGGGGAAGTAAGGCGAGGTTGACAGATAGATCTTGAATGAACTCACGTCCACATTGATCGCTCCGGCGCCAGGCGCGGCGCGGAATGAGATCTGCGTGATGAGAAGAGGGCCTCCGACGGAAAGGAACTGTCCTCCGCCGAAATCCTCCTGGTATTCAAAGCTCGCAGGGGAAGTCAGGCCGACAGTGGCATTACCCGTTGTTGTCGCCTGCGCGTTGGGAACTACGAGAGTGTTAGCCGAGGCCAGAGTAGGTGCTAAGAACAACACCACTGCAACAATCACAGCTCGTTTCATGGTAGACGCTCCGAAAGTGGTTCGCGATATTCCGCAGAGCGGAGGACCCTTAGAACTCGTAAACGAATAGGATACTCAGCTCACCGCGGTTGAAAGTCCCGATAGTGTCTCAGCGATACGACATATTGTCAAACTAATTCTGAAGAATAGGCTCTAACTCGCGTCATGCTGGGCACACCTACTAGGCCTAGGAGACCTTCTAGGCGGTTGGGTTTTAGTCCGAAGATTTCGGGCGCTCCTAACCCTTACTCTTTTTACATTTGGGGTATTAGATCGAGGCAGACCTTTCTCGTTGAGCTTGCGTTCGCGCCAGTTAGGACGCGCACTAAAGATGTCCGAGCGGTGGAACGAAAAGACTGTCTAGCGTACTGTGTGTACGATTGCTTATCTATAGTAATCGGCTGTGCCGATTCATCTTGCGACGAACCACTCCAATCATCCCTACCATGCTGGTGCCGAGCAGCAGCAGGCTCGATGGCTCAGGAACGCTACTGGCAGTCACGCTGACATCGTCAAGGAGTATTTCGCCTGCCACTGTACGTTGGCCTGAGAAGGCCAACACAGTGCTGGTCGAGGTTGCGGTGGAGGTAAAGTTGTACTGCACGTAGTCACTCGGAGAACCAACGCCGTTGGTCGGAGAGGTTCCATTGAACAGCGTTGCGCCGCCGAACGTGACCTCAAGGAAGTTCGGATGCGTACCAGCCACAAAGTATGAGATCGTGTAGGTCTGGCCAATGACGGTGGTTAGAGTCTGAGAGACTGTATTTAAGGTACTGCTCCAATCCAGAAAGGCCATTTGGGTTCCTGTACGGGCAACACCTGCGCTGCCGCAACCGGCACCAGAATTATTGCAGATAGCCCCAGTCCCGGCAGTGACAACCCATCCATCTCCGATGGCCCCCGTGTAAGAGCCAGGTGTGCCGTTTTCAAAACCTGGGTCCGCGACGATATTCGCGGCGTTTGTCTGAACAACCGCTCCTGCCAGCATCGCGGCCAACAACCAAACTCTCTTAGTTTTGTTGAGCATTGTCTTACCTTTCCTTTTACTTTCAACCGCAAACAGTTTGGGGTAGTCACTTACGGGGGAAGTTGGGTGAGTTTATCGCATCCAGAGTTGTTGTCAAGATGAAAGATTTTGCATATCGGGTTGCAATTGTTCGCGTCGAAGACTGGCTTCTGTGCTGGCTTAGCCGATGCCTCTTTCAGATTGTTGAGAGCCTTACTAGAATAAGTCGGCAATGCATCTGAAAGGACCGCCAAATTCCATCGCCGCAAACAGAAACCGCGGGGCTACTCCAGCGAGACTGTTCTAGACGGGTTGGGTTTTAGTCCGAACGTTTTGGCACACCTAACCCTTAGCTTTTCACATTTGGGGCATTATGTCCTGACAGACGTTAGCGTTTAGTTGGGGGCCTGCTCTCTTGACTCGCATTAATCTTGCAAATTTTTTAACACTTCATTGCTCTAGCGCAACGACGGAAGTTCTGCTCTATGGTTACCGTTGTATGGCTGTTGTTCCCCGCGACATCAACCTTGAGGATAGCAACAGGTACGCGAGAGTATGCGAGCTAGCATCAGGCAGCCCTACGTGGAGCAGGTTTTGCGCGGAGAGGGATAGTCACGAAATAGTAAGTCACCGCGAACAGACGCGCCCAAAGGGGACCACCTTCTCGAACAGGGCCAGCACTATTTGTAGGCCCTCTTCTTGTAGGGTTGGAGCCCTTTGCGTCCTAGGCAACTTAACACCGAGGTTGAATATGTCCGCCGAGAAGCCATTGGAATGATGGTACACCTAACCCTTGCCCTTTTCACATTTGGGCATTGGCAGTATCTTAGTTGGAAAGCCTGCGACCAAGTCCACTAAAGTAGCGTGCGCAATGCAAAGGCTTGCACACCGCAAATTGAGTGCATAACTGTTTTCAGCAACTTGCATTGGCACCCGACGTGCTACGTTGCTGCTCGAAAAATCCAACTAAGTATCGCGCTGAATCGCGATTCCCGCAATCGCAGTCGGCAAAAGAACGAGGAGAACTCATGGAAAAATCACTCTTGTCGCTCAGGCGGAGGTTCGTAATCCTGGGACTGTTTGCTACCATCACTGTGCTGTTTCTTGCTCCCACGGCGTCAGCCGGTTCATTCACATCCACTTTTAAACTGGCTCCATGAATGTCTCCGATTTGAGCGTTCCCCCGAACTTCTTTACCGGACCGTTCAATTACGGATTCACGGCTCTCGCGCTTGATCCAGCAGTTACCGGACAAGTTACCATTAATAGTATTTCGGTCTCCACAGACGCAACACTTCACCACTTACCGTATTACGGATCAAGCCCGTTCGATTGGGAGATATTCGTTGGCCCGGCTCCCTTTGGTTTTGCGCCCGGCCAGGTAACTGGCACAACTGTGCGACCGGACTCGATTACTAGCAATGCGCCGACGCAACTCCGGTTTTCCCAGCTTGCGGGGACAAGTATCGGGGGAACGACGACACTCACCGGGAGCTATGATTTTGTCTCCAATACATTTCAGACAAACACCGGAAACTTCTTTAAGTTTGCCGGAACGTCACCCGGGCAGTTCACGAACGGGTTGTATACACAAGTCTTCCTATGGAGTGAGGGTGGTGACGGCATCAACCTCGATTTCCGCGACATCACAGTTACGGTCACTGGGGTGAGTACTCCCGAACCTCCGAGTCTTCTGCTATTCGGGACTGGGGTCCTTGGGATATTGGTCCTTTCGCTACTTGCCGGGTTGCACACCTTATCGTCGCAAAGAAACTATGGACCACAGTAGTAGTCGGGAGTAGGCCCTCCAAATGGCCCAGGGGCAACAAGTAGACAGCTGGGTCGCCTGATGGCACCCGAATTGTCTTTGGCGGCGTCCCTTCTGATCCCAACTCGAGTATTCGGATTGTCGATGTAAGAACCAACAGATTTCGAAGCTGCCTGATTCAAAAGGTCTGTTTGCGCCTCGTTGGTCGCCTGATGGCCGCTACGTCGCAGCTATGCCTTTTGCATCCGGTGGCCTCAGGATCTTCGATTTCGCGAGTCAAAAGTGGGACGAGATCGCCAAGATCAGCATGGCATTCCCCAATTGGTCGAAGAACAGCGATTACGTCTACTTCCTGCATGAAGAGGATCAGCCCTCCGTCATGCGAGTACGCATTCACGACCACAAAGTGGAGCGCGTGGCAGATCTTAAGAGCTTCCGTCAAGCTGGCTTCTATGGTGGTTGGCTAGGCATGGAACCAGACGATTCACCATTACTGCTGCGCGACACGGGGACCCAGGAAATCTATGCGCTCGATTGGCAGGCTCCATAACGGACAGGGTAAATCGGAAGTCGGGTGGTCTTGTTTCGAGGAGAGTTTATGTGTAACGGGAACGCTGCTCGTTACACGTCCGTGTGTCAGAGCGGACCGGCCACCAGACGGCCGCTTACAGAAAAGGAGAACATAAATTGGTCATAAATAATGAAACAGGCACCAGTATTGACGAGGTCGCCGCCGGGGTCTATCGAATCTGCACTCCCCTGGACGTGATTCCTGGGGGATTCACGGTCAATTCATACCTGCTCGATGACGACGAACCCCTGCTGTTCCATACGGGGTACCGGAAGCTATTCCCGGTTACCCTCCAGGCGATTGGGAAGGTGATGCAGGCCGAAAATCTCTGCTGGATCGGTGGATCACATTTTGAAGGCGACGAATTTGGCGCATTGAATGACTTGTTGACTGCCGCGCCCGCAGCCACGCCCTTTGGCGCCGAGATAGGCGTGCTGACATCCTCAATGACTATGCATCCCGGCCCGCCCGCGGGCTCGCGGATGGCGAGGAGTTTTCCATCGGCAGCCGCCGGATGAAGTGGCTCTACACGCCGCATGTCCCGCACGGCTGGGATTGCGGCATTCTGTTCGATCTGTCCACGAAGACGTTGTTCTGCGGGGATCTGTTCACACAGCCGGGCGCCAAGATGCCGCCCGTGACAGAATCGGAGGTGCTTACCACAAGCGAAGGAATGCGCGGGATGATGGATTATTACGCGCACGCGACGAGCACATCGACCATCTTGGAGCGCCTGGCGGATCTCCATCCGTCGCTGCTCGCCTGTCAACATGGGAGCGCCTACCGTGGCGACGGCGCTGCGCTGCTCCGCGAACTAGCCGCCACGATCGAAAAAGCGAACGGCAAATTGTCTGCACCACCAACTGTCCTCACTGCCTAACTGGAAGCACAGGCGCAAACTGAGCCTGGACCGTCGGCAACCCGGAAGTTGGCTCAATATCCAGCTGGTACGGTTGACTGCTCTGAGCCGCGTGAATGCATTGCTTCCACGAAGGGAATGTGCGGTGTGTGCGTCATCAGTGAACGCGCCTCGCGGCTACGAGACAAAGGCGTGCCCCGAGCTACGTGCGCCCTTGAGTCATGCCCTGCAGTTCCTCCTCCGGGGGCGAGATGTAGCGCCCAATAAATCCGCGAGAAGATTCCGTGTGTCTCGGCGTATTATGAGCTGACTGCTGAACGAGGTGCGTCCTAAAACGGTACAGCCACAAGCTTTTTCCCGACTCGGAGACAAAATGCTTGCCTCGTACAAGGACCTGAGATCGCGGTTCTTGAAGGGATTGAACTCAAGCGAGCTTAAGGAGATATTGGCGGCCGCCGAAACGAAGCGCGTCCCCGCCAACACAGTAGTAGTTCATCAGAACCGTCCCGCAGATCAACTCTTCTTGATCGCCACAGGTCATGCGCGATATTTCTTCATTAGCGAGGATGGTCGCAAGCTACTCCTTTTTCGGGTGCTTCCGGGCGATATATTCGGCGGCGCAGCACTGCTGTTGGAGCCATCCGTGTATCTGCATGGCACCGAAACCGTTGAGGAAAGCAAAATATTAGTGTGGCAGAGACCCACCATTATGGCGCTCGAAGCAAAATATCCGAGATTGATGCAGAACGCGCTCCTGATTGCATGCGATTACGTAGGCTGGTATCTTGCCGCACACGTTGCGCTTTCCTGCCACACGGCTAGTCAAAGATTTGCGTCGGTGTTGCTCACTCTAGCGCATACAGTGGGACGAAAAGGGCCTCGTGGGATGGAGATCGAAGTCACGAATGAAGAGCTGGCTAACACGGCTGCTGTCACTCCCTTCACGGCAAGCCGTCTGCTGAGCGAATGGCATCGCTCCGGTGTTATTGTGAAGAAGCGGGGAAAAATAGTGATTTGCAGGCCCGAGCAGTTGCTGTCGCAAGAAAAAGCAATCAAGTCGTGAAGGAAGGCCGGCAGGTCGGGCTGATAGCTTCCCGCACGGCAAGGCAGGGTGTTGCGTAATGATTCCATGACAATGTCGGCTCCCACGCCCGAGTAGACTTGGTAGATCCAACCAACCAAGGCCCGGAAGAAAGGAGCCGAACACCGTGAGGAAGCCGAGAAGTTCTACCGCGATCTGGCGACACGAGGAGCTGAAGTGCGTGTAGGCATGGAAGCCAGTGGACACGGACGCTGGTTCGAACGATTGCTGGGGAGCTGAACAT
>Ga0310916_10000234_pt1 | contig 29427 bp, 24 predicted proteins | sample GREbulkMGLF176_FD_203444 | JGI IMG/M metagenome (GOLD analysis project Ga0310916, IMG submission 203444) | Lab enrichment of tropical soil microbial communities from Luquillo Experimental Forest, Puerto Rico - GRE.bulkMG.LF176 | ecosystem: Environmental > Terrestrial > Soil > Tropical forest >...
GTTGGCGCGGCATAGAGGCGACGCTGCAGCTTTCGCAATCCACGAATGCGAAAGTCGTCGTCATCGGCAGCGGCAAAGACGGCTTACCGATCATCCTTGGCAACGTGGATACCCCGGCGCCGCAGGCAGGGAACACGCTGCCGAGCGGCACCGACACGACGAACAAGGAAAGCACCACGGCTGCCGGTCCGGCGGTGCCGTTGGAGAGAACACCCGCTGCCGGATTGGCAACGCCGACCGAAAAGATAGCGCCTGCCGCTGCTCCCGAGGCATCGCACTCGTTTTGGCCGCTCACTCTCTCCGATATCGAGACCTATCTTTACCGGATCATACGTCCCGAGTCGAAGCCCGAGCCGAAAGCGGAGCCCCGCTCAAGGCAGTCGTCCGACAGACCGCTCGCAGCGCAGCCGCAGTAGCGTCGGCCCTGCGAGCTGTGGCTCGGCGACGGGTCAAAAATTCCGGGCGCAGTATTAGGCGCCAAGCACGAGCGGAGAAGGAACGCTTCAATCGAAGTGTCGCAGCGCCAACTCAGGTGCCGCGACCCCACAGCCCGCAATAGCGCCGCGCCACGAATTGCAGGCCGTTCTCATAGCCCGGCCAATTCGCGTATTTCGGCAACTTGAAATCCTTCTCGGCCGGCTCCCAGCACTTGCCGTCTTGCCCCATCTTCTTCATCTCGGCGGAGGCTTCCTGCATCAGCGTGAGGATGTCTTGCGCATCCTTCTTGGTGCCGAGTCGACCAGCCGGCTGGCCGGGATGTCCGGGGATCAGCTTCTCCCAGTCCAACGCGAGGACCTTCTTGATGAACTGCTCCGTTTCGAGCGGATAGATGTCGATGAAGCCGCGCCCGGGAAACGATCCGACTGGTATCGTGTCGACAACGAAGACAATCTTCTCCTTTGGCAACCACATCACCAAGTTCGAGTCGGAATGATTGAGGCCGAAATATTTCAGCTCGAGCGTAGTGCCGCCGAGCTTGATCGTGCGGCCGGCATCGCTAACGACCTGATCGGGGAGCGGCGTGTTCGGATCCTTGAGCACGGCGAGGCGCTCCTTGGCCCGCCGATGAGCGACGATGGTGGCGCCGGCGTCCTTGAACGGCTTGCCGCCGGCGATGTGATCGTAGTGGTGGTGGCTGTAGATCAGGAACTTGATCGGCTTGTCGGTCACCTTCTTGATCTCGGCAATGTAGTCCTGGCCGCCGGTCGGCCGGCCGTAGGCGATCGGATCGGTCGCAATCACCCCGTCCTTGGTGACGATGAACATCGATTGATGGTTGCCGTTGCGGAATATGTAGACGTTGTCGGTGCCGTCGACCTTGGTGGTCTCGATTTGCGGCCGTTGTGCCTGCTGCGCCAACCCCGTTGTTGCGAACCCGGCGGCGCTCAACGCGATCGCCATGGCTGCGAGCCGTATCTGCGACATGATGATTCCTCCCTCACGCTTCTTGGGCCGCGTCGCCCGTTTCCGCGGCGCCGCCCTGCTGCGAGTTATAGTATAGGCACGGACGAGATACCACGTATCGAACGTTTAGATGCGGCTCTCACTGAAGGCCGGGGAGGAAGGCCAGTGCCACCAAGTGTGTAGCGATGCAAAAGCGCAATTCGACGACCCGACCATTGCGCACGACAGCTTTGCGCTCGGCAAAACTGATTTGCACGTCGTGATGGTCGAGGAAGGTTTGGTCGAGCGGATACACTGCCTTGTACACAGCCTCCTTGGCGACGAAAAGCATTCGTCCATGATAAGGGTCATCACCTAGTCGCAGCCGCTCTTGCGGCGTTGCGACCAAGTCCAGCAATTCAGACGGCAATGATTCGGCCGGCTCGACGTCTATCCCTATGGCGCCTACATCGCGACCCATCCCGACGGCTGCAATCGCAACCCGAGAATCGTGGGCGAGCGAGCCGACGACGCCTGCCGGCCAGGCTGGCGCTCCCCCGGACGTTCTCGGTAACGCGCATTCGGGTTGTCCCAATCGCTTCAGGAGTTGGCGTGCCACGATGCGAGCCGCGCCACTCGCACGCCGCACCTTGACGACACTCGAGGCGAAGGCAGGAGCCTCCTCGGGCAGCAACGCATCCTCATCGCCAGGTGAGATCAAGCGATGGCCAATCACGATGCCTGGAAAAGCGAGGGCATCGATTGCCGACTGAAGCGAGGGATCGACGGTCACGATCATTCTCGGGCGCGGCGGCTGTCTGTGCTCCGGCGCGCCCTCTATAACGGCAAATGATTTTGCTCGTTGTCAATCTTGTCGTGACAACCCGGCTGGTCCTATAGATCATGCAACGAGACGAAACGGCCGAAAGGGCGAGGCTAACGCTTTTCCAAGGTGGACCGCGTCTTGCTGGAAGCAATCGGGACCGTATCGCAGCGATGGGTCGGCTCGCCTCTCGCGCGCAAGGAGGACCAGGCGCTGCTGACCGGGCAGGCGCGCTTCATCGACGATCTCTCGCCAATTCCCGGAATCCGTTTCGCAGCGATCTTGCGCTCGCCCCATCCGCATGCGCGGATCGGGCGGATCGATCTCGCGCGAGCGCGGGAGCTGCCGGGCGTTCGGGGCATCGTCACCGGCAAGGACGTCGCGGACCTGATCGGACCGCTGCCAAGCGTGGTGAAGGCTCCGCTCGCCTACTACCCCATCGCCATCGACCGGACACGATACGTCGGCGAGCCCGTTGCCGTCGTGGTCGCGGACACGCGTTACATCGCGGAGGACGCGTGCGATCTGATCGACGTTGAGTACGAAGTTCTTCCGGCAGTGTCGGACCTGCGGAGCGCCACCGCGCGCGATGCCCCGGTGATCCACGAGAAGGTCGGATCGAACGTCATAAGCCAGCGTAGCTTCATTTACGGCAACCCGGACGCTGCCTTTGCCGCGGCTGACCGGGTTTTCGAGTTCTCCTACTCGTACCCGCGCTATGCCTCCACGCCGATGGAGACGTTCGGCGTCATTGCGCACTTCGAACGCGCACCCGACCGTTACACGGTGTGGTCAAACTTCCAGGGGCCGTTCGTGGTCCAGCCGCTCATGGCCAGCGCATTGCGCGTGCCGGGCCACCGGCTGCGCCTTATCACGTCGCCGAGCAGCGGCGGGAGTTTTGGAATTAAGCAGGCGGTTCTCTCGTACATCGTTCTTCTCGCGGCCGTCAGCCGCAAGACCGGCGTGCCCGTCAAGTGGATCGAAGATCGCGCCGAGCATCTCACAGCCTCGTCCGCCTCGAGCGATCGCTTGGGAACGGTCGCGGCGGCGTTCACGAAGAACGGCGAGCTCACGGGATTGCGCTTCAGGAACAGCGCGAACATGGGCGCCCATGTCCGCCCGCCCGAGCCGGCCTCCCTCTATCGCATGCACGCCGCCTCGAACGGCTGTTACAAAGTGCCTAACATTTCCATCGACAATGAGCTTGTCGTCACGAACTGCACGCCCGTTGGTCTCAATCGCGGATATGGCGGGCCGCAATTCTATTTTGCCCTCGAACGTGTCATGGACATTGCGGCGCGCGGGCTGGGAATAGATCCCGCGGAGCTGCGCCGGCGCAATTTCATTCCTGCCGAGGCCTTCCCGTACAGAGCGCCGGCAGGCGCCGTATTCGATGCCGGCGACTACGACGCGGCGCTGTCGGAACTCCTGCGGATCGCCGACTATGAGGAACTCAACCGCCGGCGCGACGAAATCCGCCGCACGGGAGGGCTTTTCGGCATCGGCCTGGCAGCGGGTGTAGAGCCGTCCGGCTCGAACATGGCCTATGTTTCACTGGCGCAGACGGCGCAAGATCGCCGCCGTGCCGACCGCAAATCGGGCGCCAACGCCAGTGCCGTGGTCTCGATCGATCCGAGCGGACAAGTCACGGTGCGCCTGTGCAGCGCCCCGAACGGCCAGGGCCATGCCACGGTTGCGGCGCAAATCGCAGCCGACGCGCTCGGACTGCATCCCAACGACATTGATGTGGTGACGGAGATCGATACGCTCACGAGCGCTTGGTCGATCGCGTCGGGAAACTATTCGAACCGCTTTGCGGCAATCGTCGTCGATGCCGTCGCGAAGTGCACGGAGCAAGTCGCGCACAAAATCAAATTGTTGGCCGCTGACGCCCTGGATGTTTCTCCGGAAGAGATCGAGCTGCGCGAAGGCTATGCCCGAGTGCGCGGGCAGTCCAACAAGGGACTGCCGTTCCGCAAGGCGGCGGCGCGCGCGCACTGGGACCCGGCCGGTTTGCCGGACAATGCCGCTCCCGGAATTCACGAAGCTGCCGTCGTGTCGCCGCCGGTCTTGGGCTCTCCCGATGACGAAGACCGGATCGCCTCCGCCGTCACATTCGGCTTCGTGATCGATCTGGCAGCGGTTGAGATCGACCGCAAGACGGGCGCGATCCGCATCGACAAATATGTCTCGGTTCACGACGTCGGGACCCAGCTCAATCCCAAAATCGTCGAAGGACAGGTGCACGGCGGCTTTGCCCACGGTCTGGGCGCAGCTCTGTTCGAAGAGTTGGCGTATGACGAGCGGGGCAATTTCCTGTCCGGGACTTTTGCCGATTATCTTTGTCCGACAGCCGTCGAGGTTCCGCGTCTCGAGATCGGTCACGTCGAAACGGCCTCTCCCGTCAATGCGCTCGGCGCGAAGGGAATGGGAGACGGCAGCTCCATGCTCACCCCCGCTGCCATCACAAACGCCGTCGCGGATGCGCTCGGACGCGACGATATTTCGTTGCCGTTGAACCTGCGGCGCGTTTGGGCATTTGCAAACGGGCATGACGTGAAACGGCGCCCGCCGGCAACACAGACCCGAACAGAGGGGACGGCCGTCGGCGGCGCGCTGACGGGCAGCGGGGAAGTCTCTCTCTCCGCACCCGTGGAGGAGGTCTGGCGCCGGCTCCTCGATCCGCACGAGCTTGCCGCCATCATCCCGGGATGTCGCGACCTCACCCAGGACGGTCCGGATCGCTACTCGGCTCAGGTCGTGATCGGTGTTGCCGGCATTCGCGGCACCTATCACGCGCAAATCGAGATGCGCGACAAGAAAGAAATGAGCTCTGTGCGCCTCGTGGGCAAGGCCTTCGGGGCATTGGGCTTCGGATCGGGATCGGGCTTCGTCACCCTACACCCCGGGGCCGGCGGCCGCACGCGCCTCGAGTATCGCTACGAAGCCGATGTCGGCGGCAAGGTTGCGGCCGTCGGCCAGCGCATGCTTGGCAGTGTGACGCGTTATCTCATCGCTCAATTCTTTCACTCTCTGGAGCGCCAGCTAAGGCCGGGGGGCGGCGAGCGATGGCGGACTTGGTGGTCGAAGTTGCGACGGCATGGGCGAAGCGGAGGCGAGCCATGAAGCCGATGGCGTTCGACTATTATCGGCCGGAGGCCGTTTCGGAGGCGCTCGCGCTTCTGTCCGAGATGGGCCATGAAGCGGCCGTGCTCGCGGGCGGCATGACGCTCGGGCCGATGCTGAACCTCAGAATGGTTCGCCCGCGCGCCGTGATCGACATTTCACGCATCCAGGCGCTGAAGACCGTTTCAGCGAGATCGAACATCGTGGTGACCGGCGCCGGAGTCGTACAGGGCGACGCGCTGCGCTCGGACCTCATCGCGCGCGCCGCGCCGCTGCTTGTCATGGCGTTGCCATGGGTCGGGCATTTCCAGACGCGCAACCGCGGAACGCTCGGCGGTTCGGTCGCGCACGCGGATCCGAGTGCTGAAATACCGCTCGCTCTCGTCGTATGCGCTGGAACCGTCGTGCTGCAATCGCGTCGGCGGCAACGGCGCGTTCCGGCGCGCGAGTTCTTTCTCGGCGCGCTCACCACGCAGCGCCGGCCGGACGAGATGGTGACGGCGCTGGAGTGGCCACGCGCTGCGCCCGATGCTGGTCACGCATTCATGGAGATCGCGCAACGGCACGGAGATTTCGCGATCGCGGCGGCAGGCTGTAGCCTTCGTCTCGATGGGGCGGAGCGGCTCGAGCAGCTCTCGCTCGGGGTCGGAGGGGTGGAGAGCCGGCCGGTCGCGATCGAGGTGAAGAGCTTTCTCGGCCGCCCGGCCGGCGAGATCGCCGCCAGCCTCGCCGAGCATGCCGCCGTCAGCGTGACACCCATGGAGGATCATTCGGCAAGCGCCGATTATCGGATTGCGCTGACGAAGGTGCTGGTGGAGCGCGCGGTCAACGCTGCACTCGAAATGGCTCGGCAGCGAAGGGGCCGCCTGCAATGACAACGCTTTATCGGGCAGCCGGCGAACGCTTCACGGTCGAGCTGACCTTGAATGGGCAACGCCGGTCCGGCGAGGCCGAACCTCGCATGCTGCTTTGCGATTTTCTGCGTCATGAGCTGCAGGCCTTCGGGGTTCACGTCGGTTGCGAGCATGGCGTATGCGGCGCGTGTACGGTTCTGGTCGATGGCCGAGCGGTGCGCAGCTGCATCCAATATGCCGCTCAGGCGGACGGTGCGGACATCGTCACCGTGGAGGGGCTCGCCGAGCCGGGCGCGCTCAATGAGGTGCAGCGCGCCTTCGCGAAGCATCACGCCCTGCAATGCGGCTTCTGCACGGCCGGCATATTGTGCTCGGTGATGCATTTTCTGCGCGACACGCCGGCACCGGACGAGCAGCAGGTCCGCGAGATGCTTTCGGGTCACATCTGCCGGTGCACGGGATATGCGTCGATTGTTGCCGCGGTGCTCGAAGCCGCAACCACCATCGGCAAAGGGTCGTGACCATGGATCTCGGCAGCGCGTTTGCCGCGGCGGTGATGCGCCAACCTCGTCAGGAGGCGTTCGTCGAAGGCAACCGTCGGATGAGCTATGCCGATTGGTACCGTGACATCGCGTCCGTTGCCGGCGGCTTGCAGGATATGGGGTTGAGGACGGGCGACCATCTCGCGGTGGTGATGCGGAATCGATACGAGATGGCGACCCTGTACTGGGCATGCCAGTTGCTCGGCATCGTCTTCACGCCGGTGAGCTGGCGCGCGACCGCAGACGAGATCAGGTATTGCCTCGAGGACGCCGAAGCGGCAGCCGTGGCGTTCGACGGCGCCCCGGGCGCTGCAGCCGCCGAGGCTGCTGCGACGCTCAAGATCGACCCGCGACGTGTGATCATTGCCGCAGACGGCAAAGGCGAGGGTACGCCATTCGCACGACTGCGCGATTCGCCCGCACTCGCCAGCCCCACCGCGGTCAGCGAGTCCGCGACATGCTTGATGCTTTACACCTCCGGGACCACCGGGCGCCCAAAAGGCGTGCCGCGTAGTCACCGCAGCGAGCTGATGGCCGCGATTGCTCACATTGCTCAGAACCAGTATCGGCGGGGAGATTCGAGTCTCGGCGTCATGCCGTTCTTCCACACCATGGGCGTGCGCATCCTTCTGAGCACGGCGCTGCTCAATGGCCGTTTGGCGTGTGTGCCCGAATATGGACCCGAGGAGGTTCTACGGCTGATCTCTAAAGAGCGGCTGACAACGCTCTTTCTCGTGCCCACGATGTTCCACGACGTGCTGCGATATCCCAAGTTCGACTCCTATGACTTGCGTTCCTTGTCCCGCGTCGGCTTCGCAGGCATGACGATGACGCCGGCGCTGATCGAGCGCTGCCTGGATCAGCTCAAGCCCGGTCTGTTCGTCAACTACTATGGTTCCAGTGAGATCTACACCTTCAGCTACTGCGACCATCTCGACCACAAGCCGGGCTGCGCCGGGCGCGCCGGGATGAACCAGATCATCCGCGTCGTTTCGCCGTCGCGCGACGACGATATCGAGATCGACCTGGAGGCGGGCGTCGCCGGCGAGATTGTCGCCAGCATGCGCAGCCCGGAGGCATTCTCGGGCTACTGGAAGCGCCCCGACGCCGATGCCAAGGCGATCCAAGGTCGCTGGTACCGCACCGGCGACCTCGGAAAGCTTGACGAGGATGGCGAGCTCTACGTCGTCGGCCGCGTCGACGACATGATCATCAGTGGCGGCGAAAACATCTTTCCCGAGGAGGTGGAGGACACCCTCGCGCGCAGTAAGCTCGTCGCGGGATGCGCCGTCGTGGGAATGCCGGACGAGCGGCTCGGCGCCAAGGTGGTGGCTTTCGTTGAACCGGCGACCGCCGAGCTCGCGCCCGAAGAGCTCGACAATGTGTGCTTGCGGAGCGGCCTCGCCCGTTTCAAGCGCCCCAGGCAATACGTATTCGTGAAGGCCATTCCCCGCTCCGCATCCGGCAAGCTTTTGCGCCGCAAGTTGCGAACCGGGGAGTATGAGGCATTCGAAGGCAACAAGGTCACGGTGAAGGAAGACTCATGAGCAAGGATTACGCCGAACAGCGCGCCGCAATTCTGCGCGATCTCGATGGCCTGCACTACGACGTCGACGCGAAGAAGAAGGCCGGCTTTCTCTGGCTCGATCGGCCGCCATTAAATGTCGTGTCCTATCGTGGGCGCAGTCAAATCGCGGCGATCATCGAAGCATTCGGCCAGGATCCGGACGTGCGCGTCGTCGTGATCCGCGGCAAAAACGGCGTGTTCACGTCGGGCGGCGACGTTAAGGCGTTCCCGCAGATCGAGCGCGACGGCATGTCTCACCTCGCGTGGAACATCGCCGCAGCGGAGCGCTGCCCGAAGCCGGTCGTTTGCGTGCTGGAAAGGTATGCGATGGGAGTAGGCCTCGAACTGGCCATGGCGTGCGACATCCGGATCGCGACCAAGGACACGGTCCTGGCGCTCCCGGAAGTGACTCTCGGCCAAATTCCCGGCAGCGGCGGCAGTCAGCGCGTGGCGCGCATCGCCGGGTTGACCCGGGCGGTCGACATGATGATGCTCGGCCGGCGCATCCCCGCGCCGGAAGCCCATAGCTGGGGCTTGCTCACGCGCGTTGCCGACGACACGGCGGCGCTCGATCGCATTCTTGACGACATCGTCAGCACGCTCACCGCGATGTCGCCGCTTGCGCTCAAGACCGTCAAGCGGGTGTTGAACACGTCATACGACACGAGCCTGAGCGCAGGCTTCGAGGTCGAGGGGCACGCCTACGAGAAGCTGCGCGAAAGCGGCGACTACAAGGAAGGCATCGCGGCCTTCACCGAGAAGCGCAAGGCCAATTTCACCGGCGCGTGAATGTCAGATTGCAAGCGGAGGAAAACATGCTCAACACGTCAACTGTTCTAAGCAGCACGGCGATCATCGCATTCGCATTCGGCCCCGGATCGAACGCGTATGCGGCCGAGGCGATCAAGGTCGGGGTGGTCACGCCGCTGTCGGGCAGCTACGCTCCGATCGGAAAGCAGGTGCGTTGGGGCGCCGAGCTCGCCGTCAAGGAGATCAATGGGGCGGGCGGCGTCGGGGGTCGTCCGTTCGAGCTTTTGTTCGAGGACGAGGAGGCCAATCCGCCGGTCGCCGTGCGCAAGGCCGAAAAATTGCTCCAGCAAGACAAAGTCGATCTCCTGACCGGAACCGTCAACAGCGGGTCCACGCTGGCGGTCGGCCAGGTTGCGGAACGCAACAATCGCATCCTCGTCACGACGGTCTCCTATGCGCCGTCGATCACGGGTGCGCAATGCAATCCGAACGTTTTTCGCGTGAACGCCAACGCCTTCATGCAGTCGAGCGCGTTGACCTCATGGCTGACGAAAAACGTGTCGGGTAAACGCTATTTCTTCATCGGTCCCGACTATGAGATGGGCCGCAGCAGCATTTCCGCGTTTCAGGACGATATCAAGCGTCTGGGCGGCACCGACGTCGGAAGCGCGTTCCCGCCGCTGGGGGCCAAGGACTTCACCCCTTACGTCGGCCAGATCCGCTCTGCGCGTCCTGACGTCATCATGACCGCGACGGCCGGCAACGACACGGTGCGCCTCCTCACGCAACTCAAGGAATACGGCATCCTCTCCAACAAGCTGACGCTTGCGGGCTCCGCCGGGGCGGTGACGCAGGAGAACATCGGCGCCATGGACGGCGCGGCGGAGGGATTTCTGAGCGCGGCCGGCTATTCGATCGACATCGACACGCCGGCCAACAAGAAGTTCGTGACCGCCTTCAAGCAGGAGTTCCAGAGCGATCCGGATCTCTTCGCTGCCGATACCTACGGCCTCTTTTATCTCTTCAAGCGGGCCATCGAGAAGGCGGGCAGCACGGATGAACAGAAGCTGCGAGGCGCGATGGAGGACGCGACCTGGGAAACGCCGCAAGGCACCAAGAAGATGCGCAAGGGCGACCACCAGGCGATCGTCGATATGGTCGTGGTCAAGGTGAGCGGAAACGATTTCCACACCGTGGGAAAGGTGCCCGGCGAGGACGCCGTCGGCCCGGACAAGTGCGAGAAGTTCTGAACCAAACCGCGAGCGCGAGCTGCGCCGATGGAAGACCTTCTCGGTTATCTCCACGTCGTCGTCCTGCCCCAGGTGATCGATGCGCTGATTATCGGCGTGGCGCTTGCGCTCGTGGCATTGGGCCTGACCATGATTTTCGGCCTGCTCGACGTCATCAATCTCGCGCACGGCGATCTCTACATGTTGGGCGGCTATGCCGCTTTCACGCTCCTTGGTTGGGGCGCCGGCTATTGGGGCGCGCTGGTGCTGGCTCCGATTCTCGTCGGCCTCGTCGGCTGGGGGCTGGAAGAACTCGGCATCCGCCCGCTGCTGCCGCGCGCGGATCGCGCTATCGTGACCCTGCTTCTCACGTTCGGCGTCAGCCTGGTCCTTCGGGACATTGCTCAGGTGGTGTGGGGAACGGAGACGCACGCCGTGGCGCCTCCGTTCACCGGCATCGTGAGCTTCGCCGAGGTGTTCGTGCCGACTTACCGGCTCTTCGTCTTCGGCATCGCTCTCACGGCGATCTTCGCCACCTGGTGGCTGGTGTACCGCACGCGGCTCGGCGCCGTCCTGCGCGCGACCGCAGTCGATCCGTCGATGGTGGCCTCCTTCGGGATTCCGATCAGATTGGTGTACGGCTTGACCTTCATCTATGGCTGCGGGCTTGCGGGGCTTGCCGGCGTCTTGCTCAGTCCGATCTACGCCGTGTTTCCCACGATGGGACACGACTTTCTCGTCATGGCCTTTGCCGTCGTCATCGTCGGCGGAATGGGAAGTATCATCGGCGCGGTCGTCGCAGCCTTGCTGCTTGCGCAGGTTCAGGGTCTCGCCAGCCTCTGGATTCCGCCGGTCTGGGCCGAGACGCTCGTCTACGGCGTGATGTTGCTCGTCCTCGTGGCACGGCCGGGCGGACTGTTCAACCGGCTTGGAGAGGCGTGATGCTCCAAGCGAACGTCCCGCCCGTCGAGCCGCAGCGGTCGCTCAACACGGCGGCGAGACTCAACGTCGGCGATCGTCTGTTATGGGCGCTGTATCCCCCGCAGTCCGACGCGGCGCAATTGCGCTGGTTCGGCTTCGCGATGCTTGCGCTCGCCGCAATCTTTCCGTGGCTGGGTGGTCCATTCTACACCCGTCTGGCAATCGAATCGTTTCTGTTCGGCGCGATCGCGCTCAGCGTCGACATTCTGCTCGGCTACGCCGGACTGCTGTCGCTCGGGCAGGCCGCATATTTCGGATTGGCCGCCTACATCTCGGCATTGATGTATTTGCACGTGACCCAGTCGTTTTGGCTGGTGCTGCTCGCGGTCGTCGCGGCCGTGGCCGTCTTTTCGCTCGTTCTCGGGGCCGTCGCAATCCGCGCCAAAGGCGTCTACTTCGCTCTGATCACGTTCGGCGCCGCGGAGATCTTATCTAAGATCGCGCACAATACGAGAGCAATCGGCGGTTCAGACGGTCTCATCGGAATTCCGGTCCCGCACATCGCACTCCTGCCGGGCGTCGCGATCGACCTTAAGAGCAATTTCGTCTTCTACCATGCCGTCCTCGTCGTTCTTGTGCTGATCTATGTCGGAACGCGGCGGATCCTCAACAGCGGCTTCGGCGCCGTCCTTCGCGCCATTCGCGACAACTCCGACCGCGTGCCTTATCTCGGCTACAACCCGTTCTGGTACAAGCTGCTGGCATACGTCATGGCTGCACAGATCGCGGCCGTTGGCGGCCTGATCTACCCGTTGCTGCGCGGGTTCGTGGCGCCGCATCTCTTCGGATTCGAGGTTTCGACCAAGGCCGTCGTGATGTCGCTCGTGGGCGGCGTCGGCACGCTGCTGGGCCCGCTTGCGGGCAGCGTGATCGTCACGTTCCTGGAATCGGTGGTCGGCAGCTACACCGAACGGCACTTGCTGATTCTCGGCGTCATCTTCATCGTGTTCGTCATGTTCCTGCCCGACGGTTTGATCGGGCTTGCTCGCCGCCTGCTGGCGCCGCGCGGGAAGGCCGCGCCATGATCAAGGTGAGCGCGCTCAACAAGGCGTTCGGCGGGCTGCGCGCCGTGAGGAATCTCAGCTTCGAGGCAATTCCCCATCGCGTCACGTCCATCATAGGTCCGAATGGGGCCGGCAAGAGCACCGCCTTCAATCTCATCGCGGGAACGCTGCGCCCGGATTCCGGAACGGTCGAGCTGGAGGGGCGAGATATCACCGGACAAGCGCCGTTTGCGTTGGCGAGGCTCGGCGTCGCGCGATCGTTTCAGATCACGAACTTGTTTTTTGGTTTGAGCGCATTCGAGAACGTTCGCCTCGCCTGTCAGAGCCTCGAACGGCGCAACCGTTATCTCGTCCGATTGGATCGCCTGTCCCGGCCGCAGGCGCGCGCTCGAGCCATTCTCGAGGAGTTTGGTCTGCAGGAGTGCGCGAACGAGCTCGTTGGAAATCTCTCGCATGGCGACCAGCGCCGGGTCGAGATCGCCGTCTGCATGGCGCTTGCACCCCGCCTGCTGATGCTGGACGAGCCCACGCAAGGGATGTCGCCCTCCGAAACGGCTGAATTCGACGCATTGATCAAATCGCTGACGGGGCGTGTCACCATCCTTTTGATCGAGCACGACATCGATCTGGTCATGAGCTTGTCGGATCATGTCATTGTGATGCACCAGGGAGAAAAGCTGTTCGAGGGGACGCCCGATCGCGTGCGCGCCAGTCCGCTCGTCCGGGAAGCGTATCTGGGGGTCGATCATGCCGCTGCTTGAGGTCGATCGGCTCCATGCACGCTACGATTATGCGCCGGTGGTGCACGGCGTTTCGTTCAGCGTGGATGCGGGGGAGATCGTCAGCATTTTCGGGCGCAACGGCGCCGGCAAGACCACGACATTGCGGACGATCATGGGGTGGCTGCGTCCGTCTCAGGGGCGAATTATGTTCGCGGGAGAGGCTATCGAAGGAATGTCGCCCGACCGCGTGTTCCGGAAAGGCATCGCCTTTATTCCGGAAGACCGTCGCATCTTTGCGACGTTGAGCGTCGAAGAGAATCTCATCCTCGGACTATTCAGCAGATGGCAGTCAGCCGCCGAGCAGCGCCGCCGGCTCGACCGCGTGTTCGATCTCTTTCCGCGCTTGCGCGAGCGACGTCGCCAACTCGGCAAGACTCTCTCCGGCGGCGAGCAGCAGATGCTAGCGATCGGCCGCGCCTTGGTCGGTTCGCCAAAGCTCTTGCTGGTGGATGAACCGTCCGAAGGCTTGGCCCCGATGGTCGTGAATGAAATTTTCGAATCGCTTGCCCGAATGCGCAGCGAGGGCGTCGCGCTGTTGCTCGTGGAGCAGAACGTCCGCCGTGCGGCTGCTGTCAGCAGTTCCTGCTACGTGATGGAGAAGGGACGAATTATAAAGCATGGCGCGCCGACGGACGTGATGGCCGATGAGGCCATCCGGCAACGGTTGTCGGTTTGAAAGGGCGGCAAATGGCGACGCGGACTCGGGGACACGGACGGGCTAACAACGGTGCGACCGGCGGCGTCATGGCCGCCGATGCACAGAATTGGCCGAACCTGATCTTCGCGAAGCTGCGCGAATTCGATGTCCGTCACGTCACCTACGTTCCTGACTCGGGGCATGCGCGGCTGATCGAGCTGTGCCACGCGGCCGATGACATGAAGCCGACCGTGCTCACCACCGAGGAGGAGGGCATCGGCATCTTGGCCGGCGCCTGGCTCGGCGGCGAGCGCGGTGTCCTGCTGATGCAAAGCAGCGGCGTGGGAAACTGCATCAACACGCTGTCGCTCGCCAGGGTGTGCGCTTTCCCGCTGCTGATGATCGTCACCATGCGTGGCGAGTGGGGCGAAGCCAATCCTTGGCAGGTGCCGATGGGCCAGATCGCAGCCGACGCCCTGCGGCTCGCGGGCGCGATCGTTTACGAAGTGATCGAGCCGAAAGCGGCGGCCCCGGCCGTGGAGGCAGCCGCGCGCATTGCCTTCAATGGCAACCTGACCGCCGCGGTCCTGCTCTCGCAGCGCATGCTCAGCGCCAAGCTTTTCAAGGACTGAACCGATGGACGAACAAAGCACGCTACGGCGCCGCAGCGCCATCGCCCGAATACTGGCCGATCGCGGCGATACGCTCGTGGTGACGGGTCTCGGCTCGCCGACCTATGACTGCGCGGCTGCGGGCGATCATCCGCTCAATTTTTATCTCTGGGGCGCGATGGGGAGCGCGGTCACGGTGGGATTGGGACTGGCTCTGGCGCAGCCGAAACGCCGCATCTTGGTCGTCACCGGCGACGGCGAAATGCTGATGGGGTTGGGGTCGCTCGCGACCGCGGCGGCGAAAAAGCCGGACAACCTCGCGATCACCGTCATCGACAACGAGCATTACGGCGAAACCGGCATGCAACCGACCCACACTAGTGCGGGTGTCGATCTTGCCGGCATCGCGATCACCTGCGGCTTCCGCCAGACCGCGACCGTGAGGCAGGTGAGCGAGCTCGACGCCGCGGTGGCGATGTTGCATAAGGCCAAGGGTCCGGTGCTCGCTGTGCTGAAAGTCTCGTCCGCGCGCGACCCGCTGGTGTTGCCGCCGTGGGACGGACCGTTCCTTAAGTCGCGTTTCCGCCAGGCGCTGCTCGGGGCGCAGGCCGCCTGAAGGGCCAACGCGTTGCGCCGATCGCGCGCAAGATGAAACGCGCTTTCCGTGGCTCGCTCCTGGTCGTCCCGGCTTAAAAATCGCTTCCAAGCCGATTGCAAGCCTTGGTCCGCCATGATTCAATTCTTGCAACGCCGGCGAAACCTCGTGCGCCGAGGACATGACCATGGCCATCACCGTTTATCCGGTCACGCCAAGCTTTGCGGCCGAAATCGGCGACGTCGACTTGGCTCGGCTAATCGACCCCACGGATGTGCAGGCGATCAAAGACGCCTTCACGCAGTACGCAGTCTTGATCTTTCCCGATCAACATCTCTCGGCGGATCAGCATCTCGACTTCGCCAGGCACTTCGGCCCGCTCGAGACCACGATCGCCGTTTATCGAAAGGATGCGCCGCTGCGCCTGCGCAAGGAATTTGCCGACGTTTCCAACCTCAATCACGACAACGAGGTGTGGGGCAAGGAAAGCAGACTCCGCTTGTTCCAAATGGGCAACCGGCTGTGGCACACCGATAGCTCGTTCAAGCGGCTGCCCGCGCGGGCATCGTTGCTTTACGCGCGGTCGATCCCGCCAGTCGGCGGACATACCGAATTTGCCGATGAGCGCGCGGCATACGATGCGCTTCCCGAGGAGATGAAACGCCGTCTCGATCGCTTGGTGGCCGAGCATTCGATCTTCAACTCTCGTGCGCGGCTCGGCTTCACCAATGTCAGCGATGACGAGCGGCGGGGAATGCCGCCCGTCCCCCAGGTGGTCGTCCGCACGATCCCGGAATCAAGGCGCAAATCGCTTTACCTCGCGTCGCACGCCGGTCGGATCTTCGGCATGCCCGAGCACGAGGGTCGCGCATTGATCGATCAACTGGTCACGCACGCGACGCAGCGGCAATTCGTTTACACCCATCGCTGGCGGGTCAACGACCTCGTCATGTGGGATAATCGCTGTACGATGCACCGGGGAACCGAGTTCGACGATTTGCGCTGGAAGCGCGACGTGCAGCGCGCTACCGTCCGCGATGTGGCAAATTCCTGCGAGCAGGAAGGCATCGAGATCGCGGCTGCGTAGCAAAAATATCGCTTGCATGCGTTACGAGAGCGCTCAAATGCCGAGGAGGTGCGCCGCGCGGGCGAGTTGGACAAATCCGGCGGCAATGCACAGCACGCACAAGCTCTGCATCACGCGCAGCATGATCTGCCGTCCCTGCTTCTCGCCCAGATGGCAAAGCAATTCGATCGTGCTGAACCAGATGAGTCCGGTCCCGATGAAGAATCCTGCGAGCAGAGTGATGCCGCTGTCGGAGCCAATTCCGAGGATGGCGAAGACGGCCCCGATCGCGAGAAGATTCTCCGGGTGAGTTACGCTCGCAGACACGGCGATCAGGGCTGCGAGGCCGGCCCCCACATAGGTCCACTCCTCGTCCCGCGCCTGCGCTTGCTGCGGCAATCCCAAGAGCACGCTCCGGCTCACGACGAACAGCAGCGCGATCCCGCCCAGGATCAAGACGGGACCTTGAAAGAGCGGATTTTTTAGCATCTGCAGCGAAGTGATGGCGCCTCCGAACAGGTCGGTGACGACGAAGAACACCGATGCGACAATGAGATCGCCGATCGCGCTGCCCGCAATGATCGCGGACGCCATTGCTCGCCGTTGTTGGATGCGAAGATGCAGGCACCAAACGGCAACCGGACCGGCTGGGAACCCAATGGCGGCGCCGGCGACAAATCCCAACAGACCGCTGCGCAGACTCCCTAGTCCGATGGCATCAATCAAATAGGGAATGGTTCCGATTGCGCAGGATGCCGCCAACGTCGCAACCATTCCAAGCCCGAAGCGGAACATGGCGATGCCGGCGACAACGGCGATCGACAGCGCCCACGGATCGGCGCTTGCGAAATTCGGAAGGCTGAAATCGAGCCCAAATCCGCTGATCGGCTCGGACTCCGTGAATATCGTGCGCGTGCCGAACCTAATTGCAAAGGTAAGAACGACGCCGAGGACGCCACCTGTAACGGCGCTCAGCGTCGTGTTGATGACCTTGTTGTTGCGAAATCGTTCGATGAACGGGCCGACAAGAGAAATCCACAAGAACGGCGGGATGGAAATGACCCATACGCTGAGCAGCCCGCCTAAGGTCCCTGCCGCGAGCGGCGGCAGCATGCCGGGATTGCGATATGCCGCCAGGAAGCCGACGAATTGCTGGAACAGAATGACAGGCCCGGGCGCCAGCTCGGCGAGCGCAAGACCGTCCATTGCCTGGTTGTGCGTGAGCCAACCGTATGGCTCTACCGCATGGAGCGCGACATAGCTGTTGACGGCGTAGGGGCCGCCCAAGGACAGCACCGCCATCTTGCTGAACAAGATTGCGATCTGGCTGAAGACATTGTCGAGGCCAAGCGCAGCGACTAGCACGCCGACAGGAACAAACCAAAGCGCGAGCCAGAAAGCGCAGGTGCGAAGGAGGCGGCCCGTGGTTGGTCGGGTGTGATCCGGCAAATCGTCCTTGTCGAAACCTCCCGCGGCCGACCCCATGAGCGCGCCGTGGACTCCCGGAGCATGGGCCTCACCAAAAGCTGCTGAAAATCCGACAAGTGCGGCGCAGAAGCCGATCAGCGCGGCACCAATGACGACGGGCACGAAGGACAGATTGAAGAAAAAAGTTCCGACAAATGCCAAACCCGCGAGCGCAACCATCAGTCGGGTTCGCAGCACCTGCCTTCCCACGCGAACCGTCGCTTCGAGCACGATGACCAGGATGGCTGGCTTGAGTCCGTAAAGCAGCACCTCGCCGATCGTGGAATCACCCCCCGTGACGTATCCGTAGCTCAGCGCCATCATGCAGATCATGGGCGGCAGGATGACGAGTCCCCCTGCGAGCATGCCGCCGAGCGTGCCGTGCATGGTCCAACCGACATAGGCCGCGAGCAGCTGCGCATCAGGTCCCGGTAGCGCCAAGCAATAGTTCAAGGCATTGAGAAATCTGTCTCGGGAGATCCAGCGCCTTTCCTCGACGAGGATACGGTACATGGCGGCGAGCTGCACGGCGGGGCTTCCGAAGCTCAGCAAGGCAATGCGCGGCCAAACGCTCAGCGCCTGGCGCAAGGTCGCGCCATCGGCTCGGCTGACGGAAACGTTTTCGGCGGCTGTTTGCAGGGAGTGTCCTTCGCAGTCACTTGCGGGCGGGGAGCGGCGGAGCGCGAAGCTCTCCGGCAGCGGTCCGGATGCGCAATGACGAAGTTTTGGCACCCCTCACCACGTGCAACCACCCGGCGCCGTTGCGCCCAGACGTTTTGCAACAGTCCTGCGATTGAGCATGATCGTCTCCGCGCGCATCGACTGCCATCAACAAAGCGTGGATGCAGTGATAGCACAGCCAATCCGGAGCCGGTATCCTCACGCGATTGAATGTGCTTGCATCCGCCCGCGGTGGATTCGCAGTGCTCGCGACCTCGAGCGCAAGCACAGGTCTACTCAGATGGAGGGCGGATGCCGAAAATTTCACACGCGTGCGTCATTGCCGTCTTGTCGTGCGCGGCTGGCACCGCGGTGGCGGCTAGCAGGCCGCCGTGGCCCCCGGCACTGCCGGTATATGACCACATCGTCATTGTGGTCGGGGAGAACAAGGATTTTGAACAAATCCTCGGGGTCAAGTTTGGCGCGCCGTATATCAGAAAATTGGCGGCAGAGGGCGCCATATTCGAGCGCATGTTCGCCGAGGAGCACTATAGTCAAGGCAACTATTTCTGGCTGGTCTCGGGCAGCAATCAGAACGTCGGCTTTCGCGATCAGGTGCCGAGCAAGGCCAACCACCCCGACTATCCGTTCAACGCCAGCAGCCTCGGCGAGCAACTGGTCTCCAAAGGCCTCTCGTTCAAGGGATATTCGGAAAGCCTACCCGGCATCGGATCGACGGTCGATTTCGATCCGCCGAACTGCCGCGCGGACCAATGCATTTACGCCCGCAAGCACGTGCCCTGGATCAGCTTCGCGAACGTTCCCAACGGACCGACGATCGATACATCGTCCAATCTGCGGTTTGCGGACTTTCCCAGCGACTACGCCACGCTGCCGACCGTCGCCTTCGTCATCCCGAACTTGAATCACGACATGCACAACGGCAAACCGGCTCAGAGCATCCCGGCTGGCGACGCCTGGCTCCAGCAGAACCTCGACGGCTACTACCAGTGGGCAAAGACTCACAACAGTCTTCTGATCGTTACTTTTGACGAGAACGATGATCAGGGAGGTTATTACGGATTGACCAATCCGATGATCGGACCAAACCCGAAATATCCGCCGAGCTACAACCGGCTGTTACGCGATATACAGAATCGCATTGTCACGATCTTCGCTGGAGCACACATCAAGCCAGGGTCATATGCCGAGGGCAAAGGCATCACGCACGTGAACATCCTGCGCACCATCGAAGCGATGTATGGGCTGCCCAAGTCGGGCGCGCAACAGCCCAATGCGGCAGGCGGCGGCATCGCCGATGAGACCATCATCACGGACGTCTTCGACACTGTCCGTTGAGGATGTTCAGCGTGGCGCGCGTGAACGGAGGTTCGTCGTGACGATCGGATCTTTGCTTGGCCGGCTTGGCGTGCCGATCATCGCTTTGTCGCTCGCCTTCGCGCTGCCGCTTGCGCCTGCGCACGCGGCCGAGAACGCTCGCAAGGTGACCGTGGTGTCATTCGGACTGTACGGCGATCAAGGCGTTTTCCGTAGCGAAGCCACCGGTGCAGCGCAGATCGTGGCGAGCCGATTCGGGGGCGGCCCGGGTGTCGTAAGATTCAATACCAAGACGGGCGGGACTGCGACCATCGAAACGCTTGCGGCGACATTGCAAGCGGAGGCAAAAAAGATGAATGGCGAGAGCGACATTCTGTTTGTCATCCTCACGTCGCACGGCTCGCCCGACGGCCTCGCCGTCACCGCGGGGCGGCGGCTGACTGAAACGCTCAAGCCATCCAAACTTGCCGGGATGCTCGAGCGAACCGGCGTGCGACACAAGGTCGTGATCATCTCGGCTTGCTATTCTGGCGTCTTCATACCTCCCCTCGCCAATGCTGATACGCTCGTGATCACCGCGGCGGACGCCAACCATCCGTCGTTCGGATGTGAGGACAAAGCCAAATGGACCTATTTCGGCGACGCCTTTTTCAATGTTGCGCTGCGCCGGGCCGCGACTCTGAAAGGCGCCTTTCTCGATGCGCGCTCGCTGGTCTTGAAGCGAGAACTGCGCCAGGGCTTTGAGCCGTCGCACCCGCAAATGGCGGGCGGCGCCAACGTGGAGCCCCTACTCGTCGCCCGCCCGTGACGCCCAGAATTTCGATCTCGTGGGCGCCGCGGTGACCCTGCAAGCGCTATCGCAATTGCAAGCTTGCCGCTCAATTGCTCTCGAGTTTGATGCCGCCCATGCGGATCACCTCGCCCCAGCGCTTGCTTTCGGCGGCGATCAATGCGGCGAACTCCTCCGGGCTTCCGAGCGGCACCTGCAGCCCCTGCTTGCTCAGGCGCTGACGCACCTCCGGCACTTCGAACGCCTTGCGGGTCTCGGCGTTGAGCCAATCGATGGTCGCGCGCGGCATGCCGGCGGGTGCCATGAGCCCGAACCAGGCCCCGCCTTCCAGCGCAGTGAAGCCCACTTCCGCCGACGTCGGGACATCGGGCAGCACCGGGTTGCGCTGCGGCGACAACACCGCCAGTGCTCGCACTTGTCCGGACAGCGCGTGTTCTCGCGTGAGCGCCACCACGTCGAACATCATATCGACGTGGCCCGCGACAACATCCTGCAGCGCGAGCGCCGCGCCGCGATAATGGACGTGGATGAGATCGACGCCAGTCAGCTGCTTGAACTGCTCACCGATGAGATGGCCGCTCGCGCCGATACCTTGCGTGGCGTTTGTCAGGCGATTGATCTTGCCGTAGGCGACGAGCTCCCGCATCGATGTTACCGGCAACGCCGACTTGACGATGGCCACATTGGGTGCCGCCAGCATCAGCGCGATCGGCGCCAAGTCTTTCTCGGGGTCGTAGCCGATCCTGGTGATGTGCGGCAGGATCGCAAGCGTCGAATGATTGCCCATGATTAGGGTGTAGCCGTCCGCCCGCGATTTTGCGACCGCGTCGGTGGCGATGATGCCGTTGCCGCCAAGGCGGTTTTCAACGATTGCCGGGTGCCCGTTTTCGCTGAGCCTTTGCGCGAGGATGCGGGCGGCAAGATCGCCGAGACCGCCCGCCGGCACGCCGACGATGATCTTGATCGGCTGCGACGGCGCAAGCTGTGCGTGCACCGGCATGGCTGCGAAATCGATGCAGATTACGAACAGCGCGGCGCTGAGGCGGCGTCGCGTAAGCCGAGCGATCCCGATCATCCTGTTTGCTCCGTGTACGGATGCGCGGTTGGGCAACCCTTCGTTCGCGGTCAGCCTTATCAATGGTCAGGATGGACCACGATATTGACGAACCCGCCCGGGCGCGTCTGCACCTCGGCCAGCGCGTCATTGACCTTCGCAAGAGGATAGGCGTGCGTGATGAGCTTGGTCAGGTCAAGCATACCAAGCTTCGCCATCTCGGCCATCGACTGGCCCTCGCCTGTCGTGAACCAGTTCGAGCCGCGGAATTGCAGACGAGCGGTCATAAAACGGATCGGTTGGATCGCGAGCGGCTCGGTCAAGGCGCCGATATTGACCGCGACTGCGCCACGCTTGAGCGCGGCAAGCGCCTCGGCGGTGTTCGCAGCGGCGGCACTGCGCGCGGAGCAATCGATGAGCGCGTCCACGCCAAGCTGGTCCGTGTGCCGTCGCATCCAATCGGCGATCGGAGCATCGCCGAGCGCGAGGACCTCGATACGGTCAGGCGCCAGCGCTCTCAATTGTGCAAGCACGTCACGATTGCGGCCAAGGCCGAGAATCCGCGTCGCCCCCATTGCGAGGGCCAGTAATGTCGCGCCCACTCCCAGCGTGCCGGTAATTCCGTTGATTGCGACCCAACTGCCGCCGCGCACCTTGGCGAGGCGCAGCGCAGCGTACGAGGTGCCGAGATAGCCGAAGCGCGCGGCTTGCTCGAGGGTCACCTGCGGCGGCAAGTGCACCAGCCGCTGCGGCGACGCAGTGATGTACTCCGAAAAACCGCCATACGGATAATCCAAGAGCTGGCGGATGGAATGAGGAAAAAAGCCGAAGTAACCCTGGAAGGCGGCGGCGCTGCAGAGCATCGGCTCGCCCGCGCGGCAATACGAGCACATGCTGCAGGAGAGCCACGGATTGACGTAAACACGATCGCCCACGGCCACGTTGGCGACCTCACTCCCGACCTTCGCGATGACGCCGGCCGCATCGAGCCCGACGCTCGCGGGAAGCGGCGGCAGGTGATTCCACAGCCGGCCGCTGAAAATCGCGTTCATGTTGGGAATGATGCCGCATGCCTTCACCCGAACCAGCACATCGCGCGGACGTGGCTCGGGAATTTCCACCGTATCGATCCGCAACGGCTGCCCAGGCTCATGCAGGCGCGCGGAGCGCATGGAAGCGGCCATAGACGTCCTCCTGTCCTCCGGAAGAAATTACCTTCGGCATCGTCGCCATTGCAAAGGGCTATGGCGGGTGGCGACTCTCAGTGTTTAGTGAGCTACTGTGATTTATCTCACGTCGTATCGCCACTGAATGCACCATGATGGAAAGGCCGTCAGCAGGGCCAGTCACGGCCTTCGCTCATTTGATGTCGGCGACTCAGGAATGGGAGAGACGAGATGGCAAGGAAGCGATCGAAACGCGCGTCGAAGACGTCGGCCGCGAAAAGCAAGCGCAGAGGCAAGGCGCGCGCGGCAGCCACGGAAGCCAAGCCGAAGGGCGTGATCAATGCTTGGGAGCAGGATCCCGGCGACGGTGCTCAGCCGAGCGGAGGCCAAGTCATCCAAAGGCCGGTCCCCGTTCTGAGAGAGCAGCCGTTCTCGATCCGAATTGTCAACCCGGCCTCTGCTCCGGAGGCCAAGCCTCATTCGCCCGGAACTGCGGATTTTCGCTACTGGACCGCCGCCGAAGCCTTGCGCCGCGGCGCCGATTTCTGGGGAGCATTGCTGCCGGGAACCTCCTGGGAAGTAGGTTCCATACTGCCCGTGGATCTCGATTTCGGCATCGACCTCAACGCCTTTTACGATCGCCAGGGCTTGAAATTCTTCCATGGCTCGGCCGCGGGAAGAACGGTCTTTTCCGGTGAGAGCCCGGACGTCGTATGCCACGAGCTCGGGCATGCCGTTCTCGATTCGCTCAAGCCGCAATTGTTCGACGCTGCGAGCATGGAGGTTGCCGCCTTCCACGAATCGTTCGGCGACATGAGCGCGATTTTATCGGCGCTTCAGCTGCCGAGCCTGCGCGAGGGGGTACTGGCGGAGACGGGCGGCGTCCTGCACCGCGCGTCGCGGCTGTCACGGTTGGCGGAACAGCTCGGCTGGGCCATCCGACAATCGGTTCCTTCCGCGGTGGAGGCCGACTGTTTGCGCAACGCGGTGAACACCTTCTTCTACCGGGATCCCGACACGCTTCCGACCACGGCGCCAGCGACGTCGCTCAGCTCGGAGCCGCACTCCTTCTCGCGCGTCTTCACCGGAGCGTTCTTCGAAGGACTGGCCGGCATGCTGGCCATGAAGGATACGAAGAACGAGGCCGCGCTGCTGGAAGTCAGCCAAGATATCGGTGTGATCCTGGTCGAAGGCATCCGCGCCGCGTCCGTTGTTCCTACCTTTTTCAGCCAGGTTGCCGCCACCATGCTCGGTGTCGCCGCCACCCGATTCTCGGCTCAAGGGTATGAAGTGCCGCTCCGTAGCGGGTTCGTCCGCCACGGTATCCTGGCGCCGTCGATGGCGGTGGCCGCGACGCACGCGCCAGTGCGCGCCGCGGCCATCGCCGCGAGCACGGCATCGCCGACGCTGCCGAAGCTGCAGCTTTCCGTGGCCGAGTACGGCCTCGGTGTTCCTTCCATCGTGGTGTATGCCGCCGCCGAGCCGAAACGCCTTCAAGCTGCCGGCGCCGCGCTTGCCGTCGGGCCGGCGCCCGCGCCGGGCCAGGATCAGGCCGCCAAGTCCTTCTTCGAAGATCTGCTGCGACGGGGGCGGCTCAAGGTCGCGAGAGCCGGCAAGCCAGCGGCCGAAGTCGTACGCTCCTCCGCGCCGCTCACCCACGAAACTCATACCCACGAATTGCGGCGCGAAGGACGGCAGATGGTGCTGCGACGGATTCGCATCGACTGCGGGGGTTGCCACCGTTGAGAACGCACTCTTGGAGCCTATATGATGCGCGAGGGGAATTTGGGGGCCAAAAAATGGCTGGCCAATGCCGCGCATCAAGGAAAAGGCGCTGAAGGCGGAGCTTGCCAAGCACGGCTTCGAGTCGGTCGCGGTCAAGCGTGAATTACCGGCTGGACGCGTCGAGGTCGAGGCCAACAAGCTCCACCCCGTGCATGTCGAGGGAGGCGAATCGATCTATGCGCCCATTCCGGTGTCGCTATCCGTCGAGCTTGACGCGCGCGGCCGTGTCAAGTCGATCGACGGCGGCGCGCCCGATCCTGCGGCGGTCGCGGATGCCGCGCGCTATGTCAAGACGCTGCGCGACAGCGGGCAGCTGTCCGCCGCTGGAGAACAACAGCCGGCTTCCGGGCTAACTCACCAGATCGAGCGCGACGCGCAAGGCCGGCAAGTTCTGCGGCGCAAACGCTTCTCGATCAGCTAGGGCCATAGCCGGACAGAGGCGAGCTTTTACTCCCGAGAGCTTTCTCGGCGAGATTTGAAGGATCGACGTGGGGGGCCTTTCATGGAGCAGTCATCATCTCTGCGGCTGTTCGGCCGCGTCTTTCTTGTCGCAATATTGGTGCTGGTCGCGGTTTGGATTTTGCGGCCGCTCTTGCCTGCACTTGCATGGGCCGGTGTGCTCGCGCTTGCAACCTGGCCCGCTCGCGAGTGGTTGATCCGCAAAGGTATGACCACGTCGGGCGCCGCGATTTCACTCACGCTACTTGTCGGTATTCTGATCGTCGGTCCGCTCCTCGTTCTAGCCATCGAGATGGCGCGAGAAGCCGTCGTCGTTGTCCGAACGGTGCACGAGCTCAGGGAAATCGGATTGGGCACGCCAGCTTGGGTGCTGCAGGTTCCTTTCCTGGGCGACTATGTCGCATCATGGTGGCGGGATCACCTGGCGGATCCGGATGCGGCCAAGGAGCTTTTGGGGCGAGCCGAATCCCTCGACTTTATTCACTGGACGCGAAGCCTCGGCAGCGAAGCGGTCAACCGTTTAGTGATCCTGGCGTTTACGCTGCTGACGCTTTTCTTCGCGTATCGGGATAGTCCAACGATCGCGAACCAAAGCCGAATCATCGCCGATCGTCTCTTCGGCCCATCCGGGGAGCATCTCGGCGAGGAAGCCATCGTTGCGATTCGTGCAACGGTCAACGGCCTTGTGCTGGTCGGATTGGCGGAGGGAGCAGCGCTCGGATTCGCCTATGCGGTGGCGGGCGTGGCTCACCCCGTTCTGTTCGGCTTCGCGACCGCGCTTCTCGCAACGGTTCCATTCGGCGCGACGATGGTGTTTTTGATCGCGTGCTTCACCCTCGTTATACAGTCCCGCATCACCGCGGCCGTCTTGCTTTTTGTGTTCGCGTCGATCGTGGTTTTCGTTGCCGATCATTTCGTCCGCCCTGCGCTGATCGGCGCGTCGACTCGCCTGCCTTTCCTATGGGTTCTCTTAGGCATCTTCGGCGGCTTGGAGACCTTTGGCCTGATCGGATTGTTTGTCGGTCCAGCGATCATGGCCGCCGTCATCGCAATCTGGCGGGAGGGCGCCAAGCCGGCTACGCCCGACGCGCCGGTTGGCACATGAGGGCATAAACGGGCGTAGGTCCCTGCCCGCCGTGTTTGCAACTTCGGGAGCGGTATGCAGCGGCCGCTTGAGCTCGGCGTTCGGACGCTCCGCCACATCCCGGGTCATTTACACAAGATTGGAACAATGACAGCAAAAACCAACAAAACAGGCCGAAGTCCCATGCGTTAGGCTCCAGCCAAAAAACCGCGACGGCGCTAGTGTGGCGGTTCAGAAGTCCGCATCATTCTTGCAGCGAGTCCGAAATGCCGAGCACCGACATGCCGAGCAGAGACGACGGAGGTCGACGCGCGCGTGCACCGGGGCACATGGCGATGTTGCCGCGCATTTTTCTTGCCTGGTTGGAACAAATTCAACAATCCCTCCGTTGATCCGTGCCGGCCGCGAACGATGCACGAGTGTGCCGCCTCAGCGTCATGTGCCCAGGCTAGCTCGGCATATTCAAGGGACGGCGAATTGGGCCTAGGGTTGCATGGCCCGTAAAGACGGAAATCCGACAGCCCCTCCTCCATACGAATGCCGGTGCGTCCAATTGGCAAATGGCGCCCGCCTGGAGACTCCCGATGGCTCGGTCATCTTCAACGGCCCGCAAGGGATTGGAAAAACTTCCTACCCCGGCCAAGACGACGGTCACGCTTCACGTCAACGGCGTGGAGCGCAAGCTGGCAGTCGCGCCATGGACCACGCTGCTCGACGCGCTGCGCCTCTATCTCGACCTTACCGGGACCAAAAAGGGCTGCGACCACGGCCAATGCGGCGCCTGCACTGTTCTCCTCGACGGCCGGCGCATCTATTCGTGCCTCACGCTGGCGGTCATGAAGGATGGCGCACAGATCACAACCATCGAAGGTCTGGCGCAAGGAAACACGCTTCACCCGCTGCAGCAGGCCTTCATCGAGCATGATGCTTTCCAGTGCGGCTACTGCACCCCCGGGCAGATCTGTTCCGCCGCCGGCCTGATCGCCGAGGACAAGGCGCGCACCGCCGATGAAATTCGCGAGCTGATGAGCGGCAATATCTGCCGTTGCGGCGCCTATCCCAACATCGTCGCGGCCATCGAAGAGGTCATGTTCGGCAAAGCCATGGAGAAATCCGCGGAGGCGAAGCGATGAACAATTTCGGATATGCGCGCGCGAGCGACGTCGCCGACGCCGTGCGCCAAATTGCGGCGGACCCGGGCGCAAAATTCATCGCTGGGGGCACCAACTTGATCGATCTCATGAAGGAGAATGTCGCGCGCCCATCGCGGCTGATCGACATCACCCATCTTCCGCTCAACAAGATCGAGGAGACGCGGGACGGCGGCCTGCGGATCGCCGCGCTGGTGCCCAATAGCGATCTCGTCTATCACCCGCGCATCGAGGCACGCTATCCATTGCTCAGCAGTGCGATTCTCGCCGGCGCCTCGCAGCAATTGCGGAACATGGCATCCACCGGGGGCAATCTCTTGCAACGAACGCGCTGCTTCTATTTCTACGATACGACCACGCCATGCAATAAGCGCGAGCCGGGCAGCGGCTGTTCGGCGATCGAAGGGATCAATCGGATGCACGCGATCCTGGGGACGAGCGAGCACTGCATCGCCACGCATCCCTCGGATATGTGCGTCGCGCTCGCCGCCCTCGAGGCGCGTGTGCTGGCAACCGGCAAAGATGGCGAGCGCAGCATTGCGTTTACCGAATTCCATCGTCTACCCGGCGATACGCCGCAAATCGACAGCAATCTACGAGCGGACGAGATCATCACGGCGATCGAATTGCCGCCCAAAGGCTTCGCCGACAACTATACCTATCTGAAGATCCGCGATCGCTTGTCGTATGCGTTCGCCCTGGTATCCGTCGCGGTCGGCCTCGAGATCGAGGGCGACACGATCAAGGAGGCGCGCCTGGCGCTCGGCGGCGTCGCGCACAAGCCGTGGCGCGACCGTCAAGCCGAAGCGCAGCTCAACGGAGCGCCGGCCACGCGCGAAAATTTCCTGCGTGCAGCTAAGACCGTGCTGCGAGACGCGCACGGCTTCGGCCACAACGACTTCAAGATCGAGCTGGCGCGGCGTGGCATCTTGCGTGCGCTGACCCAAGCGGCGCGGGGAACCCCGCAATCGCAAGCGGATAAGCGGATCAAGTAAGGGGGAGAGCGCCATGACCGCCACCAGCTACCTCGGCAAGCCGACCCCCGCATCGACGGACGCGCGAAGGTTACCGGACTTGCGAAATACGCCGCCGAATACAACGTGCCCGGCCTCGCGCATGGTGTCGTGGTTTCGTCCGCCATTGCCAAAGGACGGATCAAGCGCATTCATACCGCGGATGCGCTGTCGGTCGACGGCGTGCTCGACGTGCTCACGCACGAGCATCGGCCCAAGCTTGCCGCGTCGCACGAGAAGTACACCGACGAGGTTGCGCCGTCCGGCTCGCCCTTCCGCCCGCTTTATGACGACAAAATCCTGTTCAGCGGTCAGCCGGTGGCGCTGGTCGTCGCAGAGGAGTTCGAGATCGCGCGATTTGCGGCTTCGCTCGTCCGCGTCGAATATGAGCGCAAGCCGCACGTCACCGACTTCGACGCGCAACGCGAACGCGGCGCGATCTCGAAGCGCAACCCGGCGAACTCCGTCGCGCGCGGCAATCCCGCGCCGGCGTTCGAGCAGGCAGCCGTGCGGATCGAAGCGGAATATCGCATGCCGGTCGAGCACCACAATCCAATGGAGCCATTCGCGGCGACGGCGGTGTGGGAAGGCGACGACCGTATTACCGTCTTCGACAAGACGCAGGGACCTCAGAACTGCCGCAACTACGTTGCCGGCGTGTTCGGGATGCCGCGCGACAAAGTGCGCGTGCTGTCGCCCTACGTCGGAGGTGCATTTGGATCCGGATTGCGCCCGCAATATGAATTGCCGCTCGCCGTGCTGGCGGCGCGCGCGCTCAAGCGCTCGGTGCGGGTGACCCTGACGCGCCAGCAGATGTTCACGCTCGGCTATCGTGCCGCAAACGTGCACGAACTGGCGCTCGCAGCCAGTGGCGACGGGAACCTCGCCTCGTTCCGGCACGACGCAGTGAGCACGACCTCGCAATTCGAGGATTTCCAGCGGGATTTGGTCAACTGGTCGAGCCTGCTCTACAAATGCGCAAACATCGAGCTCGGTCAAAGGCTCGTCAAGCTCGATCAAAATACTCCCTGCGACATGCGTGCGCCGGGCGGAGCGGAAGGCGCCTATGCCATCGAATGCGCGATGGATGAGCTCGCCTATGCGGCCAACATCGATCCGCTCGAACTGCGGCTGATCAACTACTCGGACAAGGACCAGATCCAGGATCGACGCTATAGCAGCAAAGAGCTGCGCGAATGCTATCGGCGGGGCGCGGAAAAGTTCGGCTGGTCCCGTCGCAATCCGCAGCCGCGTTCGATGCGCGATGGCAACGAACTGGTCGGCTGGGGCATGGCAACCGGCTTCTGGGAAGCGATGCAGATGCCGGCAAGCGCCAAGGCGGCGCTGACCGCCAATGGCAGCGTCGAGATCGCAAGCGCGACCGCCGACATCGGTCCCGGGACCTATACGTGGATGACTCAGCTCGCCGCCGAGATGCTCGGAGTCCCTATCGAGAATGTCACGGCGAAGCTCGGCGACTCCGCGCTGCCGGATGCACCGGTCGAAGGCG